>Ga0075522_10000061_pt1 | contig 60270 bp, 47 predicted proteins | sample NGEPerA_FD_74796 | JGI IMG/M metagenome (GOLD analysis project Ga0075522, IMG submission 74796) | Arctic peat soil microbial communities from the Barrow Environmental Observatory site, Barrow, Alaska, USA - NGEE PermafrostL2-A | ecosystem: Environmental > Terrestrial > Soil > Wetlands > Peat ... | reverse complement strand
TCGCCGCCGTCGGCCAACAATCGTTCGCATAAATGGGAGCCGATGAATCCAGCAGCCCCGGAGACAAGATGACGCATGTTCTATCATTCTAACCAGTTGACCCTGCGTGTTACATTTTTGGGTAAGCATGTTTGAACTGCCAGTGACTGGGAAGGTGCTGCTCGCCGTGCTGCTGGCTGCCTCCGTCGCCGGATTCTGGTGGCGCTTCGCATCCGTGCTCCGCAAGATCCGCGCGGCCAAGCCGGACGCGGACTTTTCGCTGTCTCCCTTGGGGCCTCGCGTCCGCGAGCTGCTCTGGGAAGTGATGTGCCAGGCCAAAGTCATCCGCCAGCGGCCTCTGCCGGGCTTGGCCCATGCGTTCGTGTTCTGGGGGTTCTGCGCCTTCGCGCTGGTCACGGTGAATCACGTCGCGATCGGATTCGGCACGCACTTCCTGACTCCCGGCAGTTTCTATTTCCAATTCGCCGCCGCATTTGCCGTCCTGGTAGCGATCTCGATCGCGGGACTCTTCATCCGCCGGTTTATCCTGCGGCCCAAATGGCTGGGCGAGCTGTCGTACGAGTCCGGCGTGATCGCCCTGCTCATCTTCGTGCTGATGGCGACCTACCTGGCGGCGCTGTGGATCGGCGATTCGAGATTCTTGTGGTGGTCCCACACCGTGGCGCTGCTGGCATTTCTTCCCTTGATCCCGCACACCAAGCATCTGCACCTGGTCCTCAGCCCGTTTACGGTATTCCTGTCGCGCGGCGGCTTCGCCAAGATTCCGCCACTCGCCGGCGACGACGACTTCGGCCTCAATACGGGCAAGGACCTGACCCAAATTACCGCCCTGCAAGCGTACTCGTGCGTCGAGTGCGGCCGTTGCACCGAACATTGTCCCGCCAACAACACCGGCAAGATTCTCGATCCCAAGAAGATCGCGCTCGGCGTTCGCGATTACCTGAACGAGTTCGGCCCCGCCTCCGAAGAACCACTCTTCGGCAAACATCTTTCGCAGGAGGCGGCGTTCCAGTGCACCACCTGCGGAGCCTGCGAATACCAGTGCCCGGTGGGCATCGAACACGTGCCGATCATCGTGGGACTTCGGCGCGGCGCGGTGAACACCGGCAAGTGGGAGGACGACTACGGCACCAAGCTGTTCCTCGCTCTGGAACGCAACGGCAACGCGCTCGGGTTCAGCTCCGCCGAGCGCGATAAGTTCATCGCCAAGGAACACCTGCCGATTTTCGATGGAACCCAGGAATACTGCCTGTGGCTGGGCTGCATGGGAGCCTACGATCCGCAGGGCCGCGAGATCATCGCCGACTTTGCCCGCGTGATGAAGTACCTGGGAACCACGTTCGGCGTTCTGCAAAAAGAGAAGTGCACCGGCGATCCGGCCCGGCGTCTGGGCAACGATCTGGTGTTCCAGCAGCTCGCCGAATCGAATCTCGAAACGCTGAAGCAGAGCAAGACCAAGAAGATCGTCTCCATCTGCCCGCATTGTGTCCGCACCATCTCGAACGACTGGCGAGAATACGGCGAAGCCCCGCCCATCGAGCATCACAGCGAATTTCTGGCGCGCCATCTCGACCGGCTGCCGCAATCCAAGGGAGAAAACATCGTCTATCACGATCCCTGCTACCTGGGTCGCTACCGCAACGTGTACGACCAGCCACGCGCAGTCCTGGCGCGCTCCGGCGAAGTCGTAGATCCGCCGCGCGCCCGCGAACGCAGCTTCTGTTGCGGAGCCGGTGGCGGCCTCGCGTTCCTGGGCGAGGAAAAAGGCGAGCGCGTCAGCCACAATCGCGCACGTGAGTTGGTTGCAACGGGCGCAGGAACCGTCGCGGCCGCATGCCCGTTCTGCAACACCATGTTTCGCGATGCCCTCGCCGCCGTATCGCCCTCGCCTCCGAAGTTACTCGACGTGGCCCAAATCGTGGCTGCCTCGCTTCCCAACAAGAGTGAGATGCTATGAACATGCGTGCCGGGCGGCTGATAGCTCTATTCCTGATCGCCCTGGCAATCATCGCCGCCCCGCCGAAGACCAAGCCCAAAGCTGTTCCCCTCACTGCGGAACAGCGCGCCATCCAAAGCTTGATGAGGCCGATGACCCTGCGCGATAGAGTCGCGCAACTGGTGATCGTCTCCGCCGATGGCGACGTCTACAGCACCAAGTCCACCGATTACGAAAAGTATCGCCACTGGATCGCCGATCTGCGCGTGGGCGGCATCATCATTAACAACGCCTCGCGGTACGGCCTGGTCCGCAACGCCGAGCCTCACGCCATGGCCCTGTTCCTGAATCAGATGCAAAGGCTGGCGAGGACTCCGCTCTTGGTCGCCTCGGATTTCGAGCGCGCCGCATCCATGCGCGTCACCGGCGGCACTCGATTTCCCCACAGCATGGCGTTCGCCGCGGCGGGCGATCTCACGGCCACCAGGTACGAAGGTCTCATCGCCGCACGCGAAGCCCGTGCGCTGGGCATCCACTGGATCTTCGCGCCGGTGGCCGACGTCAATAATAATCCGCTGAACCCCATCATCAACCTGCGTTCCTACGGCGAAGATCCCGAGCAGGTCTCGCGTTACGTCGCCGCATTCATCGAAGGCGCGCATTCCGACCCGGCGAATCGCGTCCTGGTCACCGCCAAACATTTCCCCGGACATGGCGATACCGATGTCGATAGCCACCTGGGCCTGCCGCGTTTAGAAGTGTCACGCGAGCGTCTCGACGCGATGGAGCTGAAGCCGTTCGAGTCCGCCATCGCGCACGGCGTCGATTCCGTCATGACCGCGCACATGGCCGTGCCGGCGCTGGAGCCTTCCGGCATGCCCGCCACCGTGTCGCACAACGTGCTCACTGGTCTGCTGCGCGACGAGCTCAAGTTCAAGGGCCTGATCGTCACCGACGCCATGACCATGCAGGGACTGGCGATGCTGTTCGATAGCGGCGAAGGCTCCGTTCGGTCGATCGTCGCCGGCGCCGACGTACTGCTGATGCCGCCCGATCCGGAAAAAGCCATCCGCGCGGTGGTGGCAGCCGTGGAAGACGGCCGTATCTCGCGCCAGCGCCTGAATCAGAGCGTGACGCGCGTGCTCGCCGCGAAGATTTCGGTCGGCCTGAGCAATCGAAAGAAGCTCGTGAATCTGGATGCGATCTCTGACGTGCTGGATTCTCCCGAAGCGGCCGAGAAAGCGCAGGCCGTGGCCGATCAAGCCGTGACGCTGATCCGCAATGACCACGACGTGCTGCCTCTCGCGCCTGCAAGCCGCCCTTGCCTGATCGTGATCACCGAGCTGCGCATCTCGCAATTCGGACAGCGCACCATCCAGGAGTTTCGCCGGCGCGCCCCCAACGGGCGAGTCATCGCACTCGACACCTCTCTTCCACTGGCCGCCCTCGAAGCTACCGCTGGCGATACAACTGCGTGTTCGGCGATCGTGGCGGCCTCCTTTGCCTCCGTGGCTGCGGATCTGAAAGACGTGAAAGTGTACCTCATCAACCTGACACAGGGGCCCGTGCCCGTGGTGCTGCTGCCGTTCGAGAATCCCTATCTTCTGACCAGCATTCCGAACGCGACTGCATTCCTCACCACGTTCAGCTCGTCGCTGCCTTCGGAAATTGCTGCCGTCAAGGCGCTGTTCGGCGAAATCCCCATCACCGGACACATGCCCGTGAGCATTCCGGGATTCGCCCAGCTCGGCGATGGCATCCAATTACCTGCGGCCTCGTCAAAATCACAATCCCGCTAAACTTTATAGACGATGCAATACACCAACTTCGGAAACACTGGAATCACCGTGTCCCGCCTCTGCCTGGGATGCATGAGCTACGGCGGCGGCGATCTGCCGGACTGGGCGCTGGGCACCAAGGGCTGGCACGTCAACAAAGAGGACGCGCGCGAGCATTTCCGCATCGCGCTCGACGCCGGCATCAATTTCTTCGATACCGCCGACGTGTACTCCATCGGCCTCAGCGAGGAGATCACCGGCGCGCATCTGAAAGAGATGGCCGTGCGCGATCAGATCGTCGTCGCGACCAAAGTGCACGGCGTGATGGGGCCCAGTCCCAATCAGCGCGGCCTCAGCCGCAAGCATATTATCGAAGCCTGCGACAATTCGCTGCGCCGCCTCCAGATGGATTATGTGGATCTCTATCAGATCCATCGCTGGGATCCCAAGACGCCTATCGAGGAGACGCTGGACGCTCTCGATTCTCTGGTGCGCGCAGGCAAGGTGCGCTATCTGGGCGCCAGCAGCATGGCGGCGTGGCAGCTCTCGAAGGCGCTCTATATGGCCAAAGAGAATCACTGGCATAGGTTCGTGTCGATGCAGAACCACTACAATCTGGTCTATCGCGAGGAAGAACGCGAAACCATTCCGCTGTGCGTCGACCAGGGGCTCGCCGTGATTCCCTGGAGCCCGCTGGCGCGCGGATTCCTCACCGGCAACCGGCGTCGCGACGGTGACGCGACCACGCGAGCCGCGGTGGACACGTTCGCGAAAGATATGTACCACTCCGAAGACGATTTCGCCGTCGCCGACGCGGTCGCGGCGGTCGCCAAGAAACGCGGCGTTTCGGCAGCACAAATTGCATGCGCCTGGGTGCTCCAGGCCCCCGGCATCACCGCCCCCATCATCGGCGCTACGAAAGCCGCGCACCTCAAGGACGTGATCGGCGCTGTCGATCTCAAGCTCACCCCGGAGGAAATCGCGGCGCTAGAGAAAAGCTATCGCCCGCATAACATCCTGGGCCACGCCCAACCCTCGGCGAAGAACATGTTACGGCGCGGGTAGAATCGAAAGATGGTTGAGATCACTTGGCTCGGTCACGGAACGTATCAGTTCAAGCTGACCACCGGAGAAATTATCCTGGTCGATCCGTGGATCGAGGGAAATCCCGCGTATCCCAAGGGGCATTCCATCGACCGTGTGGACGTCATCCTGGTTTCGCACGGCCACTTCGATCACATTCACGACGTGCTGCCGCTGGCCCAGAAGTTTTCGCCGCAGATCGTGGCGATCTACGAAACCGCCTATTGGCTCGAAAAGAAGGGAGCCAAAAACACGCTCGGCATGAACAAGGGCGGAACCGCCGCCCTCGGACCCATTTCCGTCACCATGACGCACGCCATCCATAGCTGCGGCATTCTCGACGGCGACCAGATCGTCTACGGGGGCGAGGCGGCCGGATACGTGATGCGCCTGCCCGACCGCCGCGTCGTCTACTGCGCGGGCGATACCAACGTCTTCACCGACATGCAGCTGATCGAGCGCCTGTATCATCCGGAGCTTGCGTTCCTGCCCATCGGCGATCTCTACACCATGAGCCCGCGCGAAGCGGCGCTCGCCTGCCGGATGCTGAACGTGCGCCGCGTCATCCCTCTGCACTTCGGAACGTTTCCGGCGCTCACGGGCCGGCCCGAACAGCTTGTCGACTTGCTTCGGGATCTTCCGGGCACCGACGTCTGGACGCTCGAGCCCGGCAAACCCGTTCAGTGGTGAAGCAGACGCTCGCGATCGTCGCGCTGGTCTTCCTGCTGCGGCTGCCGTTCCTCCATCAAGCCATCCAGGGCGACGACGTCGATTACCTCTACGGCGCCGAACACGCCCAGATCGATCCTCTGCATCCCCTGAACACGCATTACATGTTCTCCGGAGACATGGTCGATATGCGCGGGCACTCGCACGGTCCCGTGAATCCCTGGATTCTGGGGATCCTGCTGGCGGCCCTGGGCGATGTGCGCGAAGTTCCGTTTCACCTCGCGTACACTCTGTTCTCGATCGTCGCCGCGCTATCCATGTGGTCCCTGGCACGCCGATTCTGCGAACGGCCGTTCATGGCCACCCTCCTGTTTATCGCGGTCCCGGCCTTTGTGGTGAACGGGAACTCATTCGAAGCCGATCTCCCCTTCCTGGCATTCTGGATGGCGTCTACCGCATTGTTTGTGCACGCCGTGGACAAACAGTCCATCGCGGCTTTGATGTGTTCGGCGCTGGCAGGCGCGATCGCCGGTTTAACCGCCTACCAAGCCGTGCTGCTCACTCCGATCCTGGCCATGTACCTGTTCGAGCGGCGGCGTAAAGGGGGCGCGGCCTGGGCCGCGTGGATCGTGGTGCTTGCAGCGCCGGCCGCCATCGCGATCTGGCAGGTCTGGGAATGGCGCACGCGCGGCGAGCTTCCGGCAGCGGTACTGCTCGGCTACATGCACAGTTATTCTTTCAACAAGACGTCGAACATGCTCCGCAGCGGCGTCGCGCTGGTGGTGCACTCGGGCTGGATCGTATCTCCGCTGCTGGTGATCGCGGCGTTTTTCGCTAAGAAAGACAAATGGCGTTGGATCGCGGCGGCCGTAGCGACGCTCGCCGCGGCGTTCTACGATCCCAATCCGCTGTTCTGGCTCTCGGTAGGATGCGGCGTCCTGGTTCTCTCGTGGTTAGTCACCGAAGCCCTGCACCGCGATTTCCTGGCCCTGTGGGCTGTCATCTTCTTCGCCGGGGCACTCCTGATCTTCTTCGCCGGATCGGCGCGCTACCTGCTGCCGATCGCCGGACCCGTTTCCATCTTCGCTGCGCGAAGATCGCCGCCCCGGTGGCTTATCGCCGGATTCGCTTTGCAAATGATATTGTCGTTGGCTCTGGCGACCGCCAACTATCAGCATTGGGACGGCTATCGACAATTCGCAAAGACCCTAGCCCCCGACGCTGCCCAACATCGCGTCTGGGTGGACGCCGAATGGGGCCTGCGCTATTACCTGGAGTCGGAGGGCGCGCTGCCTCTTTCGCGGAATCAAGTGCTGCAGCCTGGCGATATCGTCGTATCCAGCGCGCTGGCTCATGCCGTCACGGTGAACGCTCCCGTCGCGCAACTAAGCGCGGCGGACATTGTTCCCAGGGTTCCGCTGCGTCTGATCTCGCTCAGCCACCGTTCGGCGTATTCGAGCGCCGCCGGCGGCCTGCTGCCCTTTGAAATTTCGACCGGGCCCGTGGATCGAGTGCACGCCGATACCGTGGTCGACCGCAAACCGGTGCTGAGTTATCTCAGACCGAACGATCCCCAAGCGCCTGCGCACATCCTCTCGGGTTTGTTCCCGGATGGATGGTCGAGCGAGCGCGCGTCCGTGCTCCTCAAGACCCCGGAGAAGGCCACGGCCGTGGAGGTCGTGTTCCGCATTCCAGAGAACGCCCCGGCCCGGCACGTCCAGTTGCTGGTCGACGGCCAGCTAGTCGCCGAGGACACGTTTGCCGGTCCCGGATCCTACAAGTTGACGGCGCCGATCCACCTTTCAAACACCTCTGCGACCGTGACTGTGACTGTCGACAAAACCTTCACCGCACCCGGCGACCGGCGTCAACTGGGCGTCGTGATCACTGGCCTCGGCTTCCGCTAGTAGCTGAAAAAGGCGAAACTCAGGGACTGCCTACCGATTTCGATGAACTACCGAAAAAACAGGGGACACCTCCTGCTATTCGGTCCGCTACTGGCTTTGCTGAAGTTAGGAGGTGTCCCCTTTTTTCCCCGAAATCGGCTGGCTGTCCCCAGGCCTCAGAACTCCGCCTTCTCGATCAGCCCGTTCAACTCGCCTTCCAGTGTCGTCGTCTTCCGCTGCAAGGCGCTTTCCTGATCGCGCAGTCCCGTCAGCTTCACTTCCGCCGCCGCAAGCTGGCCAGCGTATTGTTGCACCAGATTCTGCTGCCCGGCGACGTTCCGCAGGCTCTCGATGTTTCTGCGCTGGCGCTCTTCGTCTTGGGTCAGATTGTTGAGATCCGCCTGCGCCTGCCGAAGCTGGCCGTCATTGGCCGCGATCTCGCGCTTCTTTTGCGCGATCTGTTCCAACTGGCGCCGGCCAGCATCGCTTAGCGATTTATTCTGCAGGTACGTCGCGATCGCGTCCGGCGTAACGCTGGAAATGCTTATGGTCTGGTCATAGACCCGCTCCTCGCGCACCGCGAACGCCTCGGTTGCATTGCCGCCCACGTTCACTTCGAAGCGATACGCATCGGCTGTGGTCTCGGTAGGCTTGACATCGCCCAGAAGCTTATAGCCCGGGCGCTGCTGGTGCTCGATGATCACGGTCTTGCGCCCGGGATCCACATTCTTGATGGTGTACGTCTTGGTCTCGTCGACCGCGTTGCGGGTTGTGAGAACGCCGCGCGCGAAGTGAATCTCGCGAACGTTCGCCTTCGACGAATCGAAGGCTGTGGTTACACGAGATCCGAGATCGACTCCATACGTGATCAGGCGCTTATCGCCGGACTTCAGCGTTTCCACCAGCGCTTCGCCCGCGTAGGCATTGGCGTCGTAAACGGTAATCGGCCCGCCGTCCAGCGTCTTGCCGGTGGAATTGGAAATCTCCGCGGCGTTCATGGGATGCAGCCCGAAGCTTTCCATGTAGATCAGGAGCTTCCGCGCGCCGATCTTCTGTTGCAGAAACGGCAGCATGGCCGATTCGCCCTGTTTCACCGAGACCGGTCCCGAGAAGCTGTATTCGAACAGCTCGCCCAGATCGCGGGTATCGGTCGTCGGCGCGATGGAGGATGCCTGGCCCGACTCGGTCTTGAGCACGCTGTCCGCCAGTGCCTCGCGGGCCGCCGCCGGAGCTGCTGCGAACGCCCGATTCACCGGTCCACCCCTGACGCCGATCGCCCCCTGCAACACTACCGGAGCCACGGGCTGGTTCTCCGCCAGTTCCGCCGTGGGCCGCTGCACATACCGCGGCTCGTACAACTGGGTGATGAACGAAATCGGCCGACCGGAAACCACCGAGAGCTTTACATTGGTCCAGTCGTCGCCCGAGGTGTTGTCGATAATCGCCCAGCCTTCGAGCGTCGCTTCCGCCTGCGGCCCGAAGATCAGCCGGTAGCTCGACTTCCACACCGCCGAGGGCGTCATGTAGCTCGCGGCTAGCTGCCGCGTCCCGGTTCCGGTCGCGTCGATGTACACGCTGCGTCGATCCTTCGAGCGCGCCCCGCTCAGCACCGTCAGATAATCCCTCAGCAAGCCTTGCAGTTTGGGATCCGAAAACTTCACGGAGCTCGCCGCGCCCAGGTCGAACGTCCGGATCTCGCCCGTATCGGTCAACAGGACCACCGTCTCGCGCTCCGGAGTCTTCTCGTCCGGCTTGGACATCCGGGCACTCACGATGATCCCGGCGACAGTGTCCGAGCCCAGCCGCAGTTCCAGGCGGGCGCCCTTCATCTGGTCCAGAAACGCCGCCAGGGACGCCTGCCGGTCCAACGCGAACGGGAAATCCTGCAAACGCTTTTCCAGCGGTTCGGCGGCGTCGTAGCGGATACCGCCGATCACCCCGCCGTTTCGGTCCGAAACGGTCAGCGATTTCAGCACATCATTCATGTCGGAGGCCTTGAAATCGAGCCGCGCCGTCTCGCCCGCCCGTAATTCACCGGCGCGCTCGAAATAGCCCACGCCGTGCTTATAAAGAATGACTTCCCGAATCGGCAGGTCGGCGGCAGCAGCCGATCCCACCAAAGCTATCTGAGCCCAAAAAAGGAGTTTTCGCATTGAGGAGGTCCTTTCGCTAAAGGAATGCCGCGTGACCGTCGATCCTTTCACCGCCGCACGGGGCAGGCAGCCGTACGGGAAGTTGACACAACCATTGGACGGCGTCAGACTCGGTATTGTTGCTGCCTTGAGTCTACCAACCGACCGAACCGGAGGAACCCTTTTGAAAACCCGAATGATAGCGATAGTCCTGGCCTGTTGCTCGACCATGACAGCGCAAATCAGCGATTATCTCGGGCCAGGTATCCTGAGCCGCGGCGCCGGGGATATCGGCACTCGGGCAGGCCAGGACGTAGACCTGCGGTTCTTCGCCGGCGTCAACGGAATCTATGACACCGGCCTCTTGCCCTACTCGGTAAATGGCAACGGCCAACTGGCAACCGTGGGCGGATTATACGGAACCGAAGTCTCGGTGGGAGCCTACGGCGTCCACAATTTCCATCACGCACGTCTGGGACTTGACTACCGTGGGACCTACCGGCATTACAGCCAGCAATCCTTCTACGACGGCTCCGATCACGCACTGGCGCTAGGTTATAGTTACCAGAAATCGCGGCGCCTGATCTTCGATCTGCGTCAGACCGCCGGCACCGTCTCGCAAGGCGTCGCGTTCGCGGGCTATCTTCCCGCCGTGACGGATTCCATCGTGACTCCATCCTCGCTGCTGTTCGATAACCGTATGGAGTATCTCCAGTCGACGATGGACGTGAATTTTCTTCTGTCAGCGCACACCACGTTGACCTTCGGAGGCGACGGGTTTGGCGTCTGGCGAAAGGCGACGGGCCTGATCGGCATGAAAGGCTACACGCTCCACGGCGAAATTCAGCATCGCATAACGCAACGGACCACGCTGGGAGCGGACTATCAACACTCGCATTATGATTTTCCGAAGGCCTTCGGCGAATCCGATGTCAATTCATTAGTCGGAACCTTCGCCACTCAGCTCGGCCAATTCTGGATCGTTAGCTTGCAGGGGGGAGTAAATGAGGCGGAGGTCCAAGGACTTCAGCAAGTCGCCGTGGATCCCGTGATCGCCGCGCTGCTGGGCGTCGGTAGCACGACGCGAACGTTTTACCAGAAAAGTATGTTTCCGCAGTGGGATGCCTCACTTACCCGGCGGTTCCATCGCGCCAATTTGTCGTTTGAGTATTCGAGCGGGATTTCCGCGGGAAATGGCGTCTATCTGACCTCTCGCGCAGACAATGCAAGCGCGGGCTTCAGCTACACCGCCGCGCGTAAATGGAGCTTCTCCGCGACCGGCGGGTACAGTCGATTGGAGGGAATCGGTCAGAGTCTGCAGCCCTATTCCCAGTTCACGGGCGGCGCGGGGGTCACCTACTCCATCACCAATCCGATCCAGATATTGGCCCGCTACGATGCCCGCCATCAGGAAATCGTCAATGGTGTGTTTCTACTGGACAGCTATCGCGCCACGATCGGAATCTCTTTCAGCCCGGCCGATATCCCTCTGTCCTTTCACTGATCCTGGACGCTGAGCCGGAATGTTGCTGATTGTTGACGACGAGCCGACGCTTTTGGATCTTCTGAGCCGATACTTGGGACGGCTCGGGTATCAAGTCGAAACCTGCGGCGATGCCACAGCGGCGCTGGCACGGTTTCAAGCCGAGCCGGACCGCTTCTCCATGGCGATCACCGATCTTTCGCTTCCCTCACTGAACGGAGAAGAGCTGATCGAGCGAATGCGCCAGATCCGGCCCGGGCTTCCCGCGATTATTACCAGCGGGTATCCCTACGTGCCGCGCGGCGCGGGCATCGGGTTTCTGCAAAAACCGTTCCTTCCGCAGATGCTGGTGGAGGCAGTCGAGAAAGCGCTCAAAGGTCCGGGAGGCGCTTAGTTCCGGCCGCACAGACCCGGCGTCTGGCACATGCCAGAGGGACAAGAAGGCATCTCGGTCTGCGCATGCGACGCACCGTTGGCGCGCGCAGCGAAGGTCGAGAACTGCTGCTGAAGATGCTCCTGGCCGCAGGAGGGGCAGTGCACACCGTTGGAGCCGTTACGCACCAGTTTCTCGAATTTGCTTCCGCAGTCTTCACAGAGATATTCAAAGATAGGCATAGTTTTACTCGTCGTTCTTACTCCACAAGCGCTAACGCTATTCTATCAACCCAGGCCCGCAGCTCGGCCTGAGGCGCGGAAAAATTGTTCACCAGGATCGAAAAGGCCAGCCGTCCGCGAGTGCGGCTCTCGGCGTAGCCTGAAAGCGCGACCGCCCGCGTCAAGCTCCCGGTTTTGGCGCGCACTTGCTTCGCGGCGCTGGCGTCCGAGACGCAGCACAGACGGTGTTCCAGGGTTCCGTCTTCGCCCCCCACCGGAAGCAAGGACCGCCAGGCGGCCCCATTCTTCGAAGCGGCCATGTAGCTCAGCAGCCGGGTCATTGCCCGCGGCGACACTTCGTCATTCCGCGACAATCCCGAGCCGTCTTCCGCGCGCCATTCCTCGGCCTTGATTCCGATGCTCGCGAGCCACGCGCCGAGTTCCTGAAGTCCCGATTCGCGCGTGCCGGTGCCGCGAGTGACACGGGCCACTTCCCGCAACATCAGCTCCGCATGCAGATTCTGGCTGACTTTTTCGATCACCTGGAGCATTTCGACCATGGGCGGAGACGTGCGCGTCGCGATCGCGTCGCCATCCACCGGCCACGGATCGTCCGTGATCGCACGGTGACGGGCTACGGGACGTCCCCGGATGGCCACGCCGCGGCGCGCGAGGGCGTCGTACAAGGCGCATGCGGCGAACAGTGCCGGATCGTCCACGGCCACCGTTTCGCGAGCGGTTGCTCCGCCTAGCGGAATGCTGCCCCACAGAAGAACCTGCCGCGACCCTGGCAGGCGCGTCAGCCGGATGCGGGCTTGCCTTTCGCCGGCCACCGTGAGCACGCGATTGTCGACGGCGTAGTATTCGAACGCGGGTTCCATCGAGACCGCTGCCAGCTCGCCCGCCCGCTGCGAGGGACGAATCGCGAGGGTGATGACGTTATCGTTCACGGTGAGCGCGCTCACGGGAGCGCCGTCCTCCTGGGTCATGTCATCTACGGTCCAACTGGGAGGGTAGGGCGCCCAGGGATACAACTGATCGTCGCCCACGATATCGCCGTCCACGCGCATGATGCCGGCAGCGACCGCCTGATCCGCGAATTCCTCGATCGCTTGCAGGGGATTGGGCTTGGGAGTGGGCGCGTCTTTCTGGTAAGGATACGCGCGGCCGGACAGCGACGGATCGCCGCCACCCACCAGAATCAGATCGCCGGACGACGCGCGCACCAATCGCGTGGTCATGCGGTAGTCGGGACCGAGCCGCTCCAGCGCCAGCGCGGCCGTGAACAGCTTCATGTTCGATGCGGGCAAAAACAGCCGATCCGCGTTGCGCGAATAGAGTGTGTTGCCGGTCTTGAGGTCAACGACCTGGATGCCGACCGAGGCGCGGGCGGCCGGGCTCGCCTGCATCAGGGCGTCGATGGCCTGAGATAAATCCGCGGCAGCGCAGGGGAGAACGGCCAGGAGGAGCGCGGCGCAGGGTCGTCCCATGTTCCGAGAATCGCACATTCCGGCTTGAAACACGCAGTGACAAAACGAACCCAGGAAGTGTTTGAAACCAAAGGAACGCGTATTTTTTGGGTCGTTTCTGTCAGGAAGGCACGCATGCGGAGTGGGCTCCAATTCAGAGTTTGGGGCCGGGAGGAGTGAGAATGCGGGCGATGCGAAGGATAAATCGATGAAACGGAGGGACAACGGGATCTGAAGATGGAGATACTCAGGAGAGGCGGGGCCGAAAATGAGCTCGAAACGCTCTCTGATAGTCATCGAACCAACGACAACAGGCTATTCTGCCTATTCACCCGACGTTCCCGGGTGTGCCGCCGCTGGCGACACCGAGGATGAGACTCTTCGACATTTTCAGGATGCCCGATGCGCAGGGTGACTTTCGTGAACGGACGTTCTCGGGACTGATCCGCATCTTTGGTGGTAAGGGCTGTTATCGCTAGTGACCGGTAGACGCTACGCTAACGACTGAGCGGGAACAATGCTCCGGATTACTCCGATTTCATACTGCTGAACTTAGACGACCTGATAAACAGACGCCTTGCGCTTCTACCTATGGTGCTGTATAAACAGAAGTATTGATGCCGCCGAAAGCTGACCTCCCGCAAGGCACGCTGGACATGTTGATTCTCAAGATCGTCGCCTTGGAACCACTGCATGGCTACGGAATCGCCCGCCGGCTTCAGCAGGTTTCGAACGATGTCTTACAGGTGCAGCAGGGGTCCCTTTACCCTGCCTTGCATCGCCTGGAAACCAAGGGCTGGCTGAAAGCGGAGTGGAAGGCGTCGGAAACCGGCCGCGAGGCGAAGTATTATGCGGTGACGAAGAGCGGCTCCAAGCAATTGGTGGCTGAGGGCGAGAACTGGAAGAGGTTGACCGCGGCAATCCAGTCGGTAATGAGGCTCGTATGAAGTGGCTGATACGTCTACTTAAGCACCGGCGCTTGGAAGCCGAACTCGAAAAGGAGATCGCCTACCATCGTGAACGCCACGCTGCCGACCTCATCGCAAGCGGCCTTGATCCTAGCGAAGCCGCACGACAAGTCCGGCTGGAACTGGGCGGACCCGAACAATTGAAGGAATCCTGTCGCGATGCCTGGGGCACGCACATGGTGCTGGAGTCCTGGTGGGATCTCCGCTACGGGCTGCGAACTCTGCGCAAGAATCGTTCCTTCACAGCCGTCGCCTTGATATCGCTAGGCTTGGGCATTGGGGCGAACACCGCGATCTTTTCTCTCGTCAACGCCATCCTGATCGAGCGCCTGCCCGTTGTCGAGCCGGAGCGCCTGGTCACTTTCGCCGAGACGTTCGGGGGTAAGCGCGCCGGAGTGGTTTGGTCGCTGCGAACCCTTGACCAAGTCGCAAAACAAGACTCCTCTTTTGATGGAGTGTTTGGCTGGTTCACAAGATCCATCAGTTTCTCCCCAGGCGACACGGCCCAGTGGGTCAGCGGCGAGATGGTCACGGGTCAGTATTATCGCACCCTCCAAGTGAAACCCGCAGTCGGAAGATTGCTCAATGAGGAGGACGTCCGAGATGCAAAAGCGAATCCAGTCTGCGTCCTCAGCTACGCTCTGTGGCAGCGCGAATTCAGCGGCGACCCGGGCATCGTCGGGCGGCGGGTGTTTCTGAATGGACACCCCTACCGCGTTCTTGGCGTGACAGCGCGCGGCTTCTACGGTGCGGCATTACCCCTGCGCTTCGACGTCGCCGTTCCGGCAACGCGCGTGGCAGACTTCGTGCCATCCCTTCGAGACATTCCCGGCATCTCGTGGCTGTACCCCATGGCGCGGATGAAGCCCGGTGTCGCCCTCGCCGAGGCCCAGCGCCTGACGCAACTGGCGCTGCGGGAAGCGGATCCACAGAGGAAGGCGGACCTGATCCTCGAAAACGGTAGTCAAGGTTACAACCCCACGCGAGCGGATTTTGGACAGCCTCTCCTGGTTTTAATGGGTATCGTTGCCCTGGTTCTACTGGTCGCTTGCGCCAATCTCGCCAACTTGCTGGTGGCAAGGGCGCAGGGGCGCGCGCACGAGCTGGGCGTGCGCCTCTCGCTTGGCGCGTCCAGGGCCAGGCTCATTCGCCAACTACTTGTCGAATCACTTCTGTTGGCCGGCGGCGGGGGCGTAGCCGGCGTAGCACTGTCCTTCTGGATCACTGCGACGTTGCTGGCGTATTTGAACTCGGGCCGGTCCGCGACGACCGCGTTGCAAGTCCCGCCGGACGCCAGGGTGCTCGTTTTTTCCGTCCTCGTGACTATCTTGACGGCTATCCTCTTCGGGCTGATGCCGGCATGGCATGCCACCCGGCCAGATATCGTGTCGGGGCTTAAACAGGGGTCATCCGCGAGCCGGGCTCTATTGCGCCTCGGCTTGGTTGTGATCCAAGTTGCATTGTCGCTTGTGCTGGTTTTCGGAGCCGGCCTGCTGACGCGCACCTTGCGATCACTGGCCACAGTGGATCTTGGATTTCAGGCGGATCGTGTCATTGCATTGAATGTCGACCCTTCAGCCAACAGCCATGGCGGTACCGAAGCCTCGATCATTTATGACGAGATATTGGAGAGGGCGCGTAATCTGCCGAACGTGAAAGCCGCCAGCCTCGCCGCCAGCACTCCTAACGGTTCCATGTCGATTTCGATGAGCATCGCGGTGCCCGGCTACACTCCGCTGCCGGTTCGGGGAGATGGCGTTGTTAAATTCAATTTCGTCAGTCCTCGCTATTTCGAAACTTTGGGCCAACCGCTGCTCAACGGCCGCGATTTCGATGAACGGGACGCTGAGGACAGTTCCCCGGTCGCTATAGTGAACGACAAGTTCGTGCGGCATTACTTTGACGGGCGGGACCCAGTTGGACGGAAGTTCCGGCAAGGCAAAGACGACATCGAGATCATCGCAGTCGTAAAGGGTGCGCGAGACGACACGCGACGCAATCCCGTAGACACGGTATACATGCCCGTGAAGCAAGGTCCGGCATCGGGATTGACAGTGCTGGTGCGCAGCGAGGGCGATCCGCAGCAGATCGTTCCCTCCCTACTTGGGATCGTGAAAAGCATCGACAAGCGCCTGCCTGTCTTCTCGGTACACACGCTGGATATCGACTTGGACGCGGGACTCACGCCCCAGCGCATTCTCGGCTACCTTTCGGGCTTGTTCGCGGCACTGGCAACGTTCCTGGCCGGAATCGGCTTGTATGGAGTTCTTGCTTACTCGATTGTGCGCCGCACAAGGGAGATCGGAGTCCGGATGGCAGTCGGCGCCCAGAGGAGTGACGTCATTGGATTATTCGTCCGGGAGAGTTTGATGGTAATGGTCGCCGGTCTGATCCTGGGAGGGCCGCTGGCGTTGGCTTCATCGCGCGCTCTAAGCAGCTTGCTCTTTGGCGTCGCTCCGACCGACCCATGGACGCTGCTTGCCAGCGTCTTGTTGCTCCTCTTGGCGGCTCTTCTGGCTACTTCAATACCACTCTGGCGCGCTTCGCGCATCAACCCGTTGGTTGCGCTGCGATGGGAATGAGGTGGCGCTGTAAGTTCAAACCACATTCCCGGAACGGACCAGAGGAGTGTACTCATTGGCGTAACGTGAAATCTCCAGTCCATAACTCCGTGACGGCGCACTGTTTAGAATCGGATTACTGTTGCGAAATCCCCTTCTCACCAGTCCGAGAGCCATAAGCTCGCTGGCGAGATTCCAGCCAGATCAGCAGCAGCGCCATGATTACGTGCGTTCGCCTGAATGATCGCCCCAAAGCACACGCGCGGCTGGATGTGTTACACAGGTCCAGATGCCTGCCGGGACCAGCGCCGCTGAAACCAGAAACACACAGAAGGCGGTCGCCGCCGGATTCCTCGGCTGGACCATCGACGCCTTCGACTTCTTCGTCCTGGTCTTCTGCGTCTCCGCCATCGCCAAAGAATTCGGGCGTTCCGTGCCCGACATCGCGCTCGCCGTCACCGCCAGCCTGGTGACGCGCCCGGTCGGCGCATTCTTCTTCGGCCTGCTCGCGGACCGCTTTGGACGCCGCCCCGTGCTGATCGGCAACATCGCGTTCTACACTCTGATGGAGATTCTATCCGGCCTCTCTCCCAGCTTCACTGCGTTCCTGGTTCTCCGTCTGCTGTACGGCGTCGGCATGGGCGGCAATTGGGGCGTGGGAGCTTCGCTCGCGATGGAATCGGTGCCCGTCAAGTGGCGCGGCATTGCTTCCGGGATTTTGCAGGAAGGCTACGCGGTGGGCAATGGCCTGGCCGCGGTTGCGTACTTCACCATCTTTCCGTACTTTGGCTGGCGCGCGATGTTCTTCGTCGGCGCGATCCCGGCGCTGATCACCATCCTGCTGTGCGTGAGCGTCAAGGAATCGCGCGCGTGGGAGGAAACGAAAACCGATGCGGCCACCTACCGCGCGGTGGTGTTCTCGCACTGGAAGCTGTTCCTGTACCTGTGCCTGATCATGTCCGCCATGAACTTCATCTCGCATGGCACCCAGGACATGTATCCGACGTTCCTGCAAAGCCAGCGCGGCTTCAGCCCGCAGGACACTTCGATCGTGACCTTCATCGGCGTTCTGGGCGCGATCATCGGAGGGGTCGCGCTGGGGCACTTCTCGAGCAGTTGGGGGCGGCGGCGCACGATCACTTCCGTGACTTTATGCGGACTGCTGGTGATCCCGCTGTGGATTCTGGCCCCCACGAAGGCCCTGCTGATGCTGGGCGCTTTCCTGATGCAGGTGGTGGTGCAGGGGGCGTGGGGCGTCATCCCCGCGCATCTCAACGAACTTTCGCCGTCCGAGGCCCGCGGCTTCTTCCCCGGCTTCGCTTACCAGATCGGCGTGCTGGTCGCGTCCGGCTCGGCGTATATCGAGGCTCGCTTCGCGCAGGCCTTCAGCTATTCGACGGCGATGGGGGTGATGGCGGCGCTGGTGCTGCTGCTGGCGGCGGTTACGGTGGGCCTGGGACCGGAGAGACGCGGACGGGAATTCGTCAGCGGAAAACCCTAACGCTGCCGGCTATGCGGAGTGCGCCGATGACGCTGGTGGCGAGTTATAAGCTCTGAGCCGCGATTCCAGCCAGATCAGCAGCAAGAGAACGAACACGATTACGGAGCCAACCAGAGGCAGCACCATAATCATATGGAGACCGTACACCGACGCGATGTAGCCCATCAGCGCCGGGGTCAGCAAGCCGCCCGCCATGGCCAGCGAGAAGATCCCGTTGTAAAAACCGGGGTGATAATACGGAAACCGGTGGCCGATTTTTTCCACCACCAGCGGATAAATCGGCGCGAACGCCAAGCCGACCAATAATACGCCGGTGATTGCTCCAAACCGGTTATCGGTCGCGCCCAGGATGATGCAGCCGAACATGGCGGCGGTGACCGTCGCCAGCAGCAGTCTTCCATGGCGCGCGCGGGGAAGGAGCCATTGCGAGGCCGCGCGTCCTATGGTCAGTGCGAGCCAATACAGCGCCAGCATTCCGAGCGCCGAGGGCGGGCTGATCCCGAGTCTTTCGTTCAGGAACAGCGCGAGCCAGCCGGATAGCGCCCATTCGTTTCCCAATTGGAAGAACAGCAGCAAGCTCAATAGCACGGCTCCGGTACTGCGCAGCTCGGACAAAATCTCGCGCGACGGGGGCGACTGCGGTGCGGGCTCGGCTGGAAACGGCGTCTTCCAGTACATCCAACCGAATAGCGCCGGGATCACCGCGATCCAGACCTGGACCGACGCTGCCGTGTAGAGATAAAACGTTCCCGCAATCAGAATCGCCAGCGTAAAGCATCCGGCTCCGAACAGAATGCCGGCCAGGTTGACCGTAGCCGCGGGATCGTGGCGATACATCGGCGAGATGGCGTGGAAGATCGCCGAGTGCAGCAGCCCCGCGGCGAATCCCACGATCGCCATGCCGGCCACGCGCCACCACGGCGAAAACGGAGGGGAGACGAACGCAAGGTAGAGGAATGCCGCTCCCGCCAGTCCGCACGCCAGCGCCAGCGTCCAGCCGAGACCTTTGCGGCGCAGCAGGGCGGGCGCAAGCCGCGCCGATCCCACCAGGCCCGCAATCAGCCCGACGTAATACAGCCCCACCATGCCGTACTGCGACGTGAGGTGATGCTGCCAGGAAAACAGGATGACGCCCAGAAACGACAACAGCACGCCGGATACGAAGAATCCGGCCAATGCCCGCCGCGCGCTGGAGGATCCGAGGGGATCTCCGGCACCGGGCGCTATCGTCGTCGGTTCGGGAGAGTGAACCTGCATTAACGAGCTCTACAGATCAGAGGACGCCCTGGTCCTGCTCGGCGAGCGTCACTTTCACGTTCATGGTTTGGCCATCGCGCCAAATGGTCAGGCTGAGCGTATCGCCCGCGTGCTTCAGCGCCACGGCCCGGGTGATAGCATTCTCTTCTTCCACTTTCTTTCCGTCCACCGCGGTGATGAGATCGCCTCCCACGCGCAGGAGCCCGTTACCGATGCGGACCACCTGAGTGCCGCCGCGCAATCCGGCGACGTTCGCCGGACTCCCGCGAGCTACCTGCCCGATCAGCAGGCCGCCGGTTCGGGGCAAATGCAGCGCATCCGCCCAATCGCCGGAAATCAAGTACGTGGAAACGCCGATGGTGCTCGACGCGGGCCGCTTCCCGGATCTGAAATCGCCCAACATCGCCTTGGCCCGGTTGATGGGCATCGCAAAACCGATGCCGACGCTGCCGCCGTTGGGGCCGTAAATGGCGGTGTTGATTCCGATCACGTTCCCTTGGGAATCGAGCAGCGGACCACCGCTATTGCCCGAATTGATGGAGGCGTCGGTTTGGATCATGTCCTCCATGTCGGCCTGATCCTCGCTCTGAATCTTGCGGTGCAGCGAACTGACGACGCCGGTGGTCAAAGTGCCTGCCAAGCCAAATGGATTGCCGATCGCCAATACCTTCTGGCCCACTTGCAGGCTGTCGGAATCGCCGAGCTTGAGGAACGAGGTCAGCGTCTTCTTGGTGTCGATCTGGATCAATGCGAGATCCTGACCCGGGTTGCGCATCAGAACGCGCGCCTTATAGCGGCTCTGATCGGGAGGAATGGTGACCTCCACATCGGAGCTGCCGCTGATCACGTGGTAGTTGGTGAGAATCTGCCCGTCGGAATTAATGATGAATCCCGAACCGAGTCCCTGCACGGCCTGCACCCCGAAGAAGAAATCGCGCTGGTAGGTGGTGCTGGTGATATACACCACGCTTTCCTTCGCGGCCTTATAGATTTCGATATTGTTGGTCTCGTCGGCGCCGAGCCCGGCGGAGTACGCCACCGACGGCCCGGTCCATACGGGTTCGCTATTCCGCAGAAACGCGTGAAACGGCGAATTCTGGCGGCTGGTCAGATACACAAACACGCCCACCAGGGCCACAGCGATTAAAAATGTTCGCAGCCTCATGGATTTATTCCCCGCAATGCCTCGTACACTGTCCGGACTTGCTGCAGCGTGTTTTCCTTGCTTCCGGAGGTGTCGATGATGAAGTCGGCATGCTTCACCTTTTCTTCAAGCGGCATTTGGCGGCGCAGCCGGTTGAGGACTTCCTCGCGGCTGGCTCCGTCCCGCTCCATCGACCGCTCGATCTGCTGCTCGGGGCGGCAGACGGCGACGATCAGACGGTCGTAATCCTTATAGCTGCCCGTCTCGACCAGTATCGCAGCTTCGGTTACGACGATGCCCTCGGGATGGGCGCGGGCGAATTCGTTGGCCAGGTCCCGCTCCCGCAGCTTTACCGGAGGATGGACCAGAGCGTTCAACCTGGCGAGTTCCTCGGGATCGGAGAAGACGATCCTCGCGAGGCGCTTTCGATTAATTTTGCCATCCGGGTCCAGGATGCCCTTGCCGAAGGTCTCAACCACGGCGTCGTAGGTTTCCCCACCCTGTTCGAGCACCTGGCGGCCCAGCACGTCAGCTTGGATCAGAAGGCAGCCTAAATCGGCAAGGGCGCGGCCCACGAAGCTTTTGCCGCTGGCCAGACCGCCGGTGAGGCCGACTTTAAGCATGGTTAAGCATCGCTCAGTGGGACGCGGCCGCCGCCTGATGCTGCTCGGCAAGCGCCACGGTGTTGGCCATCAGCATGGCGATGGTAAGCGGGCCCACGCCTCCCGGAACGGGCGTATAGGCCGAAGCCACGCGAGCCACTTCCACGGGATGAACGTCGCCGACCAGAACCGAGCCCTTGCGATCGAACTCCTCGGCTTTGCCCAGCCGCTCGGCTTCCGCGCGATCGGTGACGCGATTCATGCCCACGTCGATGACGGTCGCGCCGGGAGCCACGAAGTCGCCGGTCACCATTCCCGCCCTGCCGATAGCGGCCACCAGAATATCGGCGCGGTGGCATTCATCGGCCAGCTCGGTGGTGCGGGAGTGGCAGATGGTCACGGTCGCGTTCTCATGCAGCAGCATCAGGGCCATCGGTTTGCCGACGATGTCGCTGCGCCCCAGGACCACCGCGCGGCGGCCCTCGACGGGAATCTTATAATACTTGAGCAGTTCCATGATGCCTGCGGGAGTGCACGCACGCGGCGCGGGCCGGCCAGCCACCAGATGGCCGACGTTCACGGGATGGAATCCGTCGGCATCTTTGTCGGGCGCGACACTTTCCAACACCCTCCGGGTGTCTACATGCTTTGGTAAGGGCATTTGAACCAGAATGCCATCGATATCGGGACGGCTGTTGAGATCGGCGATCACGGCCAGCAGTTCTTCGGTGGTGACGGTTTCCGGAGGCGTCAGCTTGTCGCTATTGATGCCGATTTCGCCGCAGGTCTTGATCTTGCTGCGAACGTACACTTCGGAAGCGGGATTGTGCCCCACCAGGACCACGGCCAAGCCTGGCTTACGTTTGAGTTTGGCGATGCGCGGTTTCAGCCGCGCCAGGATTTCGTTGCGGACGGCGATACCGTCCAGGATTTGAGGCATTCACAGCGAGTTTAGCAAATGACGATAGGGTTGGCCTTCAAGAAATATCCAAAATACCTGTCACAAACCGGCGGCGAACGACGTTGTAGAGGTGTGGATGCATCGCGCGAAGCCGTCGTCGAGATAAAGCCCGAGGTGGGCCGGGTGGATATCGAGACGATCTTTCATGCCCAGTATGAGCAAATCGCCCGGGTGATTGCACGCGTCCTGAGGGATCCTGCACGGGCGGAGGAACTCGCGGTCGAGGTCTTTCTGAAGTGGTCTCGAAATCCAAAAGCGCAGGGCGAAGACTCCCAGGCCTGGCTCTACCGGGTTGCCGTGCGAACGGGCCTGGATGAGTTGCGTCGCGAAACCCGCCGCACGCGACGCCGAAGCTTGCTGCGGTTCGTCGGATACGCGCCAATTCCTGAAGATGTCCGGGCATCGAGAGAGGACCAGGAGCGAGTTCGCGTGGTCTTGGCCGCGATCCAACCGCGGCAGGCCGAGTTGCTCGTGCGGCGTACTCAGGGTCTCAGCTATGAGGAACTGGCTTGCGCGCTCGATCTCAAACCGGCATCGATTGGGACATTTCTCAATGGACAGCAATAAGGATCGGTGGGTGGAGGACTGTCTGGCGGCGCTCCGTCCAGCGAGCGATTGGCAACCGGATACGTTCCGCGGCCTGGCTCGGTTTCGGAAGCGACGCGAAAGGTTCAGAATCGCAACCGGAGGTGGGGGTGGCTCGCGGCCGGCGCGGTAGCGGCCGGCCTCCCGCTCATGGCGTTTCCCACAACCCGAGTGTTCGCGCAGCGCTGCGTTTCGGCGTGCGTCGGCCAGTCAAGCTGGGTTCGTGATTTATTCGCGGGTACCCTATCCAGTTCCGCTCCGAGCACGGTGTACGTGAAGCCGGAAAACCGCAAGATGGCTCCCGATTTCGTCCTGGATGACGCATCCGGCAAGCCCGTAAAGCTTTCGGACCTTCGCGGCAAGGTAGTTTTGCTGAACTTTTGGGCGACGTGGTGCGTCCCCTGTAGCATCGAGATCCCCTGGTTCATCGAATTTCAAAAGGCGCACCAAGACGCCGGCTTTACGGGTCTGGGCGTTTCTCTGGATGAGGGTGGCTGGGACGCGGTCAGGCCTTACATCGACAAGCGCAAGGTCAACTATCGCGTGATGCTTGGCAACGACGACGTGGCTCAACTGTACGGCGCGGAGTCGCTGCCGACTACGTTCCTCATCGACAAGTCCGGCCGCATTGCTGCAACGCACGTCGGTCTCTGCAGCAAGAGTGAATACGAGGCCGACATTAAAGCAGTACTCAACGAACAATAACGGAAAGGAACAAGAGATGAGAACACTGCGAATCGGTACCGGTCGGGAAGGATGGCGACGGTCATTTCCGCTGATGGAACGAGCCGGACGGTCAGACTTGAGGGCGTCGGCTGCTCGGAAAGCATGTGCTCCAGAGTCTTCAGTATAAGAAGAAAGATCTCGCCGTTGTCGGTGTTTAATCGGCAGGCGTCCGGAAAAACGCCAATATCGCGGATATCGCGCCAGGATCCGCATTCGCCAGCGCCGTGGCGATCGCGCTCGCGCGGTCGTCGAGCTCGAAGGGTGGAGTAATCGCATGCACCAGCCCCCAGGCCAGCGCCTCGGGAGCCGTGAACACGCGTCCGGTGAGCGACAATTCCCGCGCGCGCCGGTCGCCGATCGCAGCCGCCACCGCGCCGAGGATCCCCGGATGGCAGCGGCCTTCGCGGATATCGGTGAGCCCGAAGCTCGATCCCTGCGCCGCGACAGCTACGTGCGCGTTGGCGATCAGGGCGACGCCGGCGGAAATCGCAACGCCCTGCATGGCGATGATAATGGGCTTGGAGGCTTGTTTATCCAAGGCGTGCCGGCCGAACGTGAAGATTTCCTCCGGGACCGGTTCGGCGAAATCCAGTCCGCCGCAGAACACAGGGCCTTCCGCATCCACCAGAATCGCGCCGGTGTCCGGATGCTCCTCGGCATCCCGCAACTCGGTCAATAATGCCGCCGCGAGTCCGGCATCCAACACATTCCGCCGGGCGGGAGCCGCCAGCGTCAGCCGGCGCACACGCCGGTCTTGTTCGACGCGCAGGCTCATTTCAGAAGCTCCAGAGGCAGATGTTCGCGATGCCGGCCCGCGGTCGACGCCTCCAGCGCGAACTCCAGTACTCGCCGTGTTTCTAGAGGATCGATGATCGCATCCACGTGCCCGCGCGCCGCGGCGTAGCGCGCGTCGAGCCACTTTTCGTAATCTTCCCGCGTCTGCGCAATGCGAGCCTCCAGTTCCGGAGGAACGAGCTGCCCGGCTGATTTCAAGCGTTCCAATTCCGGCCCATGCACGGCCTGCACCGCCGCGTCGCCCTCCATCACGCCGATCCGCGCCGTGGGCCAAGCGAAGGTGAAATTCGGATCGAACCCCTGGCCGGCCATCGCGTAATATCCCGCGCCCGAGGCGTGATTGAGCGTCACGATGATCTTCGGGACCGTGGCGCACGCCATCGCTTCCACCATCTCGGCGCCCGCGCGGATGATGCCCTCGCTTTCGGCCTCCACACCCACCATGAATCCGGACACGTCCTGCAAATAGATCAGCGGCAATCCCTGGCGTTCGACAGTCTCGACGAAATACGCGGCTTTGCGAGCCGATTCGGCGTAAACGATCCCGCCGATCCGCGGTCCTTCCGGCGTCTTCAGGAATCCACGGCGATTCGCCATCAGCCCGATCGGCCGGCCGTGGAGCCGCGTGTGCGCACACAGCATCTCCGGCGCGTGATCCGGCTGGAATTCCAGATAGTCGTCCGCATCGACTATGCGCGCGATCACTTCTTCCATGTGATAGGGCAGGCGGTGATCGTCGGGGAGCAGATCGTACAACCCTTCGGCGGGCTTCGCGGGAGCCCTACCCTTCAGGGGCGCCCCCGGCTCCGGAAGTTCGCGGATCTTTTCCCGTATGAGGGCCAGGCAAGCGAGATCGTCCTTGGCCGAATAATGCGCCACGCCGCTGATCTTGGTGTGGAGCGATGCGCCGCCGAGCGACTCGGCATCCACCACCTGGCCCACCGCGCCCTTCACCAGGTTCGGGCCTCCCAATCCCATGAAGCTGGTTTTCTCGACCATGATGATCACGTCGGAGAGCGCCGGCAGATACGCACCGCCCGCAATGCACATGCCCATCACCGCGGCGATCTGCGGGACTTTGAGTCTCCGGCGCATCAGCGAGTTGTAGTAGAAAATCCGCGCCGCGCCATATTGCCCGGGGAAGATTCCGTCCTGATAGGGCAGGTTCACGCCCGCCGAATCGACCAGGTAGACGATCGGCAGCCGGTTCCGCATGGCGATTTCCTGCGCCCGCAGAATCTTGTGGATGGTTTCCGGCCACCACGCGCCGGCCTTCACCGTGGCGTCGTTGGCAACGATCACGCAAGGCCGCCTTTCGATGTGTCCCAGGCCGGTGATCACACCCGCCGAGGGAGCCTGCCCGTCGTAGCGGTCGTAGGCGATCAGCAGGCCGATTTCGAGAAACATCGCTCCAGGGTCGATCAGATGCGCGACCCGCTCACGCGCGGTCAGCTTGCCCTCGGCATGCTGTTTGTCGATCTTCTTCGCGCCGCCGCCAAGCTTGAGCTTCTCTTCCAGCTCCTGAATACCGCTCACGAGCCCGCGCATGCGGTCGGCCGGGGTGTGGGTCACCACTCTATGGTAATCAGTTGCGATAGTTGCGGTGCGTGATCATTCGCGGGTCCGGGTGTCATGACTCTTACGCGCACCCGCTCCACCGGCCCGCTATTCTAGTAGCCATGCTCGGACTCGACGCGCGCGTGCTGCGCGGGGTGTGGACCGCGTTCCTGTTCGTACTGATCATCGCGCTCATCTATCTCGCCCGCGGCACGATCGTGATTTTCATGCTGGCGATATTCCTGGCCCACTTAATCGCCCCGCTGGTGGATCGCGTCGATCGCATCACGCCCCCGCGCGTTTCGCGCACGATGGTGCTGGCCATCATCTACCTCGCGCTCATAGGCGTCGCTCTGGCAGTGCTGATTCCCGTCGGAGCAAAGATAGCCGAGCAGGCCTCCGCGCTGGCCGGCCGCCTTCCCGACGTTCTCAAAGAAGATCCACTGAGCGGCGTTCCCTTACCCGTGTGGCTCGAAGCGTGGCGGTCCCGCCTGACCGAATTCCTGGCGGAGCAGACCGCCGGCCTCGGGGACAAGATCCTGCCGATGCTCAGGCAAGTCGGCCCCGGCATCCTGAGCGGGCTCGGAAATCTGGTCGCAGTGGTGCTCATTCCGATCCTGAGCTTTTTCTTCCTCAAGGACGGGCGCCTCCTGCGCAATGCCATCGTCGAATGCGTTCAGCCCCAGCGGCAATCGCTGGCCGAAGAGATCCTGGACGATCTGCATCTGCTGGTCGCGCAATATATCCGCGCCCTGGTGCTGCTCGCCATCGCGACGTTCGTGTCCTATTCCATCATGCTCTCGGCGTTGGGAGTTCCCTACGCCGTGCTCCTCGCGAGCGTCGCCGGCGTGCTGGAACTGATCCCGTTCGTCGGACCGCTGAGCGCCGGACTCGTGGTGCTCCTGGTCGCCGGTCTCAGCGGCTATGCGCACCTGCTGTGGATTGTCATCTTCCTGGTCGTCTACCGCCTGTTCCAGGACTACGTGCTCAGCCCCTACTTGTTGAGCGCCGGTGTCGAGCTTCACCCTCTGCTGGTGCTCTTCGGCGTGCTCGCCGGCGAGCATGTGGCCGGCATTCCCGGAATGTTTTTCTCGGTTCCCGTGATCGCGGGGCTGCGCGTCATTTTCATTCGATTGCTCAGGCAACAACGTCTGCATGCGTAGGCTGCTGCCCTTTCTAGTCATTACCTATTTGTTCAGCGCCTGCGCGTATGCCCACGTGGTCAGCATGAGCAACGGCGAGCTTCACGTGAACGGCCGAACCGCGACTTACGAGCTGCGCATTCCCATGTACGAAGTTGCGAACGTTGCGCATCCCGAAACAGCCTTGCTCGACCACGTGAAGTTCGAAGGCGCTCGCCGGACCTCTTCCCGTTGTCAGGAGCAGGACGGAACTTATGTCTGCCACGCCACTTACGAATTCGCGGCCCCGGTGCCCGACAAGATCGAAGTCGAGTGCACGCTGTTTCAGGTGACCGTGCCGAATCACGTGCACTTGCTCTACGCGGTGCAGGGACCGAACAGCGATCAGGAGGTGTTCGATCAGAGCTTCCGGCAGGCTGAAGTGCGCTTTCATCCGCCCTCGCGCGCCGAGCGGATCGCCAAGGCTGCCGCGGCCGGCATCGCACGGCTGTTCAAATCGGTGTCGGGACTTTTGTTCCTCACGGTGCTGGTGCTGGCCGCGCGAAACACTTGGGAAATGGGAATCCTGACCATCGCATTCGTGGCCGGGGAATGGTTGGCGCGACCTTTGTCACCGCGCATTCCGATGTCGTTCAGCCCGCAGTTCCTGGAAGCCGTGCTGGCGCTGACGGTGGCCTATCTCGCGGCGGAGATCGCATTCCTGCCCGACAGTAAGGCGCGATGGGCAGTGGTGCCGATACTTGGAATTGCGCACGGGATGCCCTTCGCGGCGTTCCCTTCGTCGTATCTCACGGCCGCCTCGATCACCCAGACGATTCTGCTCGGCGTGCTGTGGATTGCGGCTCGCAAGATGCCCATGGCCTGGCGGCGTCCCGCGGCGGGAGTCATGCTGGTGGCCGGAATCGGATGGTTCGTTCGAATGCTGTTATGAGTTGTGCGTGATGCTGTGCTTGCGGCTGTACGTGAAGTAAATGACCAGCCCGATCGCCATCCATCCGAACAACCGCGCCCAATTGGTCCAGCCCAGTCCGTAAATCAGGACCAGGTTGAAAACGATCCCCAGGATCGGCACCACCGGAACAAACGGCGTCTTGAAGGGACGCGGCAGGTCGGGGTGCGTGCGGCGCATGATGATGATCCCGCCGCACACCAGCACGAATGCGAATAGCGTTCCGATGCTGGTGGCTTCTCCCAGAATCCGAATCGGGGCGACGGCGGCCAGCAGCCCGGTGCCGACCATGAACAACAGATTCGAGCGCCAGGGCGTCCGGAACCGGGGATGGATGTCGGAAAATAGCTTCGGCAGCAAGCCGTCGCGCGACATGGAGAAGAACACGCGGCTCTGCCCCAACAGCATCACCAGAATCACCGATGTGTATCCCAGCACGATGGCCAGCTTCACGGCCGGCCGCAGCCACATGTAGTTCGTACGGTCAATCGCGACAGCCACCGGAGCGGCCGTGTTCAGCTCGGTGTAGTTTACGATGCCGGTCAGGACGTGCGAGAACAGCACATACAGAATGGTGCACACCACCAGCGATCCGACGATCCCGATGGGCATGTCTTTCTGCGGGTTTTTGGCTTCCTGCGCCGCAGTGGATACAGCGTCGAATCCAATGAAAGCGAAAAACACCAGTCCCGCGCCGCGCAAAATGCCGCTCCATCCGAAAGCTCCGGTTTCACCGGTGTTCGGCGGAATGAACGGCGTGAAATTCGCGGGATTGATATACGCCCAGCCCAGCGCGATGAACACGATCACCACCGTCACCTTGATCACCACGATGCCGGCATTGATGCGCGCCGATTCCTGAATCCCGACGATCAGCAGCAGCGATATGGCCACCACGATGAACATCGCCGGCAGGTTGATCACGCCCTGAATGACCGTTCCGCTGTCCGGCAGCGTCACCGGCTCGAAAGGAGACGCGGCCAGTTGCTGCGGGAAACGGATGCCGAAATCCTGGAAAAAGCTCATCACGTAGCGCGACCAGCTCACCGCCACGGTGGAAGCGCCCACGGCATATTCGAGCACCAGGTCCCAGCCGATCAGCCACGCCATCAGCTCGCCCATGGTGGCGTACGCGTAGGTATACGCGCTGCCCGCGATCGGGATCATGGTCGAGAACTCGCTGTAGCATAATCCCGCGAACGCGCAGCCGATCGAGGCCAGCACGAAGCTGAGCACCACTGCGGGTCCGGCATTAACCGACGCAGCGATGCCGGTCAATGAAAACAGGCCCGCGCCGATGATCGCGCCGATGCCCAACGCCACCAGCTGGCTTGGTCCCAGAGTGCGGCGGAGTGTTTCGTGCCCGGCGTCCTTGAGGAGCGCCTCCAGCGGTTTGACGGCGAAGAGGCTCATAAGTGTATGAGGATACCAGACCACCCCTGGGTTTCGACGATTTGCCAGATTGCGTAAATTTCCACGTATAATCTCTGAGAGGCTATTGCAACGTGAGAAAGCAGACCCTGATCGCGATCCTGACCGTGTCGGCATTCGTACTGACCGCTGTTCCGTTCCTCCAAGGACAGTTCCCCGCCGAGAGCACCATACCGAAGGCCAAGCGCAGGAAGAATGGCCGTGTGAAGAAAGGACCTCCCGGTCCCACGCCGCGCCTGGCGGACGGACACGTCGATCTATCTGGCGTCTGGGGTTACGCCGGCTACACGTCCGATATCGCCAAGGATTATGACGTCGGCGAGCTGCCGTTTACTCCCTATGGCGAGAAGTTGTTCAAGGAGCGCCAGGCGAACGAAGGCACGGAGGATCCTGAAGCCCGCTGCCTGCCCACGGGCGTGCCGCGCCGCGATCCGTATCCTTCTAAGATTCTGCAGCTGCCCAATCTGGTCGTGATTCTGTTCGAAGGCAATCTGCACAGCTTCCGCCAGATCTTTCTAAATCGCGATCACCCCAAGGATCTGAATCCCACCTGGTGGGGCGATTCGGTTGGAAAGTGGGAGGGCGACGAGCTGGTGGTGGATACCGTCGGCTTCAACGGACTCACCTGGCTCGATCTGGCGGGGCACGGCACCTCCGATCAGCTCCACATAATCGAGCGTTATTCGCGCCCGGATTACGGCGATCTTAAGGATGAGATCACCATCGAGGATCCGGTGTATTACACGCGACCCTGGAAGCTCACGCAATGGACCCCACTGGTCACGGACGGCGATCTCTTGGAGTACATCTGCACCGAGAACGAGAAGGATTCCAGGCACCTGGACAACCTGATCCGGACGGAACAGGAATCCAAAGCGAAGGCGGCGAAGAAGTAACCGGGTCCTCTGTGGCTGACTGGAAAGATGTGGCTGACTGGAAAGAGCACGGCATCCGCATCGTCCGGGCCGGCGAGCTGGATACGAACACTCCCCAGACTTCCGGCATGAGCCGGGCCGCGGCCATCACGCACGCGCGCACCGGCGCCAATAAACTCTGGGCAGGAACCGTTACCGTGCAACCGGCGGCCCGCACGGGCGCACATCACCATGGCGAGCTCGAGACGGTGCTCTATATCGTCCGCGGACGCGCCCGCTTCCGCTGGGGCGATCGTCTGGAATTCGTCGAAGAAGCCGGACCGGGCGATTTCATCTACGTGCCGCCCTTTGTGCCGCATCAGGAGATGAACGCGCGTGCGGATGAGCCGGTAGAGGCGGTGATCGTCCGCAGCGGGCAGGAACCGATCGTCGTGAACCTGGATATCGAGAGTCCGGAACCGGCCGAGCCGGGCGCTGGGCCGGGTCCGTTTCACTCCCAGCCGCGCTGATCTCAGAACGTAAAACGGCCACCACAGCGACCAACGTATTGGCTTGTGTAAAATATATCAGGCAGCGCAGTGAATCGCTGCGATGCAATGAGAAACTGTTGTCGGGTTCTGTTTCTGCTCGTTAGTATTGCGAAATTGAAAGGCGCCGTTTTATCGGTTGTACTGACGCCTTCCATCCCAGCGCCAGCTCTTGTCGGCACGGTCGTGACGTGGAGCGCGCACCCCTCGGATGCAACGGCCTCCATCTGGTACCGGTTCCGGGCGGCGCGCGCCGGATCGCAACTCCACGTGATTCGCGATTACAGCCCGCTGAGCAGCCTGGATTGGACGGCCAGCCAACACGAGGGGTTCTATAACATCGAGGTTTCCGCTCGCAATAACTCGACGGGCGAAACGGCGGTGGAGTCGGCCAACTATCAGATAGCTCCCGTGGTCACCGGCGATACGCCGGTCATAAGTCCGACGGCGAATCCGCTGGTTTTTCTTTACAGCGCGCCGCCCTGTCTGGCGATCGATTCGATGCGAGTCGAGTTCCGGTCGGCGGGCGGAGTGGTCCAATCCACGCCCTACCAATCCTGCCAGCCACCCTGCCCGGCCTCCACTGCGGTTGCCAGCGGGTCTTTTCCGTTTCGTCGTCCCCGGACGCCTTGCGGTCCAACTCTGACGATGAATTTCTATCTCGCGGGACTCCGCCCAAACAGTGTCTATTCCGTGCAGCACATCGTCGCAAGTTATGTACGGTTCAGGGGAACAGTAATGCGGTACGGGCCGACGCTCACCTTAACGACACCGGACGTCCCGCTGCGCCTGCCGACGATGACGGTCGAGCAATCGCCGTCCACACCGGACGGGATCTTACTGCACAGCAATTTCTACGGGCCATCCTTCGCCACCGATCTCACCGGCAATCTGGTCTGGTTGTACCCCACGCCGATCACGTTTCTGACCCAGGTGGAACCGGGAGGGCAATTCCTCTCTCTGATTTCTCCAACTTTTGTTTCCACGCAAGCCTACGACCCGGTGAACGAGATCTTCCGTGAATTTGACCTCGCCGGAACCACGCTGCGCGAAACCAGCGCCGCGCGCCTGAATGAGCAGCTTGCACCGCTGGAAAAGCGCATCGGAGCTTTGCATCACGACGCGCGCGCCCTCCCCGACGGCACCGTGGCGCTGCTGGCGACCACGGAGCGGATCCTGACAAACGTGCAGGGTTCGGGTCCGGTGGACGTCGTCGGCGACATGATCCTGGTTCTCGACCGGGACTTGCAATTGAAATGGGTCTGGGATGCCTTCGATCACCTCGATACCTCCCGCCTGGCGACACTAGGTGAAGCTTGTCCCGGTTCTGGCTGCCCGCCGCTATACCTCGCCACCAAGGCGAATGACTGGCTGCATGGGAACGCGCTGCAATTCCTGGCCGACGGAAACCTGCTGTATTCCAGCCGTCACCAGGACTGGGTGTTTAAGATCGACTACCAGAACGGCGCGGGTACCGGCGATGTGATATGGCGGCTCGGCCCGGGCGGCGATTTCCAGATGACGCCGAGCGATCCCCCGGCATGGTTTTCCCATCAGCATGATCCCCAATTCGCCGCGGCGGATCCGGCCACGCTTACCGTGTTCGACGATAGCAACATCCGGCATGCCGCCGATTCCCAAGCACACAGCCGGGGACAGGCGCTGAAAGTGGATGAGCAGGGCCGGGCCGTGACGCTGACCCTGAACGTCGATCTGGGAGGATTCTCGTTCGCCTTGGGGACGGCGCAGCAGTTCGACGGCGGCTACTATTTCGGCGGCGGCTGGTTTCTGCCGGGAAACAGTTCGATGTCGCTCGAAACCGATGGTTCCGGAAACCCGGTGTACCGGATTACCGACAGCGAACCGGAATTCCGGTGCTACCGGCTGAACGATCTGTACACCCCGTAGCGGGAGGATCGAGACTACGGCTTGTCGAACGTGATGTCGGACTCGGCTCCAAATTTGCGATAGTTGCGGAACTCGATCTTATTGCGCGAGCAGATGCTGGTGCCCCGCTGGCAGCTCAGCACCTCGGATTCAACCGGCAGCAGATACGGGCCGGATGTGCCCAGACGGATGAAATCGTAATCCACGGAGTCTTCGATGGTGTCGAAGGGAAACAGCGCGGGCATGCCTTTGCCCTGCTGCTCAATACGCAGAACCCGCGAGGTTTCTTTGTCGATCCAGACGGATCCTTTGATCGCCGGATAGTACAGCTGTGAGGGCGCTTCGATCCGCCACCGCGACAACTCGCGCGTGACCTCGAAACTGTAGACATACGACGAGCGGTTGTGGAGGGTATCCTGCCCGCCCGGCCGGAACTTGGTGGCGCCAGGTTCGAACAACGCTTCGAGCAGCGTCGAAAATTCTCCCGTGGACCGCGTCCCGGGGATTTCCTCCATGGATTTGTTGGTGCTCTTGTTGCCGACTTTGATGTTCTGATAGCTTTCGTGGCCATCCTGATAGGTCAGGTCTGCCGTCACGATGTCCAGCGCATCCCAGCCCGACTTGGGATGAGCGCTCTGATACCGCGTGGTCATCTGCTGAACCAGATAATTAGGCAGCGTCGCGGAATACTCTAAGGCCGCCTCACGAGCTTTGGTGATGACAGGATCATCCCCCAGCGGGATGGGTTGCGACGGTGGCGGAGCGGCTGCGGGTGCTGCTGGTGCGGCTGCTTTGGGCGCGCTGGACGGTATCGCGATCGAAGCCGTTACCTCGGGTTCGGGGGCAGCCTCTCGTCTGGGGGCCGGCACCCCGTGCCGCAGAACCGGCGGACCGGGATCGTCAGCGTCCGGCTTGGGATCGGGCGGACGAATTTGGGTCGGCGGCGGAGCGTTATCCGCTTCTTCTTCCTTTGGAGGAGCCGCCGCCGCTGGGGGAGAGGCTGCCGCGGCTTCCGTCGGTTTGTCAGGAACAGGTTCCGCTTGGGGCGCAGGAGCGGGCTCGGGATCATCCTTGCGGCGAAGGATAGGACGGTCGTCGCCAGGCTCGTGCGGCGGCGAGGACGCCGACGAGTTGGTTCTGGCTGCAGAGGACGACGTCGCGGTGCCGCGTGCGGCGGTTTCGGGCCGCGGCAGGTCCCAGGTCTTCGAGGCTTCCGCGCGATCTTCGGGCCTTGCGGCCTTCTCCCAGGTCACCGAGACGGCGGTATTGATGCTGTCGTCGTCCGCGTTGGAATTGACTGTCAGATAATCGCCCAGAGTGAAGTCCTTCAGATCCGCGTCCTTTCCGTTTTTCTGGACCGTCATCTGGGGGGCTAGCCGGTACCAGACCACGCGATGATCGTCGGGCTCAATTACCAGTTGATTCGGCGCCACGTGGCGCAGAATTCCCGACGTGGTCGTGAGCAGCTGTGACTCGGAGTTCGATCGCTTGCCGCGGCCCTCCGTCTGCGGCTGCCGGCCGCGTGGACCCCCGGTAGGACCAGTCTGGCCGGGGATGCGCGGAATCGGGCTCCTCGTGCCAGGAGGATACTGCCCCGGCGGATACTGTCCCGGGTATTGGCCGGGGGATTGTCCCGGATACTGGCCGGGAATCTGCGCCTCAGCGAGCGGGTGAACCGCCAGCGCGAACACGAGCAAAACCGGGATACACGTTGGGATACAGCGGAGCATCTTCATATGTGATGCAGCTCCTGTGTTTTAGGTTAACAGTCTCCAGCGCCTGTGGGAATGCTTGCGCCCGATGCACGCCTGTGCCAGAATTTCGAGCGGGGGTCGTATTTGATGAAGGTCAGGTGGAACGTGTTGGCGGCGAGCGCGGGGTTACTGGTTTTGGGGCTGCCCGCCCTGGCCCACCATTCGGGCGCGGCGGAATTCGATAGCACCAAGAAGATCGACCTCACGGGCGTGGTCACCAAGATGGAATGGGTCAACCCGCACGCCCACTTTCGTATGGATGTGAAGGACAGCACCGGCAAAGTGACCAACTGGAACCTGGAGCTGGCCAGCCCCAGCATCCTGGAGCGGAACGGCTGGCAGCGGCATTCCATCAAGGAAGGCGATACCGTCACCGTCACCGGCTCGCGCGCCCGGGACAACTCGAATTTGGGAATCGCGCAGACCATCGTGTTCCCGGACGGGCGCAAGCTGAACTTCCTGTCGGCGTATGAGGACGGCAAGTGAGAGCACGCTGGATCCTCGGGATCGCGGTCAGCGCGGCGCTTGCGGTAGTTTCGCTGCTGGCGCAGCCTCAAGGCGACGCATCGAAAGGAAAAGGGCAGGACAAGGCGAAAGGCGGTGGCGGCGTTGGGTTGTATCAGCGGCAGCCTCCCACGCCCAAAGGTCCGGCGCCCAAACTGGCGGACGGGACACCGGATTTATCGGGAGTCTGGCTGGGCAGCGGCGCCAATGACGCGGACATTTCACGAGCCTTGAAGCCCGGCGATTCCGTGGTCATGTTGCCGTGGGCGGCAGCGCTGGTGAAGACGCGGCAGTCGAAAGACGATCCGGAATCGAACTGCATGCCGGCCGGCATCCCGCGGGGATCGCCGTACCCCTGGAGGATCGCGCAGACGCCCGGTCTTTATTTCATCGTGTACGAGGGCAACATCCATAGCTGGCGGCAGGTCTTCATGGACGGGCGGAAGCAGCCCGAGGATCCGGATCCGTACTGGTATGGGCATTCCGTCGGGCGCTGGGACGGGCAGACCTGGGTGGTGGACACGGTCGGGTTCAACGACAAGTTCTGGTTCGACTACGTAGGCCATCCGCACACGGAAAAACTCCACACCACCGAACGCTACACGCGGACGGATCTGGGGAACATGTCGATCGAAGTGACCATCGACGATCCGGGCGCGTATGCCAAGCCGTTCACCACGGTGGGCCACGCGCGCATCATGGCGGGCACCGAACTGCTGGAGTACATCTGCCAGGAAGACAACTACGACTTGCAGCACATCTCGGGTCCGGCGCAGGGACCGGGCGGCTCGACGCGGTAGGCATGCAGCACTACCAGTACACTTTCACTTGTACCGGTACTTCTATTTTTTAAAAATTCGGTTGTTCGCCTCCCCAGAGCAAGCAATACTGCTGTGCGACTGGTGGATGCGTCCACACTGCCCCCGCCCGTAAATCTCCACGGCGCACCGGCTTCTCGACCCATCCGGGGAGGGGCGCGTTGGCGTGCCCGGCCAAGACCCCGATCACCGGCGGAGCAAAGATCGCGATCGCTGCGAAATACACGCCTTGAGAAAGGACCCCTTCAATCGGACTTGCGCGGATGCGTAACCACGTACCTGAACGAGCTGGTCGCGCATAACGCGTCCGCGTTGCCGGTCGCGGAAACGTCAAGTTCACCGAGGACAACGTCCAGAAAAAGCTCGGCGAAGGCTTGCGGCAAACGGTTTCCAAGCTTCGCACCTTCCGCCAGGACATTCTCGACGTCCAGCAGAACACTGCGGCATTGGGGGGGGTGTTGGAGGAGGGCAGCTCCCCCACCTGAGCCCTCCGGCTTAACGAGGTGTGGTCAAGTGACCGAGTATGGTCATTGACGCACCCATGTAGTCGAGGAGGCACATCATCTTCGGGAACTTCCTTGGTGTGAACTTCACCCGCGTCTGCCCTTGATTCTGGTGCATTGCCGTCGCGAGACGTCGTAAAAAGTTCCCAGGGCGATCCGATCGGGGAAAATTAAAGTAAGTCGTTCAGTATCATAAGCTTGGATCGAAAAACCCGGCGGAGTGCCAACCCGGAAGTGACTGAAACGCGTTCTGGTAGTACGCGTGCTTACATATGGACGTACGCGGAGGAGCAGAACATGCGTGGATGGATGATCCTTTTTGCACTGATGGCCGTAGCGGCGGCGGGTATGAGCTTAACGGACGCTCCCATCGTATCGTCGGCGAAGGGGGCTAGCGTGTTGTTCGGCGCTCTCTTTCTGCTGAGCTTGGTCGCCCAGGCAATTCGAGGCCGGGCCGAGTGATTCGGGACCCTCAACTCCCTTCCCGAAACACACCATCGCACGGCACGATTCTGGCGTTCTTCCCAGCGGAAGAACACCAGACTGAGCAAGTTCGCCGCGCGGCGCACGGCGCGAAAGTGCGCCATGTGCGTATTGCGCGCGGAATCAGTGATTCCCGTCCGGATGTCCAGCCGTATGCGGGTCTGGTTCTGGAAGGCGAACACCTGTTGCTCGCGGAGGTTTCCGCCGGGCAAGCGCTGCCGTTAGTACAGGCGTTGCGGCAGGTGGGGCATACGGCCGTTTTTGTCTTGCCGGACAATATCTCGCAGCCCTGCCCCGAAGACACGGCCTTGGACGCGGACGCCGGCAAAACCTGGCTCAGCTTGCGGGAGAGCCAACAGCTGATCGAGGCCGCGCACACCGATCTCATCGAGGCCCAGGGGCTGGGCCACAGTCCGGCTCCGGCGGCTGCCTGGTTTCTGGACAACGCGTATCTGATCCGGTCGCATCTTTTTGAGATCCGCACGGATCTTCCTCGTGAATACCGCAGAATGCTTTCGCACTCCGGACCGGCGTCCACCAGGCCGCGAGTGTATCGGCTGGCCCACGACCTGATTCAGCATCATCAGGGTTCCCTGGATGAACCGGCCATCGTCGCCTACCTTCAGCACTCTCAAATCGGAGGGCCGCTCCGTATCGGCGAGATCTGGTCCTTTCCCCTATTCCTCCGCATGGCCATCATCGAACACCTGGCGGTCCTGGCCACCAGCGTGGCTTGCGCCCAGCGCTGCCGGGAAGCGGCTCAGCTGTGGGCCAACCGTCTTACCGCGGCGGCCCGGCGTGGAAACGACGAGTTCAACCGGATGCTGGCCAGGATCGAATCCGAAGAATACGTGCTCGCGCCGCACTTCCTGACAGTGCTGGCGGAGCAACTGCAGGGCGAAGAAAACACCTTCGCCAGTGTGCAGCATTGGATTGAAGAACGGCTCAAACAGCCCGTCACGGAAGTGGTGCGGGCGGAGCATACGCGGGAAGCCGCGGAAAGCGTCGCGACGGCGCAAGCGTTTGGCAGCCTTCGTCTCCTGTATCAACTCGACTTCACGAAGATCTTCGAGGCAGTCAGCCTGGTGGAGGCTGAATTACGGCTGGATCCAGCCGCGATATACGCCCATAGTGACTTTGCCACGCGGGACCGCTGCCGCCGGATTGTGGAGCAGATCGCGCGGACCAGTGGAAAGGAGGAACTCGAAGTCGCGCGTCTGGCGATCGGCCTGGCCGGATCGGCGGAAAATCCGTCCGATCGGCATGTCACCCACTATCTGCTGGCCGAGGGCATCTTGCAGCTGGAGCATGTTGCGGGCGCGCGACGGCGCCTTAAAACGCTGCTCCACCGCGCGATTCGCAGACACGCCACGGGAGTATACCTGGGCGGAATCGCCGCGCTGACCTCTTGTCTCACGGCCATCATGATCGGGCTCGCGGGTGAGGCCGAAATCACGCAGAGCTGGGTTCTGGCGATCCTGGCGGCACTCGCGCTGTTTCCGCTCAGCGAGCTGTCGATCCAGATCGTCAACGCCCTGGTCATCTCATTATTCCCTGCGTCCATCCTTCCCAAGATGAACTACAAAGAGGGCATTCCGTCCGAACGCACGACGCTAGTCGTGGTCCCGATGATGCTTTCGAGCGAGGCTGTGGTAAAGGGCGCACTCCGGAAGCTGGAGGTTCGCTTTCTTGCGAATCCAGACGAGAATCTCTTCTATGCGCTGTTCTCGGATTTTTCAGACGCGCAGGAAGTGTCCGCGCCAGGCGATGCCGTTCTGCTCAAGGTCGCGCGCGAGGGCATCGCCAGTCTGAACGCCCGGTATCCGGGCGGCCGGTTCCTTCTATTCCACCGGCCACGCACGTGGTCCGAAACCCAGCAATGTTGGATCGGCAAAGAGCGGAAACGCGGGAAGATCGAAGAGCTCAACGACTTTTTGACGGGCCACGGCAGTCCGGCCATCCTGCAACTCGGGCGACTTCCCGAGCGGATCCGTTACGTCATTACTCTGGACGCCGATACGCAATTGCCACCCGGTACGGGGCGGCGGATGGTTGAGACGATCGCGCATCCGCTCAATGAAGTTTCCCTCGACCCTGTCACACGAACGCGGCGAAGAGGGTATTCGATTATTCAGCCGCGCGTCAGCGTTTCTCTGCCGGGCGCCACGGCCACGCGGTTTACCCATCTCATGTCCGATACCGCCGGCACCGACCCCTATTGCCGCGCCGTATCGGACGTCCAGCAAGACCTGTTCGGCGAAGGGATCTTTCACGGTAAAGCGATCTACGATGTGCAGGCGTTCCGGACAGTATTCGCGGATCGCTTCCCGGCGGAAACCCTGCTCAGCCACGATCTGATCGAAGGCGCCCACGCCGGTGTCGCCATGGCTACCGATATCGAGCTTCTGGAACATCTTCCGCTCGACTATTCGAGCTTCGTCCGGCGTCAGCATCGCTGGATCCGGGGCGATTGGCAGATTGCACCGTGGATTTTTCCGAAGGTGCCGGCTCCGGGCGGATCGGTGAGCAATCCTCTAACGGGTATCCACCGCTGGCAGATCCTCGACAATCTCCGGCGGAGTCTGGTGCCGGTCGCTTCGCTGCTGCTGCTGCTCTTAGGATGGTTGATTTCGGTGGTTCCGGGGATCTCGAGCCTGGTGGTGGCCGTGGCTGTGGCGATACCGGCGCTGGCGCCGTTGCTGGACCGTTGGGCGCGCCGCCTCCGTGGTTCCGTCAGCGGATGGCGCGGCGCCGCCGACGAACTGCTGCGGGCCGGCGTGATGATCGCTTTCCTGCCGCATCAAGCCTGGATCTCCGCGGATGCGATCGTGCGCGCCTGGTGCCGAAGCAACATCAGCCGGCGCCACATGCTGGAGTGGCAAACGGCCGAGGCGGCGGAGGTTCACGCGCACCATCACGGCAGCACAACGCAAAGCCAAATGCTGGCGATTTCGCTGGCATCCGTGCTTCTGACGCTGGCGCTGCTGGCCAAGGGAACGTTCGCTCCCTCCGCTGGATTCCTGGTGTTGTGGGCATTGTCGCCGCTGGTATTACGCTGGCTGAGCCATCCCGCACGCGTGCCCTCCTCGCAGCAAATCTCGGCGAGCCAGACTGCCTGCCTGCGGCGCTACGCGCGGCGTACCTGGCGCTATTTCGACGATCTGGTCGGCCCGGATACGAATTGGCTCCCGCCCGACAATTCGCAACTCGCCCTGCGCGTCGAAGTAGCCCGCCGCACCTCGCCCACCAACATCGGCATGTGGCTCGCCGCGGCTCTGGCTGCGCGCGATTTCGGCTACCTTACCGCCGACGAGCTTTGCCGCCGTTGCTCCGCTACCCTCGCGACCATGGAGCAACTCGAACGCTATGAGGGACACCTTCTCAACTGGTACAACACCACCACGCGCGAACCCCTGGCGCCCAAATATGTGTCCTCCGTCGATAGCGGCAACTTGCTCGCCAGCCTGTGGGTCATGGAGCAAGGATGCAAGGATGCCGTTCGGGCGCCGCTGGTGGGGACGGAAAGCCTGCGGGGGCTGGCCGATACCGCGGCCATCCTGGCGGAAGTGAACGGCGAGGATCCTTCCCTATCCGTGCCGTTACGCGCGGTGCGCCGCCTGCTGCGTGGCGACCTGGCGCAACATGAATTCATCACGCGGTTGCGGATGGGGGCCCATGCGGCCGCCCAGTTACAGGAGGTCCGGCGCTGGCAGACAACGCCCACGGACGAACCCGCGTATTGGGCCTCCACCTTGGCGCGGGAGGCGGCCTCCTGGTCGGAGACGGTCAACCGGTACCTGCGCTGGATGGAGACGCTGTCGCGCCCTCCCAATTCTTTTCTGCATTCCTTGAGCGAAGAGTTGGTGGATCTGCGGCGCCAGGCGGTGGAGGCCATCCCGTCCTTGCGTACGCTGGCGGAAATTGGCTCGGCTCCCACCGAGACCATCCTCATGCGGCGAGGGGTTCCCGACCAGCGGCCGGAAGCCGCGGCATGGCTGGATCAACTGGATGCCGAATATCGAGAGGCCCGAGCACGGGCGGCTGAAACGCTCCACGCTTTCGAGGCTTTGGCTGCGGGCATGCACCGCCTGGCCGAGGGCATCAACATGCGCTTCCTGTACGACGAAGGACGGCGCCTGTTCGCCGTCGGATACGTCGTCGGCGGTCCGCTGGAGTTTACGAGTCACTACGATTTACTCGCCAGTGAGAGCCGCCTTGCCAGCTTTGTGGCGATTGCCAAGAACGATGTTCCGTTAGAACACTGGTTCACCCTGCGAAGACCCCGGGGAGCGGGGAAGCACTGGCAAACGCTGCTCTCCTGGAGCGGAACCATGTTCGAATACTTGATGCCGCTCCTGTTCATGCGCACGTATCAGAACTCCCTGCTCGATCAAGCGTGCCGAAGCGCCGTTGCGAGGCACATCGAGTACGGGCGGGAAAAAGGCGTTCCCTGGGGCATTTCGGAATCGGCCTATAGCGCGCTGGATGCCCACCAGATCTATCAATACCGTGCGTTTGGAGTTCCCGATCTGGCCATTCAACCGGAATTGGATGAGGAGCCGGTGGTGGCTCCGTACGCCTCCCTGCTGGCGCTGATGATCGATCCGCACAGTGCGGTTCCGAACCTCCAGCGGCTAGAAACTCTCGGTCTGGACGGCCCCATGGGCTTCTACGAATCCATCGATTTCTCCCGCGAGCCTAAGAGAGACGGGTCCCCGGGCGTGGTCATTTACGCTTACATGGCCCACCACCAGGGAATGAGCCTGGTGGCGATCGACAACCTGCTGCATCACGGAGCGATGCAGCGGCGCTTCCACAGCGATCCCCGCGTCCGCGCGGTAGAATCGCTTCTGTTTGAACGGATCCCCATCACCAAGCCGATGCGCGGGGAAGCGCAGGCCCGGCTGGCAGTGGTGCGCGTGACGGCCGCCGAAGAGGCGCGGGATGTTACGTTCACCAAGGAAACGCCGGTCCCGAAAGTTCACCTGTACGGCAATGGCCGCTATTCGTTAATGGTTTCCAATTCCGGCGCGGGATACAGCCGCTGGAATGAATTAGACCTCACGCGCTGGCGTTCCGATCCAACCTTGGATGAGTGGGGAAGCTATCTTTTCCTGCGCGACGTTCGGACCGGTACCCTCTGGGCGGCAACGTCCCAACCCTTGAACGCGACACTCGGCAAGAGTTCGGTGACGTTTTCCGAGGACCGGGCCGACTTCCACCGCACCGTGCTCGGCATTGAGACCGTCATGAGCGTGACCGTGTCCCCGGAAGACGACGTCGAGGTGCGGCGGCTGACGATCGTCAATCGTACCGTCCGGTCCCGTCTGATTGAAATTACCAGCTACATGGAACTGGCCATGGCGCCGGAGGGCGCCGATGCCGCACACCCGGCCTTTAGCAAAATGTTCGTCGAGACGATGCGGGAAGACGATGTTCTCCTGGCGCACCGGCGCCCGCGCTCGCCGGACGACCCTCCGGTGTGGACCGCGCACATGGTCGTGGGCGCCAGCGGGGCCATCAAAGTGGAAACCGACCGGGCCGAGTTTCTGGGGCGCGGAAATACGGTGCATGCTCCCGCCGCGCTAGGGCGCGATCTGACCGGATCCGAAGGAGCGGTCCTCGATCCGGTCTTCAGCGTTCGCTGCCGCGAGACTTTAAATCCACGGGAGCGGCGGGAACTCATCTTTCTGATTATGGCCGCGGCCTCGCGGGAGGCGCTGATGACCTTGGTGGCCAGGTACCGCCGCAAAGAATCCGCGGCGCGGGCGTTTGAACTGGCGTGGACGCACGCGCAGCTTCAGTTCCGATTCCTGCAGATCGGGCCCGCCGCCGCCCAGGGCTATCAGGAATTGGCGGGCCATCTGCTTTATCCGAACGCGCGCATGCGTCCGTCCCCCGGACGTCTGGCATTGAATGGGCTGGGACAATCCGGCCTCTGGGCTTATAGTATTTCGGGCGATCGCCCCATGGTGACGGTGACGCTTGGCGATTCCTTTAACCTGGACTTGATTCGTGAACTGCTCCTGGCGCACACCTATTGGCGTTTGCGGGGCTTCCACGCAGACCTGGTCATCTTGAATCAGGAGCTCCCCAGTTATGAGCGGCCCCTGCACCTTCAGCTCCAGCGCCAGATTGACGCTTATGCCCGCGAGGCCAGCGCGGATCACGCCGGCGGTGTCTTCCTGCTGGATTGGCATCTGGTTCCCGAAGATCACCGGAACCTGCTGTTCGCAGCTTCCTCCGCCGTACTGAGCGGAAGCCGCGGCTCCTTGCGGCGGCAACTGGCAGGCACCGAAGCCTTAGCCCCCATCCGGCCGTTTTTGCCCCTGCCCGCGCAGGTGGAGGAGCCCTCTTCTCCCTTACCGTTCCTCGAACTTCCCTATTTCAACGGATTGGGAGGTTTCACCGGCGACGGACGCGAGTATGCCATCTATCTGGCGCCGGGCACACTTACGCCGACGCCCTGGATCAACGTCATGGCGAATCCGGGCTTCGGGACTGTGGTGAGCGAGAGCGGCTTGGGATTTACATGGCGCGGCAACAGCCAGCAGAATCGCCTCACCCCATGGGCGAACGATCCCGTGAGTAACCCGCCGCCCGAGATCATTTACATCCGGGATGACCAATCCGGGATGCGTTGGACACCCACCGCATCGCCCATTCGTGAGCAGGATGCGTATCGCGCGCGGCATGGTCAGGGCTACACCGTCTTCGAACACAATAGTCATGCGATTGCCCAGGAACTGCTCGTGTTTGTCCCGGTTTCCGAAAACGGCGAGGGTGATCCGGTAAAGATTTGCCGCTTGCGGCTGCGCAACGAGTCTTCGCGGCGCAGGCAGCTCAGCGTAACCTATTTCGCGGAGTGGACTTTGGGTTCGACCAGAGAAAATCAGCAGCTGCACGTACAAACTGCTTTCGATCGGCAATCCGGCGCGGTGTTGGCCCGCCAGGGCTGGCGCGAAACCTACGCGGGCGCCGTAGCGTTCGCCGCGGCGAGTCCCCGAGCCTCGTCCTACTCCGGCGATCGCACCCAGTTCCTGGGCAGAAATCGTTCCCGGGCAAATCCAGCAGCGCTAGACAATCTGACGCTCGACAACCGCTGCGGCGCAGCCCTGGATCCGGCCGCGGCTCTGCAGGTGCCGGCTGTGCTTGAGCCGGGGCAGACGATCGAAATCGTCTTCCTGCTCGGCGAGCAGACCAGTGTCGAGGGCGTTCGGGAGTTGGTCGAACGCTATTCGGCCGGCGAGAACGTGGAACGCGCTTTGGCGGCGACTCGAAGATGGTGGGACGAGAAACTCGGCGCGCTTCAGGTCCGCACGCCGTATCTCTCCACCGACTTCCTTCTGAACCGCTGGCTGCTGTATCAGAGCCTGAGTTGCCGCTTTTGGGCCCGCTCCGCGCTGTATCAGTCCGGGGGAGCGTTCGGATTCCGCGACCAGCTGCAGGACGCCATGGCCTACTTATACTCCGTGCCGGACCTGACCCGCGCGCACATTCTCCTGGCGGCGTCCCGTCAATTCATTCAGGGCGATGTGCAGCACTGGTGGCATCCGGAGTCCGGCTCCGGCGTCCGGACCCGTTGTTCCGACGATCTGTTATGGCTGCCCTACACGGTTGCTCGCTATGTCGAGGTTACGGGAGATCCCTCCATTTTGGATCTGGACGTTCCGTTCCTCGAAGGCCCCGTTCTCGAGGCGCACGAGCAGGAATGCATGTCGATTCCCGCGGTCTCCGCGACCAGCGCTCCACTGTGGGAGCATTGCGTTCGCGCCATCGAACACGCCGGACAACTTGGATCGCACGACATTCCGCTGATTGGCAACGGCGACTGGAATGACGGTTTGAATCGCGTAGGCGCGGAGGGCCGGGGAGAAAGCGTCTGGCTCGGCTGGTTTCTCCTGACGGTCTTGCGTTCGTCCGCAGGCCTTGCCGACAAACGCGATCCCGCACGCGCCGCGGTATGGCGGAAGCGGGCAGAGAGCCTCGCCCGTGCGCTGGAGCACTCGTGCTGGGACGGCGAATGGTATGTGCGCGCCTTCTTCGACGACGGATCTCCGATGGGGTCCCGCGCCAATTCGGAGATGCGGATCGATTCGCTCGCGCAATCCTGGGCGGTGCTGTCGGGCGCCGCCGATCCCGCGCGCGCCTTACAGGCCATGCAGTCGGCTACCCGCGATCTGGTTCGAACGGACGACGATCTGGTGCTGCTGTTTACGCCGCCTTTCGACCACTCCCAGCCGCATCCCGGATACATCATGGGCTACCCGCCCGGCGTGCGCGAAAACGGAGGGCAGTACACTCATGGTTCCTTGTGGCTGGCCATGGCCTGGGCCCGCCTCGGTAACGGCGAAGCCGCGGTTAAACTACTCCAGATGATGAATCCGATCGAGCACAGCCGGCTTTCACAAAGCGCAGCTCGCTACCGTGGCGAACCCTACGTCGTCGCGGCCGATATTTCGGCCGCACCGGGAAAGACAGGCCGTGCAGGCTGGACCTGGTACACCGGCTCAGCCTCGTGGATGTACCGTGTGTGGATCGAAGACGTTCTGGGATTCCGTCTACGGGGCGATCAGCTGCACATCTGCCCTGCGATTCCTCAGGACTGGCCCGGGTTCGAACTGGTGTACAAGTATCGGTCTACGGCCTACGAGATCACGGTCAAGCGGGAGAAGGGTTTTGCCGCTCGCATGGAACTGGATGGCCGGCCCGTGGAAAGCTCCACGATCCGCTTGTCCGACGATGGCGCCAAGCACCGCGTGACCGTTCGCCTGGCTCCTTCGGACGTGCCGGTCGAAGAGTTCATTCCGGCCCCACTGCAAGCCGCTCAGAGCGTAGGCATCCACGATTAATGTTTACTCGTGCGGTCAAAGAAACTCATGCGGCTTGGGCATAGAACTTCTGGGCTTGTCGTTCAAGAGGGAAGAGACCATGCTTGATCTCCTGCCGATGAGCTTCCGAATCCAGCGCAGCGATGTCGTGGAAACACACGGCCACACGCTGTCATCGCTCGCGTCCAAGTCCTGGATGACGGCGTACTCGTACACTGCTTTTTCAAATTCGGGCCGCCCGCCAGAACTCCATCGCGATGATGTCGCGATGAGCTTCGCCATCAGGAGAGTTTGATATACTCCACGGTGTTTTCCAACCGCGTTTGCCCTGCCCTGGAAGTACCGAGGAGAAAACACGAATGACCCTTTCCCCATTCTCGCGACGCTGCTCCGTGATTCTGCTCGCAGCCTCGGCGTCCTTCATCGCATATGCTCAATCGAAGCTTCCTGCCGACCTGGATCCCCAATCGCGAGTCCGCTTGCCTTATCTGAAGAAGTCCGATATGGACGCGAAGGGGCAGAAGGTTCTCGACACCTTTCCTAGCAAGGACGGGACCCTGAGCGGTCCTCTCGCCTTCGCTGCCTATAACTCTGGCGTCGCGCAGGCCTTGCTGGATCTCCATAACGCCGCCGTGACGGGCGGAACGCTCGATCCCTACACGCGTGAACTCGCCATTCTGGTCGCCTGCCGCGAAACCAATTACAACCTGGAGTGGAACGGGCACGAGGCCAGCGGTCTCAAGGCTGGAATCGCAGCCAAGTTGATCGATGTGGTTCGGAAGCGCGGCCCGCTCGCTGGCTTGAATGAAAAGGACGCCACCGTCATTCGTTTCGGCCGCGAGATGCTCACGGATAAGAAGGTCGATTCCGCCACCTTCGCTAAGGCCGTCCAATTGTGGGGCAAGCGCGGCACCATGGACATGGTGGCTGTCATGAGCACCTATGCGGTGAGCGGTTTTTTTGCCATCGCCGTCGATGAGCACTCGGCCGAAGGCAAGCCCGAACTTCCGGCTGTCAAGTACCGTGTTCAGTAACTTCCTTCGGCGGAGGTCACTCCAACCCTTCGCGAAACACGAATCCGTTCCCGGCTGCCCTGACCCTTCCCACGTGGGGAGCGCAGAAGTGTCCGGGGACCAGCAGTTGATTGTGTTCTGCGGCCTCGTCCAGGATTTTGCGGCGCGACGCCCGTGCTTGTCGACCATCCTCACAGAAGGCGCTGTTCAAGTCCGGCTCGGCAATTTGGATGGGGTTATGCATGGCGTCGCCCAGGAAGGTGCCCGTATCCTGGCCCCGCGCGGCGCGGATCGCGATGTGACCCAGTGTATGGCCCGGAGCAGAATCGTGCTGGAAATGGGCCGATAGCCGCTTGGGGCAGCATAGCCAGTCCCCATTCCGAAGCGGGATCTCCGAACTGCCACCATCTCAAGGTTACCCCCCGTAGCGGCTAAACGGCGGCAAATTTTCGCGTCTAGTACCGTACTCACTACGCTGAAAGCACGGAACTTGACTAGGCTAGAATGGTAGTGTTACTGTGTACCGTTCAACTAGCTTTGTTGGAGGTAGTGTGGGCAACGTCAGTCGTGCCGAAATCTCAGGTTCTCTCATTCTTGGTTCTCTTATTCTTTTGGGTTCGACGCTGATGACCGGCCCGGTATTCGCCCAGGTGGATTTATCGGGCAGCTGGAATCCTCAATACCAGGAGGATCAGGCGGAACGTATCCCCGGCCCCGAACTGGTGGATTACCTTGGCATTCCGATCAACGCGCAAGCCCGCCAGTGGGCCTTGAGCTGGGATCCCGACCGGCTCGGTTTGCCCGAGCATCAATGCCAGGTCCACACGGTGGCCTATATTTATCGCGGCCCGCTGCAGCTTCGCATCTGGGAGCAGCGCGATCCGCAGACGCAGGAACTGGTCGCCATCCGGCAGTACACCAGCACGTACGAGCAGAACCGTACCATCTATATGGACGGCCGCCCGCATCCCCCCGAGTACGCCGCGCACACCTGGATGGGATTCTCCACGGGCAAGTGGGAAGGCAACATCCTGACCGTCTATACCGATCACATCAAGCAGGGCTGGCACCGGCGGAACGGGATTCCATCGAGCGATAAGATCACCCTGGTGGAGCATTTCATCCGGCACGGGAACCACCTGACGCACGTGAGCGTGGTGACCGATCCGATCTATCTGACCGAGCCGCTGATCAAGAGCGAAGACTACGTGCTCAACACCAGCTCGGGCGGAAACTGGCTGTGGCCTTGCGAGTATGTCGAAGAATTGCCCAACGCGGACCTGACCAAAGTGCCCAGTTTCATGCCCGGCCAGAATCCGTTCGAGCATGAGTTCGCGGACCGCTGGCACATCCCGGTGGCCGCGGCCCTGGGCGGAGCGGAGACGATGTATCCGGAATACGAGAAAAAGCTGAAGGCCGCGGCAAAGTGACAACCCTAGTGACGATCGACAAACAAGCAATGCCTAAAATTATATTTGCCGCATCCGCCTGTCTGGCCGCCCTTGGGATGATGTTCGGACCGGCGGAGATCGCTCACGCCCAAGGAAGAGGGAGAGGCGGGAAGCAGGGTGCACCTCCGCCCGCAGCCGCCGCTTCCGCGACGCCCGCCAATCCGGCGCTGGCAAATGCGGAAGTCCACACGCTCAAAGTTCAGGGAAACGTGTACATGATCGTGGGGCCGGGAGCCAACACCACGCTGCAAATCGGCGATTCCGGCGCTCTGGTGGTGAACACCCAATACGCCGAGGTCTCCGACAAGATCATCGCGGAGATCCGCAAGCTCACCGACAAGCCCATCCGCTACATCGTCAACACCAGCGCGGATGCGGATGAAACGGGCGGCAATGCAAAGATTTCGAAGGCCGGGGCGCCGGTGATCGGCGGAAACCTGGGAGCGGTGGCGTTTGAGAACGGAGCCACCATCGTCGCGCAGGAAAACGTGCTGCGCCTGATGAGCAAGGCGGCCGAGGGTAAGGCGGATGCGAATGCCGACTTGCTGCCCACCACGACGTTTTTCCAGGGCCAGAAGGAAATCTTCTTCAACGAGGAGCCGGTGATCGTGATGTTCGAGCCGGCGGCCCACACCAACGGCGACACTATGGTCTTTTTCCGCCGCTCCGACGTGCTCGCCACGGGCGAGATCTTCAATGAGAACAGCTATCCCATGATCAACCTGGCAGAGGGCGGGAGCATCAATGGGGTGATCAAGGCGTTGAACGTGGTTCTGGACATTACCATCCCCAAGCACGAGCAGGAAGGCGGAACCTACGTGATCCCCGGCCATGGGCGGCTGACGGATGAGCACGATGTGCTGGAATATCGTGACATGGTGACGATCATCCGCGACCGGGTGCAGAACATGATCACGAAGGGGATGACGCTGGAGCAGGTCAAGGAAGCGAAGCCGACTTTCGAATACGATGGACGGTGGGGTTCGACGACTGGTCCGTGGACGACGGATATGTTTGTAGAAGCGATCTATAAGAGCCTGTCGGCGAAGAAATAAGGCGGGGTCAGTGACCGGTCACTGACGGTCAGCGGATCGTTGGAATAGGGCGGTCCGTGATAGGCTTCAATGAGCGGTTCAGTTGGAATTAGAGTCAAAGTGGAGGTTAACTTGATGAAAACGAAGCTTGCGATCTTCGCGGCGGCAGCGGGTTTCCTGTTTCTTGCGACGGCGCCCCTATCGGCGCACCATTCCTTTGCTGGAACCTATCTGGAGGACGCGCAACCGGTGACCGTCGAAGGCACGCTGGTGGCGTTCCTGGTGCGGAATCCGCATTCCTTTGTGCAGGTGGAAGACGCGTCCAAGAAGGATCCCAAGACGGGCGAGCCGATTCGCTGGTCCATCGAGTGGGGAGCCGCCGGCCAACTGGCGCAGCAGGGCGTTCGCACCGGATCGCTGAAGGTCGGCGACAAGGTTAAGGTCATCGGAAGTCCCGGGCGCAATGCGGGAGATTACCGGCTGCGGATGCGCAGCATCACCCGGCCGTCGGATGGCTGGACCTGGCCGGTAGGGAACCAGACGTTCAACTAGACGTTAACGAGAGAGGGCGCCGCGCGGCGGGCATGTCCCGATTCGCGAGGGAACCAAGAATGAACCAGACAACTCGTACCAGACCTTGGCTGTCGGTGATGGCGTTGCTGCTCTCACTTTCGATACCGGTGTTCATGTTCGCGCAGGGCGGCGGTGGAGGCCAAGGCAGAGGCGGCCGGGGAGGTCGCGGCGGACCGCCGGTTCCCCAGGTACCTCGGGCGGCAGCTCCCATCGACCTGACCGGCTACTGGGTATCGTTGGTAACGGAAGACTGGCTGTATCGCATGGTGACTCCCGCCAAGGGCGATACCGCGAGCGTTCCTCTCAACAACCAGGGCAAGCAGGTGGCGAACAACTGGGATCCGGACAAGGACATAGCCGCCGGCGAGCAGTGCAAATCCTACGGAGCGGCGGGGCTGATGCGCGTCCCCGGACGCCTGCACATCGAATGGCAGGACGATAACACTCTCAAGATCGATTTCGACGCGGGCACGCAGACGCGGCTGCTGCATTTCAACGGAACGCCGCCTGCCTCGGGCGATGCGGGCTATCAGGGCTATTCGGTCGCTTCCTGGGAAGGAATCCCCCGCGGACGGGGCGTGTTCGGTCTGCCGGGTGGCGGCGCCGGACTTACGGGCGGCCCGGAAGCGGCCAAGGGAGGTCCCCCGCCGGTGAAGCCGGGATCGCTGCATGTGGTGACCACCCATATGAAGCCCGGGTACCTGCGTAAGAACGGAGTCCCATATAGCGCCAATACCGTGCTGACGGAGAATTTCGACAAAGTCACGGAGCCGGACGGCGAGACGTTGCTGATCGTCAGCACGATTGTGAACGATCCGGAATATCTGACGCAGGAGTTTCTGACCAGCACCCATTTCAAGAAAGAACCGGATGGATCGAAGTGGAGCCCGTCGGCTTGCTCGGCGAAATAGCATAGACAGCGGACCTGCTTTGGAAACATTACCGGCAAGCGCCATCGAGCCCGTGGGAGTGCGTATAGAATCGTCGCCTATGAGTCACTTATGAATTTGGCCCACCTCCATCTGTTGCTGAATCATTTCCCGACCATCGGCACGATTATTGGAATCGGCCTGTTCCTGGTCGGCCTGGCCGGGAAGAAAGACGATCTGAAGCGCGCGAGCCTAGTGGTGTTTCTGGGCATCGCTCTGATCACGCTTCCGACCTACATGAGCGGGAATGCCGCCCAGGAAGTGATCTGCAAGGCGCGAACCACCACGGGTCCCTGCATCGATACGGGCGTGTCGAGGGCCTTGATCGAGAAGCACGAGGGAGCGGCGCTGCTGGCCTTCCTCTTCATGCAATTCACGGGAGCCTTCGCCTGGCTGGGGCTGTGGCAATACCGGCGCATTTCGCACTTCCCGAAATGGAGCCTGACGGCCGTGGCGCTGCTCGCCGCGATTACCTTCGGCCTGATGGCGCAAGCCGCCAACATCGGCGGGGAGATCCGGCATCCGGAGATCATGTCGGCCCAGGAGGCTCAAGCGGCGCAGGCCGCCGGAGAAAAACCGTTGGGACGCGCGGTGGGGTCGTTCGTGGTGGATAAAACGTGGGTATGGGCGACGTGCGAGACACTTCACTTCGTCGGATTGTGCCTGCTTTTCGGCATTGCCTCCTTCGTGGATCTGCGAATGCTGGGGATGATGAAGAGTATCCCGTTCACCGCCCTGCACCGGCTGCTGCCATGGGGCGTTCTGGGATTCGGCATCAACATGATCACGGGCATGTTCTTCTTTGTGGCGGCTTCCGATCAGTACACCACCAACACGGTGTTCCAGTGGAAGATCGTGTTAATCATGCTGGCCGGACTCAATGTGCTGTACTTCACGATTTTCGATGAGCCCTGGGAGTTGGGGCCGGGAGACGACGCGCCTCGCACGGCCAAATTCGTCGCGGCCTCGGCATTTGTGCTGGTGATCGGCGTGATCTTTTGCGGACGGATGTTGCCGTTCCTCGGGAAATCCTTCTAATGCTTCTACCTGTGATGGTGGTGTCGATCGTCATCGGCGCTGTCGCGGCCCTTGGCCTGGTGGGCTACTTGATCGACAAAAGCGCGGCCGGGAAAAGGGACTAAAGTGTACACCGAGTTTCTTTCAAAGATCGAGCAGTTGCCGTTCAGCATGTGGGTGCTGCAGGCTCCCTACGCCACGATTTTGTTCCTGCACGGCATCGGGATGGCTTTGGTGGCAGGTTTCGCCTTCGTCGTTGCTCTGCGGCTTCTAGGCTTTTCACCGAAGATTCCGCTCAAGCCGATGGAGCGACTGTTTCCCTGGATGTGGTGGGGATTCGCGCTCAACGCAGTGACCGGCACCTGCTTGCTGATGGGAGATGCCACGACGAAGGGGACCAATCCGGACTTCGGCATCAAGATGGTGTTCGTGTTTTCCGGGATCATCGTCCTGCGGATCATGCAAAAAAAGGTGTTCGGAGATCCGAAGCTGGATCTGGCTCCGGTGACGGGTTCGGCCAAGGGATTGGCGTGGCTATCGCTGGTCTGCTGGATCGGCGCAATCACCGCGGGCCGGCTGCTGGCGTACGTGGGTCCAGTGTCGGGGCTGCCGGGGCTGAAGAATTAACGGGTCGGGCGGTGGCACCAACTACCGCGACCTTGCTGCGGCGCTGGGGAAAAAAAGGGGTCAGACGACATTTTGCCAAATGTCGTCTGACCCCTTTTTAAAATATCGTCTGACCCCTTTTTACGCCTTGGGCGGAACCTTCGCTTCCAGCCACCCGCGAATCGCCTCGAACACCACCTTGCGATTGCTCTCGATCATCATGAAGTGGCCGTTGCCGAAGATGCCCTTCTCCTTCAGGTTCAGGGCTTCGGCATCGCAACCGGCCTGCTTGAGGAACGCGACCACCGGCTCGGCTCGGCGCGTGGAGCGCTCCGCCACGATGTAGGCGATCGGGATGCCCTCCAGGTTCTTGAGCTTCTTCACCGATCCATCGGCCTGCATCCCATCCTTGATGACGAATTGCGCCGGGTCTGTTGCCGGCGGATCGTAGACCAAGGGAATCGCCGTCAAAGGCCAGGCTCCCGGCCTCAGAGGACTGGCGCCCTCGACGTTCAGGATCGCTTTCACCATTCCGGGACGCTCGTTGGCGATCAGCCAACTGGCCGGGCCGCCCGCGGAGTGGACCATAACGATCGCGGGCCCGATCTTATCGAGCAGCTCGCCGCCGCCCCGCGCCCACAGCTTCTGCGCCAGAGCGTTGTCGGTAGGCGTCGAATTCTGCCCCGCCTGGAACTGGTCGATCAAAGGATCGCCGACATCGCCGGTTCCGATCCAGCGGCGATTGGGCTCGACCGCGGCACGCTTGAAATCGACCGTGACACTGGCATAGTTAAACACCGGCCCGATCGGTCCTAAGGCGTCGGGGTGATAAATCGCCCGGCCGTGGCCGACGCGATCCATGATGTACGTGTCGTATCCCGCCTGCACGAAGTAATGCGCCCAGCCGGCATCGCCGCCAATGCCCATATAGTGCGTGCCCTGCCCCGCGCCGCCGTGGATCAGCACCACCGGATAGCGATGCCGCTTCTCCTGCGGCTTGAGATATTGCACGAAGGTCTGTCCCACCAGGATGGTGCCCGACTGCTCCTTCTTCTCTTCCATGCCGACCCAGAAGTATCCCTGGTCGGCGAGCTTCATGGCGGTGGAGTCGTCGGTCTTCTTCCTGACCGCGGTCTTGGGCAGCGGGGCCCGGCCGTTGACGTTCTTATCGAGCCAGTTCAGGATCGGCTTCAGCGTCTCGCGATTGTTCTTTTCGCCCATCATCAGGTGGCCGTTGCCGTGGATGCCGAGGTCGGCCAGCCGGATTTCCTCGGCGTGAACTCCCGCCTGCTTGAGGAAAGCGACCGCGCCGGGATTCGGAAGGACGAACGATGCCTCGGAGGTATAGATACAGATCGCGCAATCTCGCCAGTTCTTGAGCTTGTGCGCCGGTTCCTCCTGGATGTTATAGGGCTGGATGCCCAGCTTGGCGTCGGCCGCGGTGGGCTGGACTTGCTTCATCTTGACCAGCGAAGGATCGGACACGGGCGGATCGAGCTGCACCGGCAAGTTGATCAAGCCCCAGCGATTCGGCCCGAAAACCGCCGATCCCTGCGCGCCCTCGACGACGACGATGCCCTTCACCAGCTCCGGGGCGGCTTCCAGAACATAGAAACCGAACGGCCCGCCGGCGGAATGGGTCATGATGATGGAAGGCCCGATCTTCTTCAGCATCTCCACGCCGTCCTTTTGCCAGACGGCGACCTGGGAATCCTTGATCGCGCCCTTGCCGTTGCCGAAGGACCCGCCTTGCGAGGCGACCAACTGGGTCAGCTCGGGCGTGCCGACCGCGCCGGTTCCCGGCCACTGCGTATGCAGCTTGGCGTTGGGCGAATTGCCGAACCCTCGTCCGCCAGGGGGAAGCTTGGCTCGTTGCGGCGTAAACAGATTGGAGATGGATTCGAGGGTTTGCGCGGGCGGCCAGCCGCCGTGCAGATCGGGATGATACGGAGAACGGCCGTGACCGGGGCGATCGACCACGTAGACCTTGTAGCCTTCCTCCAGCAGCATGGTGGCCCAGCCGCGACGGCCGTCGGGCGTGCCCATCCAATCGAGACCCTGACCGCCGCCGCCGTGCACCAGCACGATCGGATAAGGATGCCTGACCTTGGCGGGAATCTGATACTCGACGTACATCTGCTCGCCTAGCACCACGGGGCTGGTTCCGCCCGGAAGGGTCGTGCGCTCGACGCCGGTCCAGAAGAAGCTCCACTCGGCGATATCGAGGACGGGCCCTCCGGTCGCGGCGGCGACGGCTTCCGGACTGGCCATCAAACCGGCGAGTCCGGCCATTCCCGCGGGCACGGCGAGGCTGGTCGCCATGAAATCGCGGCGGCTAACCTGATGGGAAATGCGCTTGGAAGTTGGTTTCGAACTCACGGGGTCGGCTCCTTTAGAGAGGGTAACGGATCACTTATAGCAGGTGGAAGGGGGTTCACCGCAAAGACGAATTCCTCGACCGGTTTGCCGCCGATCAGGTGCTCCTGCAAGATGCGTTCGAGGACTTCAGGAGTGGCGGAGTGATACCAAACGCCGTCGGGATAGACCACGGCGATGGGTCCATGCTCGCAGATCCGCAGGCAATTGGCCTTGGTCCGGTAGACGCAACCGCCGGCTCCTGTCAGCTTCGTTTCGGTAAGCCGCTTCTTGAGGTAATCCCAGGATGAACCCGTGATTTCGAGAGGAGCACACTTGGGCTTGGTTTGTTCGGCGCACAGGAAGATGTGGCGCTGGATGCGGCCGATTCCCAGGTTGCGGGCGATCTCCGCGAGGCGAGCTCGTACTTCGTCGGAAGGGATGTTGGAAGGCAAGGACGTTGCTCCGATACGCTTCCAATTATACGGCCAGATCCTTGCCTCCCTGCGCGATGCTGGTTATCGATTAGCTGTTGGCGGAGCTGAGAACGGAGGCGACCTTTCTCCTCGGTGTTTTGAGCGACTGGCTGCAGGAGCCGCTGGTTGGAACATATCAACTTTATTCTCGTGACTAAATACTTCCCTGGATACATTTTGCTCTTAGCCGGCGATATCAAGAATTCACTGGTGGTGGAAAACCACCAGGTAGCTTGAAGCGGCCAGACTGGCTGCAGCGATCTCCTGCTTTATCAGCATTTGCGATTGGCACAGAACGTGCGATAGCGAGGCTATGTTGCACACCTCACCCACCAGACAAATACCATTTGGCCGCACTCTTTTCGCGGTCGGGATGCTCTTCGCTTTCCCCGCATCGAAGCAGGCCATGGCACAAACGCCTGCTCCGTCTCCGCTCGAAACCCAAGTCCGGCACGAACTGCTGAAGCTCCCTTACTACGGCGTTTTTGACTATCTACAATTCCGCGTCGACGGCGACACGGTAACGCTGTCGGGCCAAGCCAGCAATTACGTTCTCAGGCGCGATGCACTGAGCGCCATGAAGCACTTGCCCGGCGTAACGGCGGTGAACGATCAAATCGAGGTACTGCCGCTGTCTCAATTCGACGACACCATCCGTCTAGAACTGTTCCGCTCGCTTTATCGCGACAGCGCTCTGAACAGGTACCGGCTGATTCGCGTGCAGCCGCCCATTCGCATTCTGGTGAACAACGGAAATGTGACTCTAAAAGGAGTGGTCGATAGCGAGATGGACCGTAACGTTGTTTACGATCGCGCCATGGAGGTCAGAGACGCATTTTCCGTCACGAACGACTTGGAAGTGCAGTAATCGGTATGCCGTTCAGCATACTTTGATGCGTCGGTCAGCTGACCAAAGGCGAGTGAATAGTTATTTCCATCAATAGTCCGTAAACCTTTCTTCCGCACTTGCATCTAAGATTACTAGGCTCTACGTGGGAGCATGCAAGACCTAGATTAGCGGCTCGATCCATGAAAGGACTAAATGAGAATCTGCGTTTTGGGCGGAGATGGCTACTGCGGGTGGGCAACTGCGCTATTTCTGTCCAATCGAGGGCACCGGGTTGCGATTGTCGACAACTTCTTGCGCCGTCAGTGGGATCATGAGCTTGGCGCGCAGACTTTAACTCCGATTCGACCACTCTCCGAGCGCTTGCGAGCCTGGCGGCAGCTTACCGGCCAAACGATCGACTTCTTTGCGGGAGACGTTACCGATTACGAGTTTCTCTCCTCCACGATCGAGAAGTTCCAGCCGGATGCGGTGGTTCACTTCGCCGAGCAGCGGGCCGCGCCATATTCCATGATCGACCGCAAGCACGCCGTGTTTACGCAGGTAAATAATGTAGTCGGCACGTTGAACCTGCTGTTTGCCATCCACGAAATCGTTCCCGATTGCCATCTGGTCAAACTCGGCACCATGGGTGAATACGGCACACCGAACATCGATATAGAAGAGGGCTACATCCGGATCGAGCATAACGGGCGGAGCGACGTTCTTCCGTTTCCCAAGCAGCCGGGATCGTTCTATCACCTTTCCAAGGTTCACGACAGCCACAACATCATGTTCGCCTGCAAGATCTGGGGACTGCGCGCCACGGATCTCAACCAGGGAGTGGTCTACGGAACAGTCACCGACGAAGTGGGCCTGGACGAAGCGCTGATCAACCGCTTCGACTACGACGCTGTCTTCGGCACGGTTCTGAACCGTTTCTGCGCGCAGGCAGCCGTGGGATACCCGCTCACGGTTTACGGGAAGGGCGGCCAGACGCGCGGGTTTCTCGATATCCGGGACACGGTGCGCTGCATTGAAATCGCATGCCTGAATCCCGCCGCGCCCGGCGAATGCCGCGTATTGAATCAGTTCACCGAGCAGTTCTCCATTCTTGAACTGGCGCACATGGTTAAGACGGCGGCGCGGCATGCGGGGCTGCACGTTGAAATAGAACACATGCCAACTCCGCGAGTGGAAGCCGAGGAGCATTATTACAACGCTAGGAACACGCGGTTGATCGATCTCGGATTGCGGCCCCACTTTCTGAGCGATTCGCTGCTGGATTCGCTGGTGAACATCGCGATGAAGTATCAGGACCGGGTGGATGTGTCCCTTTTCCATCCCCAAGTCGAGTGGCGGAAATCGCCCAAGCAGGGGCACCGCGTGGCCTCCGCCGCCACGGTCTCCGGGCCAGCGGACGAGTTGCTGGCGCGGGGAGACCACTGAATTGTGCGGTATCGCCGGGTTCACCCACACAAAGCTCGCTCCTGACCCTGGCCGTATCCGCAGCGCAGTCGATTCTCTCATTCATCGCGGGCCCGATCAGCAGGGCGTCTTCGAGTCACATACCATCTCGCTCGCGGCGGCACGGCTCAAGATCATCGACCTGGATGCCGGGGATCAGCCCATGGCCGCGGACAACGGAGACACGGTGATCGCCTTCAATGGGGAGATCTACAATCACCGAGAAATCCGCCGTGAGTTGGAGGAGCGCGGCCATCGTTTCCGTTCGCAGACCGACACGGAAACGCTGCTCGCGGCGTTTCTCGAATGGGACACGGACTGTTTTAGACGGTTGCGCGGCATGTTCGCCGTCGCGCTCTGGACTGAATCGAATACGCGGCTGGTCCTGGCGCGCGACCGCATGGGCATCAAGCCGCTGTACATTGCACGCCGTGGAAATGAGCTGTATTTTGGCTCGGAGCTGAAGTCGCTTTTCGTCCATCCGGAGATCGGCCGGGAGTTGAGTCTCGATGGTCTCGATTGTTACTTGTCACTCAACTACGTGCCGGGTCCGTGGACGCTGGTGGAGGGCATTGAAAAGCTCGAGCCGGGACACTGGCTTGAATGGCGCGCCGGCAAAGTGTGCATCGAATCGTACTGGACCCTTCCGCGCGGGCCCGAGCGCCGCCGGACATTGGACGAGGCGCGGCAGGAGCTCGATTTCCTGCTCAAACAATCCGTGGGCGAACATCTGGTGTCCGATGTGCCGCTGGGTTTGTGGCTGAGTGGAGGCGTCGACTCCGCGACGCTGCTGCATTACGCGGCGGAGGCGTCCAGCTCGCGCCTGAAAACCTTCTCGATTTCTTTTGGCGGGTACAGCTTCGATGAGACGTCTCAAATTCGCCAGCTTGCGTCGCGCTACGGCACCGAGCACACCGGGCTCGACCTGGGTGGCAATTGCGATCTCGCCGGAGCCATTGAACAATTCGCGTATTACTCCGATGAGCCGAACGCGGATGCGGGCGCGCTACCCGTGTGGTTTCTTTCCAAGCTCACGAAGAACAGCGCGACCGTTGCTCTCAGCGGCGACGGAGGCGACGAACTGTTCGCCGGCTATGTGACCTACCGGGCGAACCTCCTCGCCCGCATGGCACGCCGCTTGCCATCGCAAGCCCTGGAATGGGCGGCGGGCGCCGCGCGGTTGTGGCCCGTTTCGGATGAAAAAATCGGCTTCGACTATAAGCTGAAGCGTTTCCTCGAAGGGTGCCGGATGCAGCCGGAGCGTGCTCACGTCCATTGGAACGGAACCTTCTCCGATAGCGAAAAGCGATCCCTCGTGCGGCCGGAGTTACCGCGCGCGCTCGATTCCATCCTTTCGGGTCTGGCAGCCGCGGGCGACAATCTGAGCTCCCACCTCTGGTTCGATCAAAAGTACTATCTGCCCGACGACATCCTCACAAAAGTCGACCGGGTCAGCATGGCGCACGCCGTGGAGGTTCGGCCTCCTTTCCTCGATCATCGGATCGTGGAGCTCGCCGCGACACTGCCGGGCGATCTGCGCATGCGGGGCGGACGGCAAAAGATAATTCTGCGCGAGCTGATACGGGGGACGCTGCCGCCCGCGATCCTTTCGAAAAAGAAAATCGGCTTCGACATTCCCGCCCATCAATGGTTCCGCGGCCCGCTGCGGTCCCTGCTGCGCGACGCCGTAGAAGACGCCTCGACACAATATGGCGACTTCTTCCGCATCCCGCAAATCGAAGCTTGCGTGCAGGCCCACATGGATCGGAGCGCGAACTTAGGCTACCATCTGTGGGGGTTGATGATTCTTTTCCTGTGGATGAAAAAATGGCGAATTCGAGTTACGCCGGCAGCCGAACGCCGTCTGCGGACCGTGGAACAGGTCTTTACGTCGCTTTAATCGTTCTTTTGTTCGCGGGCGCCGTTTATCTCGGCTGTATGGTCTCGCCTCCGTCGCTGATGGATGACGTGGATGCCGTGCAGGCGCAGATCGCGCACAACATGCTGACCTCCGGCGATTGGGTGACGGCGCGCCTGGATGGGGTCGCGTATCTGGAAAAAGCTCCGCTCATCTACTGGCTGATGGCGATTTGCTACCGGATATTCGGCGTTCATGACTGGGCTGCGCGCATTCCCGTAGTCCTATCCGCGATGGCTCTTGCCTGGTTGACCGCTGCCTTCGGCGCTTGGGCCTTCGGCCGGCGAGCCGGCCTGTTCGCGGGGCTATCGATCGCGACGTGCGTCGGCCTGTTCCTGTTCACCCGCATTCAGATTCCGGACGTGATGCTGGCCGCGGACATTACGCTTTCCCTGTGGGCTTTTCTTCGCGCCATCGATGACGAGGAGCGCCACCCGCGCCGGTGGGCCTTCCTGCTGGCCGCGAGTCTCGGCGTGAGTCTTCTGTTGAAGAGTCTGATTGGCGTGGTTTTTCCCGTTGCCGCCGGCGTCCTCTATCTTGCCTTTACGCGCCAGTTATTTCAGAAGAGCGTGTGGAAGCGGATTCATCCGGCCAGCGGGCTGACGATCATTTTGCTGATCGCGGCGCCGTGGCACATTCTGGCTGCGCTGCGAAACCCTCCGTATTTCGATCTAAGCCTCCGCAGCGTTCCCGGCGAGTATCACGGCTTTCTGTGGTTCTACTTCATGAACGAGCAGGTGCTGCGCTTCTTGAATCTGCGTTACCCGCGCGATTACAACACCGTTCCGCGCCTGTGGTTCTGGCTGCTGCATCTGGTGTGGCTGTTTCCCTGGAGCGTCTATTTTCCGGCGGCTGCCAAGCTGTCTTATCGCCCGATTGACCGCGCCGGCAAAACTCGCCTGCTGGCCCTCTGCTGGATCGGCTTCGTGCTGGTATTTTTCACGTTTTCAACCACCCAGGAGTATTATTCGATGCCGTGTTATCCGGCGCTCGCGCTGCTGGCGGGCTCGGCGATGGCGGCGGGAGGCGTGTGGGTGGTGCGTGGAACGCGGGTGCTCTCCGGCGTTCTGTTCTGTGCGGGGTGCGCGGCGGGAATCCTGTGGTTCCTGGTGCGGAACAACGCCACGCCCGGCGACATTTCTTTGGCGCTGAGCCAGCATCCTTCCGCATATACTCTTTCGCTGGGCCACCTGGGGGATCTGACGCTGGCATCC
>Ga0075522_10000057_pt1 | contig 60788 bp, 74 predicted proteins | sample NGEPerA_FD_74796 | JGI IMG/M metagenome (GOLD analysis project Ga0075522, IMG submission 74796) | Arctic peat soil microbial communities from the Barrow Environmental Observatory site, Barrow, Alaska, USA - NGEE PermafrostL2-A | ecosystem: Environmental > Terrestrial > Soil > Wetlands > Peat ... | reverse complement strand
ATCGGGGGCCGTTTGTCATTCGTTTTCATAGTAGAATGCCCAGAGCGAGACTCGAACTCGCACGATGTTGCCATCGGGGGATTTTGAGTCCCCTGCGTCTACCGATTCCGCCATCCGGGCCAACGAGGGAGAATTTAACTTTTCCCCTCTTGCTGGACAACTAAAATGCGACAATCGGACGAAAATCCATGAGCCGCCATGATCAGTCATGGGTGGGTACCGGAACCCGCCCCTATCACACCCACATATCAAGCGTCGCTTTCTGAAGGCGAGAGTTCCCCGTAACCTGCTACATGCCGACCTCCGAACAGCTCGACGGATTCGACGACAACGAGCGTGACGACAACGAAGAGCCCCAAGACCAACAGTTCGATGCGTTGAGCCGAGCATTAGCACGTAGCGTGTTCGAGTCGGTCTTGGGTCGATTGCGGAAAGACGTGGTTGGTCACGACGATGTGCTCCAGCATCTGGCACTGGTTGCGGCCCAGCATACGGCGGTCAAGTCTGGTGGTCGAGTGCTGCTGGTGGGGCCCAGCGGATGCGGAAAGACAACGCTGGCCCGAGCGCTGGCAGCGAGCATGAGCCTACCGTCGGTGCTCATCGAAGCGCCAGAGTTCAGTGAAACGAACTGGGAAGGAACCAACCTGGCTGATGTCATGGGCCAGCTCTACTCTGATTCGGTGGACATGCTCGGTGCCGGTGCAAACAGAGGCATGGCCGCTATGGATCTGATGCAGCGTAGTGTTGTCATCATTGACGAGATAGACAAAATCACCAGCGCGGGCTGGGGTTCCCCGAGTTCTCGGGAGTACCGTCGGGGTAAGCAGCAGAGTCTTCTTCCACTGCTGGGAACAGGCACTCTCAATTTTCGGATATCGAAGCAGGGCCCCACGGTTCCGTTCAAGGCCGAGGGAATGCTGATTATTTGCTGCGGCGTTTTCGATGGTTTGCCAGACCGCAACATTGCATCAAGAGATCTCGTTGCTCTAGGATTGATGCCTGAGTTGGTAGACAGGATGGGTTCTATCCACCGGCTCCGGCCACTCGCCACATCTCAACTAACGACCATTATAAGCGCCGGCATGACCGCAGTGTCTGATACCGTCAGTGCGTTCGGCTATACGCTTGAGGTCCTTCCTGAGACGCTCATCTACGCCGCACAGTTGGTTCAACAGGGTATCGGAGGAACCAGAGCGGCCACCAGCTGGCTGCGCGTAGCGGCAGAGTCACGGTGCTTGGCCATGCTGGACCAACACACGCCGGAGGGATCCAGCTGCATCATCACACCAGACGACTTGGTTGGTGCGAGAGTCGCGAGGAGAGGGCGACGACCACCACCCGACCCGCCGCCGGATGACGACGACACAACGGAACCCTGGGGATCCCGCCACAGGTAGTTGATGCGGGCCCCGCTCGGGGCATAGTGTCTACGCATGACGACCACGCGCAACCGCCGAAAGAAGCCAGTCACCGAACTTCGTATGCGGGAGACTGAGCTACAAATCCTCCTACATGCAGCCACAACCAAGCGGCCATTCACGCAGCGCCAGGCTGGTTACCGATGGGGCGCGTACGCTGACCGGGACCCTGCGACAGCGTATCGCGCACTCAGCAGACTGATGCAGCGTGGCTATCTCGAAGCACGTCCTGTCAGGCCAAGACTCGGTGCAGCCAGCCCCAAGTGTTATCTAGTAACGCCGGCAGGGGCCGCGATGTACAACCTAGCTGCAGCGACGCCGCGGTTCATCTACTGGGACACATCGCGTCTTGATGAAGCACTTCAGTATTCAGAAATGATGCTCGAGCGCGAATCTGAAGGATGGAAATTTATCCCGCGAGACCACGCGCACCGGTTCATAATCGGAGCAGCGTTGGCCAAACTAAAAGCTAGAGCGCTCACAGATACCGAGCGACATGTGCAGGAATTGTTGTCACGAGCACGGCCAGTAAAACTTCCATTTGATGCGCTTGCACATGGACCTACCCGAATTGTGCGGATGATAATCGAGGCGCGTAAGGGACTCAGTGTGGGTAGGCTTTTGAAACTTCTACCACCACTCGGCCTCGCCGGACGGCTGGACTTTGAGTTAGTCGGAACAGAGCATGAGCGTCTTGAAGGAGTAGAACGCTTGCTCAAAACTGGGGACTGGAACAGACAGCATTTACCTGTCACGGTCCATCGTGTCCCGCACATGCTGAAGCGGGACGACCCGAATACAGCCACCAGTCTGAGAGAAAAGCGGTTCGCCTAACATGTAGAAAGTTAGAACAGCCCTCCAGGGGTTGCCCATACGCACCGCCGTCGCGTGTGGGCAGCGTTAAAGGCTTTGAATTCTATTCATAGGCGGTACTTCCCTCTATGAGCCGTAGTCTGAAAGGGTTAGTTACAAAAACCGCCACAGACAGGGGTTGTTATCCACTGGGGGTGCATCAGACGAAGGGGTTTCGCGCTAAGGCATCCGTCCCGTAGTACATAGGGATGGACACGCGCGCGTACATCACGCGAGATCTTACAATCGAGCAGCCACCCGGGTCTCTAACCGACCGGGACCTGCTCAATCTTTTCGGCGGAGGGGATGCGAGCCGGTACTCACGACAGCGACAGTACCGCCAGGTCCCGCTGGCCAATGGCCAATTTGCGACCGAGAGCACGGAGACTGTGACGATAGATGGTACCGTCGGAAGAACGCTGTCACCGCCGGCCAACCATGTACGGCGCAGGTCCGGGCGCTTGGTCCAGATAATAGACGGGGCCCTCGGATGCCTGACTCTCGCGGTTGGAATCATCGCACTGCCCGTTCTTGGCTACTGGCTTTCGGGATCCCGCGCGGCTGGCGGGTTCTTTGGCCTGGCGCTCTGGGCCCTTTGGGCGCTCGGTAGTTTGTTCCGGCGTTAGTGAAACCAAGCTGACCCGGGGGCTTGTTTCCTGATGCACTAGCACTGTAGCATGTGGTAACAGGTCACCTGACAATACCAGAATATCGGTAGGGCCTGCGGTCTGCTTTGTCCGGGAGGCGCGACACCCCAACTCACATTGGGGTGTTCGTGTATCCATGGGCGAAACTGTCCCGGTTTGTGAGACCACTACATATATGGTACGGAAACCAGTACAGAAATGGCCGCGAAAAGTTTTTTCTGCGTGGGCTTGTTGGCGGTGTGTCGTCCGACATAGAGTCTTCGGGTAGCCGATAGTCGGTTACCGGTTGTGAAGCGAATCTCCCCGCTAATCACGACTGACACGCAGACCAGACTACTCAGATGCCCCCGCAAGAATCTTCCAATGCCTCAGCGCTCAGCGCCGATAGCCGCCTGTCCTCACCGGAATCAGGTGCAGCGCAGGGCTTTATCAAACTGTCCCGGAAATACCTCGAAAGTGAGGAGTGGCTTTCCGGCGAAACTTTTAGCTCCCGCGAAGCCTGGATTGACATAATCAGTTTGGCGAACTGGGGCGCTTGGTCCCGGACGACCAGTGCCGGCACGCTCGTGGTCCTTCAGCGTGGGCAATTTTCTGCCAGCGTCCGGTTCCTATCCAGCAGGTGGGGTTGGAGCAAGGGTGCCGTTGAGCGCTTCATGGCCAAGCTGGTTCGCGAAGACCGAATCCAGCGGACCGAAATTACCCCCTCTTTTGACCCCTCCAAACCGGGACACCAACCGGGACACCAACCGGGACACCAACCGGGACACCAACCGGGACACCAACCGGGACACCCCAAACGGGGAGATTTGGGACACATCCCAATCGTGTATGTCATTGTGAAATATGACTATTACCAGGGCTCTACCGACAAAACCGGGACAGTCAAAATACTCGAATTTGGGACACCGAACGGGACACCTACCGGGACACCAACCGAGCCAAAGGTAAGAAAGAGAAAGAAACTACAAGAAGAAAAACAACTAGAACAACATGTCGGGTCGGCGGACACCGAAGCCTTGCCGGCAGGCGCCGGCGTGAGTGTTCCTGAAGAGATGTGGGCGGCCTGGGCCGAGGAAGTCGACAACTCCACCGACGTGGCCGGTTCCATCGTGGGCTCCATTGAGCCTTCGCCCGAACCGGACATGCTTGATGACGAAGCTAAGCAGCCGTCTGGCGGAACAGTCCTGATGCTCCCGCTGGTTGGCTCTGTCGAACCGACCGTCCCGTCGGCCAAGCCCAAGAATTACTTCCCACCAGCATTTGAGCGGCTCTGGTCGGCGTACCCAAAGCGCGATGGTGGCAACTCCAAGAAAGGCGCCTTTGCAAAGTGGAAAGCCACTCAGAGGCGAGGTGCGACTGTCGCACAACTCCAGCAAGCGACGGAGGTCTATGCACTCCACTGCCGCGGGAAGAACCGCGACAACCGCATCATCGAGTTCACCGGCTATGTGTCGCAGGCTGAGACGTTCTTCGGTCCAACCGAAAAATGGCGGAATTGGCTGACTCCTGCGACCGCCGCTCCTACACCGCCGCCGGCTCAGGAAGTAGCCGGGCTCTGGGAATTAATCGACGCCACCGCCACGTTCTAAAAACGAAAAACAGCAACCATCGCTCTTCCACACTCACCTACACCTTGGCATCCCTCATGTCTCCCGCACTAGAAATCGCTAACCGCTCCAATCGACTCACTGAGCTCTGCACCGAACGCGTAGCCGGCGCTCTGACGCTCGCCAATACGAAATTCAAAGGGTACGACCTGCCCTGGCTGAACCTCCAGCAGCACACTGATACACTCCTTCCCGGCGACCTGGTGGTCTTCGCGGCTTACACGGGCTCCGGCAAAACGACTGTCGTCCAGAATCTGACCGACCACTGGGCCAAGGAAGGCCACAGCATCCTGGTATTCCCAACTGAGCAGCGGCCAGATGCCATGACGCTGAAACAGGGATGTCTCATGGCCGGGATCCCGCTGATGGACGCACGCCGCGGACGGCTCGACCGCGACTGGAAGGCGAAACTGGACGCCGCGATAGCACTCCAGGGACAAGCGCCATACGACCGCGTGACCTACTACCCGTCACCTGAGCCAACCACCAGCGAAGTCCTCGACGCAATCAAGGCCGCAGCCGGCAAAGGCGTGGGCATCTTCGTGGTGGACTATCTCGGACGCATCGACTACGCCGATATCCGGGCTGGGGCAGAGTGGGAAAAGGTCAAGATCTTCGTTCGTCAGCTGAAGAATCTGGCGGTGAAACTCAACGTCCTGATAATCGCCTGTGCCCAGATGATGAAGGGTGAAAGCGCAGCTCTGGCGGCGCATCGCAAACCCGATATGGGCAACATCCAGGGCGGTCAATCCGTGGGCCAGGAAGCCGACATCTGTCTGGGCATCTACCAGCCACTGTCGAAAACGGCAACCGACCTGGACCTACAGCAGGTCCAGCGGGGCGGGATGAACGTCGAAGAAGTCATCGAGAAGTCCACAGCCGCCATAGTCGTTTTGAAACACCGCGAGGACGGTTCACGGCGCGGACGCCATGCCCTCTTCTGGGTGAAGCACAACCGACTCGTCATGAGAAACACACAGGATGCCGTAATGCCAGAGGAGCTTGAGTTCAGTGAGTATGAGCGTGACATGGAGCGCAAGCACGACGGCTACCTCTTCTCACCTGAAGGGCTATCAGCGGAGTTCGAGAGCATCAGGAAGAACCGAGTGGGTGGACACGATGCATTTGACCAGTAAGCGGTAGAGAGCAGAGACGCCACAGGGTTGAGGGACCCTGTGTTGACCCAGGGGCGAGTTACGCCGTTCCTGGGTCGCGTCGTTTCAGTGCTACCAACATTGGAGGGTACGCCGGCCACTGGACCCTAAAACTCCCTGGAACAAAAGAACGAACTTGTGGCGGGATCCCTGTAGTCTGGGCCATGCTACCCTATCTCCTCATCGCGTGGCTGTGCAGACGACTTCTCTTCGGCGTCCTGTCCGTGGTCTTTGTGGCGGCCTTGGTACTGGCGCTGGTGGCCTCTCCGGCCCCGATGTGTCACTAGGCTTGGCAGCGGCCCCTCCTGCCGCGCATGATGATTGTGTCGGGTCATCGTGGCCCGACTGGTCACCCGCCGATTCGGGTTTGGTTTCTAAATCATGTCTCAAAAAAGCGCCACACCTACAACGCCCGATGACACCAGCCCGGATATGGTGACCCCTCTAAGGCACCTACTCGAGTGGCTACCAGTTTTGGTACCGCCAGGCCAAGAAGATTGCTTCGAGCCGCACGACTTCACGTCGCGGCTGGCGTACCCAGCGCCACGGCTGAAGAGCCTGAAATTCTGGAGCAGATACGGCTCCAAACGCGACGATTCTACACTCTACGATTTCTTTCTCCGTCGTGATGGAGATGTTGACATCGAGCTTCGTGGCTTTTGCCTGGCAGAAGTTCTCTTCCGACTTTTTCGTCCGGGCCGTCAGGAGCGCGGGACCGCGGTTTCTATCTACTGGAGCATCAAGAAGAAGTACGCGGCCATGGTTCAGAGCGTCCGTATCAAGGACGGTGTCGTGACGCACGTTGATGTCTCTACGGTCGGCGTCGCAGACACACCCGAGGAGCTGCTGCAGTGGTTGAGAGACCGCGAGAACGGCAAGCTGGGGCTGCCCAGCAAGGCCGCTATCGAACGCGCGTCACTTGTCGATGGCGCATTTAAGGATCTGTTACGTGAGCAAGTCTAGAAGCGACGGGTACGGGAATCTTTTGCGCGGACGTACGGCGGGAAAGCCGTACCTACACAAGTCCAAGGACATTCTGCCGACTCCCGTAGGTTCACGTCCACCACTTCCATCACTTGCAACCAGCGGACCCGTAGCACGATTACTGAAACACGCCGAACCAATCGGTCCGATATCCAACGCCGGGCTGATGTTTGAGTCTGGCGTGGAGTATCTCGATGCCCTGGTCAATCGTTTTGCATTCCACATTCTCTTTCCGGGCACCAATCCGCGCGACGCCAGCACGAAGCTGGCCAGTCCTTTCGTAGCAACGCCGTGCTGGATATGGACTGGCGCATGCAACCGCCAGAGGGCGGGCAATTTTCGGGTAGGGCCCGAGGCGGTCCCATTTGGTCTGACTTTGAAGCCTACTATCCTCACAAGACGTTTTGCCTATCAGGTCTGGGTAGGTGAAATTCCCAACAGGTGGGTTGTCCGGGCCTCGTGCGGACGGGATGAATGCGTCAACCCTGCGCATCTTTACCTGTCTCCACCTCAGGCCCTTCGCCATGACCTCGACGCGACGCAGCCAGCCGCAGTCCGCCCACAACGAGCCACCCCGATAATCCCGACCGTTGAGGCACGCATAGGTGCCCACCCGATAGCCCCCAACCGCCTCAGCCCTTCTCAGATAGAGGAGATCCAGCAAAGAGCAGACGACGGGGACGACTATCGCGTCATAGCCTCCGAGTACGGTATCTCCAGGGGGCATTGCCTTGCACTCACCTCTGGGCATTTCTGGGAAGACAGGCAACCAGTAGCTCCCATACCTACGTCCGGTACTCCTGCCACGCGGCACCCTGCGTACGCTACCCTATACAGGCGTTACTTCAAGCCTTGAGGGATAAACCGGTGAGAGACTCGCAATTTGGCCTTACAGACCTGACACACACTCCAGCTGCCACTCTGGCTGCCAGTCCAACCGCAACGCCAACCGGCACCTCGACCGCCAGTCCAGCCTCGACATCAACCGCCGGCGGGATCCCGAAACCTCCCACTCCCAGCGACCCGCGAAACGTCCGTTTGCCGTATATATACCCTTCTGATGGAGGATTACCGCCGTTCCTCTGGGTATTGCTACCAGATGGGAGCTGGACCCAACTCGGGATAAACCTCCGTCATACCGTACCGCTGCTCCACGAAGGTGACTTCGTGCCGGCTCTGGATTTAGACACGACCAAAATCGACGTCGCTCTGTGCCCGTTCGCGCTACCGCTTACGGACGGCGGTGAGCCGTTCCCCACGGACATACAGGACGTGATGGACATACCAGAGCCACAGCGCACGGCGCTAGTACAGAGGCTTTTCGACGCTGAGCTATCAGCCCGGACCGCACGACGCCTGGCGGGAGAAGACATGGGGGCGTATGCGTACCTGGGCCCCGATGGGTACTTCTGGCTAGAGAGCGACGATGGGCTCATGCTAACCAAAGGGAATCGGTGGTACGACGTTGACGAAGGGGGAATAGCCACTATCTCGCCCGACGAAGCAGATGATGATGATGATGACGGCGAACAATGGAGGCGGTCGGATAGCACAAATGTGACATAATAACCGATAAATGGGACGAATTGGCTGGCTGGTGCAGTAATGGTACACTAATACTACAGAAAGCCGCGCCCTCTCCACGTTTGAAAATAATCTTGTAGGCTGCCCCTCCTACCCATCATGATGAAATCTGAGGTCGATAGCGACCTCATCCATATGCGCGAAAGCGTACCATCCTAGCCCAGAGTTCCTTACCATGGAAAACCAGACCAGTGCCACCCCAGTAGCAGATTTGACCCCGGACCAGATAGCCGAAGACAACGCGGCATTTCTCCGAGCAGCCGCAGCCGCAGCAGCAGCCGACACAGATGAAGAGGCGGCACCAGCCGCAGCGCCTGCTGCCAAGGCCCCGGCACCAGCAGTCGCTCCCGCAGCAGCCCCACCAGTCGCACCTATGCCGCTCGAGGAAGCTATCGCTGGCGTGGATCCGAAAATCATCGCCGCAGTTGTAGCCCAGCAGGCCGCCGCCGGTGTCAAGAATGAAGACGCCCATGCAGCCATTGGCCTTGCCGCGGGTGAACTGGCCGCCGCAGGTTTTAGCGGTGCAGGCATCGGCACAGTGCTCGCCTCTATCGTCGGGGTGAAAGGCTACGTCTCTCCCTTGTCGGTAGTCGCGACCCTGGCCAAGATTTTCGACGCCAAGAACTTCACGGCCACCCACAGCGTTGCACGCGAGTCAGCCATCCGTGAGGCCGCCCACCTATTGGGTTGCAAAATCGGATAACCGCCTCGGGATCCCGCCGCGGTGCGGGGTCAGGGCATTGCTGTAACGTGGTCCCTTCGAACCCTCATCAGTACTGGTGGGGGTTCGTTGCGTCACCCATGTGTTACTGCCGTACTTGCAACCAGCCACGCCGGCGGACTTGTATAGAGCCATGAGTATTAATGGCAGCACACAGGAGCGCTTACAGCTGGCGGTTGACGAGTCGAGACTTGAGCAGATGTCTTGTCCCTACGGCCCCCCTCTGGTAGATGCACGTACCCTGCTCGAAATGCTGGCGCTTGCCGACGTAAAGCCTGAGACTCTCTGGTTCGTCCGACACGAGACGCCGGCTCTCCTGGATACGTATGCCGCTATCCACAAGGAGGCGGAACGTACAGGTGGGATGTTTCCACGATATATTGGGGTCGTCAGAACGATTACCGCTGACGGAACTGTTGTCTATGAGTTGGTGATGTCCGACGCGTTGTTCGATCTGGCAAGTGCTTTGGGGGAGGCCGTTTCTCTTGGTAAGGCCTTCTTTAAGGCGTTCGACCTGGAAGACGAAGTCTCGCTGGAGATGGACTTTCAAGCCGACCTCAAGGACGTAATACCGACGGTAGACGCCGTCCGAATATAAATGGTGCGATGAGCGGTTTGGTGGAACTAGGATAAGGGCCTGACGCCTCGGGTTCCCGCTGGCGTCACCCGATGAGCGGCAAAGCGCCCGTATGCTGGGGGATGCCTACATACCCGCCTCAGCAGCCCTCCCCAGACATCAACCCTGACTGGGCCGCTGGGACGAGAGCGCTCCACATCGCCGTTCAATCTTCCGGGTTATGGGTGCCAAGCGCCGACGGCGGGGACCTGACCATCGGGATGCTGGATTACGCGGTGTCAGCATGTGTACAGCAACCACAAGCGTCATCTCCAGCTGAAGGTGAGGCCCCCGCAGCAGCCGGTTTAGAGATTCTCGCCACGCCTGGCGCCGTCTCGTGGGGCCACATGCGCGTCACATGCCATGGGGACCTTTGCCGGCTTGAAGAGCCCATCCTGAGGCTCAGTATCGGTGCCATCTTCCATGCATGGCACTACTGTAACACTCTGCACCGGTGGAATTTACAGCCTCCCTCTCATGTAGAAGCTGAGAGCCGTCTGGACGATGTCAAGCTCACAGGAGGGCGGACGTATAAGCCGGAGTTCTTCACTGAGATAGACCTGGACGTGGCGCAGGATGCCTTATCGGATGAACGCGCCTCAGGCGACCTGAGAAAGTGGCTCATCATCACGGCGATACCGCTTCTGGACGTGCACGGCACGCTGGTCCCCGCCCCGGAGTAGGTCAAGCCGCGAGAAGAGGAAAATGATACGGCCCCGTATCACTCTCCAGCGACGGGCGAGTATAACCCCGTGATTTCTGGCACTTTGGGCGCCAAGCGTCCGTAGGATGATACGCCTACGTATCAAAATGGCCGCTCAAAGTCCGACCGCGAAGGGCTGATTTGGCCGCGCCGCCGCCGGCGGGATCCCGAGGCGTGACCAAGCCGAAAATAACCCGAAAGAATCTTTCCAAATCCCTTGCAGGCTGCCCAGCCCACCCCGCATGGTGTGAATGTGAGCAGCGATAGTCGCCGCTCCATCATCGGAGATTCTACCATGACCAACAACACCACCACCCAGCCCACTACGGAGCGCTACTACATGCGCTACATCGACCGGATTGGCGCACACAACAAGCGCTTTTTCGATGTCGGAACTGGTGAAACAGTTGAGAACCGTGCCGCTGAACTCGCCGCCTTCTGGGGCGCTGAGACCATTATCGAACTTGGCCCACTGACAAGCGCTACCACCACTACCGCCCGCACCACCGCACAGCTCACCGCACAACTCGCCGCCCGCATGGGTGCGCCGGAGCTCTCCGCCGCTGAAATTCTCTTCGAGGCCCGCCGCCGCCAGGCTCGCGAAGATTTCTGCCCTACAGCAGTAGAGACGCTGCAGTTGAAAGCACTCGAGATCCAAGCGGTCGCAGATGCACGCATCGCGGCCATCGCCCCAGTGCCCGCGCTTTCCATTGACCCGCGCTCCATCGTCACACGCCGGAGCGGGTACGCCCGACCGGGCTCAGCCTCTACGCGTACTAGGTGGGCATACGCGGATCCACGCGGCACCGCGGCCTCGCTCCGTAACCTGCGCGACAAACTCGTCTAAGCCACATACCGCCCCGGCATACCGCCGGGGCTCACTCATTCATTGGAGATAGCACCATGGCTACAGAAACAGACCCAGCGAACGTGCTCGCGCTGCCGACACGGCTCTTTTGTATCAAGGCGAAACACTACTATTACGACGGCAAGAGGTGGCTGGTGGAATACGGCCAAGTTGGTAGATCTGCCGAAGATAAGAAGAACTCGGAGCCGCTTATTGTCGAGTCAGACGGGTTCGAACCGCTTGCTTTCAGAACACGCGAGGAGGCGCGAGACTGGATTATTGCTCACCAGGGTGAAGTGAAGACCAGGCTCGATACCGGCGAGGATGAAACGCAGACCTACGTCTGGGAGGAGGTCCCGGCGCCCGCGCCCTTCCTCGCACTCATCGCCGCTGCGAAGGCCGCAGCAACGGCAGCAAGGGTAACCACACCCGCGCAAAACAGCACTGGAGAGGTGTTTCACGTGTACGCAGAGTATCACTTCTACCAGGGTACATATGACACACCAAAAAATGGTCGAGTCATGTTGTACGATGAGGACGGAGAAGCAACCGGTCCAATCGAATTCACTACTCGCGAAGCCGCGCAGTCGTGGATTCGTGCACAATCGCCAGAGTTGTATTTCCTGCGCCACGGCGAGCACTCCTCACCGACATACAGCGTGCGCAAGGCCCCGACGCCGGCGGGATCCCGCCCCACAATCTCCGCAGACCGTGCAGGCGCTCCGTGTGGCCTCTCGCGCGTGCCTTATGGCTACATCGCGCTCATACGCTTGGACGGGCGTATCTCAGGGCCCACGCACGGCGCAGGGATTCCCATACCGGAGATTCCATACAATCAGCGCTGGGGTCGTGCAGTCGTCACGCTGCAGCATGAGGAAGATGTAGCCGGTTTTACCAAAAAGGTGTGGGCTGAAGCACGCCGCACGGGGAGAGGCGAGAAGCTCACCACACAGGTGCGGTGGCGCGAAGCATACGACCTGCCGCTGGGTGCGTGGCACGTCGTCAACGCTTGAACACTACGGCTGTAGCGCCGAGACTTGGGTCTATGGAAATATCCATAGTCCCTTGTCGTCACGTTAGCCGTTGGAGGTACGGCAGGTGACCCGCGCAGAGGTTCTCGAGCTCGGGTTCTTCACCTGGTATAGCTCTTGGTCGCGGCTCCTGGCCAAGGGCAAGACCCGGAAGGAGCTCGAGCGCGAGTCCAAACGTGTCCAGAGGGCAATAGACAAAGCGGCGACATCGCACCTGCGCGCGGTTGAGGCGACCCACTCTATGACTGGCAGTAGCCAGCGGCGTGCGCAGAGCCGGAACGTTCTGGCGGCGGCGGGAGACTTGAGGAGTGAGTTACGTGCGGCGCTCGAGATTCACGATCTCTTTCCTGAGCACGCGAAGGCGCCGGAAACGCCAAAGCGATAGCGGGATCCCGCCGCCATTGGCACCGGCCCCCGCGGCAAGGCAGGAGCCGGCACCATACCCCTTGGCTAGAGTCCGAGGTGCTTCTTGAGCCGCGCTGCCGCTGCCGCATTCTTCATCTCGGACCACGACGCGAAACGTGAGTGCTTGCGGACATGGTCATCGAACTCAGCATCTGGGATGGCCTTAAATGCATCCGCATCATCGGAGTAACCGCCGAGCGCGAGGAACGCGCGGAAGTCCGTAGACTTGGTGTTGCTCATCATGAAACTGCTGTTGAACAGCTCGACCAGTGATACGTTTTCCGATGCAGGTATCTGCTGAATACGGCGTTTCAACGCATCAAAACCGCTGGTATCGAAGTGTGCCTTTATCATGGGGTTGTCCCTTTGAAAGTAGAGACGTCCGGAACCCCATTCGGGATCCCGGACGCGTGCCTCAGTGATTATCCGAGCTTCTTGCAGTGGTCGCAGAGCGGACGACCGCCTGTCCCCTGACGGAGATAGTAGCTCTCGATATTGTTTCCCTCGGTGCACTCACGATGGTCGTGGTACACTTCGCGAATGCTCGGCTTGGCCGAGTGGTACGGTGGAACCTTCATTGTCCTTACCTGTAAGCTGAAAGTATGGCCAGACGGCGGAGTGCCACTGGCGTTGTCCATCCGTAAACCCGGATGAACGGTTCATTTCGTCTTGCGGGCAGGACCCCATGCTCATAGTTTCTATGACAAGGGGCCGTTGCCCGCCGTGCGAACGGTTAGGTCATCGTGTCTCCCGCGCTGTGCGATTGGGGCGAGTCTCGCCAAAGTCAGACCCTGTCTCGCGGTGGAACTATCAGAAATGCGCGGCCATCGAGAAATCGATGGCCGTTCTGCTTTAAGATGCTAAACTAGAACGGATAGTCGCTCTCGTCCCCCTGTAGAACAGGAAAGTCTCTGAAATCGTCATCGTCTTGGAGTACGATGGCTTTCCGTTCCTGCAGGGGGTAAAGACACCCGTCCTCATCTTTTGTAATTGGGGGCGGGTTTCGCCGAAGTAGCTGGCCAATAATGGTCTGTACCGTCTTGGTGCTCGTACCGCTCTCTCCTCTTGCCGCTGTCACCAGGCGGGCTACCATGCGCGAAGGAAGGCCCGGGCGCTCACCGATGACGCGAAGGATTAGCTCGGTGACGGTGGGGTTCTCGTCGACCTCCTCGCGTACATCTACGCTGACCGTGTCCTCCAACACCTCCTCAAGGACAGTATGCCGCAGCTGAAGCTCTTGGAGCCTTTCGCCTATGGCGGCCATCTCTGACTCAAGTTCCATCATCCGGCGTAGGACCGAGTCTTTGAGTATCGCTTCATCCATCGTGGAGCTCCCTCGGAAGGCAACGATCAATGCTACATCAAGTCGGGGTGGCGCACAAGCTCCAATCTTGGCATTTGCAAGGCGTTGCGCTCGGGTGTGCCAAAAATACACCGAACAAACCGCTATAACGGGCCGAAATATCCCCGTCATGGTCGTCCCGTTGCTTAGACACACTTGATTTCCAAGGGAAGTGGGTGGCGACTTGGCGGCGTCATCTGGACTGCTTATGGGCTCCGTGTGGCGTCAACGGTGCGCTATCTGGGGCGTCGCGAGTCGGGATCCCGCGACGGCAACCGCTGCCGATACTCACGGACATGCGTCCTTCCGAGAATAGCCCGGCCCAGCGGTCAGCCATCGTCCGTAGAATCTATCTAGTCAACGCGATTTTCATCGGTGCGCTCGCTCTACTGGCCTGGCGAGTATGGCATGAGGACCAACCGGCTGAGATGCGCGGGAGATGGGTCTGGCAGGACAGTCCCAAGACCCAGGGCTGGGTGGCTACGGACACTCTGTGGCTTGGCCCAGGGGACCTGGCAGCCATTCGCGGTAACGCGGTTCACTTTGGCAAGCCGCTCATCATCAACCACAAGTCGCTCGACGATCCGCTCGACCTGTCAGGCAGCTACAAGTGGGGTATCGCCACGCCGCTCACGGGGCCGCCGCAATTGTGTATCCGCTACGTTGGCGACGCCCCGCCGATTGGATGCTTTGAAGTCCACGCCGGTAGAGACACCATGAGGGTCGGACACAGACTATTCCGCCGAATCTCTACCGTAGAGTAGCACGGAAATCGGAACGACGGCTCGCTGAAAACCCCTAGAAGAGAGTCGCGTTTGATGGGTCAAGGTACAGGACCTGGCCAGCTCTCATATCAGCGATTGCTGCTATTCCTTCGCAGCGACGGATTGCCTTGACCGCCTCGGCGCGGGCGACTTCCCGGTCCTTGCATCCGATGAGATGATATTCGGCCTGGCCGTCGGATGTGATGACGGACGTGACGATGGCAAGATTTGGGACAGTGTCGTCATTGGATTTCAGGGCCAAGAGTTCCACTGCGTCCATGATGGTGGTGGCTGTAGCATCGTCTACGCGCCACAGACATGGAGCCAGGTCGGCGCTGGAGAGAATCTGGATCAGCCGCAGCGGGTCGGCTGTAGCGACGAGGTTTGGCATGGCTTTGGGCTCCCGGTCCGTCACACTAGACGTAGCTGGCTGGTCTTCTTTGCCGGCGGCCCGTCAGGTGCTTGGTCGCCCCACTGTGTCCAGCCCTCACGGTGGCGTCTGGCGAACATCTCCAGATACGGCCCTGGTGAGCAACTCTCAATTATGCGGTACTGCTCATCAGGCTTGACCGAGTGTGCGCCCTTCCTTGTGCTGATGATATTCGTCTGCGTACGTCCGGGCTTGAGCGTCCTCATCGAGCCACGCACGCCAAATAGCAGTATCTCAGTGACGTTGCGGAAATAGAACCCCACACCGCGGCCATCTGGACCGCCGTCCTTACGGATCTTGTACCAGATGATGTTGCTGATGTATCGGAATCCCCAGGATTCCATCACTCTGAGACCGTCGGGTAGCAGAGCATTGGGCACCCACAAGTACAGATGCGCATTGTCCGTCACCATCTGGGCAACGGGCAATTCCAGGATCTCCTGCAGGGACATGGTGCCGTAGCGCGCGAGGCGCTTGTGCTCAGGCGCCATCTTGCCGGTACGGTTGGTGAACCGCCAGGGCGGATCTGCCATGACAGTCGTGAACTGGTGGCGGCCAATATTTAAGAGGTCGTCCGCCGGCGTGCCTGGTGCAGGCTGATGGAACGGCTCGGGATCCCGCATCTTCGGTGCTGCTTGCTTATGGCGTGCCACTATATGATACCTCCGGTCGGCGCTGCCTTCGGACTCGCACCCATCAACTGCCGCGCCTTGAAGAGTTCGGGATTCTTGATGTCATCGACGTACAACTTACGGGACATGCCGAAGACAATGACCGGGCACCCGCCACCTGAACCGCCTTGCAATCGAGGGACCAGCTTATCCATATGCGTCGTGCTCGCCCCTTTGGAGCTACCCTTGTTTAGACTCTTGAAAATCGTCTGAAGATTCGTACAGCGGGTGATGATTATGCCCACGCTCACCGCGCGGAGTTCAAACAGGAGCCGAAAGTTATTCAGGTCCCTATCGAAGAACTCCGTCTTGTTGTTCCACTCGAGCTCGCACGCCACGCGGTTCTTGAAGTTGTCAACTTTATGCGTAGGCGACTTGTGAACCACATTATCGACGACGACCTCAGTGTCGAAGGAGTGCTCACGCCAGCCCAGATTGTAGAAATGGGTATCGATACGCACCGCGATCGGTGATCGACCACCGCCAGGTGCCACCACCTCAGTCCGGTAGAGTCTGAAGTCAGTCAGAACCTCAATCAGATCCTCCCACTCTTGGGGGAAGTCGGACTTGAGCACCGCGGCGGCATGGCGCCATTCGTGGGTCTCGTAGTCTTCCAGAATCTGGGAGGGAAATAGAGCGAGCGACATCACGCACAAGAAACGGCGTTGTGAGAGCCTTCGCAAGATGGAGACAAAAGAGCCGCCTAAACCCTGCGGCCCGGGATCGCTAAACTGGCCCCGATACCGGACCTACGGTTCCGCTACGAAGATGCGGCCTTGCGCCCTAGCCAAACCCACGCGATAACGACCCACCCGGCGACTAGTAGGACGATTACCGCTAAGAATGCAGCACGCGACGCGTTCGCACGGGTGTTGATTGCGGTAGCCTCAGCATTCATCCGGGGCGCGCGCTGCTTAGGTGCGACCTGCCCTGGGCCAGGGATGGTATAGTCAGCCGGATTGAAATCAATCCCGGCCTCCTGCGCAACACGGATGTCGGCTTGATAATCGTAGTAGACGTTAGAGCCCCAACCCCCTAAGACATAGACTGCTGTGGCGAAGACGAGCGTGAGAAGAACGAACTGTCCTCGCGTGATGCGCCGAATGGTCGGACGGATATCCATCGGATAAATGTGCGGCTGTTAATACTCGGACGGAAGCAGGATTGTCGTAGCGCTCCGGTCGGCTTCAGTGATAATCCAGACTCGGTCCCCGTTGGTGCGGAAGGACGAGAGGATCCGTGTCCCCTGTACCACGCTCTGGTCGTTCAACTCCCAGTCTCCTTTATCTACCTCGCCCCAGTCACCACCAGCATGGCGGTCCAGTAGCCGGCTTGGGTTGATGGAGAGGCTGGCCAGCAGGTCTCTGGCGCCAGGAGTGATGAGCAGCCGCCCAAGCGGGAACCGCGGGCCCGGTGGGCCGAATATCGAGTCATCAGGAAGTCCTTGAATCATGCGACAGAATACAGGTCGGTGCTCACTGCGGGATGATACGCGGACGTATCATCCCGTTCAATGCTACGGCACGGTATCATTGCTCGTCTCAATAGTCGCTGTAGCTCAATGCGAACTCCCGCAAAAGACTGCTCCACAATCGCGCCAGCGCCGATGCGTCCATCTCGGAGTGCCATGGCAGCGACGGCATCTTCATCTTCGTGTACACGGCCCGCCAGCCGCCACAGCGCCGTGTCGTCTCGCCGAGCGCCTCTCTCAGTTTATCGGTAGTCGCGGAATCTGTTGGGAAGTCGGGCGGGACCAATGCGATGAGGTGCCACAACCCGTCACGGGTGCCGTCATCGGTGCCGTCATCGGTGCCGTCATCGGTCTCCCACCAGAGTTCGTAGTCAGACTTGCTGGGCATCATGACTCAGCCTACGGCGGCACACGCCCAGCGGGCCCCCGGAGAGCGAACGACGCGGGATCCCGAGTCGGTTTGTGTACTGTTTCTGTACCATTCATGTACTTACTACAGATATCCAGCACGTACATCGCACGCGGTCAGATTTGCTAGGACTGTAGCGCGCAGTACTGCTCGGACTGTACAGTCGTCCATATAGAGCGAGAGCCGCTTTACCAACCCGACATCGGTAAAAATGATGGACGAATACGCGCCTGAATCCTCACAGTACGCTGATGATGTAGAACTCCATGCACTGTGCTCGCACTTGCACGAACGGGCGTGGGCGCTTGGCCTGCAATACCTCGACGAATTCCACCTAATCAAACAATGGAGGGGTGCCGGACATTCCGGTCGCTCGTGCAATGCTCGTGGAGTGCTCAAGCATGGCATCGACGAGCTTCAAATCACTTCGGATTATGCGTTTCTGACGGTAGAGCGAGATGAAATTGACGCACTCGATTGTGGCATCGTTGTGCACCGAAGTAATGGCGCTGCCGAAAATGAGACCCTGACTCAATTCTTTGTTACCGTATTAGGCCGGTTGCTCGCCGATGCACCAGTTGGCTACAGACGCCGCACACGATTCGCATATGGGGATGAAAAGTGCTTCCTGGGCCCGCTGCCGTGCTTTACGGACGACCTAGCCGCGAAGATCTTGTCGCTTGATGGCGAGAGCTGCAGCGGTGCGCTGCGCGAATGGGTGATAACACACTTCACGCACCCAATGCTGACCGGTATGCCGGACCCCACCGAGGAGCAGCCATGCTCGCCCGACATTCTGGAGCATGGCCACGATTCAGGTACTCAACCCAGAGTTACTAGAACGCGCGTTAAGCGCTGACCGGGCCGTAGCGCGGCTGTCTAGGTCGAAAGGTAGAATCGCCGCGGCTGTGGCAGCAAACCGCGCCTGGGCACTGTTCCGCGCGGCTGAGCGAGATTCTTTCGCGGATGCCCTCGCGCGGGATCCCGAGCCCTCTTCCTGATGAGTCAGGCTTCCGTTGAGCCCTGCTGGCGATATAGGGTGGCTCAGGCATCCTATCTGGGATGAACTGTGTGCCGACACACTGACCTCGGCCTGACCAAAATAGGACAATCGTATGTCAATTCTCGATACCATCGATGGCCTCATCTCGAGCCTGAAGAATCACTTCAATACCCAGCCAACACCAGCATCGCTGCAACCTCAGCTGGACACGGCGAATGCAACAATCAAGACGCTGACAGCGCAGCGCGACGCCGCACAAACGTTGGTCACAAGTCTCACCGCATCGAACACAACGGAAAAGCAGGAACTGGACGATGCCGCCGCTATTCTTGCAACAACCCAGAGCAATCTCGCCGCAGCAACGGCAGACCATGCGAGCTTGGTAGCTGCGTTATCCGCAGCGCAGGACAAAGCGACATCGCTCGCGACTCAGGTTGCGACACTCACAGCAACAGTCGCTACGGAAGCGAGCGACGATGAGGCGCTACAGACAAAGATTGCAACGCTGCAAGCGCTAGTCGCTCAACTGACGGCTGGAGACACTCTTCCAGTTATAACGCCACCGGATCCAACGCCTCCGATACTTCTCCCAATCCCACCGGTTGATACTCCGCCGGTTGTGACCACGCCGCCCGTAGTCGTGACACCGCCTCCTGTTGTTATCGTGCCATCGGCAGGGTCGCTCGACAGTGCGGAGTACGATTTCAAGACCGGCGCCGGCATGGGTGGGGCTATTGGCGCACTGCCAGTCTTCTTCCAGGCTGCTCCTCAATTCGCAAGCGACGCAGAATTCAGGAAGTCCATCGTCAGCTATGGCGTCTCGCCGGGCAGCCCGAACCAAGCGACACACTTCCCTGAGAAGGCCGCCACGGGATCCCGCGGTACTGCACCGTGGAGCGACGGCAACAACTGCGACCTCATCACGTGGCAGAAAGATGTCGCGTATTTGGGCACACCAACGTTCGAACAACTCCAGGTCGGCGACAATCTGGATTCATCTGAACCCAACGCTCAGTTGATGACGGGTATTGCCCCAATCACCAGTATTGGTATCTGGGAACGCCGTATGTACCAGAAGGGTTGGACTCCGTACGGCGACGCCGACAACGCGAAGGGTGGGGCGGACTTCAACAAGGGTACGTCTGGCTTACCCGGTGGCGTGTCGTCTGTAACCGGTAAGGCTTACACTGGTCAGGCTGCAGGGTGGAAGCGCGGGCCGTACACCGGTTGGGCATACCAGGACTCGAAGGGTTTCAACAAGGACGCCAACGGCGTAATCCAAACCATCTACGGACGTGCTGGACTCCAGAGTGTCCAGATGGATCTCGACGCAAACGTGCTCTTCGACGACCTCGAGTTGTGCGATATGTCCGCTGTCCCAGGTGGTAACCCGTACACCAACGAGTTGTTCGTGGACACGTACGTATCAATCAATCAGTACGTAAAAGGGACGACCATTATGTGCGACCACGATTATTTCATGCGTGTCGCAGGCAGTGGCCTTCCGTTCGTTCGTATTGGGCAGCGTAAGACGACAACCGTTGGAGATGTATCTGCGCGTCAGATGGTCCCCTTCACGATGGTGCAGTTCGGCTGCAAGAATTACAACCAATCGCGACGCACGCCGCAGCGTTGGTACCAGTGGGGCGGACAGGCGTTCAACCTGGCGACCAATCCAGACCCATTCTTTGTAGTCAAGGACGGGCTGTAGGAGCAGGTGAGGATGGTCAATTGGGTCCTGATTTCGGTCAGGGCCCAATTTGTTTTGCTAGGGCTGGTATTTAGCTACGCCGCCACCATACAGTGGATTCACACATCCTGTCTGGGATGAATCGTCCGCCGAGACGCCTATTCTATCGGTCAAGCCCATATGACAATGCAAGAACTTTCACAGAGCCAACCGGCCACGCCGGACGCAACAGTGCCACCCGCAGCGCTCCGAGGCGGGATCCCGAAATTCTCTGACGAAGACGTCGCAAAGATGCTGGCGACTGGCGAGGGTCGGAATGCACTGAGGCAGCTCGCGATCATTCAGGCGATGAACGACTCCTCTGCGCTCGACGACCTAATGCGAGTTGCCTACTCCACTGAAGATCCTATCCGCATCGCCGAGGCGAAGCAGGTCAGGAAAATGATACGCCGACGTATCAGAATGCGTACTGGAGGGTCGAAACATGCCAACCAATAAGCAAGCGAAGGTGCCAACCGAAAGTCTCGGAGCCGCATCTAGCAACGATGATACCGTGAAGGCCGCTGTCCACTCCGCACAAACGCGCTTGCTGGCCACGTTGGCCGAGCAAGCAGCTGAAGTGGAAGCACGGCGTATCGAGAACGAGCAGGCCGATGCACGGATTGAGCGGGACATCCGGCATAAGCGCCTGTTCAAGGTTCTTACACGGGACCTGGTGGGCGTAGTGGATATGCCGGGTTATTTCGCGAACAACACAACCAGTGCGCGTAGTGAAGACGAAATGCTCGCGCTTCGTGTGAATCGCGGTTGCATGGCGGTCAGAACAGATCTCCCTGGATGCTTCATCCTGCTGACTGAGAACCCCGATGAGCTTGATGACTGGTATCGCATCCCTCTCATCAGGCTTTGTGGACCGACGACGGATCTGGACAAAGCCGTCTACTGGTCGTTCGTCTTCCTCCGCGACCAGGTGGAGGCATGTAAGGAGGGCATTGCCGTTGAGGAGCGCATGGCTGAGATAGCTCAGACGGCCACGCCACCTGAGGCCATACTGGATGCCGTACAGGCCGCAGGGTTAATGCTGGATGAGTTCTCTGCACGCTTCGATAGCGACACTCCCGCCGCAGACGACCACGACGACGAGTATGAGGACGTCGAGGGCGACATGATTCGAGAAACGAGCCGCTACCGCCAGTTGCGCTCATTGATTCCTCCCGAATCAGAATCCGTAGCTATCGCCGTCGAAGTGGTGGAGGGGCTCGAACCTGAGTTAAAGGACCGCGAAGGCTGGGACGTGGATGAGTGTCTGGGGTGCCGTATCGCGAAGGCAATCGTCGGGCGCTCTGTGCGCGCGGCGTTGTTGCGGGATTGTGATTCGTTGCCGGCAACTATCATCGCGGCCTCTGCAGTAGCTCTATTCTATGGACTTGAGGAAGAGCATGTCGTGCGCGGTGTCACCGAATTGTGGTATCAGCTTGACGCGGCGGTGTAACGGCTCGGGATCCCGCCACATCGGCACAGGCAGCAGTAAACCATTTAAGTGAGTCACCCTTCGTTCAAAAGAACGTGGGGTGATTCTCTTTTTGTAAGCGGCCATGCCGGGATTTAGCCCCGCTTGCCAGCCATAATGACCGTGTCGTCCTCTCCGGTCTTCTACCTCTTCCAACAGGCATCACAATGACTTTAGCCGCTCGAATCACTGCTGCAATTCAGATTCTCGCTGGTAAAATTACAACCGCACAAGCGGCCGTAAATGCCGCCAATGCACTGACCAAGACAGCCAATGATGCCCGTGACGCTGCTTTTACCGCACGCGACGCTGCAGTCGCCGCTGCCACATCGCTGACCTCGCAACTCCAGGCCGCGCAAGCCGCATTGACCGCCGCGACGCAGGATACCGCCGACGAGACCGCAGCCGTAGCAGCCCTTGAGGCGCTAGCCGCGCAGCCGTAAGCATGACGCCGGCTTTACTGGCACGCTTTGACGCGGCTCTGGCCGCGCTTAGCGTGCGATATGGCACACCAACTACCGCTTCTATTACTACATCGCTCAATGGCACCGATGCGCTTGTAGTACAGCCCTGCGCGCAATACGTGAGGGATTCGGCTCAAGTCAGTTTCCTACTCAGCCAGAGCGGGCCTGAGCCTGTGAGTTGGCAGGTGGTCATTCGAGCGACCAAGGACGCCGCTATGGCTTGGTGCTCCAGTATCGAGGCCGGCACTAGGGCTTTCTTGGGGATGGGCTCGACGGCCCTCATGTTTGACACGGGAAATCTGACCGTTGGCACGGGTCCCATTTACGCCGGGATCCCGAGTGCCGCATTCCAGTTCTTGAATACAGTGTCCGGGCCCTATGCACTGACACCAACCCAGGTAACGGCCCTCACCGGCGCTATTCGGGCCATCCTGGCTGAGGCCACATGACCCCGGCCCTATTACAGCGGCTAAGAGTCGCTACAGGCGCGATTGCCGGGCGTTACGGTAAGCCAATCAAGGCTCCCATAGCTGCGTCTGTGAATACCAACGACACGCTTACTGTGTCTGAATCTCCTCCGCTCGTGATTGAGCGCGGGCAAATCAAGATTATGCTCTCACAGCTGACCGTCGGAAGCAATTTGCATGGGCTCACCGACCCCGCCGATTGCGAGGTGGATGCACTGGCAGCTGATGCGCTCGCGTGGTGCACGGCTGTCGCCGCGGGACAGACGGCGGCGCTCAACCACAACTCCGGCGTACTGCTCTACCAGGCGGGACAGCTCTCTATCGGTGTTGGTCCGGGCTACGATGGTGACGGCTCTGGAAATCTGTACTACGGTGTCGCTGTCTACGGTCCTGTTGTCATCACGCCGACAGCGCTCGCAAGTCTCACCGCGGCGATTCGCTCGATGTTGGGTGTGAGTTCATAACTCACTTCCGTTTTTGTTAGCGGCCATACTTGTATTTAGCCCCGCTCGTAAGGCACAGTAGAGTCAAGCTCAGCAATTCCGCTGTGTACCCCCGACTCATGAAGAACCTTGCCACCGAAAGCGCCTATAGCGCATTCATCCGACAGTACGAGGGCCCTGTAGACCTCCCGCGGCTATCCGTCGATGAGGAGCGCCATCTGCTTGAGGTGGCGTGTATCTATGGCCCGGACAGTCCTGAAGGGGCTAGCGCGATAGATACGCTCGTCCGGCGCAATGCACGATTCGTAGTGAAGCGTGTCAAGCACTGGCGACGCTTTACGGGTGATGACTACACCGTTGCCATGGAGTTATGTCAAGCGGGTGCGGTAGGCCTGTGGGTCGCAGCTCGACGCTACGACATGGCACACCGTGTCCGGCTCATCACCTATGCGGTCGTACACATCGACCAGCACATCCGAATCGCAAACGCACGCCAGCACGGCCTCACCATCTCTCGGTCGCTGACTGTCGGAGCGGTCAAGGCCGCAGCTGAGAGATACCGAGCGGGACACGGTCGTGATGCAACTCCCGAAGAGCTCTTTACGGCCTGCAGTGGGAAATTCAAACTCGATACCATTCGCGGGGCCCTGCTGTATGCCTCGCCCAGTTCGTTGGATGAGCCCATCGTGACCGCTACAGGCGCGGTGACACTTGCGGATGCGATTGCGGGACCTGATGACGAGCATACGCACCTGGACGCTGGCCCAGTAGCGCATTTGCTCGACCAGTGGTTCACCGCTGAGCTGTCACCGCGCAATGGCCGAATCTTCCGAGAGATTGCGTTGCTGGCTGAGACGGATCTTGATGAGAGTATGTCAGAGATTGGACGCAAGTACGGCCTCACTCGCGAACGAATCCGACAGTTGAAGGTCAGCACACGGAAACGGTTGCTCAAGAGCACGCATCCGGCTGCTGAACACTTGCGCGCTATCTGGAGGGAAGGAATTTGAGCACCGCCATTCTCAGCGCGGGATCCCGCGACCGGCGCAGTCACTCCCACCTTCCCCCTGCGCCAAGAGCCGCACACAAGGCGTCCTCGCTTGCGTCTGAAGACCAGATAATCGAGCAGGCTGGTCGTTACGCATTGCTGTCAGCAGAACAGGAAGCACATCTGGGCCACCTGATACAGAGCACCAGCGGAGATGAGCAGCAAGCGGCCATAGACCTCCTGATGCTACACAACCTGCGCTTGGTCTGGACGATAGCGAAGCGGTTTGTAATGCGGGATCTGATGGATGCTTTTCAGGACGGGGTTATCGGGCTACAGGTCGCCGCGAAGAAATTCGACCCGCGCAAAGGTGTCCGGTTTTGCACGTACGCACATGCGGATATCTCAATGCACATCTCCAGAGGGTGCAACCCCGGCGGGATCCCGATTAGCCTCTCCTCCACGTTCTCGTCGCTCATGCGGCGGGTCCCCGTGTACGAGGCTGGAGCGCAAGGACGTAGCGCAGAGAGTGATGAGGAGGTAGGCAGGGCGATAGGGCTCTCCACAGACTACGTCAAACGGGCACGCGAAATCATGACGTATCGCTTTGTCTCGCTCGATGCCACCCTACCGCATCAGACTCACCACACCGAGGCCGCGGGAGCGTTCATCCCCGATGTGTCAGAAGATGCAGTGCCCGATGAGAAGCTGGATGCAGAAAAGAGAGCGCAAGACGTGCACGCGGTGCTCAGTACACTACTGTCTCCGCGCCAGCTTGAGATAGTGTGTCTCCGCCACGGTATCGGGAGAGTTGGAGGAGTAGAGCTCAAGGCCGTCGAGATAGCGCACAAGCTAGGTGTCAACGAATCCTGGATTCTGCAACAGTACTCTGACACAGTCGCGCTGATACGCACATCGGAGGAAGCGAAACGGCTCTTCAGGCTATGGCTTGAGATCCCCGGTCGCGTCGTCGCCGGCGACAAGAAGTCAACGTCGCGCAAGCGGGATCCCGAGTCGGATGAGTAACAACACATGTGCGCGCAGCCGCAAAAACCCCGTCGCTGCCCTGCTGACCCGCCATTCTGTAAAGAACACCACGCCCCCACTGACGCACGAGCTGTGTCGGGAACTGTCCCGTTTTATACACCCACATGCCACGCAAGCCCGCTAAAGGACGCCAGAGTGGAAAGATAAAAAAAGACCCGCGGTCACCGTGGCTACCAAACCGTACGGCAGCCAAGGGTCCAGTTCACCCTACGCACGTACCACCGTCCGAGCCCGCATCACCTAAATCTGTCCCGGATTCTGTTGAAGTCTTTCCAGACGGACAAGATGGCGGCGATAGCACGCATCAGATCCCCGAATCACGTGACAACCCAGGACAAGGTGGTCAGAACAAACCGCGTGTTGATATGGGTATGCGATTGGTACCCACTGCAGAGGAGTGGCTCGAAGCGCTAACGGCCCAAGGTCATGCGCAGGCGATTGCACGCGAGAACGCAATCAGGGAAGGTCGCCCAATGCCGAGGCGTGAGCCCAAGCTGGACGGCGTCGTACAGGCCCTGGTGGTGAAAATGATTGGTGTCGGTACCAGTGCGGCGTTGGCGTGCCGTGCAGCTGGGATATCGACGACGTCATTCCGTAATTGGATGCGCTTGGGACGGCTCGATGCTGAGGCAGAGAATTACGAGACCAGTTACGCGCAGTTCTTCCTTTCGATTGAGGAAGCATCCGCACGCGGGGAGCTGTTCCTGCTGGAGCGAATACGCGCAGCGAGTGCAGAACCGAAGCAATGGAAAGCTGCCGCATGGCTGCTGGAGATGAATAACCGCAAGCGATATGGCAAGCGTCTCGCCATCAGTGCCGCGATGCCCAGCGAGTTCGATGTGGACATGGAGACGCCTGAGTTGCCGTATCAAGAGCGCGACCACGGGCAAGACCTCGATATGAGCTCACTCGAAGAAATTGAGGCGATGGTCCCCAAGGACTTTGAGTCAGTACTAATGCGGGATCCCGCCACTGGAGAGCCCGAAGATGCAGACCGTCCGGCGGTTGAGGGCCCTGTGGCGGGCCCCGGTACGACTGGACAACCAACCACACCAGCTGCAGAGAGATCTGTTCCCTACGGCCCTGTCAGCCGGCCCAAACAATGACAACCGCGGTACGGCCAGAAGCCGGCCCGGTAGACCAGCTAATCCGCGAGATAGAGGAGACCGGCGAAGAAATCGAGTACGTAAAACGGCCCGTCATCACCGACCGCCTTATTCCCAGCTTCCGCAAGCCAACGTACGACGCACGTGGCGTCCGCATCATGAAGGTGCGGCTCAAAATGCCATGGCTCTACAAGAAGCAGCGTGAAGCCATCTTCTCACCAAAACAGATAACCGTCACGTTCGCCAGCACGAAAAGTGGCAAGACGATGACGTGCGAAGTGTGGCTGTGCTCAAAAGCGATCGTCGAAGGCGGCCCTGGGAAGGTGTACTGGTGGGTCGCACCGTCGTACAGCCAGGCGAAGATTGCATTCCGGGAAATCCAGACGATGCTACGCAAGGCCCCACGGGGTTTTGTGAAGGCGGACAAGAGTGTGATGACGCTGACGTTCTTCAACGGCGCCATAATGGAGTTTAAGACGTCGGAGAACCCGGATATGCTGTATGGGTTCAAAACTCACGGCGTAGTAGTCGATGAAGCGACCCGTATGAAGGAAGCCGCCTGGGATGCCATCAAGTCGACGACTACAACGACGATGGCCCAGATTCGCATCATCGGTAACGTAAAGGGCCGCAACAACTGGGTCTTTAAACTCTACCAGCGTGCCTTGAATCAGCGCCAGGCGTTCGCACGCGGTGAGATTACGGAAGCGAAGTACTACATCCACTGTGCCATCATCACGGCCCTGGATGCAGTAAGGGCGGGAGTAATGCCGCTGCTATCACTCCAGCAGTCCATGCAGGACTACAGCGACATCGTTTTCAAGGAACTGTTCCTCTGCGTCCCCAGTGACGATGCTGGTAATCCGTTTACGCTCGCTGCAATCAACAGGGCCACAAAAAGATGGGAGCTGGACTCGTTGCGGGATCCCGCCAGTGGCCTGGCCATGGAAGAATCACGCGACAGCTGGGGCATGGTGCTCAGAACAGCAGCAACGCCATGGGTGTGGGGTTGGGACTTTGCCGTCAAGCACGACTACACGGTTGGCATAGCGCTGGATAAGAAGGGTCGCGTGTGTCGATTCGTTCGATTCAACAAGTGCAGCTGGGACCTGCTGGAGAAGCGAGTACTGCAGGAGACCGGCACTACGCCGGCATTGGTTGATGAAACAGCGCAGTCTGGATTGATGGAGCGCTTACAGGGAAATGGTAAGCGGCCATGGATTCAAGGCTACAACTTCGGTGGCGGTACGAAGAAGCAGGATTTGATGGAGACTCTGGCGATCGAGCTACAAGGAGATAGGCTCACCTTCCCACCCGTGGGTGTGTGTGAAGCCAGCGAGATTGCCAAGGAGATGCTGGTATTCGGTTATGAGTACAACAACCGCACTGCCCGCGTCACGTACTCGGCGCCGCAGGGTCTGCATGATGACTGCGTCTGCGCTCTGGCACTCGCATCAATGCACATGGCACATGCCAAGGCAGTGACCGTGACGACCGGAACGGATAAGGGCTACAAGCCGCTCAAGCGCTCATAGCGCAGGGCCCTGGTGGGATTGTGGCCCCGATGGCGTTTGTAGACGGTGGCGGGATCCCGAACCCGTCGCTGAGGCCCTGACGGTCTGCCCCGCCATACTGGGACATGCCGACTCCAGCCAAGAACTCAGGGAATGCCCAAAGCGCGAAGGCCAGTATTGCTACACGTGTGCATCCAGCGCGCGACCGCTGGGTGGAAAGACAGGGCTTGGAGCGTGCAACGTATGTAGCAACCAACGAAGCGATGGGCCCGTACCTGATTCCGCACGACTTGGAGAGCAACACGATTGCGCCACAGGATCTGCGTCGTGCGAAGCTCGGCCACGTGCCACCGCTCAATTACTCATATCTGAGTGAAATTCTCGGCCACGCATACGGTGCAGCGGTAAACGTTCACTGGGGCCCGCTGTCAACTGACGGTAAGGCCATTTCTGTGGCACCGAAAGACGGTGTCGCGCTAGAGATCTGGAAAGACGCGACTCTTCAGGGTGATTCGTTCTCGAAGTTCGGCAACAAGGTCTTAGAGTGGATGGCATCCTCACCTGGATGCTGGATAATCACCGACTCAACGTCTCAACCGGTTGCTGACGCTGCGGATGATGATGAAGACCGTGGCCCCAAATCAACAGCAAAAGGACAGCAGACGTCGTCCGGTCGTCCTTACATGCGCATTGTGCAGTGGTCGAGCGTTGAAGACCTCGGGCAATACTCAGATGGACGTTTGCGGTTCATCAAGTTTCACGAGAGTGTAGACGAGCGCGACCCAGAGTCAGCAGTCGATAGCGGCATGACCAACCTGCATGTGCTGTACAGACTGCAACCTGATGGTACAGTAACAGTACGTAAACTGAATGACGACGGCGCCGACGTTGTACCGGCCACATCTCTCGGCACGTTCATCGATGCGGCAGGCCGTCCGGTGATTCCCATAGCACAGGCGAAGTTCGGCGAGGATGAACTATTGCCATTCCTTGGCTCCGGTCTACTCCAAGGCCTGGCCTTCGTCGTAAAGGACTTGTGGAATCAGGTCACCGAAATGCGCTCCGGTGCACGCGACGTGTGCTTTGATGTCCTCGCGTACAAAGGCGCTTCTTTCGAGAGCGTGAAAACCCAGATGGCCGCCGGCGACAGGTTGATTGACCTGGGCGCGAGTGAACTCTCCTCGCTCACCCGCGTTGGTGCAGATGGCGGTGAAATTGGCGTTGCGCTCACGATTTTCAAGCAGACGCTCGAGGACTGGGCCATGGGCGCTAAGCGCAAGGCGTCTGATTTCGTTACGAAAGGCAACGGCACCGCGCGTAGTGGTGTGTCGCTGCAGGCAGAGTTTCAGTTGGATTTGAAGCCGTTGTTGGTTGCACTGGTAAGCGCGTGGTCTGATGCCATGCGCGCAGTTCTCTTCTTCGCAGCTCAGTTCGCGAACGACCAATCTGGGCTGGATAAACTGGGGGTGATTACCGTCAATGTCGACCAGGAATTCAGCCTGGAGGACGAAGCCGCACGTATCAGTCGCATCGTTACGGATTACGATACCACGGGCCTTCCAATGATTCCTGAGGCACAGCGCCAGCTGATGCTGACCTGGGCCAAGTCAACGCGAGTCGTGGATCTCAATGCTCGCGTTAAGGACCCAGCCGACCCGACACAGAAAATCACCGCCGGCGACCTCATAGAGCGTCAGGCGGACGAGATGGCTGCCAGGGCCGACGCCGCCGGCAAGGCCCCTACACCGGCTCCAGGCACGCCCGGGGCCCCAGGGGTAGTCCCACCTGTCGTGAAGCCCGGCGTGGCCCCGCCACCGCCCACGCCCAGCGCACCAAACGCCGACATCGAGGACCTCAAGGCGTAAATCGTCCGCACCGGTCGGGATCCCGAGGCCGAGGCCAGCAACCTTGTGTATGGGTATTGATTCCTGTGTCGCCGGTGGAGTACTGATGGAGTGTCGGGTATGGAGCCCGACCACCATCTGATGAGAGTCCAATGCTGAACACCACCGATAGTACCACCGACACAATGTCCCCGAACGCCGAGCGTATCGGTACATTCGCCGAGCTCGAGCGCGGTTTCCGACAGGCAATGCTTGAGACCTGGATAATCCGCCGCAATCCACCCATGCTGGACTTCGGTGACGATGTCACCATAGAGGATATTGCCCCTAGTCTAGCCGCCGCGAAGCTGGAAGAAGAAATGGAGGCTTTTCCTCTCGGGGATTTTGACCCGGCTTATGAGCGCGACCAGCTGCTGCTGCTGGAGTGGTTGGAGGCCTGATGAGCCGTATTCCGGAGCCGCGCTACGCCTGTGGGCATTCCTTCGCCATCTGGCACCAGACCAGTGTGCCAGCCGACATTGAGGGCCGCCGGAAGACCCTGTGCGAGAAATGCCAGCGGTTGGACTCTGTGCGGCGGCACGCTCTGCTTGGGGCGTCGGCGGTCGATACGCCGCCGACGGGGCCCAGAAACAGGAAGGGCCTCAGAATAATCTGAGGCCCTCTGCCGACGATTACATCGCACGGCGCCCTGTCAAGGTATCTATAAAATATCGGCCCGAGGGCCAAAAAGCAAGGGACAGTGTGAGTGGGTGCTGGGTACGGGACTCGAACCCGTACACTCCGTTAGAAGCTGCACCTTGACAGGGTGCCGTGTCTACCAATTCCACCAACCCAGCTGCGTATCCAGATTGGGGACGATATAGCGGGTCTGTCGAACACCGAGACACCCACCCACACCCAAACTTACGTCATCCAAGGGGTTGCTTACAAGGGATTCCGTCCAGCTAGTTTTTTTGCCCCCTAGGCCGCTGCCCCGCCCGGCTTGTACTAGTAGATGAGTCGATGGCGATGGACGCCACCGCAAGACCAGAGCGATGATGATGCAAAGCACCTTTTTACCGGTACCTGCAACGCTGGAGTGTGCAGAGTGAGTTTCGAGAGCACACCGCACGAGCGCCGTGACAGGCTCATCCGTGCATTAAACAGCGTTTTCAATATGTCGTCCGTTACGGGCATAGCAGCCCGAGCCAATGCAGCGGATGACCAGTTCGACGGATGCATAAGCGTCCGGGTGATGCTAATCCCCGTGGACGTCAACGAACCCGGCTGTCTCGTAGAGGTGCACGTCGGTGCGGCTGCTACACCTGCAAAAGTCGTAAAAGTCATCGTAGACCGAGTGGCTGGCCCTGTCGTCTTCGACGACCACAAGTGCACGCATTTCTGCTACGACTTTGTCGAGCTCGTACTGAATCACCCAATCACACGTGCGGTGCTGTTGCTTCAGTACCCAAACCAGGTGGGGAAATTCGAGCTGGAGATGCTCGACAGCGTGAAAGTATCCAGAACAGAGACAATCGATGCACTCATAGCCAGTACAAGCAAGTCCAACAAGGGAAAAGGAAGGTCCGCATGACGCAATTCTTGAGGAAGTCGTTCTCAGTATTCCCCCCAAACACCGACATCGACCCGGCAACGTGTGGCCATCACCGCGCAATTGCCCCGTGGGTGAATAACAAAGGTGAATGCGTCCAGTGTGGTGCCATGTTGAAGCCAGCAGCGCAGACCTCCACCGACGCGGGATCCCGCCCGGGCGCTGTATGACCGTCGCCGATATACTGACAGATTGGGGCCTCGCGCCGACAGGCGAGGATTCCGCGCATCGTCGCGTGCTGCGACAAGCCATCCTTGAGTCCTACTCTCCTCCTCTGAGCGAGGACGAGAAGCTGTCGCTGTGGCGGATGGTCCAAGACCCCGTATTCATTAACACATATGTCCCGTTTGCCCAAGCGAGAGCGCACTACTCTCAACTACCGCCTCGATTGGCGCTGAAAGAGGCAATACTATCGCAAGCGGCAAGGTCCGCCAGTCGTGAGTACGAGCTTCGTGTTGCGAATGAGTCGCTCGAACGGCTCAACAACCTCGGTACCGCAATGCAGCGCGCCGGCAAGAGCCTTGGTTTCGTCATGCACGACTTTCTCGTTGCACCCAACCTCGGCAAGCATTGTGTGGAGTTCTCATTTGCCGACCGCTTACAAGAGCTTTTCCCTATCAGACTGAATATCATGGCGATTCCATCTACCGCTACAGCGGGTGCTTTGTCGAGTTGGATTGACGACGATAGGAGCGAATGGGACAGAGGCTCTTGTCTGTCTGAGTTGTGCACACCTGGCGCCGTTCTCCGGCTCCAGGTGGGGATGGCCATACTCGGTCTCATTATCACGCATCCCACTCTGGCGCCGCTCGTCAAACCGCTAGAGCACCCGGTGGTCCCCTGGACGGACTCGCTCTGCCAAGAAGTAGTCTGCGCACCACCGGGCCAGATCCCCACGTACATCCGCCAGTGGGCCATCCTGCATCTGCCTGACGACGCGGGATCCCGCCCGGAGGCCGTATGAGCCCATACACTTTCGTCGGATTCCTAGCCGTGGCCGTGATGGGCTATCTGATAGGACGGCGTCGAAGCTACTGGAAAGGCTTCGCCATAGGTCAAGCACAAGGCTACCACTGGGGGCGGATGCTGAAGGACAGTAACAACGAAGTGCAACGTGTTTGCGCGAGGATTGAGCCAGTTGATTGGCCCAGGGACGACGCGGGATCCCGCCCGGAGGCCGTATGAACCCATACGGTACACTCCGATTTCTACTGAACGGTGAATCGGCTCTCACCGCGAGAGACTTCGGCATGGATGTTACGCCCAAGCCAGTGCGACACATGGAAGACGTGCTGCTCTTCGGGCAGAGGTTCTTTGTTGTGTTCGAGATTAAAGATTCTGATGACGCTCCGCAGTTGCACCGTCCAAGGCGAGACCTCCTCCAGAGTATCAATGAAGACTGGTACAGAGAGAATTTCTTATACCTCTCCGATTTGCTCGTATGCAAAGCAAGCCGGCAGATACACGCAAGAGGGCTTCCTGTCTCACCTGAGAGCCTGGTGCTCACGGAAGACTCGTATCTAGGCTTGCTCTCGCACCGCGATGCAGCAGTCCGTCAATGGGCTATCCTGAACGCTGGCTTCGTTGAGGCGGCTGTATGACCACATTCCTACGGGATCCCGCAAAGCTTCGCGCTACTCCCTACACTGAAGTCGGGATCTCACGTGTCAAGTGCGTCCGTCCCAACTGCACGCGACCCGCATTCGCGCAGTGGCAGGCCTGCGCAGACGGTAGACAGTACCGCGCTATGTGTGAAGTGTGCGATGTCGCCGTGAACGTGATGGCGCTGATGTTCCTGCAACCGCCCAACTGGCTCGACAATCTGAAGCAGTACATCTCGGAGAGGCAAGTCGACCGAACCGACATGATAAAAGCGCTGGAAGGTTGGAGCCCAGCGGCTTCTCTGATGGAGTCGTTAAGGATTGCTTACAACGATACGCCCGGCGCGAGGGAATCATGAGCACCACGTTTCGAGCCCTGTCGGTTGGCGTTGGTGACTTCGGTCTTGTGGTGGGCGTCGATTGCACCATTTGCCCAGTGACGGTGGTCCCCCGGAATATTGCGTTCTTTCCTAACCGAGGGGATAGCGGTTGGGACACTCCGCTCGGTCGTGGCGTAATGTGCTGTTTGAGTCATGAGCTCAGGCGCGCAGCTAGAGAGTTGGTTGCGCCAGACACGGCTGACGAAACGTGGATGTTGCAGCATTTTGTATTCACCGTCGCGGAAGACGGCTACTTCGCGCTGCTGCATTCAGACCGCCCTGACCTCCGCCAGTGGGCCCTTCTGCACCCGGACGTTGTTGAGGTGGTTGCATGACTACATCCCTACGGGATCCCGCAGCCGCCGCTGCCAAACTCTCGAAAGAGAAACTCCTTGCCACGTATTCTCCTCCGCTGGCTTCACTGGAGCGGAACGTATTATGGGGCTATGTAGTAGACCCTGTCTATGCTCTGGAGGTACGCCGCAACACCGGGCATATCATGGCGGCTTACGACTTCGGCTACAGCTACGACTCTCCGCCACCGAGAGATTTTATCGCGCAAACGGCTGCTGAGCTTGAGGCTGGGTGGCACAAGCAGGACATCATTGACGAGAAGATAAATGCCCTTGAGCAGGCCGTTAACGCTGCGTGCAGAAGTCTTGGTCTGAGCGACGTAATGGACATATACACGGACGATGACTCGCGTCATCTGTTCGTCGACTTAGACGAGGAGATGACGTTATTCGAACCAGAAGAAGATGATAACGCCGTGCGATTGGTTTTGTCAGACGATGACGAAACGCTATACAGCAGCTATCTGGATCTGGAGGAGTATGACACGAGGGATCTCAGCGCTCCAATAGCGTTGAACTCCGGGTTAACCCGCGCTATCCTCGGGCTTGTTGCAACACACCCGGAAGTTGCCCCGTTCGTCAAACCGTTCGAGGAACCGCCTCTTCCGTTCACGCTCGCGCTCTGCGAAGACGCTCTTTCTGCTCCGGCAGACCAGATGCCAGCGGCTGCCAGGCAGTGGGTGCTGCTGCACTTGGATATTGCTCGGGAGACGGCATGAGCACCGTCACACTGCCGGCTGGAACAATCAAGCGCGTTCACGTCCGAAAGGATCTCGTGTGTCAGTTAGCGAAAGGCGCCGATGTGGCCGTCCTTGTTGTCCAGACGTCCAAAGGCCCGATACGCGGCAAAGAGGTCCATTTCACCGGCCCAGTAGTGCTCACGCAGATGAAGAAGCAGCTCGGATGCGGAGCACGGATCTATCTGGAGACGAGAGACGCAATAACCATCACAGGAGTAAGCACTTTATGACCAGCACCACTGAAGTAGCAGATGCACCACAGATGGATGAAGAAGCGAACGCGAATCTTGAAGCCTGGAAGAAGACCGTGCTCGAGAAGGCCATCGAGGCCGTAGATGCAGCGTCTCAAGCTGTACCTGGATATCCACCCGCGTTACGACCCGTAGCGGTTGCGCAGTTCCTGTTGGAGAGCGATTGGGGGCGTGCTGGGATGGGTAACGCGAACAATTATTTCGGTATCAAGGCCGCCGCTGGGGAGCCGTCGATAACGCGCACGACTCATGAAGTGATTCATGGTCAGGCCGTGACCGTCCAGGCACAGTTCGCATCGTTCCCCACGATGGAAGCCTGTTTCGAGGCCCACGCACGGCTGCTTGCAAGCAACGACCACTACGCCAAGGCACGCTCATGCGACAATCCGTGTGATTTCGCCAATGCACTCACCGGCGTGTATGCCACAGACCCACAGTACGGTACCAAACTGGTTGCGATTATCCGCTCACGCGGGTTGCTGACGACCTTCGGTTATGGCCCCGGCGGGATCCCGCTGTGAAGACCGGACGTGGGGCCCGCGCACGGCGCAGAATCGGGCAGATGATACGTCACGGTATCACTGTTGTGCTACTCGGACGTCGCACGCCGCACGAGAACCCTGCCGTTGAAGCGCTCTACTGGACGGATTTCTGGGGACGGACCTATTGGATTGGCATGACCATTGGATTCTTACTGCTTCTGTATCCCGGTACTCGAATCATTCGACACGTGACTGGGCTCGATGAGGTCCCAGCGCCGGCGGAGATGATTATCGATGGGCGGGTGATTTTTCTACACCCGGCTGATGCAGGTACTCTACGAACTGTAGACAGTGAACTGGATCCGACTCGTTGCGACCTGTTGATAGACTAACCGAACACTCAGTCCAGTAAATCGCTTCGAAACTCTCCGCGCTCGAACGCGCGCTCTAGCAAGGCTGACCCGCCATCCTGTGTGTGACTCCAACCACGCAGAAGAATATGAAGAAGGCACCTGGCCTCCCTGTAACCATCGAGTGGTGCGATGGTGTGTCTGATTCGATGCGTGAGGCCTTGGAGCCCTACATCACAGAGTGGTCGTGGGTTGTCCCGACTTGGTGCCATACACTCTATGTAGATACGGCGGGCATGGACGTCGGCACGCTCGGCCTCTGTATCGCCGAACCAGAGTACCGTAGAGCTACAGTCAAGTTCGGACACGCTTGGTTTCGTTCGTCAGAGCCAATGCGCCATGGAGTAATACTTCACGAGCTGCTGCACATCTCCAACAATCCGCTCGGAGATGCTGCTGAGCATCTAATTGAGACGTACGTACCGGAACCAGCTCGCGTGCTCGCCAAGGAGACCATACGGCTGAGGATTGAAGAGCTAACAGCCGACATGGAGAACGCCGTCCTCAGAAGGGTACGGCCTGACTTGGCTCCAGTCCCTCTAACACCCAAGCGCCGGCGCCGGCGGCGAGTATCTCCAGCGAAGTAACCCGGTTGAATGTCGCCGCGGCGGGATCCCGCAGTGCGGCGCCGCAACAGCTACAAGGGTTTTGCCAGCCTACCCTGCCATCCTGGTCATGCGAGGCCACTTCGGGCCTCACATAACCTGTAATCGACGCCGGATAACATGGCTACTACAACACAAACTGCAACGCCCGACGCCGGGACTACGCAGACGGGCGCGGACCAAACTACCACTGCTGCAGCTGACGCTGCGGCTACGGGCGCGACTGGGAGTTCACAGTCATCCGCAACACCAGCCCCAAAGACCCCAGATCCAATCGCGGGTCGAATGAAGGCTATCCAGAATAAGCATCGCCGTCAGACGGCTGAGCTCTTGGATCGCATTGCGAAACTTGAAGCCGCATCCGCTGGCCCTGATGCAAGCGACGACGACGACGATGACGCCGGTACCACCGCAACGGCTGCTGCAACTGCCGCTCTTGCTGCAAAGCCGGACGCTGCTGCAACTGCTGCTGCCGATGCCGCCGCCCACCGTCTCGACCAAAAGCTCAAGAATCGCGAGAAGGAATTGAGCCTAGCCAAGGCCGCTCAGGTAGGTCTCCGGAACAAGTTAGCCGAACTCCAATACGCAGCGCTCGCACCGAACTCTGCGGATCCGAAGCTCGTTTCTAAGCTTGCGATGGAAAACTCCAGAGTAACCGACGCTGGCGAAATCGAAGTTCTCGACGACAAGGGCGAAGTGCGCTACTCCGATGTAACTGGAGAGCCCATGACTCCTGACGAGCACGTCGCTGAAATCCTCGTCGCCAAGCCGTACCTCGCCGGTGGTCAGCCTCGCGCTGGCGTACCTGGTGGAGTCACGCCCGCAGCCGGCACACAGACCGCCGCCACAATCGACACAAAGATTAAGGCTGCAACTGCCGCCGGTAACTACAAGCTCGCGAATTCTCTTCGTATGCAGAAGGCTGTCGCGCTTGGTAGAGCGCAGATGAACAAGTAGTAAACCCGTTGTAGCCAGTAGTCCCGTTTCCCAAGCACTTTCACACTTTCCCAACAAGCCATGTCTCTCGTCCCCATTTCAGGTTACCTCGATTCGCAGACCGGTGGTTCGCTGCTCGGTCAGCTGTTCGAGCTGAACAAGTACCCCACTTCGTTCACTGCCCTCATGGGTGGCTTGAACGGAAACCTCCGCATCGTCAGCCAGCCGGATTTCCCGATGGCCGTCACCGATGCCGTCGAAACCCCAACGCTCACGGCTGGTATCATCGAGCTCACCACCCAGGCGCCCTCGAATTATGAGAACCAGGTTCAGGAGTTCAACACAACCGAGATCATCAAGCGCAAGTTTGGTTTCTCGGCAGCCGCGCTTTCCAGCACAGGCGAGCTGGCCTCCACTGGCCTGGCCATTCTGCCAGGACTCGAGGAAGTCAACCGCGTGAATACGCCTGAGTACCAGGCCTCACGCCACATGATTTCCATTCAGCGCGAGTACGAGCTGAAGGCTCTCAACCAGACGTACGTGCAGGGCCGCAAGTCTGGTGCAAACCTGACTGGACGTCAGATGGGTGGACTGCTCACGCAGATCACCGGCGTCAACAAGAAGGACGCCTCCAACGCTGGTACCGCCGTACCGCTCACCCGCCTCATCTTCGAAGAGCGTATCCGCTTCCTGGTTGAAATCGGCGCCATGGGCTCCGACGGTGAAATCTTCGCACTGTGCGACGCGGATCTCCGCGCCACAATCACGGAGCTGTACCGCTCGCTCAACACCCGCCTGACGAGCAACACCATCGTCAACGTCGGTGTGACGAGCATCGAGACCGACTGGGGTGTTATCCAGTTGGTGTACTGCCCATCCATCCCTGTGAACACAATCCTGTTCACGCAGCCGGCCATCTGCAGCCCAGTTGCGCTGCCGCATCCGAAAAAGGGAATTCTCTTCCTCGAGCCCAAGGCTTCGCTCGACGACGAAGAGAGCTGGAGCATCTACGGCGACCTCGGGATTGACTTCGGTCCTCGCGAGTACCACGCCCTGCTCGTAGGAGTCGCTCCGACGGTCTAACGACCGCCGGGGTTACCCCGGGCTTTACCGACTTCCAAGCGCGAGCCGGTCGCGGTGCCACTGGCCCCGACCGGCTCGTTGCTTTTCACCCTTCTCTACTTCCAACATGACCCGTCCAGGTTTCGCCATCAGCTCGCAGGGTTTCGGGTCACAGTATCCCTGGGGCTTTCATGGCGCACTCTCTATTGCGCTGTCGCCTCAGTATGCGCCAACTGCACAAATCGACGCCGAGACTGCACCGAGTCTCATCGTTGTCAATCAAGTCACTACGTTCACGCTTGCTCTAGATCCACTCAAACAGAGCAATAACACCAGCGGGGATCCCGCCTTTTCCGACCCGCCGAAGTCCATCACATGGATCTTCGAAGACGGAACGGCTGTGAGCACCCCAGACGTGAGCGCAGAAGCAACTCCATCCAATTTCACATCCCCCACACGCACGTACACGGCGCTTGGAGTCTTTGAGGCATTGCTCAAAGTCACCACGGTTGCCGGTCGCGACCATATCGCACGGTTCTATGGCCGTGTCCTCTCCGCCTAACCCACAGACAGATGCTCGAATACACTCCTCTACTGATGGGCTCACGGGCGGTTACTGATTCCCCGGACCCGATTCCAACGCACGGGCGCACCAGCTGGGATTTCATGGTGACCGTTGCGGCGCTGGGCGCAGGCTTGGCCGTTGCTCTCCAGTTCCAGGGGAAAGACACGACAGGGCCATGGAATACACTCACTACGCTCACACCGACAGAACCCGGTGCCACTACGGCTGTCTTCCCAGACATTGCTGTCCCGGCCTGGGCGGCTCTTATACGCGTTGCAGTGACCACGGCTACCGCTGACATCGACGGCGTGGCCCCGGTGGCTGAGGTGGCCTGTAACGCCCGGTGGTTTGACCCTCGGGACGCCAACGACAAAGCCATGCTGCTGAGCGAAGTCCAGGGTTACGACCAGCTCGAGAATTTGGCACGGAGAGCCGAAGCAGCCGCACAGGCGCTGGCCTTCAGTGCCAACCCATTCCGTTTCTTCGGCGGCAACATCCAAGGCCGCGTCGCCGGCAGTATGGGTGGCACCAGCTATCCTGCCAACGTCATGCAGCCACAACCCATAGGTGGGTTTGGTGCAGGCTACGGCCCCGGAGTCTTTGGTCCGTATGGCTCTACCGCAGTTCCCCTAGTGGACCACGTGGATCCGAAGCTGGCTGAGTGGATGGGGGGAGTGGCAGTAGCACCCATTCTGGACGTCAACTTCAACATCTCGGGCTTCCTGGCGTTCCTGAAGGACAAAATTGCTGCACAGACTGAGTACCTGTATCAGACGATGATAATGCAGCGTGACCCGTCACCTTCCAATGTCGTAAGTCTGCGTGAGCGCCCTGCACTCGCGCCGGGCCTAGCCGATGGATTCGACGTCTGGAAGAACCAGGCTGGCAAAGGCTGGAAAGGTCGCGGATAAGTGTCCATCCACACCGTCGCATTCGACTACCACGTGCTGCCGCCACCGTCCCTTCAGGTCGGTGCGTTCGCACAAATGCGTGTCAATGTGCTCACAACCTACAGAATCGTTAAAACGTGGGTCGTGTTCAACGGTGAGTGCGGGATCCCGCGCCAAGCGCAGGGACCAATCACAACAATTCTCCCGCGCTCTGGGGGCACCATTACAGGTACCATGTACGCGCTCGTCGATATGGAATTAGCCGGCGGAGTTACGCTCTTTTCACAAGCGTTCTCGTTCCTTTGCGGCGTCGTGTTCACGGATATTGCAGGCACGAATCCAATACAGCGCTGGACACCGGTACAGGCAGCGGGCTCTCCTACAATTCTCGTAACGGGCCCGGGCGGTGCAAGCCTGCCCAGCATGACAGTGGTGGGCCCTGGGACAGGTACCGCGCCAGTTGCGACCTCTGATGCCCCCGCTGTGTCGTTCAGAGCAGGCGTCGGCGACGCTTCCATCATGACGAGTGAATTCAACGGGACAGCACCACTCGCCGACGGAGCCACGTTCTTCAACGCCGTGAAATTTACCGGAAACGTGGGGAGCGACCTCGCTGCATCTGTCTATTGCTATGGAACCCCAGGAAACCCGACGCAATACGGACCGGTCCTCCTTGTTGGACGTCTTGGGAACGTATTGAGTGGGGTCATTGGAGGCCAGATTGTCCGCGCAACCGGTGCGGTAACACTGAACACGTGGTATCGCGTGATGGTGTCGTATTCAAACGGCGTTACTACGCTCAGAGTCAACAACCAGGTAGTCGGTACTTTCTCTGCGCAGCTCTCGTCTGATATCGTGACGTCAGACCAGCGGCGCGGGCTTGCCGCGTGGTTCGGGGGTAACTCATCCAGTGCTAGTGATGCCAGCCACACCGGCTACAACGCGCTGTCCGACGTTGGCGATGCTATCTACTGGGACCGTGAGCTCGCCGACGTTGAGTTCGCAGGTGTGGATGCCATTATGGCCGCTATCTATCCGAGCGTCCTATGATAGGTCTTCAGATCCGGACAGACATAAGAGACCTGGTCAAGTATTACCAGGACATGGCCGCGCGCGCACGTGACGCTTCGTCCTACACCGGGGATCCCGCCGGCTCATTTGCGACGGCCCTTTCGGATATATCAGCCGAGCAATTCGCGAGTGAAGGTACATATCTCAACGGGGCCCCATGGGCACCCTGGACCGAGTCAACAATTCGGCTGCAAGCATACAAGCCCGGGCGTAGAGGTGGCATCCTGGAAGACACGGGGGCCTTGGTAGACACGCTCGCATACATGCGTGGCCCCGACTTCTTCTTCTCCGCCACCGCGACAGAAATCTCATACGGCACGACGTCCAAAATCGCCGGATGGCTGTCGGATGGAACAAAGAAAATGGTCGAACGCCCTATCTACCCTGACCAGCTCCCACCAGCAGTAGTCGCACGGCTGTTGGAACTACTAACCGCCTACGTGGCTGGAGACATAACACAATGATTGTCGAAGTCCTGAGAATGATATCCACCGCGCTGACGGATCCAACGACTGGCGTGAATGCGCAAATCGGAGCAGTGCCAAGGGACGCCGGTGATGATGACCCGACGCTCCGACCCGTGACTGTGCTCGTCGAGACGGACGACGCAGCAGCCGTACGCAATACACTACCGGTTACGTGCCCGGCAATTGTCATCCGCTGTGAAGAATCGGATGACAACACTGGGGCCGTAAATGCCGAGAACGTGTTGGAGTCACCGAACTTCCCAGTCCGGATCTACATGATTGACGATACGGCGAACGAGTCCAAGCGCTTCGTGAGTCTAGGACACATGAGCCGCGCTACACGCCGCAGCCTCGCGCACCTGTTCGGCAATGAAGGCGTGGAGGCCCGGAACCGGAATGGGATCCTCATCCAGACCATAAACCGGAGCACCATGACACCGATTGTCAAAAACGGCCAGTCAGGCGCAGCCCACATGGGCTTTGTCCTCTCTCTCTACATGACCGTACTGGATGAGCTTGCCGTGGCCCTGTAGAAACTGAGATCCAGACCCTCTGCCCCGCCATACTGAGCCAGAAGGTCCTCAGTCACGTACCCGCGTCTCCCACGCCCAGACACCGTACCACCCGCATCACTGTAGCACCACAAGTCCAGAGCACCACAAGTCCAGAACCGCAGAGTTTCACAGCACCTTAGCACTGTAGCAAGCCCACCGGCGGGATCCCGCCACCTTCCTCCTCGCGCCCCGCTCCTACCATGACCCAAGCATCTTTTCGTTTCGGACGTAACGCTCTCTTCCTCGCGGGTCTAGAAGATCCAGCGGCTGAAGGCGTCGAGGTCGCTCTGACCGTCGCGGACAACTACATCCCAGTCGAGGGCCTCTTCCCGCCCAAGGACGACTACGCTGTAAAGAACAATCGGCAGGACACACTGCGCGGCGACTACAGCATCCACACGGCACCAGAGGCCGACGCTGGCCACACCGCCAACTGGGCGACCAAGCACATTGTGCAGGGCTCCCGCAATGGGCTAGCCTACACACTGGATGCCGGCGTCACGCTCACCAACCTGCCGTATGACCATGCGCTGATGATTGGCGCCGGATATACCCCAGTGTGGGATACGGTAACTAGCACGTTGCGCTACACGCTGAACACATCACTGCGTGACCAGGCGTCACTCACCGAGTACTACTACGTGGATGGCGTTCTGTACAAGAGCGTCGGCGTCCGTACGACTTTCAAGGAGACCTTCGCGCCAGGCGGCATGATTATGCGCGACTGGACACATGATGGCCTCGCAATCGATGTCGCCACGGTTGACACTCCAACGCCGGTCTTCGACAAGTCGGTCAACCCAAACCCAGGCGCAATTCTCGCTAAGGGTGTGGGCTGCTCAATTGCCGGCTACAGCAACCTGATTCTCCGGTCGTTCGAGTTCGACACGGGCAACACGTTCAACAAGGAACCCGACGCCAACGCACCAGACGCTATCCGTCCTTCACGCTTGGGTGTTCGCGCCCCAAAGTGGAAGGCCGTCATCGTCGCACCCAAGACGTCAGAGAAGGACTTCAATCTTCTGCGACGCACGAAGGCGCCAGTGCCGATGGCATGGATGACCCCAGGTGCCACAAACCACCTGAAGGGATTCTCTGCCGCAGCAGTGCGCATCGAAGATCTGCAGACAGCATTCGAGGCCAACTCGACCATCACCTACACTCTGAGCGGCGGATGCTACGACTCAGAGGACGGTGCTGGTGACGCGGTAACGCACATCTATGGATAACTGACACTGGGCTGGGTTGTAGCACCGCAGCTCTTACTGCAACCCAACCCAGAGTTAGCGCTCTTTCGTTACACGAAGTACTGACGCAAAGCACCTCAACACTTTCACTCGCTACTTACGATGATTTCCATTCTGCAAGACGAAGTAAAGGTTCCATTGAAGGACACAGCCGACGGTCTCGATGAGGCCGTCGCGTTCATGCGCCCAATGGACGTCGTAGACCGAGCCCGCTGGATAGACAAGTCTGCCGAGATGGGAATGCTTGAGCGCGGTGTAACACTCGCCAGGCTACAAGTGGTTCGCATCGAGGGCCTCGAAGTGCAGGGGCTGGACGGCACGCTTGTCCCATTCGACGTGAAGAACGACACGCACTTCGCGGCACTGCCGTTTGAGTCTGTCACCAAGATGTACTACGCCGTACTCATTCCAAGTTCTCTTACGGAGGAGCAGGAAAAAAACTAAGGCTGGCGGTTCGTCTCCAGTTAAGCCGAGATGACCGCCACGGACCCTGGAATGGACACATCTGCACGAAGCTCACAGAAGAAGAACGTGATGAGCTGTATTGCTCGGTTCCAGGGCACGAGCGGGATCCCGCGCCGAACCCAATCCTTGAGATACAACTGAAGCAAGATGAAGACGTCATTCACTTTTACAACTGTCCATGGCCCAGCATCTGGAAAGACCCACTTATTGCCAGCGCACTTGAGACCTACAAGCACAAATACGAACTGGACTTTGAAATACCCGGACGACAAGACCCTCGACTCATTCATGCGCTCAGCATCATCAAGACCACGATAAAGCAGATGGAGATAGAAGCCATCGAAGCAGCACGACAAAGCACGCAGTAACAACCTCTTCCGCGCCCGCACCTTAATACCGCCCGATGCCTTCAATACTTACACTCACCGCCGACGGTTCTCAAACAGAAGCAGAGATCCAGAAAGTCATTCAGGCATACCAGGGCCTGGCTGACAAGGGTGAGCAGGCCCAGAAGGCCTACTCGCTGACGGTTGCAGAGACGACAGAGGCGCTGGGCATAATGGGAATAGCCGCCAAAGAAGTCTCGGGATCCCTCGGCGGGATGGCCGGCGGCCTACGTGTGTTCTCCGTTGCCAGTACAGACATTCGGCTGGCGACCACCATGCTGGAAAAGATGGGCCAGTCCGCCAAGGTGATGTCCACAGAATCTGTTGCCGGCCTCGCCGCTATCCAGCGCGAGTTGCAAGCCGACGAAGCGGAAGCCAGACAACTGAACGCTGTGTTCGATGAAATGGCCGCTAAGGCTGGGTCTGTACGGGCCGAAACCGCAGGACTCGGTGGTGCGATGGAAGACGGGGGTAGAGCCACCATGCGCTACGGACAGGCCGCGCAGCGTGCGTCCATGTCGCTCTTGATGATGAGCGGTAACATGAAAATCAGCGCGCGCTCTTCCGCACAATTGCTGCGTAACGTCGCGATGATGACTCTCGCTTTCGGACCAGAGGCCCCGTGGGTGGCAGCTGCGGCCATGGGTGCCATGGTGGTCGGCGAGGTATGGGAAGGCATACAGAAAAAGGCCGAAGAAACGGACGCAAAAATCGTCGAAGAGGCCAATAAAGCCATTGAGAAGCTGCTGGGCATGGCCCCAAATGTGATTGCTGCGACGGAAGTGCACATGCAGGAGTCCATAGCGAAGGCCAAGCAGCATGTGGCTGAACTCGCAGCCAGCCTTAGAGCATTCCAGGATTCTCCGGACGGCGCCACGGCAGCCATGCAGGCGACCATTAATGAGAAGATAAAACAGCTTGACGACGCCAAGAAAGAACTCAACGAGGCGATACGCATTCTCGGACGCACCACTGCAGCCGACAACCGCAAAGGTGAACTGGCACAGTACGATGCTACTGCCAAGGAACTGCTGAGTTTCCGCGAAGATAAGCTCAGCCATATAGGCAAACTGGAAGACGACCAGCGCCGCGCTGAACAGGCTGGAAACGAAAAGGCAGTTGCTTTCATCCGGCAAAAAATCGCCGACGAGAAGACTCTGGCCGACAATGCGGCTAACTCTCTGCGCGGGATAATCAGTCTCTACAACGGGACTGACGGTGCTGAGTACTCAATGGCTAAGTCATTGGGCGAACGTCTGGCTGGGCAAACCGCCGGCGCCGCAACCAAGGCGGGTGACAAATCGACCGACAACAAGATTGCCGGGATGCTCAGTCACGCTGGTAGTAGCGGCGAAAACAAAGCTGAAGCGCTCGCCAACCTTCGCGAAGCGAATGTTGAGCACGGCAAGGAGTTGGACAGCGCTGTGCGTACGGCCATAGCACGCGCAGACATTAATCGACGCTTTGAAATGGAGCGCGCAGAGGCTGACGCCACACTTGTTAGAGAACAAGGGCGTCTTGAGACGATGCGACGCCAACTGGAGGCAAAGGAGGCCGGACACCACCTCACTGTTGCCGAAAACGCCGAGTACGAGCGCCAGAAAGGTCTGGTCAAGCAGATCCATGACCTTACAGTCGCTGCATCGCAAGCCGAAGAGGCCCAGGACGCAAAGCGGCGCGACCAGCAGATCCAGGACTACTACCGTCAGTCGAAAGACTCGATGGACTCGGCTATTGAATCCGCCCAGGCGTCCGCTGATGGTGCGAACAAATACGAACTGCAAATCAAGCAGGCAGAGCGTGCCCAGAAAATTGAGAAAGACCGTCTCGACCAGGAGCAGCAGCGCTGGATAGAAGAAGCCAAGGGCAAGGGCCTCACTGAGCAGCAGATCCAAGAGATGGCTGAACTCCATGACCTGAACGACAAGGTTCTTGCCAGCAAAATCGCGCAGATAAACGCCACCAAGGCCGAGAACAACGAGCTACAGCATCAGAAGATTTTGACTGAATTGTCAGATGCCCAAGGTGCCGACAGCGTTAACCCGCTCAAGCGCGAAGCTGCTGCACGTGCAAAAATCCTGGCCGACGCCGAAGCACAAAAGAAAAAAGTGCGCGACAGCGGTAGCGCAACGGCTGACGAGGACCTCAAGAACATTGACCTCGCAACAGCGGCGAAACTTAGCAAGCTACAGTCAACGCTGATTGACACGGAGCTCAAATCAATATCGAGCGGCTTTGAGAAGCTCGGTACTGTGATGGAGCACGCCTACGGGCGCGGCACTGCAGCAGCCGTGAAGCACGGGCACGCGCTAACGATGGCGGGATCCTTGGGCGCCAAGGCGGCGTTTGCCACCGCCGAGGCCGCAAAAATTGCCAATGCGATTAGCACCGGGAAAACCGCAGCGTTGGAAGGAATGCGTGAGCAGGGCCTCGCTATCGCATCCGCCGCCTCATGGGATCTGAAGGGTGCGGCGATGCACGAACTTGCTGCTGTGCAGTTGTTCGCGACTGCTGCTGCCGCCGGCGCTGGTGCGATGGGTGGAAGCAGCGGAAGTAGTGGAAGCAACGACCCTAACAACATGAGCGCACATGACCGCTACAACTTCGGCAACGCTGCTCCCGGGATGGGCTCCCAGCTGATGAACGGTCGCGACGGTTCGAATCAGGTTCTCGAAATTCTGATTACACACGAGAAGGACGGCAGGCGCATCGTACAGCGAATCACGCAAGACCAAAAGAGAAACACAGATCTAAGACAACCATTACGTGTCAGCCTGTAGCCCTCCGCCGACAGACACTCACTCACACCTCTGACCAGCAACCGCAACCATGCCTTACCCCGCGACTCTCGGCGACAACCTGTTAGACCGGTACTTGCATCCCGGTGCTACGGTCACGTGCACGCCGGCGGCTATCCCTGGGCAGGGCCTCGACAAGGTCACCGACAATCTCCGGGATCTCACACACTGGTCCCCGTCCACCTTTGCCGACCCGGCGACGCAGTTATTCAATTACCCGACCCAGGCGGGTGGGGCGCGCACCGCGCTGGCATGGATAGACCTACGCGCCGACCCGGGCTCGCCGTTCGACGCGGATACTCTCATCATCGACCTCCGGTCAGTGTGGCCTGGAGATTTGGTACTGCTGGGTTCCAATGACGGTACCGCCTGGACGGTCGTCCGAGAGATCTGGCCCATCAGCACCAGTAGCGGCCATTTGCCGACCATAGACCTTGCGGCGCACCAAACCCGCGAGGGGACCATATGGGCCCGTTTCGCCCCCGTGTCCTACCCCTTCTACCGGATTGCCTTTGGTGGTGGCGCAGATGCGGCTACAGCGACCCTGCCAGTCATCACCGGTATCTACTTAGGCCTCTGGTATCGGTTTCCGACGTATGCCCGCGGATCTAAGGCCGTTGATTACCGCCGGCAGGTCAAGTACGGCAACAACGAAGTGAGCCGTGGAGGGGTGCGCATCAAGACCAATCCTGTGTCTACTCGTCTGCTGACTCTGAACGTACGGCCCTATGATGCCGATTACCCGATGTGGGACCAGCAAGTAGCCACACCACTGGAGCGCGGGCAGCCTATCTGGTTCTGTCTGGATGACAGTGCACCTGAGACATGCGCCTTCCTCACACTGTTCGACACGAAGGGCGACTACGAGTTTGACCCGCAGCCGAACGGCGTCGTGAGAGATGCTACGCTCGAGCTTGAGCAGGTCTGCCCCGCCATACTGTGGTAGTCAGCCCGGCCCAGTAGGGCGGGATCCCGCCACTGGCACGCACACCCGTCGCGTAGTGCTTGCCCCTGCTCTCTACGATGCTCCCAATTACCGCAGTAGATCCTGAACTCGTCGAAAGCTGCCACAGGCTGAATCCAACAGTGGACGTCGAAATAGACATCAGGGCCGTTGGCCGCTCCACGCGAGTGTCTACCGCAGCCGATTGGAAGCAGGGCACGCAGATAACCACGGTAGTCTCAGACGATGGCTCTGTTCGGCTCGGTGAGCTGGACGACCCTACCGAAGGAGTGGCGTTCACAAACGGCAATGCTGCCGCACCCGCTCCCGGGTTCTTTGCGTTTCAGAACGAGCGGCTCTGCATCGATTTCTTTCCTGACCCAACCAAATTCCCCGCGACGTTCAACATCCGCGGTATCAATCTCTTTGCAGGCACGAGCTGGAACCCGGCACGTAGAGCTGGCGGCCACAAGTTCCACGGGAAGTTTCGCATCACCGTTACGGTTTTTGATGAACTCTGGCGCCGACAACAGTTGGGCTCACCCCAGGATATCGATTCCGCGCAGTTCCATCCGGAAGGGAGCTACTACTTCATCGATTTCGAGACATTGGGCCTCCCCAACCTCACTATCACGCCTGGGACGATTGTAGCGCAAACAGGACCGGGGCGCGATGCAGCCGGACACGCGCGAACTGTCAACCCAGTCAACTCCCCTGAAAACATCGGCCCGCAGATCTCCAGCTTCCCCGTGTTTCGCGGATTTTCTATCTGTATCGAGCCAGTAGGTAACCAAGCAGAGTTGGCGTTTATTGGGACCGATAACACGTTCTTCGATGAGACGCTACTCTGGAGAGTTGCGGCCGCATTTCTCAACTACCTGACGCCCAATGGTGGACGCAGCCTCGGCCCATACAACCCCGCTACTGCTGTAACGCCTGGCTCAGATCTGAAAAGCAACCCAGACGGCGACTTGCACACTGGTGCCATCCCAGGATACGGCGCAATCAAGACTGACAACGGATACTGGGGAATAAGCCGACAGGTGCTTACCGACCAGGCCCAGCACGGCGCTAACCCGGACTTTCAGGCCTCGGGGCCCGGGTTCATCCCGTGGTCCAAACCAATCTTTGAGCTCCACATCATCGCGTACTCCGGGACTGGTTCGACAACCAACACCGTGGACTTCGGCGGGATCCCGACCAACCCGGTGGAAGTGCTAATCGATGACATCCAGAACCCGGATCTTGGTGCGACGATCAACTACTGGTTGGGTGGCTCGAATGACCAGGCGTCATGGACTCAGATCTACAATGGAGACTCTCGAAACGTACCGGAACTGAGCGGCGCCAATCTCTTCCGCTACTACCGACTCGTGGCCATCCTGACAGGTGGGCCCGCTGGTGCCTCGCTGACCTCAGTGAGCCCTGTATTAGTCGACTGGCAGATGGTAGAGCGCGTGGTGTACTCCACACACCGTTGGGCCGCAGATGCTGACGTTGAGACGACGGTAGACCCAACCGATGCGTCCAGCTCGATTGCAGAACTCAAACTTCCGCTCTACAGACTGGGCCGTGCAAAGTACCGCGACCTGGGCACGATACTCCGCTCCAATTACGCGCTGTCGGGACTTGAAGCGTGGGTCTACTTCGTTGACAGAATCCGCGGTCGTCGGTGGTTGGACAATATCTACCGCGCAGAACAAACAGATCCGTCTTTGGTCAGTGAGCAATTCACGTTCTTGAGTGGGATGGACCGACTCAAGGCGAATATTCCACCCAAGGCCGAGACATTTCACTATCCTGCTAGCGGGCAGCCTGCCATACACATCAAGGCAATAGCGCAAGACATCAACGCTGGAGATGAAGCCTGGGGCACCAACTCCGACAACTCACGCCTGACGTATCGGATTGACCTGGAAGATTCAGCTCCGCCAATCAATGCGCTGAGTGCCGGTGGCGCTCTGGTCTACACTATCACCGGAAGCGCGCAGGGCCCCGTGTGGCAAGTGCTGCCTAACTCGACGGACACGCAGCAACCCGCGATGATTGGTGTACGGACATTTCGTATCACCATCACTGCCGGCGACGCACTCCCAGCAGTGGGTGATGCAATCGTTATTCAGTCGAATGCATTTGAACGCCCTGAGATTTCCTATCTTGGCGTCGACTTCGCGACTGTCTACGCTTCGCTCCTCACGACTGTAGCCGAAACGCCGTCACGTTTTGTTGGCGACCTGCCGGCCCTCTCCGGAAGGCTGGGCGGCAACACGATTAAGAATACAAGTACGGGCTCCGATAACACCGGAGGTACTGCCGCCATTGACGTGTTGCAGATAATCGCGTTCCACCTAGGTGGTGCGCTGGTGTGGAAGAAAGGACGTATCTGCTTCGTAGATCTGTATGGCCCGAAGGTGTCGGTACAGACGTTCGACGACCGTCAGATAGTCTCGCTCGAAACGCCCAGCGGCCTGGACAAGCGCACGCCACGAGTAACCGTCAAGTACGGATACAACGCCGGCGGCACGTCCGGCGACGGAAGCCAATTCCAGTACGAGTCCGCATACACGGATGCCGATGCGTTCGAAGCATTGGGACTTCCGAATTTGTATGACGACTACCCGATAAGCGACGACATTTGTCAGTGGAATACGCCGGAAGAGGCGCAGTTTCTAGCAGTCCGGCACGCATCGGCGTGGAGTACCGGCGTTCGGTTCTGGACTATGAAGACGGTGTTTGCAAACCCGTGGCTCAATATCGGCGATGCCATCACGCTGCTCACCGACCAGGTTACGGACCGTGTGCCGCGCTTTAAGGTCGATGAAACAACAGGACTTGTTACCGACACTGGGACCGGAATCGCAGGACCGATATCCGTCCAGTGCGTAGTAATCGGGCACAACATCAGGCGCAATCAACTGAAGCTCGCAGTGCTGGGCCTTCATTCGATTACAAGCCTGGATCCAGGAGTTGGTAACGTCGTAGCCAATTCCAGCGGCGTAGAAGTCCCGACAGATCTATCCATTGAGCTCGTACAGAAGGACTCAGGCACGGCGCTACGGCCAATCGTCATCAAGGCCACATTCACTGCCCCGATTGTAAGCCGGTATGCACGTATGGAGTACGTCATCAGTGCGCGCCCCAAGGGCACAACCACGTGGACCCCGTTAGGTACCGCCGCAGGCACACACTCGGGCCCGGACATGGTCCCGGCGAGTTATGACACCGACTACCTGGTCATTCCGTACACCGTCAACTCCATTGGGGTACGGATGCGCGGGATCCCGGTGACGCTCGCTGGTGTGAACAACGGCATCGCATCTCCAACGTATAGCGCTGCAATTCGTTCTGCGGACCAAGTCGAGTGGCTGATTGACTACGACGACGCGACTACCGTCGTCAAGGTTTTCTACGAAGAGCACGATACAGAGCCGCCGGATCCACTCACCCCAATCGACGGAATCAATGTTCCGTTCACTACGCTCAGAAAAGGCGATGGCCAGAGTTCTATAATTGTACCGTTGGCTGTAGCGGACGATTGGGCCCTGGTGACACTGCTCGCGTACAACAGCTTCAACGATTTGGGAACACGAATCACTCTCAAGGCCCAGGGAGATGCTACAGCGGTGGATACTATGCCAGCGCCTGGCACGCTCAGCGTTTTCCCCGACGACGACACAGCACCGGATCCTCTGTTGTCGTGGAAGGTGATTGTCGATATGAGCAGCCTACCACCAGTGGCCATTCGGATATTCCGCGACGGGCTGCCGGTCTCGCCGGACCATACCGACTGGGTAGTCGACGGAACCGGAGAGGTCATCGTCCTTACGGTTGGTGGATTCATAGTCCAGCCGGGAACGAGCTCGATATTTCAGGCGGCGCAGGTGGACGCCGCCGGAAGGGTGGGCCCGATGTCGAACTTCGCCTCAACATACAATGGCACGATTGTGCCGCCGCAACCCACGCCTATTCCTTGGCTCGGAGACGGCGCCGGCGGAAGCGGCGGAGGCGTCGGAGCGCCAGGCCTGAGCGCGTATACACTTCCGGATCCATTCATCTCTTCGCCACAGGGCTCTGTAGCCGGTGGGATATACATCATCATCACGCCTGGGACCAATACGCCGACACGGGGAGTGGTCTACACCGTGTCGAGCATCGGAGTGGATGGCAGCAACCCAACCGTTTTCCTGACCGCTGTTTCCGGTGTGAGTACTCTGATACCGCTACCGAGCGACCGGACAGTCTCTTACATCGTCACGTGCCACGCCGGAAAGTCGGGCTGGAACGACAGCCATGAAAGCAATTCGCTGTATGCTGACCCGGTGGGTGCATAATGTCGAAAATACGCCGTACCGCGCTGGACGCGGAATCAAGTATCTGGATAATCGTCGGCAATGCCGACCCAACAGTCACACCCGGCGTCAATGCAACCGTGGGCTCGATATACGTCAGGCGCACAGGTGGAAGCGGACGAACGCTCTTTGAGAAATACGGTCCTGGACCGACAGCGTGGGAGCCGCTTGGACTGAGCATCGCCAGCAGTCTGGTAGCCGGCATTACACCAGAATCAATTGGCGCCGCGCTGGCAATTCACGCAACGCAGCACCACACCGGAGGCAGCGACCCACTTGCAGCTGCTGATATCGGCGCGGCCCCTACAGTACACACTCACGCACTGGCCGACATCATCGGGCTCATCGTTGGGAGCAAATTAGATCCGGCACTGATACCGTCGTTGGCGATTGAAGACACGGTCATTGTTGCAAGCCAAGCGGCCATGCTGGCAGCGACCGCACAAAAAGGCGACGTCGCGATTCGCACCGACGAGAACGAGACGTACATCCTCCAAGGCGCCGACCCGACCGTACTCTCAAATTGGGTAAAGCTGCTCCACCCACTCGCAGGAGTAGAGAGCGTCAACGGACTTACAGGCGCAGTGACACTGCCACCACTGGCCCCCGCAGCGCACGCCGCAAGCCACGGCGTTACTGGGGCTGACCCTATCTCCCCCGCCATCCTGGGAGTGTACACGAGCGCCCAAATTGACGCTCTAATCGCTGCAATCCGAGTAGACCCGAGCTATGCACTCGAAGCCCTCTCAACGGGAGATGCGACGACTCCTGAGCTCATCTTCGCCGGACCCGGAAACGACGTAGTCTCTGCACTGATTCCTCTGACCTAATGCAAGTAGATGATACACAAGGACCTTACCGGAGACGCTGCAATACACCAGGCTGCATACTACGGCGCGACAGACCCAGGCGCCGTGGGTGCACTCAAACTGTGGATTGATACCAGCACCGCCGGCGCATACGTCCTCAAAGTCCGTAACTCAGGCAACACCGGTTGGGATCCCGCCGACTCGGGATCCCTGTCCTCGACCACATGGGAAGACCTCACCGATAAGCCAACCACGTTCACGCCCGCTGCGCACGCTTCGACGCACGCCACCGGCGGAAGTGATGCAATAGCGCCCAGCGCCATTGGTGCGGCGCCGACGGTACACTCCCACGCATTGACTGACATCACCGGATTGATGTCCGGAAGCAAAATAGATCCGTCGATAATGCCATCCATAGCAATCGGCGAGATCTTCACGGTTACGACTCAGGCCGCCATGCTGGCGCTCACAGCGCAAACCGGTGACATGGCTGTCCGGACAGACACGAACGAGGGATATGTCCTCAGTGCCAACGACCCGACAACTCTGGCAAACTGGATCCTCTTCTCTCACCCTGTCGGTGGAGTCGTCAGCGTTGCAGGACGTACCGGGGCCGTAACGCTGTCAATAAGCGATATCGGGAGTCTCCTGGTATCAAGCAAGCTGGACCCGGCTCTTCTTCCAGCACACAAAGCCACTCACGCCACGGGAGGTTCCGATGCGCTAAGCCCATCCGATATAGGCGCGTTGCCATCTGCAACGCCAACGTTCACGAACTACCGCGAGACTGTCGCTACTCCCTCGATTGTGAGCGGCGTACTTACACTCGACCACTCCACCGGAAACATTTTCGACGTTGCGTTAGGTGCCAACATCACGAGCATCGTTCACAGCAATCTGCCAGCTTCTGGAGTTGGATATTCGTGGACGCTCCGACTAACGACGAGTGGGTCGTACGCAGTCACGTGGGGCTCTGCAATTCGGTGGGCTGGCGGTACGGCCCCGACCCTTCCAACAACCAGCGGGAAGCGCCAGTCGTTTCTCTGCTTCACTGCTGACGGCGGTACGAGTACCGACGCCGTGGCGACGGATATCTTCTAATGGCGAACTACGCTCTGATTCAGGACGGCGCCATCACGGCAGGGCCCGCACCACTACCAGCCGTGTATCATTTGCCAGACGGGGGTGCGATAAGCAACCCATCAGCACTGAGTGACACCGAGCTTGCCGCAATCGGTTGGTTCCCGATATCGGATCCGCCGACATACGACGGCTGGACACAACAAATCACGTGCGTTGTCGCAGCCGGGTTGCCGGCGTGGAGTACTACGGCGCTAAGCACGGACGCGCAGGCTGCGCTACTCGACGTGCTCCGGGCCGATGTAGTGGCTAACGCCACCGCCGCACTACGGGCGAGCGATTGGACGCAATTCCCCGATGCCGCACTGACAACCGAGCAGCTCACAGCCGTAAACAGCTACCGTACAACCCTGAGAGGGCTCGGTGCTCTGGATCCGCGCACTGTCACACTACCGACATGCCCGGTTGTAGAGGTCCCTGTTTAATGCTGGTAGACCGCCTTAAGAAAGGAAAGCGCGGTACTACAGGAGGAGGGGGAGGACCCCTACTCGCCTGGTACGATGCGTCCGACTTTAGCGTTGCGGACGGAACGGCGATCACGACCTGGGCCGACAAGTCGGGCAACGGATTTAACCTGACGGGCGCGGGGACAGTCAAGAACAGCATTATGAACGGCAAGCCGATAGTGCGGTTAGCCGGGACGGTCGGGCAGGCTATGGGTGTGCTCAACAGCGCGTTTTTCATGACCGACTTCACGGTGTTTATATCGTTCATACGGCGGAGCACGGGAAACTACCAGGGACTTCTGAATACCAACTCGTCGGGGGCGGCGAACGGTTGGAACTTCGGAACGGATGCGTCAAGCCCGACAAGGGACACGATGATGGTGGGCAGCGGCAGCGGCAATAACCGATTCGGAACCACAGCCGCGTCGGTAGGGACGCCCCGAATAATGACCGGCGACAGACTTAGCAGCAGCAACCTAAACCGGTTGTTCATTAACGGAACACTGAACGCGTCGGTTACTTTGGGCCTTGCGTATTTATCGGCCAAGTTTCAGATAGGGACGTACTACAACGACGTACTGTACGGGGCCGTGGATATTGGCGAGATCCGTGTTTATAACACGCGGTTGTCGGACGCGGACCGCGAGACGAACTTGTCGAGCATGGGGACCAAGTGGGGAATAACGGTCGCCTAGAGGCGGGATCCCGAACGGCGCGCACGGTGGCGTAGAGGTTGAGTCAGAGCGGTGCTGCTATACTGCCCCGCCATACTGGGGAGTAGCAAGTAGCGCGTTCCGACCTCCCCCGCCCATCCGGGCCTCAACGGGCCCCAGTGGCCGACATGACCCCCGTGATTTTGGAAACCTTCACTGCCGCCGAAGCACCCCGTTCCTGGTTTGCCCAGAACAAAGATTTGCTGGAAGGCGTCTCGTTCGCGCTCACACTTCTCGCTGTATTCAGAAAACACGTCGCGCACCTCTTCCGGTCATGCTTCGGTTGGCTCTTCGCCGATAAGCTCGCGATTCAATCACAGCACGCCCAGCGACTGGACAATCACCAGACTCGAATCAAGACACTCGAAGACGCCGACGAATTACGCCGGCAGTCTCTTGAGCAAGAGCGCGCATCGCATGAGCGGCTCACGCAATCAACGCGGAACCTTGCCGACCAGTTCGACTCGTTCGGGGTGCGTGTTGAGAAAATGTCAGACGCGATGGACGCACGTATGGCCAGCCTTGGCGACCACGTGATGACGTTGACGCAAAGCGTGGGCGTTCTGCAGGGCCGAGCCGAGGGGAGTACAGTCGTACCAGAGCGGCGCGACAGCGCAAGACGCCACGAAGGACGCCGGGGCCCAGACCATAAGCGTGACGCCGATGTTGAGCCGACAGTAATTGCTGCTGCGCCAACGCCACGCAAGCGCTCTTCTAGGCGCCCGCCGAAGGCGGAATAATGGGTCTCAAAGACACCATACGGAGCGTGGCCACCGAAGCAGAGATAATAGAGACGAAGGCCACTTCCGTGGCATCGCGCGTAGGGGAAATAGAGCAACAGGCGGTTCTCGCCCTGAAGGGGGTCGCGTTTGTAAAAGACGGACTCGCCGACCCAAAGACGGGCGGGATGTCCGCCGCTCGAGGAATCGCGTGGCTTGGTGCGCTCACTCTGTCGTTCGTCGCTGGTTGGTCTGTCGTTCACATGACTGAGCACACGCCGAACATGGCCCTGGCGGCTATTGTGGGTTCGCTCGCAAGCATTACGACAGCCGCACTCGCTTGGCGTACGCGCTCGGACAACAGCGATAAACCGAACACCGACGACAGGCACGGTGGCCCTGATGTCTGAACAACGCGTATTTGCAGCCGCTGACGCAAAGGTGCAAGTCTCACGAGACCTGTCACTAATAGCGCCCAAGTTTCGCGCTGCAGTTGAGGCAGCGATTGCTGAATGCAACGCCGCCGGATTCGATGCCTGGGTTTATGAAGCATTCCGCACTCAGGAACTTCAGACGGTCTACTACAACCGCGGTGTATCGAAGGCGAAAAGTGTGCTGTACTCGTGGCACGGCTACGGGCTAGCAGTTGACGTTATCAGCAAGGCGAATGGCTGGGACGTGTCGAGTGAGTGGCTCGAAGGCGTTGCACGAATCTTTAAATCGCATGGCCTGCACTGGGGTGGAGACTGGGTGTCGTTCAAGGGCGACGACCCGCACTTCCAGTGGCACTGCGACGGTATGAACGAAACTCCATCCAATCATGCGCGTGAGTTGATGGCCAATGGCGGCAAAGAAGCCGTCTGGTCTGCCGTACATGCCTCTTAACCCTAAGAACATGAAACTCTCAAATCTGTTTTCCAAGACCTTACCACTATCGCCGTTGATGGGCAGAGTGGTCCTGTATGCACTGGCCGCAGTGCTGGTATTCGCAGGATTCCATCTGTACGACAACACCGTGGCCGAGGCCGCCGTACGCGAAGACCACATGAACACGGCCCTGTTGACTGCCGACAGCACGGTTGCGTCTCTAGGTGCACAACTGGACCTGGCAAAGCGGGTAGCCGCCAAGCACGACACTGTGTACAAGGTCAGGTACGACACTCTGCGTATCGCAATGACGGACTACAAGAAGGCCAAGGACTCCCTGGTCGTCACTGACACGAACTCAGTACACAAATTCGTTGCTACATCGGACCAGGCAATTAGAGCGTGTAGCCTGGTGGTACAAACCTGTGAGCAACGTGTCGCTGACAGAGATACTGAAATAGCCGTTCTCACGAAGCAAAACGGCACCCTAACCGATGAGGTCCGCTTAGCGCGGGCTCAAGCCGCCGCACACGTCTGCAGCATCGGACAGAAGTCCCAGTCGTTTGGAACTGGTGCTGCTGTCGGTGCAATTGCAGCCCTGCTCTTTCACCACTAACCGGTAAAGTAGGGCCGCTGACTGGTGGCTCTACTGCGTTGCGCCTCCCTCCCCCACGCACGCCATGCCTGAGCTCTCTCACGTAGGAATTATCCCAGCGCCCGAAGGCGTAGACACGCCTGAATGGGCGTTACGCATGGCGTGCGCAAGCGGTGCGTCGTACAGCGAGATAGGCGTCAAGTGTGGACTCACCAAAGACGCGGCGTGCAAGCGTGCAAAAAAGATGGGCATCAGTAACCGCATGGGCATCGAGGCGCTGGGGCCCTACCGGCATTTAGTCGGAAACTGCGAATCAGTTGCCGACGTGGCGTTTGAAGTGCAGATGCGTGACAAGCCACAGCACGACGAACCAGATCCAGACAAGATTTACGTGAACGACCCGGATCTAGCTGAAGTTTTCAAAGATATCCAGGAGAAGCGCACGGATAAAACCGATGCAGCGGACATGCTCAGAATGGAAGGACGGCTACGTCGACTCGCGGACCAGAATATCGCGCTCAGGCGGCGTGAGCGAGAAGTTCTTCGCATCGACGGGCCGAGGGATGTCTTGACGAGGGCGTTCAACACTGATGACCGCGGGCTCGTCTATGAGCCACTTCGGACGCCGAAGCGAGCGAGCGGCAAGAAAGCTGTAGCCTTGATAGTGCATCTCACCGATTGGCATGCGTTTGAGAGAGTGAGGATTTCCACCGTGATGGGAATGAACGAACTCACGGGCAACATCATGTGCGACAGAATTCAGTCGGTAGTCGAGCAGACAATCCGACGTATCGACGAACTCAGTCTCACGTATGACATCGTTGAGGTAACCATTCTATGGGGCGGAGACTTCGCCAGCGGAATGATTCATGAACTCGACCGCTACAGTGAAGGCAATCCTATAGAGGTGTGTGTCAACACCAGCAGACTGCTGGCCCGCTCGACAAACGACATCACGAATCACTGCCACAGGCTGGGCATTCCGACCAAGGTCACTGGGGTGCCGGGGAACCACGGACGCTTGAGGGCCGACACCTCATATCAGAACCTCCAGGCCCCGACTGAATCTTTCGACTGGCTCATTATGCACAACGCCGCCGATAAGCTGGATGGGTCGGAGATAAAGAACGTCTTCCTGCCGGATTCCCTGTTCTCAGTGTTTGAGACAATGGGTCAGCGCGACCTCCTCGTTCATGGCGACTTCCTATGTAAGGGCTCGACGCCGCCGGCCAGGGCCCTCCGGACCTTGGAGAAGTATCAGGACACTCTCAAGGTCACACTCAACAGCGTCTACTTCGGCCACTTCCATAACCTGTCCTCGATGGATGGACGAGCGTTCGGAACCCCAAGCCTCAAGGGTGGAGACGGATACGCCTTAGCCGTGATTGGTGCCAACGGGCTGGCGGCCCAGTGCCTCTACGTCGTCCATGAAGACGGGCACACGGACCAGCAGCAAATCCTGGCCACCAACCCCATCACTGATTCGCAGTATCGCGAGCGCTGGTCAGAGCGTTATGCCGAACCAGTCGGGGCCTTCGCAGGTGGGCATCCGTACGTCATGCCTTCGGTGGCTGGACGCTGAAAAAGCCTCTCAGGGCCCCGTTGAGACACCGGCAGGTATAAGGACAGCCCTGACACCGTGAACAAGGCCCCACGGGGCCCCCAGGGCCGGGACGAGCCGTTCTGAACTGTGGCAGGGCCCCGGTAGCCCGTGGTTCGGAGGTCGTTCGGGTGTCGCCGCCGGGATCCCGCCACCCAATTCCGGGCTGAGAAAGTCGATCTGTATCTCGGACCATCACCGAGCATCTCGAACCATGACGGCTCTTGAGGACTTGGTATGGAGTGACGAACCTTGAAGAAACAGACGCCTGTACCTCCTGATGCGCTCTTCCTGGCCACGGTTGACGTAACGCGACGTTACGGCCTGACATGGGACTACCTCCGTATATCAGGCCTCAACTGCTACAGACTTGGGCATCGGACAGTGCTCTGGAAAGTGGAGGACATCGAACGGTACATCGCGAAGACTGAAGCCATCGCTGCCTAATTATGCCAAAAAGAGCCAAAGCCAAGAACTGGAAGAAGCCACCCCTGCTCGACCTCAAGGTGCCGGGCCTGGGCGTCGGCGGTGACAAGGAACCCGACCGGTTCAGAGTCAGTTCCGAGACGATGAGTCGCTCGGTAGTGGATGCTCTGAGGGCCATGGTTCGGGACTTGGTTGCCACCGGGGAACTCGAGGTTCTCCGGGCCCGGGTCGAGCGGCGCATCACGACGATTCAACTCTTCCAGGCATACAAGGGCACCGTTGGCACCCTGAAGACGCTCAAGACGGCTCTAGCGGCTCAGGACCGGCAATTGGAGCCACTGGCTGCACAATGGGAGGCTGAACTCAGAACTCGCGACAAAGCCAAGACGGTAACACAGGTACGCCGCTTCATGGCGTTCGCGGCCAACGAAAAAGAAGGCGCCACGCTGGACTCTCTCACCTCGCAGACCGTAGCGAAGTTCCTCCGTGACCTCACCGCGATTCGCAATCATGCTGCTGTGGTGCCAGCCAGTGCGCAGACCAAAGACCGGTACCGTGCCGCGATTAGTGGATTTTGTACGTGGCTCATCACCAATGACCGACTGACCAAGCACCCAATAAAGGGTAGCGGAGTCAAAGCCGAGCCAAAGCACGCCACCCGGCGCCTGCCAGAGATGGTGCCCGAAGACTACGCGGAGTATTTCACCGCGCTGGCCAAGACCCGGCCCGACGGGGTTCCGCGCGAAGAGCACGCAGCCTTGAGAGAACAGGTACGCGTGTTCTTCAGACTGTTAATCCATACCGGTGCCGATGTCGGAGAACTGCGCACAGTGACAGTGGCAGACGTGCGTTTTGGCGGCACTCGGTCCGATGGTTTGCAGGGCCTCACGTACATCAGACTCCAGCGACCCAAAACGCATACGGACCCGCGGCTCGTCCCATACCCACAGGTCTATGTCGGCGAACTTAGGAGTTACATCGTGGGCAAGGGGCTCCGCCGAGGCGACCCCCTCTTTGACCTGCGTGAAACCCAAGGCAAGTCCGGCGTGATGATGCCCGACGTCGTAGCGGCCCACCGCATGGGCAAGAATGCCATTGGGCAGCCTAATCTGAGGACAAAAGACCTCCGCCACATCGCCGCAATCTCCTGGGCCCGCGAAGGCGTACCAATCCAGCGTATCAGTCGGTGGCTTGGACACAGCACGATTCAGCAGACGATGGTTTATGAGGACTATGTCCCGAAGGATGCTGAGATTGAATCGGCGGTAGCCAGAGCGGCTGAGGGCCTGGCTGGAGTGGACCAGACTCAGAAACTCCGAGTCTCTTAGCCACACCCTAACGCGGTCCCATGAGCCGTGATGGTCGGTCATGGGTGGATCCCGGAACCCGCCCTTATCACACCCGACGCCACCTAAACAGAAGCGGGATCCCGAATCTCCCGGGGAAACGCCCTAAAAATCAAAAGACGCAGAGGCTTTTGAGTCCCCTGCGTCTACCGGTTCCGCCATCCGGGCCAACGGGGCAAATCTACCGTTTTCACCCTTGGTGTACAACTGACACGTCAAAGGGAATGCGCTGCGCATGCGGGAGCCGAT
>Ga0075522_10000055_pt1 | contig 61290 bp, 73 predicted proteins | sample NGEPerA_FD_74796 | JGI IMG/M metagenome (GOLD analysis project Ga0075522, IMG submission 74796) | Arctic peat soil microbial communities from the Barrow Environmental Observatory site, Barrow, Alaska, USA - NGEE PermafrostL2-A | ecosystem: Environmental > Terrestrial > Soil > Wetlands > Peat ... | reverse complement strand
CCGCAAAATTAGGAGTGCTCGCAACTTATTTTGCGAGAGCAGCGCCTGCGCTGATTTTGCTTTAGCAAAATGGAGGGATTCGAAAGACGGAGCGCGACGGCGCGAGTCGGGGTCGCACAAATTTTCTGCAGAAAATTATGGGTGACCGAATCCCGCCCCGCAAAAGGCCACCATTTGATATGATACTTCTACATGAGTCTTTTTTGGACAGAGTTTGGCGTTCTATTTCTGGCAGCGCTTATTGGCAGCGCGGCCATCGTTCCGTACAGCTTGCGGCTCGCTCAAGGTAAGCCGCTGAAATATTCTTTTCAAACACTTTTACTACTTTCAATGTTGCAGAATGCGGTAATCTTTGGGCTAGTAGCGGTGCTCGGACTTTTAGCCGCCCATGCAATTGGACTGGGGGCTCCGTATGTCGAAGCAATTCTCGGGGCGACGTCTCTTCCATCTGGCGCAGGCCTTGCGATAGCACTGGCTCTTGGCGTTCTAGCCGGAGCAGTGCTTTTGGTCGCAGACGTGTTCTTCATACCCTACTGGCCGCAGCCGCTTCTCGATGCCGCAAAAAAGACGACCTTACTGGAAAATTTCCTGGCTTCTTTCTATGGAGGCATCAACGAAGAATTGCTCATGCGTTTGTTCGGATTTTCCGCACTCGTATGGCTCTTGTCGTTGGTGTGGTCTCCGAACACGGCGATTTTTTGGATCGTGAATGTGGTGATGGCCATTCTCTTCGGCATCGGCCATTTACCAGCGCTCAAAGGAGTGGCTGGTGAGATATCGCGTGTCATGCTCGCGCGCTCACTGCTCCTCAACGCTCCCGTCGGTCTTGTTTGCGGCTGGCTGTTTTGGAACTACGGCATTGAAGCGGCCGTGGTGGCGCACTTTTCAGCCGACATCGTCTATCACGTTCTCGGAACTGTTGTACTTCGACGTACGCTGGCTTGGTCTGAATCTTGACCCGAGACCTAGCGTTTCGCTGCCATCCGTTTTTCGTTCACATCGTGCAAGGCAATCACGAACAAGCTTTCGCTCCACCCCAGCGGAGTGTTGTCGTTGTATTTCGTCGAGTTCGAAAAATATAATTCTGGAAGCCCGCGCTTGGTCGACGTTGCTTTCGCCTGCTCCAGAAATTCTTTTGCTTTTTCTTTGTCGCCAAGCTTGTCGTAAATAATGGAAAGCCAGCTCAATCCGAAGGTCCACTCGGCCTCTTCCGACCAGCCGTCCTCGTTCTTGTTGTAGTAGCGGTCGCCTTTGTAGCGGATGACACCGCGCTCGCGCAATAAATGGTATTCGACGTGCTCAAGTATCATCTTCGTCTGAGCAGAGTCGGTGAGACCGTATGGCCAAATGAGCGAAAGGAGTGCAAGGTCGACGAACTTTCCTTTTGATTCGCGGGGCAGAATTGCGTTGAGTGCGCGCTTGCCGTTCTCTATCAATTCGGGGGGAACTTCGATACCTTCGACATTTTGGATAGAGATGAGGCCAACCAGACACGCGCCTACCGACGAGGCGTGTACTTCCTCGTTCTCCTCCCACATGCCCGAATCCGGATCCTGCCAATACTCGAGCGTTGAGAGATACCAAACGAGCTTTTGCAAGACGCGACGATCGTCGTCGCTCAGGACGATCAAACCTTTTTGTCTTCTCTCCAGCTTGCCTATCTCAAAAAGAATGCAGCCGATTGAATCATTCTGCTTATTCCCCCATTCTTCCCAGTACTCGTCGAAGGTCTGCGGGTTGTAGCGTGGATGAATGTATTGGTGCGTATGCTCGGGCTTTTTTGATATCGCGTGATCAATTTTATATTCGTGTTTTTTGAATATATCCAGGACGGCGCGGTAGGTCTTTTGCACGGTCTCATAATCGCCGATGACCTCAAATGCCAGACACTCGTAGAAATTGTCGCGGAGCCATGCTTTGTCGTAGCCGGTTTCCGCACCCTTCTTGGACGCAGCAAAAAGGCCGGATTCGTATTGCAAATTCTCTAATATCTTCAAATGCTGCCCCAGAAGTTTCTCGTAGAGAGGTGCTGCCACCCTTAAATTGTATCACTGGCTCGCGAACGGCGTCGCGTTTCCCCAATCGCCTGCGAACGTTTTCGAGAGCGCTGCAACAACCTTCGGGTCAGCGAGAATAATGCCAAGTTCGCGATTCTGATCGAGTGAGGTTGAGGAGAAATTCTGGGAACCAACAAATGCTTGTGTGTTGTCCGCGATAATGACCTTGGCGTGGATGTAGAGAGGTGCGCTCGCTGTATAGGTGCGCACATGGGCTCCCGCACTGGAGAGAGCCTCGAATCCTGATTTCCAACTGCTCGAATACGTCATGACTATTTCGACGTCGACGTCGCGCTCGGCGGCCGCAGCGAGCGCTCCAATGATCTCCGGGTCAGCCATCTCTTCGTTGTAAATTTCGAGTGAGTGGTTGGCGCCATTGATAAGCGCGAGCAGCTGTTCGCGAGCATTCGGACTCCAGACCAAATCATCACCCGCTTGTGCCACAGTATCGTTCCCATTCCAATCTGTATTAAAAGCAGTTTCGATAGCAGCGACATCGTTCGGGTCGGAATCGAGAACTCCAAAATCTCGGTCGCTTTTGTAGTACTGCGGCGAGAGGTTGAATGTCATAATCAGCGCACGAGAACCATCGGCCACAAGCGTCTTTTGGTGCGTGAGTGCAAAATAGTCCGGCGACCAGTGCACTTGAACGCCACCCGCCCGCAGGTAATCAAACGCTTCTTCGTTCACGCTCGAGCCGGCATCAAAATACCCGTTGTCGAGAATAACGCGCACCTGTATTCCCTCTTTCGCGCGTGCCACGAGCAGTTGTTCAAGAGTTTTGTCATCGAATTCATACATCACGAGATCGATAGAACTTGATGCGCTCTTTATCATTTCTTGAAGTGGCACTGTTCCTGCTTGCGGCTCGATAAGTAACGAAAAAGAATTCGGAGGTGGAGTTCCTCTGGGCATAAGCGCTGCGTGCATTGCTCCTGTCGTCTGCAAAATAGCTTTGTGTAGCGCTACATAAAAGGCTCCCGAGGAGAGTGCCAGAAGCGCAAAAGAAATACCACAGAAAAAAGCTATCGATCTTTTCGACCCCATTTCACTTTATTGTAACGTAACGATACTACCGGCGAGGTCCGAAGACCCCGCCGGTATGTTTTTTGTCTCAGGCAACGAGACGTGCCCAGCCTACTCCGTCACCGATGAGAGGCTCGACGCGAAAGTCAGAAAAAGATATCTTTCCGTCGAACGCGTTCTGCAGAATGCGGAAGACATATTCATGGTTCCCTTTACTCACGCGCACCTTACGTATGTGGCGCTGCCAGGAGTGCTCGAAGAACGCTTTCACGAGTCTCGTCCCGATGCCCTGCTTGCGTTGCCTTTCGTGGACCTTGCAGGCGAACAGGTGAAGTTCCATTCCCTCGCCTCTCAGATGGAAGAAGGTGTCGCCAACGACTTCTTTGCGAGAGTCGCTCACGAACAGTATTCCTTCGTACCCGTTTTGCAGAAGACCGCCAATCGCTGTGTCATCGTCGATGTGCCGGATCTCCTTATTGAGCTGATCGAACGTGCTTCCTGGATCTGGGTGACGCATCCGGTAGATAACATGCTCGCGGACCAACGGTCCGAGCGCGTGCTTGCGCATTTCGCTGGCAAAAACCTTGATCATCTTGGTCCCCTTGGCCAATTCCTGGCAGAGGTATACCACAAGGCGTCTCGTATCCCAATCGATTTATGAAGTTCTCTCTTTCCTGCCCAAAATTGCTATCAAAAAGATGACGACAAACACGGTAAGCGCCATCCAAGGAATCGTAACGAAATTGAAGTAGAAAATCGTGCGGATGGCGCAGTCGTTGGTTGCGTCGCAAGGAATGAGCGAGCCGGCCGGCAACACCTGCAAAAGATGCTGGTAGAGCGCAAAGAGTGCACCGATGAACGAAAACGTGAGGATGTAATCTGCAACGTCAGACAATCTCTTCCCTTTCAAGAGCGCGATTAAGCTGATGAGTGGTATCGGATACATGAAAATCCGCTGCCACCAGCACAAAATGCACGGCGAAAGTCCGCCAGCAAATTGCATGAGGAGCGTGCCTGCGACGGCTAGTGTCGAGAGAAAAAAGATTGCGAGCAGTCCGTAGTCAGTTTCGCGACGCAAGAGGTGCGCGCGGGAACGCGGAAAAACAAGCATGAGGAGTTTCACAACGATACTGGCATCGAGGAGGACGGTGCCAATCGCCATCAGGAAGATAAGCGTCGAAACGTATGCGGGCATGTTATTTGGTCGTCGAGGTCGCAGCGGTCGAAGACGCGAGCGCCTGATCGAGAATCTGTTCGAACTGCGTGAGTCCGGTCGGGTTCTGTATCTGCTGCAAGTTCACGAAGAAGGTCGGCGTGTGATCTACCTGCGCGGCGTTGCCGGAACTAAGATCGCGCTGCACGCGCGCCTGTACCGCACTTGAATTAATATCGGTGTTGAACTGCGTGACATTCAGGCCGAGAGTTTGCGCGTAGCCGTCGAAGAATTGCGTGATGACGTTTGCGGGCGTTAGCGAAGTGTTGGCCGTCCATTCAGCCTGATTTTTGTACAAAAGGTCGTGCATTTCCCAATATTTGCCCTGGAGATTCGCTGCTTCTGCCGCTTGGGCGCCGATCATCGCGAAAGGGTGTATCTGGTAGAGCGGGAAATTTCGGAAGACGAATTCGACGCGGTTGCCGTAATCTGATTCGATCTGTTCGATGATGGGTTCCCACTCTCCGCACGCGGGACATTCAAAATCTCCATACTCGATGACCGAAACTTTTGAGCTGGTGTCTCCCTTTACGTGATCGCTCGAATCTATTGCTGGCACAGTGGTCGAAACGAACGTGGTACCAGGCTGCGCGCCTTGCGAGGCAATAGCCGCGATAACGACGACCAGTAGTATGACCACAATAAATCCGCCGACGAACCAGAGCTGTGTTTTTCTATCCATAGTCGGCTAATACTAATTGAGAAAAACAGAAATGACAACTGATCTTCATATTCGTCAGAAAAATGAAGAGCTGATACTTTTCCACAATCAACGTCCGATATACGTCCATGAGGTAAAACGAGGCGTATAGTCGGGATAGGAAGCGGGTTCAGTAGCGAACCTGTCAACCCAAAAAGGATGCGAGATGATCAAAACCTTCTCGACTTGGTTTGTCCGCCGGAAAGAAAACCTCGCCGATTGGCTGACCTACAATCGTGCCAGGTGGTGCATGCGTGGCCGCGGACCAAAATGGTTCAAGCGAAACGCCGCACATTACATTTCATAACCAATCTATTTCGCAATCCTCCCTAGAAGACTGAGCCTGGTTCGCCGGGCTCTTCTTTTTTATATACGTTACAAAACGAGATGGATGAGCCAGGACAGAAGCGAGAGGACGATAACGCCCAAGAAGGCGCTAAAGAAACCTGCGACCGAAAATCCTGGGACGATGAGTGTCATCGCCCAGAAAAGAAGTGCATTCAAGATAAGTGAGAAGATACCGAAGGTAAGGATGGTTATCGGCAAGGTGAGAAGCGAAAGCACGGGGCGAATGAACATCGTGATGACCGACCAAACGAGTGCAACAAGGAGCACGTTGACCCAGCCGCCGGAAATAGTGACACCGGGAACGATGTAAACCGTAAGGAGGACTGCCGCGACCGTTCCGAGGAAGCGAAGTATCGTATGCATAGCTAAACTATACCACGAATTGGCTCTTTTCTATTCCCATTTGTCGTCTTCCTCCTGGACATCTACAACATCGTCATCCTCGTCCTCGTCTTCAGACTCTTTCTCAGCCGGCTCCGCTGTACGCTCCTCATCCTCGTCGAGGGGGCGTCTTTTCTTTTTTTCTTCGCTCTGTGCCATACAATACGTTGTTATGACAAATAATTCTCGAACACAATTATAGTAGCGAGCGGTTACACAGAATCAAGAGGAAAAAACTGTACCTGTGGATACGCCTACAGCTGCGTTACAATCCCCATATGTTGCCTTCGGATCCTCTGGAAAAGCATTTTCGTCTGGTGCCGACGCAGACTCGTGCGCTCCGAAAACTCGGCATCGAAACCCTTAGCGACCTTCTGTATCACCTCCCTGCACGATATGACCAAAGTGGGAACGAAGAATCGATTGGTGGGCTTGTCGCCGGACAAGAAGCAACGATATTCGGAACCATCAAAAAACTTGAAACACGTCGCTCGTGGAAGCGCAAGATCCCTATCGGTGAAGCGGTGATCGAGGACGGCAGCGGCACTATAAAAGTGATGTGGTTCCACCAGCCGTACCTTGCGAAGAAATACATCGAAGGAACTTTCGTGAAAGCGGTCGGGCAAGTCGGCGGAAAAGATGGCAAGTTGTATCTTGCGAATCCGCACGTAGAGCCTGCGGATCCTACCGATGCGGGCATCTTTGTGGGTGTGAAAAAAAATACGTCGAAAAAACCTGAACTGTTTGCGGTATATCCGGAGAGCCGCGGCGTCACCTCTTTGTGGTTCCGACACGCGATAGCACGAATACTGCAGCCAGAACTGTTGGAACAATTGAAAGATCCGATACCCGAAGACGTCCTCGCGCGTTATCACTTGCCAGTGCTTCATGACGCAGTACGTTTTGCGCATGCGGCAGAAGAAATGCGGCACGCTGAAGCGGCACGCAAACGATTTTCATTCGAAGAAATATTTGCGATACAAGTTTCGCGGGCGCAAGAGCGCGCTCAGAACGATTCGCAAGATTCCTTTCCCATCAAGAACGCAGAAGCTGCGACCAAAACATTCTTGAGTTCTATTCCCTTTCCTCCGACCTCCGCGCAAGTGCGCGCCATCAAAGATATTTGCAAAGATTTTGAAGGGGGACATCCGATGGCGAGATTGCTCGAGGGCGATGTCGGCTCCGGCAAAACGCTCGTTGCAGCGGCGACGAGCTATGCGGTCGTGACTTCGCGCCCTCCCAATCGTACGAGCGGCACGCTCCAGGTCGCGTACATGGCACCGACGGAGATCTTGGCACAGCAACACTTCGAATCATTCATCGAATACTTCAAAGAATTGCCGATACAGATAGGCCTCATCACGGGTTCCGGCTGCAAAAAATATCCCTCTAAATCTTCGCGAGGTGAAGCGACGACTATCTCACGCGCGCAGCTCTTGAAGTGGGTCGCAAACGGCGAGATCGCGATAGTGCTCGGCACCCATGCGCTCATCCAAAAATCCGTAAAATTCCAACACCTCGCCTACGCCATCGTGGACGAGCAGCATCGCTTCGGCACAAGACAGAGACGTGCGCTGGCTCAGAAAGGTGATGCTGCTCCGCACTTCCTTTCAATGACCGCGACTCCCATCCCCCGTACACTCGCGCTCACGATTTATGGAGACCTCGATATTTCCGTCTTGGATGAACTACCACCGGGACGCGCCAAAATAAAGACAGTCATTGTGCAACAAAAAAATCGCGCGAGTGCCTACGAAGCCGTGCGCGAAGAGCTCAAAAAAGGCCGCCAGGCGTATGTGATATGTCCGCGCATCGACGAGCCGGACCCGAAAAATCAGAACGCTCTTATGGCAAAATCGGTCAAAGCGGAAAGTGCGCGACTTAAGAAAGAAGTTTTCCCCGAATTCGAGATCGGACTTTTGCACGGCGCGATGAAGCCTTCAGAAAAAGACGACGTAATGCGCGAGTTTTCTACAGGCAAAATCGACATCCTCGTGGCCACTTCTGTCGTCGAAGTTGGGGTCAACGTGCCAAATGCGACCGCAATCATCATTGAGGGGGCGGAGCGATTTGGCCTTTCTCAGTTGCACCAGTTGCGTGGACGCGTGATGCGATCGAGCGCTCCTCCTCTTTGTTTTCTTTTCACCGAATCAAAAAATGATATTTCATTGAAACGTTTGCGGGCGCTCGAGAAATCCGACGATGGCTTCTCACTTGCCGAAGCTGACCTCGAGAATCGGGGCGCCGGAGATCTCTTTGGGCGTGCGCAATGGGGCGTTTCGGATCTCGGCATGGAAGCCCTAAAAAATCCACGTCTCATTGCGGCTGCAAAAGAGGAGGCAAAGCTTCTCGTAGAACGGGACCCTTCCCTTTCGAATCATCCTGCACTTGCTGAACGTATTCTCGAAAGTGCCGGTGAGCTGCACGAGGAATAGTAAGCCCTCTGGCACACAAGGGTTTTTGGTCGCCTGCGGGACGCAAGCGCCCCCCAGAATAGGAAAAGCTTTTTCGGCGTCGAGGATAAAACCCCCACGACGGCTTGCCGCATGGGGGCGCTTGCGTCTCTGAGACGCCGAAAAAGCTTTTCCTATTCTGGGGGGTATATCCTCGTCGACAAAAACCCTTGTGTGCCAGAGGGCTACCCCACTTCTAGATCGAGCACTGATACGAAACCACACATCCGCTCGGATTTGTTTGAAATGGCGTCACCGTACCACTGCATATCGGCCGTTGAACGACGGGACAGGTGGTCGACGTCGTGGAGGAAGGCGTTGGGGTTGAAGTGGGATTGCCCGCGGTCGGAAGCGAGATCGAGCATTGGTAGTACATCGCGCAGCCCGCGGCATCATTTATCGGCTGCCATCCCGTCGGGCAGTCGGTCTGCGGCGGCGAAGTCGGAAGACATTGTTTTGCCGGTGCACTTTGCGATGTGGATTGGCCGTCGCATGAGGCTGTTATCGCTGCACGCGTCTTGGGGCCTACGATGCCAAGTCCTGTAGAAATAGAATCGCCTCCTGAGACCACACCATTCGATTCTTGCCAGTTAGCGACCGCAGATTGAGTAAGGTTGCCGAAATATCCTGTTGCCGAGGCCTGCAAAAGACCTTCGGAGATAAAAAATAGCTGCAACGAGGAAACATCGGAGCCTGTTGAGCCGAACGACAAGGTTCTGCTCAGCGACGGACACGAGGCACTCGAACTACTTGTCTGCGAAGTGGGCGCGGTAACGTTGGTCGACGTGGTCGCTGCTACTGTTCCCGAGAGCGAAGATATCTGCTGCTCGAGCGCCGTTACTTGTGCGAGAAGTGCGTTGAGTGTGTTCGTCGATTGTGCATACGCCGAAAGGGGCACGAGTAGCGCAAGGAGAGTCAACGGCGCAACCCTGAGAATTCGCATATTAATTCGAGATCGAAACGCCTACCGTGTCAGTTTGCGACGCTCTCTGGAGGGTGATCGTGTATGCCCCCGCCTGTGCGTAGGTGTGACTTTGCGTGAATGTTTGGCTCGTTCCGCTGAAGGTGCTGCATCCGGTCGGGTTGATCGAAGCGCCATCACCCCAGTTGATTGAGATCTGACAACCATTGGTGTCGTAGTTGTACTGGAGCGAGACGGCAAGTGGGTTGCCTCCAACGTTCGGTGTCACGGTCGGCGGCTGGTAGGTAGAAGAAGATGGCGTACTCGATGAGCCGGAGCCTACCGTTATCGTCTGGTTCGCGACATCCGTTGGGCTTACCGCGCCATTGGAATTGCGCACGAACACTTCGAGCTGCGCCGTGTACGTGCCTGCTTTCGAATACGTGTGTGGAATGCCTTGCAGGCCGCCGTTGCAGGTAGATTGAGAAACGCCGGTCGAACCCAAATCGCTGCCGTCGCCGAAGACAACGTCGTAGGCAAGGCCGGAGGCACACGAAACGTAGAAGGTCACATTGAGGGGCGGAGGGCCGGAAGTGACAAGCGCGCTGATCGAACCGCTCGCCTGGGTAGAGCTACCACTTGAAGGTGCCGCGGGTCCTGAGACGGTTACCGTCGCAGTTGATTGGTGCGAGCCCGCTGAGAGCGTCACGGTGTAACTGCCGCCGTACTGATATGTGTGCTGGAACGTTTGATTTTGTTGCGAACAATTGACTGGCGCGACGTTGATCACTTGTGAGGAGCTGCCGTCGCCGAAAGAAAGTGTGTACGTTCCTCCGGTGCAAGCGTTGGCGGTGTTCACCGTGGCAACGACATTCACGCCAAGCGGGGCCGCGCCCGATATCGGCGAGACTTGGATGAAGCCGCTTACCGTGCCGGTGCCGCCAGAACCAGAAGCTGTTGTGCCGGAAGAACCACCAGAACATGCGAGACGAATCGCTGCCTCGGTGCGCGGGCCGACGACACCGTAGCCGGTCGTCGCGGGCGTGCCGTACGAAATGATGTTGTTGGCGGCCTGCCATTTTTCAACCGCCGATTGCGTGATCGAACCATAGAAACCGGTCGCGGGCGACACGCCGAGGAATTGCTGCACGCCCGTAACGTCACTTCCCGATGAGCCATAAGAAAGTACGCGACCGATCTGCGGGCAAGTACCGACCCCGTACGTTGGAGCAGAAGCTACCGGACTTCCGCCGGATTGTCCTTCGAGTGCATTTATCTGTGCGATGAGCGCTTGGACTTCGGCGGTGAGAGAAGCTGTCGAAGAATTAGATGAAGCCGGAGTCGTCACGTAGGTAGGTTGCACTTGAGCCGATCCATTCACAATGATTTCGCCAACGACCGCAGAGCCGTTTGCGTTGTCATAATAGTTGTACGTGCCGCTTGTATTGAAAGTTGCAGCGAATTGTCCTCCGGACCCGATAGCACCGCTTTGGAATGCGCCGTTGTTGGCCGTGACCGTCTGATTGCTTGAGCCAATGTTATTCCACACCACGGTGTCGCCCGGGTTGATGGTTACGATAGACGGGCTAATGGAGTTTGCGCTAAGCGAAACGGTCGTTTGCGCGGCGAGCGCCAGCGCAGGGAGCAAAAGGGCAAGTAAAAAACCACTCACAACTGATTGAATTTTCATACCTCTATTGTGGCACGGCACGAGAGGGGTGCAACGCGCCTATGCACACGTCATGAAGCCAGCTCTTTGAGCGCACCTTCAGCATATTCGCGTATGTTCGGCACGAGATCCATCGTGGCGAGATCCTCCTTGGAGACCCAGCGCCATTGGTCGCCATCATTTTCAGGGATAACGGCGTCGGTTTTGGATGTCGCAAAGAAAACGAGTGTAACGTGCTCGTGACCAGTGCCGGTTATATGCCGGTTCAACGCAACAGGCGGCACCAAATTCTTGAACGACTCCTCGTCGACGTGGAAGGTTTTGCGGCCACCCCAAAGTTCGACATCGAGACCCACCTCTTCCCTCACCTCGCGCAACGCTGCTTGATTTGGATCTTCGCCAGCCTCGATGTGCCCGCCAATTGAAAGCCAAATATTCAATTTTGGATGCATGCGCAGCAAAACTTTATCGCGATGCACTATAAATACTTCGGAGGTGAAGTGTATTCCCTTTGGCATATCTCAAAAAACCCAATAGTTAAGAACTCCGTAAGCAAAAATAATCGTTGCAAGGATCGTGTTGATGAAAATCCCGATCTGGTCCGCCTCTTTCCACGCTCTCCACGAAGCATAGAGCCAGAATATTTCCGAGATGAGCCCCGCGATGACACCGTACTGCGGTAATTTCAAAGCGACGAGTAAAAATCCAAGGGTCGTAAACCCTGGCATGCATATCTGTACGATGATGTTCCAGGCGCGATGAGTCGAGGATTCCACACGGAAATCCTATCATATGTCGTCAGGCATAATTTTCTCACCGTCGCTCAAAAATTTGCGCGACCCCGCCTCGCGGTCGCAAAAGCTTTTTCGACATCGCTCCGGTCCGGCCATGTATTGAAAAAGAGTGCGCAGGCACCCTTTTTCAATCATGTCCGCCCGCTTGGACTCGAACCAAGAACCCCCGAGGTATAAGCTCGGTGCTCTAACCAATTGAGCTACGGGCGGCGGTAACGCCTAGCGTATCACTTTTGCCACGGCACGAGCAACTCGTTTATCAAACATGTCAGGAACTATTCTTTTCGCTGTCGGCCTCTTCACGAGAGCCGCTATCGCTTTGGCGGCTGCGAGCTTGTGCGCGTCGGTAATTTTCGAGACCTTGTGATCGAGGGCGCCGCGGAAAATACCCGGGAACGCCAGCGAATTGTTTATCTGATTTGGGAAATCCGAGCGACCGGTGCCGATGACCATAGCTCCCCCTTTCTTTGCTTCCTCCGGCATAATTTCGGGGATCGGATTCGCCATCGCAAGTACGATGGATTTCTTTGCCATGTGCTTTATGTCGGCGGCCTTTGCCAAATTCGGTCCGGAAACACCAATGAGCACATCTGCGCCGGTGAGCGCTTCGTGTAATCCGCCTTGTATACCTTCGGCGTTCGTAAAGTCGGAAAGCGCGCGCTTGTGCGGCTCAGGTCGGCTTCCATTAATGATCCCTTTGCTGTCGAGCACGATGATATTTTTTGCTCCGGCCACGTGCAGAAGCTTCGCTATCGCCGTTCCCGCCGCACCTGCGCCGGAAATTACGATCTTTGCCGTTTCCATTTTCTTGCCAACAACCATGAATGCATTGATGAGCGCGGCCAAGACCACGACCGCGGTCCCGTGCTGATCGTCGTGCATGACCGGAATAGTAAGTGCTTCGATGATGCGCTTCTCTATTTCAAAACATTTTGGCGCCGCGATGTCTTCCAAATTTATGCCACCGAATGCTGGGGCAATACGAATGATCGTGTCGACTATCTCATCAACCTGCTGCGTATCGAGAACGATAGGCACGGCGTCGACATCGGCGAATGTTTTAAAAATCGCGCACTTCCCTTCCATGACCGGCAATGCACCGAGCGCGCCGATGTTGCCGAGGCCCAAAACAGACGAACCATCGGAAATAACGGCGACCATGCGCCCTTTCATTGTGTACTCTCTGGCGAGCTTCGGATTTTTCGCAACGAGTGATGAAACAGCCGCAACTCCTGGCGTGTAGACGAGTGCGAGGTCTTTCCTGTTGCGCACCGGCGCAGCTGGCACGATGCGGATTTTCCCCCTAAGTTTTTTATGCAAAGCGATCGCTTTTTTATCGTTCTCAGTCATGAGGCAGGTATTGTACTCCTACGCCCGTTTGCCTCCAATGAACACCGCCTCCACCGCTCCCGGCAACGTCTGGCCCTCAAGAGGCGACCATTTCACTTTTGTTTTCAGATCTTCGCGACGAACTTTTGTTGATTTCTTTAGATTGAGAACGGTGAGCGAGCCCATGAATCCTTTTTGTATTTCGCCGAACCCCTTGCCGAAGTTTCTTTTTGGGAATTGTCGCTTGAGATGCGGGTTCACGAATTGTCCCGGATGATACGCGCTCACTCGCGCGATATCTTGCGCAGAAAATCCGTGCTCTTTCATGAGCCAGGTGCAGACGAGTGCATAAGTGTCGAGCCAAGGCGCGCCGCTGTGATTGTTTTCGCAGCAGGTCGCAAGGTATAGGGGCTCGTCCAACTTCTTCACCTCCATTGCCATCTCTTTGTTGGTCATACCGGTGAAGCGGTCTTTGAATTTCGCAAAGGCCGAGAATTTTTCCTCTTCGGTATGCGGCGCGTGGTCGGTCGCGATGAATTGGATAAATCCATCTTTCAATCCCTTGATGAGGGCTGCGCGGTGCTCCGGTGCCTGCACGGCCGGATTCATCTGGATCTTCGTCCAAAGCTCCGGGTCCTCGTTGGTCATCGAGGTATCGAAAAGAAGGTGGAGCGGAGAAACCTCGAGCACGATATCGCATCCGCGTTTTCGGTACTCAGCGATCATCTCGAAGCTCTCTCCCCCGGTCGACCAGTGGCAGAGTTTCGCCTTGATGTCGTATTTCTCGAGGAGCGGCAAGAGAATTCGAAGCCCTTCGTTGACCGCGGCGACGGGCCGCCTATCGCTGTGAGTTTTGCCGCTCGCAGATGCTTGCACGATGGGTTCATATTCAACGTGGAAGGAAACGAGCTGTCCTTTGTAGCGGGAAAGAATGACATCTAGCTCGGAGCCGTAGGTCACCGTGAGGTCGCCGACGGATTTACCGAAATACAATTTATAGAAATAGTCCCCTGGCTTTCCAATCGGCTTCGTTTTTGAATCGATGCCTATGTAATTGAATATGGTGACCGGCTTGTCGAGCTCATCCACTCGTGCACGGTGCCACTCCAATTCTTTTTTCCCGACGACAGGGTTTGGCGTGTTGGGCATTGCGCACACATGCACGACTCCGCCGTGGAGCGCTGCGTCAGCGGCCGTTGAGTAATCTTCTTTATACGTTTGTTTTCCTGTCTCATCTTCGCGCGCGTGGATGTGTACATCACCGAAGCCTGGGAAAATAATGCAATCGTCATTGAAGACGTGGTCAGGTTTTGTATCCTTACTCGGTTTAGAAACTGATGCGATGAGCCCGGTCTTTTCGTCGATCTCCACAACAGCGCGAAAGGGCTTTTTGTCGTGCGATGCAAACATCCCCTCAATCTTCATAACCGCATTTAATCATGCGAATTCGCGAGGCGCTATCTCGTTGACATTAATTGACCACGGTCTGAGAAATGCTACAGTCCTGTCGGAAACGTGAGGTACCCATGGAATATGACCACCACGGACTGACACTATTGCAAAAATGTCTCATCGGAGCGCTCCTTATTGGCATCGCGCTCGGTACCGCTTGGGCGGGCTTGCGTTACGAAACATCGATAAACTGCCGCAACCTGAACAATCCTGCCGATTACGGCCAGCGATTCTGTATTCCCCCCATCAGGGCCCCGGAGAAGCCGGGGTCCTGATTTTTATACGAGCGGTGGCTCGATAACTTCTTTCTTTTTTGGTGTGATGCCGTGAGCGATCAAAATGTCCTCGAACTGCTCTCTTTCGATTGTCTCTACTTCCACCAATTTTTCTGCGATGGCATTCAGCGCATCGCGATGTTTCTTGAGCACGTTCTCGGCTTTTTTCTGCGCACCTTCGATTATCTTTTTTACTTCGCCGTCGATTTGCGAAGCGATTTCTTGCGATGCTTCCTCCTCGACGCCTTCGCCAAAGATCGCGCGTCCACCTGATTGTGCAAAAGCGACTGGTCCCATTTTGTCCGACATACCGTAGCGCGCAACCATGTTGCGCGCGAGTGCGGTCAAGACTTGAAGATCGTTGGAGGCGCCCGTTGTGATATCGCCGAAGACCATTTTCTCCGCGAGGAAACCGCCGAGGCTTACTGCGATGTCGTCGAGGAATTCCTTGCGTGATTGCATACGACGCTCGTCGAGCGGCAATTTCAATGTGTAGCCTGCGGCTCTGCCGCGCGAAATGATTGAAATTTTGTGCACTGGGTCGGCATGTGGCAAGACCGATGCGACGAGTGCATGCCCAGCTTCGTGATACGCGGTTATCTCTTTTTCTTTCATGTTCAAGACGTGCGAGCGACGCTCTGGCCCAAGCATTACTTTTTCTATCGAACGGATGAGATCGTACTGGGTGATTTCTTTACGATTTTCGCGTGCGGCGAGGATGGCTGCTTCGTTCATCAAATTGGCCAAGTCGGCACCAGAGAATCCGGGGGTTCGCTCAGCTATGACCACGAGCTTCACATCTGCGCCCAAGGGCTTTTTGCGCGCGTGGGTGGCAAGAATTTCTTCTCTGTCTTTCCTATCAGGAAGATCGATGGTGACACGACGGTCGAAACGGCCTGGTCTAAGGAGCGCGGGGTCGAGCACATCGGGTCTGTTCGTCGCCGCCATGACGATGACTTTCTCAGCCGGCTCGAACCCGTCCATCTCGACGAGTATCTGATTGAGTGTTTGTTCGCGCTCGTCGTTGCCGCCGCCCACCCCGGAGCCACGCACCCGCCCGACTGCGTCTATTTCATCGACGAAGATGATGGCTGGCGACGCTTTTTTCGCCGTCAGAAAGAGGTCGCGCACACGCGAAGCGCCAACGCCGACGAACATCTCGACGAATTCCGATCCTGAGATTGAAAAGAACGGCACGCCCGCTTCGCCCGCAACGGCGCGCGCAAGCAAGGTCTTCCCTGTCCCCGGCGCGCCCATGAGAAGCACGCCCTTCGGAATTCGAGCGCCAATCTGGATGAACTTCTTTGGATTTTTCAAAAAGTCTACGATCTCTAGAAGTTCTGTTTTTGCTTCCTTCGAGCCTGCGACATCGGCGAAGGTAACCCGCTGCACTGTGTCTTCGGGAGAGATGAGTCGCGCGAGCGAACGGCCGAATGTAAACGCCTGAATTCCACCGCCACCCCGCAACTGTCTCGTGAGATACCAGACCAGTCCAAAGACGAGGAGCGCAGGGATGATGAGTGGCAAAAGTTCCTCTGCCCAGAATCGCAATCCCGATTCATCCTGGATCGTGACCTTTACTGCGTCAATCTTTTCGCTTGGCACACCGTAATTGACAAGTGTTTGCGAGAGAGAGTCTTCGGTCTCTTTGTGCGACTGCTTCGTCGTGCCGTCTGAATAAGTTGCAGTCACGGTATCGCCTTCGACCGTAACGCCTGTGATTTTTCCAGATTCGATGTCGGTCGCTATCTGCGAAATGGAAACAATCTGACTTTGCTGCGTGAAGTAATCTCGCACCGCGGAATACCCGGCAGACAGAATGAGAAAGACGACTGCAGCTATCAAAAGCTGCATCCAAATAGAAGGACCTTGCGGCGCGGGAGGACCTTGCCGCTTCTGTCCTTTGCTGTCATCAGAGTTCGGCATAAAGGCGCATTATACATATATGACGCGCGGTGGAAAGAATTGTTGCGCGGGGTACACTGAGCGCATGGTAGTTGTTGAGAACAAACGCGTGGGTTTCGACTATACGATCATCGAAGAAATCGAGGCGGGTTTGGAATTGCACGGATTCGAAGTGAAGTCGCTTCGCGCAGGACATGGCTCGCTGAAGGGCTCGCGCGTGGTCGCCCGCGGTGGTGAAGCATATTTGGTGGGGGCATCTATTCCCGCCTGGCAGATAAAGAACGCTCCAAAAAGCTACGACCCCGAACGCACCCGCCGACTCCTCCTTTCCCGACAAGAAATCGCTCATGTTGCGAGCGCAGAAGGCCAAAAGGGTTTGACAATAGTGCCCTTAAAAGTGTATAATAAAGGACGTCATTTGAAGCTTCTCATCGCGGTAGCGCGCGGAAAGAAAAAGGAAGATAAGCGTCATTCCATACGTGAACGCGAAGAAAAGCGTCGTATCAGCAGAACATTGAAAACATAATATCCAGCCGGTCCCCACCTCTGATCACCAAATAAAACTATTTGCATGATCGGAGGTGGGGGGTGACTGGCTTCGACAGGGAAATCGGTATGTGCGTGCGCGTGGCGAAGTTGCGGAATCTTCTCAAACTTTCGCAAAACCTAAGTGCGAACAAAGTAGCACGGGCATTTTTGTCACCTATTCAGATGGCAGATTTGCAGCCCGCTTACGCTCTCGTAGCCTAAGCGCCGTCCACCAATCCGATACTTGATCAAGATTGGCTGGGCGTAAAAAAATTCAAGCACTCGTGTATGTCTGTCCAACATGCACGTAAGACCTGCGACTCGATGCGATGTGTTTCTGTTCATCTCCTATGCATCGCCTCTAAACAAAATCAGATGATCTACGCCTCGTAGATACACGCACCGTACTTTTCTTTGGACGGGAGTTCGATTCTCCCCACCTCCACAAAACAACAATGGGCGCCTTTGGGCGCTTTTTGTTTTAACGAAACGCGCCCTATGGGGATAGGGCGCGTAGTCTTTGCTCCAAGTGCTCTGGCATATCAGCACTCGGCTTCCAGTAGAGGAGCGTGATCAGCACGCCACCGTCGTCGATGACACGCAGATTTTCCGGCCACGGGCGCTTAGCCAACCTCACTTCAAAGAGACTGACGTTGGCGACCGACCAGATCCCGGAGTAGACAGAGGAGGGGTGCGCATCTATCTTTTGCCCATACTCGGGAATGCCCAGATGCTCCATCTTCAAACAATCGAGCGCGTTGGGCATGGCAATTTGCTCAGGCGCAATCACAAGACCGCACTCTTCGCGCATGCCTCGGATCACCGTTTCGGAAAGCTCTTCTTCGCGGATGCGTGTTTCCGTGATCGTAGCGAACCCTTTCATCTGGACGTGCTTGCCGTCGGGATAGATCCGAGCCGTTTGTTTGATAAATTCCGGATGATGCTCGTCGCCTATTCGGACTACGATCTTGACGGTTTCAGCGACTCGCCACACCTTGCCTTCGCTGTGTACTAGCTTCACTTCTTTTTTTTCAACTTCTTGCAGCAGTTGGTGCGAATCTTTCGGCCCTCGATCAAGTTCCTTAACGTTCACGCCGCCAGCCATAAGGAAAGAAATAAGGTCTATGTGCTTCATGACCTGTCTCCTCAGAGGTTGCTATTGCTTAAGCGACCATACAACAATACTAGAGCTATCGCAACTAACCGCGAGCCTCAAGAGGAAGTTCGACGATGAATGTACTTCCCTTTTGTTCTCCCTCACTTTCGACCCTGACGTCTCCGCCATGCAATTCCACAAGATTGCGTGCAAGCCACAATCCGATCCCAATACCTTTTCTCGTTCGTGAGCCCTGCTCAACCTGGAAGAATGGCTCGAAAATGCGCGTCAGCATGTCCGATGAGATTCCCACTCCAGTATCGCTGATGCGGACATCGACGTTCGTGTCAGCGATCTCAACAGACACTGTGATCGTATGCCCGGAATGTGAATACTTGGATGCGTTCGTGAGGAGATTGGAGAATACTTGTTCGAGCCTGACCTGATCACCACTCACGAAGATCGGATCATTCGGCCTTTTGTAATGGACCGATTGGTGAAGTTCGACACGGTAGTGTTCTGTCGAACTGATCGCACGTGATATTACATCCCTGAGATCAAGGTGTGCTCGTCGAATTAGTATTTTTCCTTCCGCTATCCTGGAGATATCAAGAAGGTCGTCCAGGAGCAGCCGGATAGTGCCGAGACGTTCGGACATCAGCGCAAGAGTTTCTTTTTCTTCTTGCGGACGCTCTCCGGAGAGCTGCAATAACTCCACATAGGAAGTAAGCGGTGCGAGCGGATTGCGCAATTCATGCGAGAGGACCGCTATAAAGTCGTTCTTCGCCTTTGATTCGGACTCCGCTCGCACGGCAAGATTTTGCAACGCCGCAACCTCTTGCTGCATGCGACTTCGATACACGCGTCGCTCCTCTTCCTGTGCCGCTATCAAAAGAAAAGACGCGGAAAGACCGCAGAGAAGAAGCGCTGAGGAAAGCGGGATGACCAGCCCTCCGGTCGCTCGCACTGTTCCGAATGCGACAAGCCCGGCAACACAAACGAGAGATAGTGTGACGAAGCGTGGGCGAAGCCGGAGCGCGATCCAAAACAATACAGGAATTGAATACCACACAAGCGATATGTTCCACAGCTGCGCGACCCCTACAATGAAATACAAATAGTAAATGCCGATGAGAATAGAGAGAGACCCAATGATTTCTATCCATTCTGCCGGGGTTCGCTTAAATCCGACCTTCGCGATCCATCGCATGAGAAATGTCGTTCCGATCATTTGCACGGCGAAGGCGTAGAAGAACGATAACTCGAGTCCGCTGTGTCCGAGCGACAGTTGGGTGCCGAGCTCTACCATCCCCGCGACGACCGCGCCACCGAGGATGGCGAGTGCATCCCGGCGCTGCCTAAAGAGGAGATCGAGCTTGAGGGCACGTAGCATGTAACCCACCGCTGCGGCCGCGATACCCGAACTTATGCCAAGCACCAACGACGTGATCGGATCGAGAGAGGTGGCGAACGCAACGATACCTGCGAGAATTACGATGAGCAGTGAGACTCTCGCGCCTCCGAGAAACACCGCCGTCACCGCGATCGACTGAAGTGCAAGAAGTGGCAACGTACCCGGAAACACAGTGGGGGTGATCAACGCGGCAGCGAAATAGCATACCGACACCACAAGAGCGATTGAAAGCGGTCGGCTCTCGAATTGAGTTACATATTTCGATCTTGAACTTGGCATAGCTTGCGCGTGGAAGATACCTGGAAATCTAGCACCGGTTCTACCTTGCTCAAAGTAGACTCCACATTTTTGTAAAAACTCCCCCTGGGGAGTTTTTACTTACGTATTCAAAACCCCCTGGAGACAGGGGGTTTTGAATCACTTGGAGACGGTGGCTTTTTCTTCCATCTTCTTTTTGTTATCAGCCTCCATCTTTTCTTGATCTTCCTTTGCCTTCTTGTCTGCAATCTCTTTTTCGTCAGTGGTCATTGTCATATCGTTATTCTTTTTACGCGTACCCAACTAATTGGAATCGACCTCGATACGGAACTCTACGCGAGTGCTCGTGTTTATTAGATGAATGCTTTTTAGAAAACTCATATTTGGATGTTCCTCGTTTCCACACTCTTTACTCAGTGCGACGTGCTGCCTCCTTCCCTATTCAACTAATTCATCAAATTCCCATTTTGGCAGGAACATACTCCATGACATACTTCATGATATGACTGAACTCACCTACACGCGCCAATATTATCCGGCTGAACTGGCATCACGCGTCATCAATGTCATCGTAAGCATCATTGAATTGCTGCTTGCTCTTCGGCTTGTTCTCGAACTTCTTGGTGCCAATACGGGAGCGGCATTCATTGCTTGGATATACAACGCAAGCGCAGGGCTCGTGGCTCCATTCGCAGGCGCCTTCCCCTCTATCTCGCTCGGAGGCAATTCTGAGATTGACTTCTCAACCGTCCTCGCGATGCTCGCCTACGCAATCCTTGGCTGGCTTGTCATTAAACTCCTCGCCTTCATCTTCGCCGCGCTCTAGAGCCCAACGTCCACAACGAGAACTGCGCACTCCCGGCGTGCAGGGTATACTCAACGCATGAGTGAGCGGTTGTATACGAATATTGGCGTCGCGGTAGCGATTATCTTTGCGCTTACAACAATCGCATTTTCTGAACACGTCGTGGCACAGGTAACGTGTCAAAGCGGTCAATTCGCCGCTCCGGCAAGTGATGCCGCATTTGGCATAACGCAAGGAACATGCGTAAACAATAGCCTGCAGCAACAGTTGCAGGGCGGATGCAGCTTCAACCCATATGACATCTTGCAGCAATTTTCGAGTCCAGGCGTCCTCCTTACCCCAAAAGCTGCTGCTGGAGGTTCATCGCAGCTCCAGGACGGTATCAATCCCGTGCTGGCGTGCAGACTCGCCCAATTTCTCCAGTATGCACAGGCGCAAGGACACACGCTCAAGATCGTGAGCGGCTATCGTAGCGCTCAGACGCAGGCAAATACCTGTCAGAGCATTTGCGGGAAATCCACTGGCTGCACCGCGGCGGAAGGAGGTAATTGCGGAGCCCCTGGCAACTCGTGTCATCAATACGGGCTCGCGGTCGACTTCGGGAGTGGAAGTTCGCTTGCATGGGCGCAGCAATTTCTCGGCCTCGGTAGCCCGGGAGCAGGCGCACAGCAATTCAAGCTCTTTTTCCCTATCAAAAGTGATGGAGGACACATGCAATGCATCGAAGATCTAGTCGGCGCTTGCTCGGCCTCAACAAAACCTTGTGACGGCAGTGTGAACATCACGCCCAACCTCAATTACACTCCGAGTAGCGTCACTCCAACCAGTGGGATTACGAGTGCGGTACGAAACATCTTCAGCCCGCAACCTGTTGCACAACCAACGATCACTCCGGCGCCTCCGATCACTCCGGCACCTCCGATCACGACGCCGTCGATTTCTGCTTGCACGCCGCAATACTCTTGCACGAACGGCACTGTGTACTACCAGTCAAGTTCCTGCACCACCTCCGTATTCCAAACCTGCCAAAATGGCTGTTCTGGAACGACGTGCGCGGTGAGTTCGACCACCATCAGTACGGCACCCTCCGCGCTCACCCTCTTGCAACAACTCGCGGGCACCACGCCAACTTCGAGTGTCTCTGCAACAGCAACACCACTCGCGCTGAATGCGAGTATTTACAACATCGTGCAAGGCAATCTAGGCGGGCAACCTACCGCTGTCGCAACCTCCTCACCGCAGGTCGCCCAATATCCTACATACGCTTCGCAGACATTCACATCGAACGATCTCTCCGGAAATGGATACGTTTCTCCGAGCTATACGCCGCTCCAGCAGCTTCTCGTATCCCTCAAAACAGCGCTCGTCGGGGTACTTCCCCTCTTGCAACCGTTCGGCGGCCAGACGCCGACCCGGGTCTACGCTGAGTAACGCTCTGTGGCACAGCGTCGCTTTTTGTGCTATAACCCTTGAACAAATGGGATTCACTAAGTACACGACACAGGCGGACAAAGAGCGTGTCCGCATGAATGAGGGCATCCGCGCACGCGAGGTGCGAGTTTTGGGTCCCGAAGGAGAGAATTTCGGGGTCATCTCTCTTGCCGAAGCGCTCGCAAAAGCGAAAGAGCTTGGACTCGATCTCATCGAGATTTCCCCCAACGCCAACCCGCCGGTGTGCAAGGTGACAGACTACGGCAAGTTCAAGTACGAACAGAAGAAAAAAGACAAAGAGGTGAAGAAGCGCGCGACGAAGGTCACTGAAACGAAAGAGGCGCAGGTGAAGATAGGCACGTCGACCAATGACATGAATATCAAGGCCTCGAAGATAGGGGCGTGGCTCCGGGAGGGACACCGGGTCAAGGTTGACCTCTTTTTGTGGGGTCGCTACAAGTACATGGAGTTCGCCTTTCTCAAGGACCGCCTCGAGCGCTTCCTTGCAATCATCCCGGAATCGTATAAAATCGCGGACGAGATCAGGATGAGCCCAAAGGGCCTCTCGGTCGTCATCGAGAAGGACACCTCGAAGAAGACACCTCCAAAAAAGGCGTCTGTGTCCGAACAACATGAAATCCAATAAATCATTTATGAAGAGGCTCCGCGTTACAAAGCGCGGCAAGATCGTCGCACGTGCGCCGGGCCAAAACCATTTCAATGCGAAACGCACTGGCTCCGAACGTCAGCGCCATCACCGCGCCGGAAGCTTTCACGCGGTCCTCAACAACACTGCAAAGAGCCGTTTCCTCAGCTAATTTTCCTATATGGCACGAGTAAAACGAGGGGTAACCAAGAATAAACGCCGTAAAAATATCTTGGCGCAGACCAAGGGCTATCGCTTCGACCGTAAGAGCAAAGAGCGCGTCGCAAAAGAAGCGATCCACCACGCCGGCGCCCACGCATTCCGACACCGCCGCGCCAAGAAGCGCGACTTCCGCCAGCTGTTCACGCTCCGCATCAACGCTGCTGCTCGCGAGAATGGTATCTCCTATTCGGAATTGATCGGTGCGTTGAAAAAAGCTGGCATCGGGCTCGACAGAAAGTCGCTCGCCCACCTCGCAAAAGACCACCCGGAAACGTTTGGTCGCGTGCTCAAACAAGTAAAAGCGTAATGGTAGAGTGGAGCGATGGTAGTCCTTGCGCTCGAAGTTCTACTTCTTGCCGTGCAGATCGCACTTTTTGCCGCCGTTGCGGCATTTTTGTTGCGCGTACTTGTGTGGGCCATATCGGGGCAACTGGACGCGCCTTTCGTACCAACGCCCACGCGATATGCGAAGACAGTAGTGGAAACTCTTGAGCTCTCACCGAGCGACGTCGTATACGAGATCGGGAGCGGTGACGGCCGATTCGTACTCGCCTGCGCACGCCTCGCTCCCGATACGAAATTCGTCGGCATCGAACGTAATCCTTTCTTGCATATAATCGCACGCTTCAAGAAGTACCGTGGGGGAAATCCGCGCAACATGGAATTTCGTCGAGGAGATTTCTTTAAAGCCGACTTTTCGCAGGCAACAAAAATGTACGCATATCTTCTCGACTCAGCCATGTATCAATTACAGCCCAAGTTCGAGCGCGAATTCAAAGGCCGTGTCGCTTCACGTGCATTTCCATTCGTGCGCAAAGAACTCTCTAACGTTATTGAGCTCAGCGGAACCATCGGTGCGCACGGGCAGCACCTACTTTTTGTATACGATTTTTAGGCAGCTCGCGGCGTAGGGTTTTTTCGGTGAATGAGAATGCTGGACGAAGGCCGTACTCACACGGCCTAGCGTCGGAATTCACCGAAAAAACCCTACGCCGCGAGCTGCCAATCTGAAAGAGTAGTTACAAAATCATCTCCGCGTTCTTGCCCGTTGCTGACCACCCGTCGTGGTTGTTGTAGACGAGATCTTTTCCCTTCTGTTTTTGGACCATTTCGACAAGTTGTTCCACCAGATGTTTGGGGTCTGCACCAAAGATTATGTTGGGGTTGGGACGGTGAGCCGCTGCGATGACCTCTCGCAAAAATTCTGCGGTCTGCCAGTCGCCCTCCAAAATACCGATAGGACGATGGTCTTCGAATGCGACCGCAAACTCATTCAGTGTGCCGATGCGGCCGGGCCCGATAATGACGGCGTCCGAGGAGCGCACGAGCAAGAGATCGCGACCCGAGTAGCCAAATCCTGTGTAGACAATAACGTCCATATAATCGAGCGGGAGTTTGTAGGTATCGAGATGCTCGCGTTCGGTTGCTGCAGGAGAAAAGCCGATCGAGAATCCACACTCATCCTTGGCGCCGAGCGCCGCGTACATCGGAAATCCGGTCGTAGCACCGGTATTGATGATTGCGCCTGCCTTTGCTATCTCCCGCCCCACTTCTTTCGCCTTCTCGAACGCATCCAAGCCAGAATAGGTCGTATCCGCGGAGCCGGAAACGGCAATTTTTATGACGCCGTAGCCATCCGGCAAGCGGCAAAAGTTCTGAGGAACGGCGCTGTGATTCGGATGGAGCACTTTCTTCGTCATCGTACGAAGCAGTATATCACCACTCTATCGAAATTGAATCTCCGGTAGCAGGAACGAGCGCCTCAACACCCAAAAAATCCTTGATTCTCTGTGCAAGAAACGCAGATGCTCTTGGTTCTCCCATAACAACGAACGTTTCTTCGAGAGAATCTCCTGCACTTTCCGCAAAAGCGAGTAGTTGATCGCGATCTGCGTGGCCGGAATAGCCCGTGAGCGAGATAACATGTGCATTCATTTGAATATTCTCACCGTCGATCGTAACATTCCGCTGCCCATCAGCTATTCGCCTCCCTAAGCTGCCAGGCGCTTGATATCCGACGAGGAGAACCGTCGCTTTTTTGTCGGAAAGATAGCGCTTTTCGTGCGAACGAACGCGACCTCCAGAGGACATGCCCGCGCCCGCGATGATTATTTTGGGATCCGGTTTCGTGTGGATGTGAGTGGAATCGGCGGCCAAGGGTGTTTCCGTGAGCATTGGGAACTCGAAGGGGTCTTGACCGCTTGCGAATGCTTCCTGCGCCTCCTTTTTGAGCTCATTTTTATATTTCTCAAATACCCCGGTGACCTTTATCGCGAGTGGAGCGTCGAGATAGACGGGAATGGGCGGAATTTCTTTTGCATCGATCATTTTGTGGAGTTCGAACAAAAGAACCTGGGTGCGTTCGATCGAAAAGGAAGGAATGAGGAGCGTGCCGTGTTTCCTTAACGCTTCCTCGACCGCAGATTTAAGGAGTTCTCGACGCGTAGAGCGGTCTTCGTGCATTCGATCACCGTACACGCTTTCCATGACGAGGTAATTTGCGCCAGACGCCGATTCAACGTCATTCAAAAGCGGCTCGGGAGAATTCCCGATGTCGCCGGTGAAGATGATGGTTCGCTCATTGCGAGAGAGTTTGACCATCGCCGAGCCGAGAATGTGTCCTGCGTCGAGAAGCTCCACGGTTGCATCTGCGATAGTGAATAGTTCGTGATACTCGACGGTCTTCCAGAGCGACAGCGCCCGCTCGACATTCTCTTTGTCATACATCGGAACACAGCCGTGTTGTTCCTGATCACGCCCCATGATAGAAAGCGCGTCCTCGAACATGACGGCGCTAAGATCATGCGTTGCAGGTGTTGAGTAGATAACGCCGCGAAACCCGTCGCGCACCAGTTTGGGCACGCGGCCGATGTGGTCTTGGTGGGCGTGCGTTACAAAAAGGATGTCGATGGACGAGGGGTCATACGAGAAAGCCTTTACGTTCTCGGTATCGCATTTGTTCGCTCCCGGGTGCTCTCGTTCGAGTGCGCCACAATCAATAAGTATGTTCTTTTCGCCGGTATCGAGGAGAAAATTCGCGCCCGTCACCGTTCCCGCACCTCCGTAAAAAGTTATTTTTGACGACACCTGCGGATTCTAGCACTGAAAAACCCGCCTCGACGGCGGGAGCTTCAGTGCGGCGGGTACGGCAAGCCTGGGCTTAGCGTCCAGGTGGGTTTCCGCAGTATGCAAACGCATTGTCTGCAACGATGTAAGAATCCCGTACTTTTACCAAGCAGGTTTAAGTACCAGCCGCTACAGAAAAGTATACACCTCACAAATTAAGAATCTATGTGTGAAGAGCCCCGGTAAGTTTTGCTTTTGGAGAATGAGAATACTGGTCGACGGCCGCACTCAGACGGCCTAGAGTCGGAATTCTCCAAAAGCAAAACTTACCGCGGGTCTACGCGCCAGGATGTATCTCAAACACGTGCGATGAAGGATTATGCGCTGGATGGAATTGGGTCGTGTGCACCTTATCCCCTTTTATCTCGAACATCGCGTGCGGAGATGCACCACTCGGATGGAATTCTGTCGCGAACGCTCTTCCATTCTCCACGCGATAGAGCGGTTTCGAAAGGTCCGCTTTTCCTCCCTTAATGTCATAGATATGCCCTTTATCCATGGCCATGACCGGCTTTGCGGTATGGAATCCGCCCGCATGCCCGTACTGCGATTGGTGGAGATACTGCATGATGACTAGAAAATATCTTCGAGCTCTTTCGCGTAGATGATGTCTTCGTGCTTCACCTTGTAGTCGATGAGTTCTTCTTTCTTGAACCAGTGCGGGATTTCCATAGTGGCTTCGTCGACGGAGCCGGATGCGTGAATGAGGTTGCGGACCGCGCGATTGTCGGTGTCCGACATAATGTAGGAATCGAGCACGAAGTCGCCGCGGATGGTGCCGACAGCCGCGCCGCGCGGCTCGGTGCCACCCGTAATTTTGCGAACGAGTTCGACCGCATGTGCGCCTTCCCATACCATCGCAATGACAGGGCCTGCCGTGAGGTACTTCTTGAGTCCGGTAAGGATCTTTGCGGTTATTTCGAGTGGATCTTCAGAAGGCGGTGTGAGACCGCGGTCGCGATAGCTTTTGATCGTTTTCTCACCGGTCACACGGCGCCAGTTCGGGTCGAGTGTGTAGTGCCCTTCAACTTGTTCAGTGGTCGGGACTAGCATCTTGAGGGCGACGATCTTTAATCCGAGTCGTTCATAACGCATCAGTATCTCGCCCATAAGCGAGCGTTGAATGGCGTCGGGCTTTAAAAGCACCAGTGTGCGTTCTTTGGATGGATGTTGCATGGCGGGATTGTACTACAGTTTTCAGAGCGCGTCATTTCGTCACCAGGATCTTCGCACTGCATGCGACGCTCTTGCCATTCGCGTCGTAAAAAGTGAATGAATAGTTCCAGCTGCCTGAATTTGAGAACAGCAGTGTCACTGCGCCGTTTGTCGGCCGCATATTCTCCGGATCTTTCGTTTGGTCAACAGCGCCCACGGAGCCCCACGCAAGGACGACCTGTTGGCCGACCTTCGCGCTTTGGACGTTAAAAAGTATCGCGCAGGCAATCGATTCGCCAGTTTGGAGCGAAGCCTCTTGTGCCTCAAGCGTCGCAACTCTGGATAGAAGTTGGGGTGGGGTTGGTCCTACCGGTATCATGCTGTCCGCAAGCGCAAAAGCCGGTGCGAACAACAGGATGCTGAAAATGAAGGTTCCAAACTTTTTCATCACCGAAACTATAGCACAGTGACGTCTAAAGAGGTTGTTGCGCAATGGGACCAGGGATGGTCGGACGCGAAGGCTGGGCGAATTTGCGGCGGATATCGGCTTCGACCTCTTCGCGCGGCTTGCCGTAGGTCGTGTAGGAAAGCTGCTTCAGCGCATCGACGCGTGAGTAGTCGAACTGCGGCAAAGTAACTGTTTGAATGGTGAATGGGCGCGCAGGAGTGCCGTTAACGAGAAGCGCTGCAACGCCGGTTCGATTTGGCAAATTCTCGAGGTCCTGCGCGTTGAAGGTCGGCGCGAACTGCTTTTCCATGAATTCCGCGTCGCTCGTACCGATGCGCATGGAGACTTTCGTGCCGACGTTGCCAATGACCGCGTCGCGGATATCTTCTTCGAGCTGCGCGATAAATTGGTGTGCGACTGTGAGCGACAATTTGTATTTTCTCGCTTCGGAGAGAATGGTCGCAATACTCGGCGTCGCAAAATTCTGGAATTCATCGATGTATAGGTAGAAGGTTGGGAGATCCCCGCGTGTGTCGACACGCGAAAATGCTGCTTGCAAGAATTTGGAGACCAGTACGAGTCCCAAAAGCGAGGTGTTGCGATCACCGAGACGACCTTTAGAAAGATTGGCAAGGAATATTTTCTTTTTGTCGAGAATTTCGCGGAAGTTGAACGCCGAATGTTCTTGAGCAACGATCGGGCGCATGATGTCGTTGGCCAAGAAAACGTCGAATTTGCTGGTGATGTAGGGCGCGACGTTCTCAAGCGATGGATCCCCCTGTGCCTGTTCAGCGATTTTGCGCCAGAACTGCACGATGATGGGATTGTTGCACTTCGAGAGCTTCAAGTTGCGGAACGCCGGGTCGGCAAAGACGCGCGGAATTTCCACAAAGGTACTGCCCGAATCCGGATCTTCAACGACAAGCTGCACGGCGTTGCGGTAGTACTGCTCGAACATCGGACCGAAGGCTTCTGGAACATCCGCATACAGTTTCCTGAATATGCCGTACACCTCATCCACGACGAATGTCTTCATCTCCGGTCGTGAGCGATCATATTCGAGCATGTTGAGTCCCATTGGTCGTGCGGTGTATGCAGGATCGAAATAAATGACGTCCCCCACGCGTTCCGGTGGGATTGCAGCGAGCACGTCTTCGATATCGTTGCCATGTGGATCGATGAATGCGACACCGTCGCCATTTTTAATATCTTGGATGATCATGTTCTTGATGAGACCGGTTTTACCGGTACCTGTTTGCCCGATGACGTACGCGTGGCGGAGTCTGTCAGCGGGCGCGAATTTGACCGGAGTTTCCGTCGCACCATAGCGGTTGACGCCAAGCGTGATGCCCTCTTGCGACATCTCGACCGGTGCGGGAGACTGCTTGGCAAAACTTCGTTTGAGCTCGCGAGAAGTCGTCACACGCTCCGCGGTGAAGTGGAACATCGAGGTTATTTCTCCAAGCGAGAGAGGCATCGCGTAGGATTGATCGAAGCTGCGATAGGTGAAATCACGTAGGAATTGAGCCAAGCCCCAGCTACCGACCTTCTTGAATACGAGGTGATTGCCTTTGGGGTCGTCGTATTGGCTGAACGGAGCTATCAAATTTGAAAGGAGATCATCGGCGCGCTCTTTGGTTGGGGCGGAGGTAACGAGACGGATGAGCGCGGGGGCTATGCGCGATTTCACTTTGCGTCCTAACTCTTCTACTGCGAGCTGATCCGAACCACGGCGAAATTCTTTCTCTTTGTCGTCTTTGTGTTTTTCCGGCATGAATATCGATTTCGCCGCGTCGTGGAAGACCTCGCCGAGCGTTGTTTCGGGCACTCGAAGGGCTTCCTGTAGCGGTCTTCCCTTTTCGATCTCGCGTATCATCTTTTTGAAATGATGGTTGTAGCGATCACCCTCGCTGCCAACGACGATTTGCATCGATGCGCCCTCACCATGCTTCGCAATTTTGGCGAACGCCGCGAGAAGAATGTTCATCGGGTCGTGTTCGAATAGGTCCGGCGTTTTCAAAGGATACGCCGGGTGCTCGGCAAGAGTGGCATAGGCACCGGCATTTGCGCCTTCGTAATTAAAGATATTGTAGTCGCCACGTTGCTCGCTGATGCGCGCATTAGGAAACACGGATGAGATCAGCCGCTCAGCAAGCGTGCGCTTTTCGCCCGGCACTGCCAGATAGAGCGTCGCTTCTTCGCTTCCTTCCGGGACCGCAATTTCGAGTGAAAATCCTTCGTCTTCGGCGATGAGTGACATGAGGCCGGCATAGAGTTGTTCCGAAGAAGAAAGTAGCAGTTCCAACTTTTGCTGGCGTGCTTCTTCCTTGCTTCCCTCGCCGTGTGCCTGCGGCTCTATTTCAAAAAGCGCCAAGTGGAGCGCGCGCTTCACCTTTTCCGGCATGCCAAAACCTTTGTCGGGCAATCCTTCGGCGATGTAGCGTACCAAGACGCGATGCAGATCGTCTTCGAGATGCGGATTCTTCATGCGCGCAACGATTGAGAGCGCGTTCCTAATTCCTTTCTCCTGCACAATCTTCAGAAGCCCGTCCATTTGGCCGTCGTGTGCTTCGGGCTCCAGATGCAAGACGCTCCGCAATATTTCATGCTCGGGCATAACGGTCGTCTCATGCAAAATAGTCGCCGCCGGAGTGTCCGCGTACTCGGCAATTTCGCGCTTCGCTATCCTGTCTTTCTCGAAACGATTCGGCGCAGCTTCCAATTGACGCTCTTTTTCAGCGACTTTTTCTCTCAAATACAGCAATTCCTCTTCAGGGGACTTGAATTTCTCGAGCGCAGCCGCTCGCGGCCGCTCCATCGTAACTGGAGGCATCGCTGAATTATATCATCGCAAATCTTATAACCGCACCGAGTCGTAGTAGCTGATTATCTTTGCGCCGATGTCTTTGCGGTAGTGCATCCCTTCGAAGTGGATTTTTTGCACAGCTGCATAGGCTTTTCCGATCGCGTCTTTGGGATTGGAAGCAAAGGCGGAAACACCGAGCACGCGGCCGCCATTCGTCACCAGCGTTTCGTCTTCGCGTTTTGTGCCTGCGTGGAAGACGACGATGTCCTCCATCGCCTCTGCGTCTTGAATGCCGGTGATGGGAAACCCTTTTTGGTATGCATCTGGGTATCCGTCGGAAGTGAGAACGATGTTAGCGGCATATCCTCTCGCCCATTCCACTTTGGAAATCAAATTGCTGAGCGTTCTATCCACGCACGCCTCAAGCAGGTCCAGAAGGTCATTTTTCAGCAATCTCATATATACCTGCGTCTCGGGGTCGCCGAAACGCGCGTTGAATTCCAAGACCTTCGCACCTTCGTTTGTTATTTTGAGCCCGGGATACAAAAGCCCGTCGAATTGCGCGCCACTTTTGAACAACGCCTGAAGAGTCGGTTGAACGATGGCGCGTTCGATATTTCTAGAAAGCTCTGGCGAGACCCACGGTATCGGCGCAATAACTCCCATACCACCGGTATTTTTCCCCTCATCATTATCGAGTGCTCGTTTGTGGTCTTGCGACGCTGGGAAGATCAGCGAACTAAAACTGTCCGTGAGCACATGGATGGAAATTTCCGGACCATCAAGAAAATCTTCTATCACGACCTCCTTTCCTGCCTCGCCGTGCACAAGGTCCACCATGAGTGCCTTGAGTGCCGCTTCGGCTTCTGCCATTGTCATGCAAACGTAGACGCCTTTGCCGAGCGAAAGGCCGCTCGCTTTTATAACGATCGGGGCGTTGTGCACCCTGAGGTATGCGAGCGCTGAAGCATGCGCGGAAAATATCTTGAATTGTGCGGTTGGGATCTTTGCCCCTTCCATCAACTTCTTTGAAAACGCTTTCGATGCTTCTATCTGTGCTGCGGCCTTGGTCGGACCGAAAACTCGGAGCTTACGCCCACGGAAAAAGTCGACGATACCGAGCGCGAGTGGATCATCGGGTCCAACGACCGTGAGCGCTATATTCTTTTTCTCCGCAAACCTGGCAAGATTTTCAATATCGGTCGCTTCGATCGCAACATTTTCGCCGAGCGCGTTCGTACCGCCGTTCCCAGGTGCTATGTAGAGCTTCCCAATACGCGGCGATTGCTTCAATTTCCACGCGAGCGCGTGTTCCCTACCGCCCGAACCGACGATCAATACATCGGTTGCCATAGCAATTATTCTCTCGTCAAAATTTGGGGGCCGTCTTTGGTGATGATGACCGTGTGCTCAAAATGAGCTGTGCGGGAGCCGTCCTTCGTGCGGTAGGAATAACCGTCTCTGTCGATAAAAAGTTCTCCCGTGCCGAGCGTCATCATGGGTTCGATGGCGATGACCATATTCTCAACGAGGCGTACCCCCTGCCCTGGCTCGCCGAAATTGGGTACGTGTGGCTCTTCGTGTACTTCACGACCTACACCGTGACCGGAGAGATTGCGCGGGAAACCGAACTCGTATTTTTCTGCTATCTCTTCGACCGCGTGGCCAATGTCGCCGGTCGTGTTGCCAATCTTCGCCTCCGCTATCCCAGCCGCTGTCGCTTCTTGGGTACCTTTTAAGAGTTTCTCGTCGTCGGGACTCTTTGATCTCCCTGCGATGACCGTGACAGCGTGGTCGGTGCAAAGTCCTTTGTGCCAAATACCGAAATCGAGGCAGACGACGTCGCCCTCTTCGATAATCGCATCGTTCTGCCCGGCTGGCGAGTGCACGATGGTGTCGTTGATGGAAAGACAGAGCGCCGAGGGATACCCGACTTTGTCGCGCTTGTCTTTGTGGCCAAGAAATGCTGGTTTGTCCCCGTCCTTCGCCACCATCTCGAGCGCGCGCTCTTCGAGTGCATGCGCAGTGATACCAGGTACGGTCAATTCTGCGAGCATGCGCACGTGACGCGCGAGTCGTCTGCCGCCTTCGCGCAAGATCTCTCGCTCTTCCTTCGTTTTCGCGATCATGCCAATTTCAAAGCTGCCAAAATATTCTTATGAATGGTATCCGTGTCAGAAACGCCATCGATCTCGTGGATGGTGCGTCCGCGGCTCTTCAGAAGTTCCAACTGCGGCAATACCTCCGTCTTGGTCCACGCAAGGCGTGTGCGGATCCCCTCTTCGGTGTCGTCGTTCCTTCCGCGAGCCACGAGTCGCTTCACTGCGGTTTCGTCGTCGATGACGAGGTTGATGACCTGGAAATTATTTCGGTTGAAAAATGTCATCATCTCGTCAAAGCAGCGTGTTTGGTCTGGACCGCGCGCCAATCCATCGGCAATGATGTGCTCAGGGCCCGTCAGCGTGTCTACGATCTTTTTTGTCTGAAGATACACCGGCATGAAATCCGGCATGCGTTTTCCTGCGTCTATCACTTCTCCAGTGAATTTGCCGGCGTAGGAGCCCGTGTCGCGCAGATTGCGCAATTCCTGGCCCATGTCGATCTGGATGACACCACGATCCGATTTTGACTTCAAAAAGTCGACGAGCATTTTCACCTGCGTGCCCTTGCCCGCGCCTTGAGAACCGAAAAAGAGTACCGTTATCGAATCCATTAATCGAGATTGTAGCCTTCTTTCTTGAGAATTCCAATGACCTCTTCAACGGCAGAGTTGAGTTTCCCATCTTCATTCCCGATGCGGTAGTCGTACCACGGTGCCTCGTGCGCTACTTCGTTCTGCGTAAATTTCAAGCGCTCCTGCCACTCCACATCGCTCATCGGTGAACGGGCGCGCACGCGCCGCTCGAACGCATCAAGCGATGGCGGCATGATGAATATAGTCGTCGCGCTGTAGTGTTCTTTCAAATATTTCGCGCCCACAATCTGTACGACCGCGAGCACGACCTTCCCCTCTTTAAGCCTGCTGTCGATGTCCGGTTTGTAGGTGCCGTAGTAGGTGTCTGTATCAACGCGATGGTAATGCTCAAGAATGTTCCCTTCGGCAAGTTGCTTTTTGAACTGCTCGTTGCTGAGGAAGTGGTAATTGATGCCGTCTTTTTCGCTCGGACGAATCTCGCGAGTCGTCGCGGTAACCATTAGGGTCACGCGAGGGAAGCGTCGCACGAGTTCTCTCGCTATCGAATCTTTGCCGCTTCCTGCCGGCCCCGCGATGACGACCACCTGCTTGTCCTCAAGCGCATTCATTGCGCTTAATACTCTCGTATCGAAGTCTGCGCGTCAATTTTCTTAACCACATCCAGGACGACCGAAACCACGATAAGGAGTGCCGTACCCCCGATGGTGATGGTAGTAACACCCGTTACCCCCTGCAGAATGATGGGAAGTATCGCGAGGCAGCCGAGGAACAAGGCTCCAACGAGTGTGATGCGCGTGATGATGTTGCCGAGGTATTCAGCCGTCGTGCCGCCCGGACGAACTCCTGGAATGAACGCGCCGTTTTTCTGCAAATTCTTCGAGACCTGGTGCGGCTCGAAGGTAATGGCCGTGTAGAAATAGGTGAATACAACGACGAAGAAGAAGTACAGGGCGCCGTATATCCATTGATTGGCGAGTCCGTTTACAACGTGCTGCGCACCGGCTTGGAGCCAACCGATGCTCGAGTGCGTGAGGAAGGTCGCGATCATTTGAGGGAAAAGCAATATGGAAAGCGCGAAGACGATCGGAATAACGCCGGCCTGGTTCACGCGGAGCGGCAAATACGTGGAAACCCCGCCCATGACCTTCATACCGCGCACGCGACGTGCGTAGGTGACAGGTATCGGGCGTTCGGCTTCGGTGATGAACACAACGCCCGCTGTTATGACGAGCGCTGCCGCAAGCAAACCGATGATGCCAGGGATTTGCGATGCTTCAAACGAGAACGCGAGCTGCGAAAGGCCGCGCGGGATACGCGCAACGATACCGGCAAAGATGATGAGTGAGACACCGTTCCCTACTCCGAATTCGGAGATGAGTTCACCGATCCACATAAGCAGAACGGAACCAGCTGAAACGACGAGCATGTTGGTGAGCAGCTGTATGGGCGTGAGCGCAGGCACAACGCCGCTTTGCTGCAAGAGCAGAATGAAGCCGAATGCCTGGATGAGCGCGAGCGGGATCGTGAGATAACGCGAATATTGCGTGAAGCGCATGCGACCCGCATCGCCCTCTTCTTGATACATCTCTTTCAATTTCGGGATAAGGACCGTCATCAGTTGCATGACGATGGATGCGGTGATGAAAGGTCCGACACCGAGCATCACGATCGAAAGTGTTGAGAATCCGCCACCTGAGAACACGTTCAAAAGGCCAAAGAATTGGTTATTAGCGAGAAATGATTGGAGTTCGACGGCATTGACGCCCGGAATTGGAATTGCAGCAAGAAAACGGAACACAATGAGTGCTCCCAAAACGAAGAGAATACGGTTACGAAGGGTTCCGTCTTCGATGACGACCCGCATTTTTTGTACGAACGAGTCCCACATAATTAGGCAATGGTACCGCCGGCTTTTTCTATCGCGCTGCGAGCTGAGGCAGAGGCAGTAACACCAACGAGAGAAAGTTTCTTGCTCAATGTGCCGCCAACGATCTTTACGCGGACATCTCCACGTGAACGGATAGCTCCCTTTTCTGCGAGCGTTTTGCGAGTCACTTGTTCACCAGCCTCGAACATCTTCTCCAATTTCTCAAGGGAAATGGCGACAGGATCAGGGCGCGGAACGTGCGTGCGTCCACGGTTCTTACCGTACCCACGGCGCTTCGGGATCTTCTTGATGATGTCGCGGAGCTCTGGGCGGCGCTTGTTACCGGCGCGTGCTGTCTGACCTTTTCCACCACGGCCGGACTGCTTGCCGCGCGAAGAAGCTTGTCCACGGCCGACACGACGGTAGGCGCGCTTGTTCGTTCGTTTCAGTTGGTTGAGTGATGCCATATTATTGTTTTGAGATTGATCGGAGGGCCTCTATTGCCGCACGAGCGTTGTTGACCTGGTTGTGGCTTCGGGAAAGAAGCTTGCCGGTAACGTCTGTGATACCTGCGAGTTCAAGGACCGTACGCACGGAAGAGCCAGCGACGAGTCCTCGACCTGGAGACGGACGGATAATTACTTCGGAAGCGCAAAACTTTGCGGCCACGTCTTGCGGAATGGAGCGGTTCTTGGTGAGCACGAGGCTGATCATCGCTTTTTTCGCAGCGCGTGTCGCTTTTTCTATCGCGAGCTGCGTGTCGGCGGCTTTGCCCAAGCCCACACCGACGCGGCCCTTTTTGTCACCAATGACGATGGCAGCTGAGAAGTTGAAACGACGACCTCCGGCCATGACACGAGCGACGCGGCGGATGCCGATCAGTTTTTGTGCGAATTCGCTGCGCGCAGCATCGCGCGGACCTCCACGGCCACTTCGCGGACGGCGATCATTTCTGCCGCCTGCTCCAGGGCGAGGACCTCTTGGCGGCATGACGCGGCGCTCGGATGGGCGAGGCGCCTCTGCTTCTGCGACGACCGGGGCCTGGACCTCGACCGCATCTGCTTCTTTGATTATTTCGTCAGCCATATCGTTGTATTAAGAAAATTAAAATTGAAGTCCCGCTGCACGAGCTGCGTCAGCAAAAGCTTTGATGGTACCGACGTATTGAAAGCCACCGCGATCAAAAACAACCTTGGTGATTCCCTTTTCCTTTGCGCTCGTGGCCAAAATTGCAGCAGCCACTTCAGCGCGCTCGCGGGGAGTCTTACCTTTCTGCGCTGCCGAAGAAACCGCAACGATGGTTTTCATCTCATCATCGTTGATGATCTGCGCGACGAGCTTCGTGTTGGATTTGTAGACCGAAAGACGCGGACGCTCCGCGCTCCCGGAAACTTTGGCTCGCACACGAGCGTGTCGGCGAGTTCTTTTCAGTTGTTTAAGATTTGTTGCCATATTATGCCGTCGCGCCCGCTGCCTTCTTGCCTTGCTTCTGTCTGACCACCTCGCCCTCGTAACGAATGCCCTTGCCCTTGTACGGCTCCGGCTTTTTGAGCTCGCGCACGGTCGCCGCGAATTGTCCGACCTGTTCTTTGCTGGCTCCTGTGATGGTGATTATGTTCTTTTCGACGACCGCCGTGATGCCTTCCGGGACAGAGACGACGACAGGGTGTGAAAATCCGATCTGCAACTTAAGCTGTTTTCCTGATAGCTCCGCGCGAAAGCCGATGCCTTCGACCTGCAATTTCTTTTGGAATGGTGTGTTGACTCCCGCTACCATGTTGCGCACGTGTGCGGCGTAGGTGCCCCACAAGGCGCGAGCGAGGCGTGTCTGCTGCGCGGGAGATACGACGGCTTCGCCGTTAGCAATTGCTATTTCAACAGCCGGGTGCAGGGCACGCTTCAAGGTGCCGCCCTTGCCTTTGACGGTGATCTCTCCGCTTGCAATCGAGACCTCGGTGCCTGCGGGGATTTTTATGGGAAGTTTTCCAGTTCTAGACATATGCGTTACCAAATTTCAAAGAGGGCTTCGCCGCCGATCTTTTCCTTGCGTGCTTCTTTGTCGGTCTTGATGCCCTTCGGGGTTGAAAGAATGAGGGAGCCGTGGCCGAGTCGGACCGGCATAATCTCGTGGACGCTTTTGTACATGCGACGGCCCGGCTTCGAGATGCGGCGCGCACCGCGGATGACCGGAACCCCCTCTTCGTCGTACTTAAGGACAACATCGAGCGTTCTCTTGACTTTCTTTCCTTTCTTTTCGATGCCAGCTACGTAGCCCGCGTCTTTCAGTTTTTCTGCGATAGCGAGCTTGAATGCCGAGTATGGGATAGAAGCCGTCGCCTTCTTAACAGCGCCCGCGTTCTTGAGCCGTATCAAAAAATCTCCAACAGGGTCAGTTACCATACAATTACCAAGAAGATTTCTTAATGCCTGGGATATTGCCTTCAAGCGCTTCCTCGCGGAAGCAGATGCGGCAAAGGTTGAAATCACGCATAAAACCGCGGGGGCGACCGCACTTGAAGCAACGTCGCACGATGCGGCTTGAGAATTTAGGCTTTCTATTAGCCTTCACGATCATTGACTTTTTTGCCATGTAGTTGAAAACCGCGGAGGAGAAGTTCGGGCGCTTGCATCCCGCCTTGCGGCGAAGATTACGACGTTCCCGTTCGTGATCTCGAATCCCTCAATATACTTCGGGTAAAACGAGACCCCCTACGAGGCTCGGACAATATATGCGAAGCGCTTCGCAAAGTCAAACTATTGACCATGGCGCGTATGTGCCTAAGATTGGACCAGCCAGGAGGATGCCATGTTGGATACGCCTACAAGGGATCGGTTAGACGTCGCCACACCAGCGTCTCAAGATGATCTCATGCTCAACTTGCGGCGGGAAGATGGTTCGCTGAAAACCCTCACCGAAATCGAGGATGAGGTGATGAGAATTTACCTCATCGTATGCCTCGACAGTATGGCTGAAGCCGCATGCTCGCTTGGTATCGGACGTTCAACGCTCTACCGAAAACTTACTCCAGAAAAGATCGAGCCCGCACTCGACTGAATGTTCCCACTAAGCAAAAACGGGCGCCGTAAGGCGCCCGTTTGTTTTATTTGTTGTCCGTGTTTGCTTCTTTGAGCGGCAGCCCGAGGTGGCGGAAGAAGGCTTCCGCTTCCTTTTTATTCTTTGCAGTCGTTGTGATGGTGATGGCAATGCCGAAGATGTCTTTGGATTCCTCGTCGGCAGTTTCGGGGAAAACGGTGTGCTCGCGCAAGCCGATGGTGATATTTCCCATCTCGTCGATCGCTTTGGGTTGGATGCCGCGGAAGTCCTTCACGCGCGGCAAGACGATGTGGATGAGCTTGTCGAGAAATGCCTGCATCTTGGCACCGCGGAGGGTCGTCTGGTAGCCGACGACGTCGCCTGTGCGCGACTTAAAGTTGGCAATCGCCTTCTTGGCTGCGCGAGGAGCAGCATGCTGGCCGGTGATGCGCTCGAGTCTGCCCTCGATGAGCTCAAGACGTTTTTTGTCTTTGTTGACCTTGCCAACGCCCGTCGAAACGATGATCTTAACTACGCGCGGCGCCTGCATCGGTGATGCGTAGCCGAACTCCCCCTTGAGGGCTTCGAATGTCTTAGATTGTGTTGCTACTGCGTTCATATACTTATAGTTCCTGACCGCTTTTTACTGCGACGCGGGTGCGAGCGCCATCCTTGCGCGCGATCTTGATGCGGGTTGGCTTGCCGTCTTTGGGATCTGCGAACATGACGTTGGAGATGTGGATAGGCATTGCGATCTCGACGATCTGGCCCGTGCGGGATTGCGCGCTCGCCTTGCGGTGTTTTTTGACCAGGTTCATTTTGTCCAGAACGAGCATGTTGCGTGCAGGGAGCATGCGGACGATGGTGCCCGTTTTGCCTTTTTCTTTACCGGCAATGACGACTACTTTGTCTCCTTTTTTAAGTTTCATATTTTTATACAACCTCTGGTGCTAGTGAACCGATCTTTTGATAGCCAGCGTCTACGACTTCGCGCGGAATAGGACCGAAGACACGATTGGCCTTGGGCTCCTTTGGTTCTTTGCCGCTGCCCATAATGAGCACGACCGCATTCTCATCGAAACGGATGTAGCTGCCGTCTTTGCGACGCAAGGCGTTCTTGGTGCGCACGACGACCGCGCGGTGAACCTCCTTTTTCTTCACACCTTTGCGTGGCTGCGCTGTCTGGATAGAAATGACGACCTCTTCACCAATACCAGCGTAGCGCTTTTTCGAACCGCCCAGCACTTTAAATACGCGTCCGATCTGTCCGCCAGAGTTGTCAGCTATTTTTACGAGTGAGCGGTCTTGGATCATATCAAGATAGGGACTACAGATTAATTAGCTTCGGTTGGTACCGTCTCAACTTTGGCGACGCGCGCGGCGATGATGAAGCGCTTTCGCTTGGAGATGGGGCGAGTTTCGCGAATGGTCACGCGGTCCCCTATCTGCACGGAGTTGCCTGGGTTGTGCACGAGAAATTTCTGGCTGCGGCGGATGTACTTTTTGTACTTCGGGTGCTTCACGTAGCGCTCCACCTGCACGGTGCAGGTATCCTTCATCGCCGATTTGACGACGATGCCGTTGAAGAGCTTTCCTGGTGTTGGTTTTGCTTCCATATATTACTTTGTATTCGAAAGCTCGCGTTCACGCAACTCGGTGAGAACTTGAGCGATCTCTTTGCGGAGCTTGCGACCTTCACGCACGTTGCGGCTCCGGCTCCCTGCGCCACCAAAACGGAACGCGCGGAGGCCCTCTCGCTTGTCGATAAGCGTCTTTTGCAATTCTCCTACCTCCTGTGTTTTGAAAGTTGCCATATGATTATTGACGCGCGACGACCTTAGCCTTCACCGGAAGCTTCGTACCGGCTTTGCGAAGCGCCTCGCGCGCCATCGCCTCAGGTGCTCCGTCGACTTCGAACATAACTCGGCCCGGACGCACGTCGATAACGTAGCCTGCGACGTCGCCCTTGCCTGAACCCATGCCTACTTCAGCTGCTTTCTTTGTGATCGGGCGGTCAGGGAAAATGCGTACCCACACTTTGGCGGTTTTGCCTGCTGCGCGAGTGAGCGCACGACGAGCAGCTTCGATCTGGTTCGAGGTAATGCGAGCCTGCGTCATTGACTTCAAGCCATACGCGCCAAAAGCGACGGTGATGCCACGTGTTTCCGGGCGCATGAAGCGCTTCGGGTTCTTTCTGCCCGTTTGCCACTTGCGGTGTTTTGCTTTTTTCGGTGCCAACATACAATTATGCGCGTTGTTCTTTCTCCTTCTCGAATATGTCGCCGCGGTAGATCCACACCTTTACGCCGATGACGCCGTACGGAAGGTAGGCGATCTCCTTTGCAAAATCGATGTCGGCGCGAAGTGTCTGAAGCGGAACGCGACCACGTTTGATCTCTTCCTGGCGAGACATTTCGGCGCCACCAAGACGACCGGAAATGCCGATGCGAACTCCCTGCACGTCGCGGTTGGCCATGACCTTCTCAACTGTTTGCTTGAGGACACGGCGGAAGGTTTGGCGCTTCTCCAATCCCTCGGCGACCATGTACGCAACGACTGGCGCCTGAGATTCAGGCGAGCGAACCTCTTCAATATCGAGTCTGACAGCAAGCTTCGGTGCGCCTTTGACCGTGCGCATGAGCGCCTCGACCTCTTTGGTGAGCTTCTGAGAACCCTCTCCACCGCGGCCAATGACGAGGCCCGGTCGCGAGGTCTTCACGAGGAGACGAATGGAGTTCTGATTGCGCTCAATTTCAACGGAGGTGACGTACATGCCGCGCAAACGCTTCTTGAAGAAGCGACGTATGGCGGCATCGACCATCACGTTGGTGCGATATTCGAGCGGGGTCTTGGCGAACCAGCGCGATTTCCAGTCGCGGATGATGCCGAGGCGGTGTGCGTATGGGTGTACGGTGTGTGTCATAGTATTTTACTTTGCTTTCTTGGCGCGGACTTTCTTGGCTGGAGCGTTGGTGCCGAGTTCCAAGGTAACGATGGACATGGTCTTGCGGATAGTGCCGGAGCGACCACGTGCAAAAGGGCGGGAACGGCGCATGACTGCACCTTTATTGACCGCGATTGTCTTCACGTAGAGCGCGTCTGGCGCGATACCGGAGTTGGCGACAGCTGAATCGAGCAATTTTGCGATGGTCGGAGAAGATTTCTTCGGCAAAAAGTGGAGTGCCGCACGCGCAGCCGGCACCGACTTGCCGCGGATCATGTCGGCGACGAGGCGGACCTTGCGGGGCGACTGGTGATAGTTTTTGAGAGTTGCTTTCATACAAAATTATTTCTTCGCGGTGTCGGCGGTCGCCTTCGCAGCTTGTGCGGTCGCGATCTCAGCCTGCTTGGCGGCAATTTCAGCCTCCTTCTGCATTTTGCCTCCGTGTTTGATGAACTTCGTGGTCGGCGCGAATTCTCCCAAGCGGTGTCCGACCATATCTTCTGTCACGAACACCTCGATGAAATCTTTACCTTGGTGCACGGCGAAGGTGAACCCGACGAATTCAGGCGCAATAGAAGAGGCGCGTGCCCACGTTTTAATAGAACCGGCGTTCGGTTTGCGGGCGCCAACTTTTTTCGCCAATTTCACGTCCACGTAAGGACCTTTTTTGAGACTTCGAGTCATGGTTGCAATTGAAAACGCCCCTCGGGCGTTGGCATAATGTATACGAGTTGGACTCGGGTGTCAAATTCTTTCTGTAATTCCTAGAAGAATTGAAGGTCGTGTTGCAGGTCTTAATAATTGTTGTCTGATTTGGACTTTTGAGCTATTGTTGAGGCCGCGCAATATGGGAGGTCGCGATGACCGATAACATTCTGATGTTCCTAACGCTCGGGTGGATTATCTATATCCATCACTGGCTCCTCACGATCCCGCTTTCGATCGCGGCATTTCTGATCGGACTGAAATCGAGGTTTTGGGCGGTTTGGTTCCTGATCTTCGATGCCGGGGGTTACATCCTGCTGCCGGCGCTGCCGAACGCCGCCCGACACGAAGACGCAATGATCTATATGGCGCTTCCGTTCCTCATTCCGTTCTATGTGCTCGTGCCGTTCGGACTCGGCCAGCTCATGCGCTGGTGGAGGAGCAAGCGAAACGCCACCGTGTACATCGGCTAACCGCCGACGCAAAATGAAAAAGCCCGGGACAAGTCCCGGGCTTTTTGTTTTACTTTCGTTTACCAACCTTTCGGCGGGAAACAATGTAAACGTTGGAGTATTTCTTGGGGTGACGGGTCTTTTGGCCCTTACCGGACGGTTTGCCCCACATAGTTTTTGCGCGGCGGAGCCCCCGGCCCTGCTTGCCTTCACCTCCACCGTGCGGGTGGTCTACCGGGTTCATCGCAGTACCACGGACAGTCGGGCGGATACCCTTCCAGCGGCTTCGGCCTGCTTTACCGTAGTTCTCGAGACGATGGTCTTCGTTTGATGCGGAGCCGATCGATGCCCAGGCGAGACCGTGTACGCGACGTATTTCTGTCGAGGGCATTTTGAGGTTTGCGTAGCCAGCGTCTTGTGCGACAACTTCGGCAAAGTTGCCAGCTGAACGTGCCATCTTGCCGCCGTTACCTGGCTTTATTTCGATATTGTAGACAAAAGTACCGACGGGGATCTTGCCAAGTGGCAATCGGTTGCCAATCTTGATGGCAACATTTTCTCCAACAACGAATTCGTCGCCAACTTTCATCTTTTGCGGCAATACAACGTAGCGCTTCTCGCCGTCTCGATAGACCGCCAAGCCGATGAAGGCCGAGCGCATCGGGTCGTATTCGATGGAAGTGATCTTCGCAGGAATGTCCTTCTTGTCGAACTTGAAATCCACATCTCGGTGGCGCTGTTTGTGTCCGCCACCCTGGTGACGCGTCGTGATGCGACCAAATGAGTTGCGACCGCCGTGTCTCTTTGCGCCTTTCAAGAGAGATTTCAGTGGTTTGTGGCCTGAGAGCGCCTCGCGATAGTTGACGCGCGACATCTGACGCGAGCTCTTGGTTACCGGACGATAGGTTTTGATGCTCATATGATTAGCTTACGGTGATAGTTTCCCCGCTTTTGAGGTACACGTAGGCTTTCTTACCGCCGGATTTTACTCCTGCGCGACCAGTGCGCATGCTGCGGGTCGTTTTCGAAGGAATTGATACAACGCGGATCTTGTGAGGTGTCACCTTGTACGTTTGGCGCACTGCGGCGGCGATATCTTGCTTCGTCGCGCGCGGGTCGACGTCGAACGTGTAAACGCCAACGCTCTGATGCATCGAGGCTTTTTCCGTGATGCGCGGGTTTTTCAGAATGTGTGCGAAGTTCCCGCCCACGTTCGTGGTGGAAACAGCTTGCTTCGCGACCGGAGTCGTTGCAACAGGCTTTGTTTCCTCAGTTTTCTGTTTTTTTCCAAAGAGTGCCATACGATTATTTTTTATTGTTTCTTGGCTTTTGTTCTTGCCTCAACGAGCTTGATAGCTGCTTCCGGGTTCTCGATAACGAGGTAGGTGCTGCCTAAGACCGCGAGCGGATTGAGGTCGGTCACCTTCATGCAGGAGACGTTACCGAGGTTGCTGAAGCTTTTCTTCGAAGCATCGGTCATTTCGGGAATGGCGACGAGCGCTGCGTTCTTTTTCTTGCTCGAAATTCTTTCGAAACCCGAGACACCACTCAATGCCGTGAACATTTTCTTCGCGGTCGCGGTCTTCGGTGCGGAAAAGCCGAAGCTATCTACGAATATGACCTGTCCGTCTTTCAGTTTTCTGGAGAGGGCCATGAAAAGTGCCTTAGCGCGCATTTTCTTAGGTATTGCGCGAGCAAAGACTTTCTCGTTGCGCGGACCGTGTGTGACACCTCCATGGCGCCAGATCGGTGAGCGGATTGAGCCGTGACGTGCGCGACCAGTGCCCTTTTGCTTCCATGGCTTTATGCCTCCACCACGTACTTCTCCACGATCCTTTGCATGTGCGACATGTGTGCGAGCGTTGTCCTGCATTGAGGTCACGACCTGGTGCATGAGCGAGTCGTTCCACGCGACGCCGAAGATGCTCTCAGGCAACTCTACGCTGCCGGCTTTCTTTCCTTCGATGTTGTAAATGTCTGTTTTCATATGAATATTTAGCCGCGGATCTCAATGAGCGTGCCCGGACGACCAGGAATAGCCCCGGAAATAAGAAGTGTATTGCTCTCGAGATCAACTTGAAGAACGCGAAGGTTTTTTACCGTAATGCGATCGTTACCCATGCGGCCTGCCATGCGCATGTTCTTGACCACCCTGCCTCCTGCGCGACCACCTCCACCGATAGAGCCTGGGGAGCGTTCCCTGTTTTTCTGACCGTGACTGCGCGGACCGCCGTGGAAGCCGTGGCGCTTCACGACACCTTGGAATCCTTTTCCTTTCGAGATAGCTGAGACCGCGACAACGTCGCCCGGAGCAAAAACGGATACATCGATTTTGGCACCGCGTTCCAATCCTTCGGCTGGGAATTCGCGGAGGAAGCGAGCGGGTTGGAGATCCTTGAGATGACCTTGCAGCGGTTTGCCGAGATTCTTTTCTTTCTTCGTACCAAAACCGAATTGTACGGCGGCGTAACCGTCCTTTTCTGCTGTCTTCACCTGAGTCGCAACGAGCGGTCCAGCAAGAACGATAGTGGCAGCCGAAACGACGCCCTTCTCGTCGAAGACCTGCGTCATCTTTCCTTTTGTGGCTAGCATGAATTTCATATTTTCAAAAAAATGTACCCGCACAACGGCGGGCATCTCTCAGCTCCACCATTGGTCCATATGCGGACTTGGGTGGACGCACTATATACGAAAAAATAAGGTGTGCAACAGCGCGGGAAGGCGAGGTTAGTTTTTGTTTCCCGTATTTAAATATGCTGCGTATGTAACGACAGGGTCCGGCACACAGAAAATGAAAAGGGGTTGGCGAAAATCTTCAAAAACTAACCTCGCCTTCCCGCGCTTGATTTATCAACCCTGCGCGTGCGGGTGACCCATCTCACGCATCACACTGAATATAAGGATGAAAAGCACCGCCGCGGCGAAAAATGCGATAGGAATTATCGGGAGTGAGCCATCGAGACCGAATGCATTTATAAATGCACAGCTAAAGCTCGTGCACTCAGGCGTTGCTGAGGATGAAGAATTTTGGGGAGTGACACTTGCCGGACGATACGTAAGCGCAGAAGCCGTGACGCCTTGCGCTTCTGCTTGTGAAGTCAACGAATCTACCAGTGCGCTTATTTGTGCTTGCGTCATCGTTTGCGAACGCGGATCGGCCGAGACTTCAGCCTGAATAGTGCTACGTAACTGAGCGTCTGAGGTCGAAGTTGTTTGAGCGAAGGCAATGCGTACGCCGAACAATACACACAGCACTGCGATTACAAGAAGAATGCGGGAGGTCAGAGGGAGAACGGCGCGCGCATGCATAAGAGAACTATATCAGTTCTCTGGCGCACCGAAGCACCTTTTCCACACGTTATTGCTCGTCGAATTTCGGCACGATGTTAACCGTCGCGGAGCGTGTGAAGGTACTGCTGTCGAGACCAGTACACGCAAGGGTATAGGTAGTCTGTGCGTTGATGACGCTCGAAGTCTCGGTAGAGGTCGCGGAGCAAGCCTCGCCGGTGCATCTCCATCCTTGCCCGTCGCCATTGGAACCGCTCACCGTACAAGATTGCACGTTGGCAGCGCTCCAGAGAACGCTGGTAATATTGCCGGATTTGATGAGCGAGGGGCGGACGATAATGTTGCCGGATGGTGTAGGTGCCAGCGCGCAAGCACCTGCGAAACACCCCCACGAGCACGTCTGCGATAGGCTCTCTCCGCAGCTCGAATCCTCATGGTACAAGTTCCCGTCGGCGCCGCACACCAACTGATCGACACACTGTTGGAGGACGCACGAATTCGATTGCGCGGAATATGCATATCCTCCAGGGCAACTGGTGAAGACGCACGTATTGTTCTGGAGGCTGTACCCGAGCGGGCAATTCGTGCTCGTGTTGATACAAGTATTGTTTTGTAAGGTGTAGCCGGTCGGGCAGGTCAAGGATGGTTGTTGTTGGCCCCCACCAGGAAAGCATTCCCCGTTTTGCATGATATAGCCCGTAGGACAAAGCGGCGATGGGCCGGGGGTAAAATTCCCGCCGCACGCTTCGGGATTCCCGCTTGGGGCAACACTTCCGTCGGGGCACAAGCCGTAAATGTTTGCCGGACCGCCGCAGCCGTTCGGGTCCTCCGCGTCGCCGGGATTGGACGGACATGAGGCGGGAACAATGGAAAGACCGCCTTTTGCGGCATCAGAAAACCTTACTTCCGCCGAGAAAAAACCGCTGCTTGGATGGTCGAATGCTATCGCCGCTGCGATAAGCAAGACGAAAAGAAACACCGATATGAAGACCTGGGGGGAAGATCCCATTCTCCCCTCTCTACTTTTATGATGTGTCGTGTGCTCCGGTTCAGTCATATGCCTTTTATTGTACCGTGCTTGAGGCAATAGCGACCTCAACGGTGTGCATATTTTGTTCGGCGGAATTCTGCAGTGAGACAATGCCCTCAGAAGCAACGGCAGGGTCATTGCCGGGGTAGGCAGTGAGCCACTGCGCGACTGTTAGCGTTTTGCTCGCGGCTACCGCGGCGGCGGCCTGTTTCTCCGCTACCGAGAGATCGCCATTCTCGTACAATGCGACGGTGTTCGTGTTCAGTAGCCATGAATTGCCTGGAAATAATTGCAGGCCGCGTTCGGTAACGTATACGGCTTCTTGTGCCTGCCCCGCTTTGAGGAGAACCCACGCGTAATCGTTCATCGCCGCCCAATCTTGCGGATCGAATTGAATATAGTGTTTGTAATCTTCAGCCGCCACCGCGTACTGTCCCATGTATCCCTCGATAAGGCCGCGCACGTAGTAGGAATTCGGTTCGGAATCGCCGTGGAGCGCTATTTGATAATTTATTTGCGCCAGCGCTACTGTAAAATCTCCATTCAAAAAAGATATCCTCGCAAGCTCGTGGTAGAGATACGGCAAGTCCTGATCCTGAGCGGCGGCGAGCAGAAAGAAATGTTCCGCGCGAGCGATGTCGTATTCACCTTGATATTGCGCGTCGAAATGTCGCTCGCCATAGGCGTACGCAAGTTGAGGCGAGGGATCTAGCGCGTACGTAATATCTTCCTGCAAGTCGAGAAGTTGGACGCGGAAAAATAATCCGAGGCCGACGAGTAGAAAAACCCCCAGAAGAATTTCTGAGACCCCTATGTTCCTGAGGGATCGCCCTAGACTCATTTGAAATCCGCGGCAGTCCAGCCCAGAGATACAAGTACTTTCTTGAACGCGGAGTCGATAGAAGCAATACTGACGATGGTGGCCTTTAGGCCTCCTGCATTTTGCTCATTGACCGTGAGAAAACGGCTCACAGCAGCAGGTGTCGTCGTCGCCGTAACTGGAGCAAGAATGGTGTTGATGTCAGAAGAGCGTGCCGTACCAAATGTTTGCGCAAGATATCCAGCGTAGTAAACGCGCGCAACGCCGTCGCGCGCAGATATATCACTCGCGGCGTAAAGTGCGAGCACCTGTTTGAAACCGCTCTCCGGATCTCCGTAACTGGTGTCGCCCAACTGTGTCATTTTCGCGACAAGGTTCGCGCGAATAATTAACGTGTTGAGATAATCATTGATTTGGGTCGGGTCGGCCGCCATATATGCCAGATCCGGATCCGCAGCGGCTATATCCAACCTAATAATCTGTTTGTATTGAGCCGTTGTCGTGGAATCCACACTTGATTGATTCAAGAGTTGATTCGCGTACCATTGCGCAGTTCGGAGTTCAGCCGTCGCGACCGGATATATGCTCGTCGCGTATGCAAATAGGTTACGATAAGAAAGTCCGATATTTCCCACCACATACAGATTTGCATAGGGTGCGACCGAAAAGATTGCTTGCGTTATCTGGGGATCGAGAGATCGGTAGTACATCACTCCTAGCTCTTGTACCGCACTTGCGCGAACCCTCGGGTCGCTTTGCGCATCGTCGGCAGCGATAGCTTGGTAGATACTGACGGCCTGCGGGCCATCACCTGCCTGCTGAAGAGCAGGCGCGAGCCAAAATTCTACTTTTAGTTTTTGCCCTGGGTCCGTGGTTACCGCAAGAACCTGCTCGAAGTCTGAAACCGCCTGTGCCCAGTTATCACTATTGCTGGCATTAACGCCTTGGAGAAATAAAGGGCTTGATGACGCGAGGCCTGTGTACACCTGCAGTTCTGCAGGGTATGCGACCGGAGCAGACCCGAAAAGTGATATCGGCAAGAAATATGCAACAGCCAAAATCACCGCGACTACGCAAGCAATTATCACCAGAAAAACCACGAGTGTTCTTGTACGCATTTTATTTTCTCAGCCGCTGCCGCAGCTTTCACAGCTACCACCACCGCCGCCGCCGCCAGGAGGAGGAGCAACAACACAAGGAGCGTCTGCGTGTGCCGTGCTTATACCTATGATTGAATCTATCGAAAAAGTATGTGAATTCGTTCTACCTCCACCTACTGTCGCCATTAGGGCCGTAATGAACGCGAAGGTGAACGCGAAGGTGATGGTGGCGACATATGCGGCGGTGCGGACCACGGATTTTATGGATCTGGAGAGAAAACCACGCCTTTCAGGAGACATATATAGCATTAGTATATCCGACTTTCATTTTCAACGCTTCATCCGAGAATTAAACTGTGGACAACTGACTCAGTGATTCCATCAATGTCGAGCAGTCGTTCTATTTTTTCGTCCTTTGTTCCGGCCATTGCACAACATTTCAACCCGACTGCCTCGGCGGCAAGGTATACGTTCTGACTGATGTGTCCTGCCTCGATCAAGATGTAGCGATATCCTCGCTCACCGTATTTCATTTGGCTGCGATCGAATGCCGCGGTCAACACAAGTGCGAACGATGCATCTTTGATCCACTCGTAGAAAAAGAGTTCTCCTATTTCGTGGTCGCTGAACGGTCTCTTCCACAAAACATCTAATGCGTGCTCACGAATGTTGTAATGATACAGTCCTGCAGGAATATCTGCGTTGCCCTGAAACACGATCGGATATATTTCGAGAGGAAATCTGCCACCTCCTGAAGGATGAGCGCGCCGAAACAAATCGTCCGACCCCTCGACGAGCCCGCAAGAATAGCGGAGCAGGTGCGATAATTTATCTTTGTCGACGGGAGCACGTGTAAATTCCCTCGACGAGTGACGTTTGCCAATGAGTTCAAAAAAATCCGCACGAGGTTGCCCGCGGGTCAGTTCTATTTTCGGAAGATTTCCGTACGATTTGTAGTATACGGTGCTCCACTCTTCCGGCCAGTTTCTCGAGTCGGCGGGAATTCGTACGGTTCCTTTGCCGGAATTATCTTTTGAGGATTGATGGAAGAGGCCCGAAAAATCCACGTACATAGTCAATATAGTACTCTCCAGGAGTTATTTCCCAAAGACACCCTTCATGTACAATGCGCTCGTATGGCGAATGTGAAGATACAGATTACGCAACCGTTCCTTCGCTTTCCACCCTCTATCGCTCGCTCGCGAGAAGAAGCAATGGAAGAACTTGACCGCCCTTGCGGCCGTTTTCTCTCGCCGTTCACTCTCAAAGAAAAGTTCCGCCTCTTCCTGTCGCGAGAACTCGCAAAATCCGACCCACTCGAAAACGTCGAGGCGATACTTGCCTCCGGCGTCCCGTTAAATTGGCAGGTTCTTTTGCGGTACTTGCATGAGCACGGCGTTATTACGGAACCGCAATTTAGGTTCAGTGAACGTTCCAATGACCTGCCGAAAATCTATGCGGCTGAGTTGCGAGCACAAAACGACGAAAGTAAAACGGATGGGAAATCAGTCAATAAGTACGGATATGCTGGGTCTCACGACGCCGAAGTAGCGATGGCAAAAACCGTAGGCGAGGTTCTTGAGCGCCACTACCTCAGTCTGTATCATCGGGCATCTTTTCTGCGCTCCTCATATGAAGAGACCTCAAAAAGAAGAAGGCCTGCCCTCAATATCCTCGATCTAAACTCTTTTCTGTCTTGGCAACAGCAAAGAAATCCACGACTTATCCGTGATTCTAAAGCGCCAATCTATTGGGCAACAGGAGAGACTCTTGGGGGAAAATCGGTATACATCCCCGCGCAACTCATATTCTGGAATTATGATTTTGAACACGACAAGAGCGAACCCTTGCTTGAACATACAACGACGAACGGCGCTGGCGGACACTTCACCCGCGAGGAAGCGATTCTTTCGGGGCTTTTGGAGACTATCGAGCGTGACGGATTCCTCATCTATTGGCTAAACCGACTTTCCCCCGGGGTCATTGATGTCTCTTCTATCACAGACGAAGCGCTGAAAGAGTTCCTTGCATCCGTAGCTCGCTACGGCCTCGAGATTCGCTTTCTCAATACGACGACAGATGTGGGAATCCCTTGCGTCACATGCGTCATCATTGATGCGCGTGCAGATGAACCGATGCTCGTGTTGAGTGCCGCCTGTGGCTTCAGCGTCAAGGAAACCATACTCAAGAGTGGGTATGAAGCTCTCAATGTTCTGCAGAGCGACTCCCGTCGTAAAGACTTTCGTCTATCCGAAAACTATGAGCCGTTCATCGACGCATCCCTCGGACAACGTGAACGCATTGCAGCATGGAAGGGACGTGTCATGCTAGAGCGTTTTAATTTTTTCCTTGAAGGTCCCCGGCAGAGCGCCGAGGACTTCCTGGCAGGTTTTCCCGACAAACATTCGTCGACTGATCGTCTCGAGTTCGTAGTAAAGAGACTTCGTGAGCTCGGTCCTGGTTATGAGGTATATCTCTACGAAGCAAAAGCCCCTGTGCTAAAAAAGCTCGGCTATCACGTCGTTCAAACGATCGTGCCGCAACTCATTCCGATGTATCTGAACGAACATCTGGCAACGCTTGATTCCAAGCGGCTGCGCGAAGTTCCCGCAAAACTTGGATACAAAGCGGCAACAACGCTGAATCCGTGGCCACATCCGTTTCCCTAACAAAATGCTCGTCATTTGCGTCTCACTACCTACATGAGAGTCCTCCAACCAAATCATTTGAGAAACCGCGTTCGACCTCTGTACAACGGGAGGTTATGCGTTCCGCAAGAATGAGCGTCAAGTGGTCCATAATGATGCGGTAGGATATAAACTACCTATGTGGTCGCTTTTCCCTAATTCATATCTAGACGTATGTCTCTGAGAGATATTTTCAATCGAGTCTATCCAGCGGCTCCTCATAGTGCGGTTATAGATACAAGTGACGATACGCTGATTGCTATCGGCACTCATCAGGCTGCTTTGCGCTTTGTAAACGAATCAATGATGGATACGCTGCTTGTGCCAGATATAGTTTCGCGCGACGTGCTGTCTATAAAAACATCCGGCCCTCGATCATTCCCCGAGTGGTCATGGAGCCATTCCACGTGGAAATTTAAGAAAACCAATCCGCTTATCATTACGGAACAGATGCGTGAACGTGCAATTCTTGCGGAAAAAAAAGTTGAGGTCATTTCATACTTTATGTATTCGATAAATCGTCTCAGAGGAAAACTTGATACGGGCTTCTCATTCCAAATGATGATTTATACCGAAAAGGAAAGGCAGGCGCAGAGCTTGAGAGAGGCGAATTTCGACGAGCGCCTCGCGCCCAAGATCCCGTATGTGGTCCAGTACGCCGAGAACAGTGGCGTATCGCTCCAGCAAGCTGCCGAAGAAATATTATTCCAGGCTCAGCTCGACCACGAGTATCTTGCTAAGACAGAAAAAGTCCGCCTTGCATTATTCAAGAAAATAAAGTTGGCAAAAACGTCTCTGGAACTCAATGAGATCTACAGCACCTTTCGTAAAACGGGCATTGCATGACGACACGGCTCATTTACGCCCTTCCATCAGCGATAGGAAAACCTTCCAATATCGAACGGTCCGGAATGCGCCGCTACTGCGCATTTTTTAAGCTCTATGGCAGTTGGACGATGCCGGTCGACAGAACAGGCACAGTCACTATGCCCGTGAAAACCCTCTCGCTCTTTCCTATCCCGAAGTTCCGGCCGTTCACCAAAACGTTCGAGGAGATCTGTGATGAACGCGCGCGGCAAGTCTTGGCCGACGCCGAAAAACTTTCCACAACCGTGTACGTGCTCTATTCAGGAGGCATCGACAGCACCTGTTTGCTCGTCTCGCTTCTCAAACAGGCAACGCCAGAGCAGAAAAAGAACATTGTCGTTCTTTTATCGCATGAATCCATCTCCGAGAACCCTCGCTTTTATGAGGAACACATCAGAGGAAATTTGCGGGTGGGTTCGAGTATCTCTTTCCCCGAGAAGCTCGGGGAAGATTGTTATCTGCTCTCGGCAGAGCACAACGATATGGTTCTCGGGTCGGAGAAGATCGGCAAACTGATGACAGTGTATGGTCCACAGAGTATCTACCAACCATATGCCCGAGACACCATCGCTGGGCTCTTCTCGACAATATTGGATGGAGATGCAGTGACCGCTCATTTTTACGTGGACCTCTTTGAGCGCATACGTGAGAGTGCCCCCGTACCCATAGTGAATAATATGGACTTTCTCTGGTGGGCCAATTTTGTGGTGAAGTGGCAATCCTGCTTCCATTACATCCTCTTGTTCACCCCGCCGCGCAATGCCCAAAAGGTCACCCAAGAGTATCTCGATAAGCGATTTGTTTCCTTCTATAACACAGATGAATTCCAGTTGTGGAGCATGAATAATCCAGATAAACGTATAAAAGATACTTGGAAGAGCTACAAGTGGGTATGTAAAGACATCATTTATAAGTACAACAGGGACGCGGAATACCGCGACAACAAAACGAAAAACGCCTCACTTCTTCCTCTCATAGGATTTAATCCTCCGCATCATTTCATCGAGGAGCATATGCATTTCAGCAACGACCTCCCGTTAGAGTCGTATTTCGAGGCGAAAAACGATTTCAGATAAGCATTGAGTCATACATGAGCGTGGTATAAAGAATTCTTATGGCGCGACTGGTATATGCTTTTCCGACAGCGTTGAGTACTCCGGAGGCACAGATGTTTCCGGGTATGGCACGCTACTCGCATGTATTCAAACTCTACGGCGGCTGGGTCATGCCAGTCGACAGGACCGGACACATCACCATCCCCGTAAAGAATATTTCTCTCTTTTCGATGCCGGCATACCGAGCATTCTCAAAGACATACGAGGAGATCTGCAACGATCGCGCAACGGAGCTCCTCAAAAAGGCCGACGCGCTCGACATTGGCATCAACGTCATGTACTCCGGCGGTATCGACAGCACCTGCCTCTTGGTCTCCCTGCTCAAACAAGCGACCGCCGAACAAAAAAAGAGAATTACTGTCCTGCTCTCGCATGAATCGATCGCGGAAAATCCGCGTTTTTATGAGGAGTACATTAAAAAGAATTTGAGGGTGGGATCGAGCATCACATTCCCTGAACTGATCGGAGGGAACGACATGCTACTCTCCGCTGAGCACAATGACCTTGTGATGGGCAACGCGAGCGTCAGTTCGATGATAACGCGCTATGGTTTCGAAACCGTTCACAAATCATACACTCGAGAATTTTTGGTCGATTTTTTTGAAGGCACCCTCAACGATCACGATGCAGCTGTTTTTTATTTCGAACTATTTGACCGCCTGAACAAAACCGCACCCATCGAGATCAGCAGCAATTTCGATTTTATGTGGTGGTACAACTTCGCCACAAAATGGCAAGCCTGTTTCTGCTATATCCTCTTCTACACGCTTCCTGAGAATACACACAAGATCACGAAAGAGTATCTCGACACGCGATTCATCTCCTTCTACAACACCGATGAGTTCCAGCTCTGGAGCATGAACAACCTCGACAAGCGCATCAAAGATACGTGGAAGAGTTATAAGTGGGTGATGAAAGATATCATTTATAACTTCAACAAGGATGCCGAGTATCGAGACAACAAAACGAAGGTCCGTTCGCTTCCCATCGTGATGAAGCAACACCCAATCCATTTTCCTCTGCTCGACGAAGAGTTCCGTTTCCGAAACGATCTAAAACCAAAAGACTTTTTGCTACCCGAGAACGATTTTGCATAAAAACGGCCGATCCGTGAGGACCGGCCGTTGGCATCGAGCAAAGAACAATGGTCAGAACTCGATGCCGATGCGCTTTGCTATTGCGCTCCACTTCTCGGAGTCACGCTGGTGGATACGCGCCATCTCCTGCGAGGAGCTGGCATCGCCGACGAACCCTAATTCCTTAAGGGCCTCCGGCATTGTTGCGGCGGCACGCTGCACGGCGGCGTGCAATCGTTCTTGCCACGCCGGATCAACTCCCTTGCGCAGATACAACGCATGCCAGCCGGGAGCATCGATATCGTACCCGAGCTCCATGAGAGTCGGGACATTCGGAAGGAGTTTCGATCGTTTGCTGCTAGCGATGAAAAGCGGTACGAGACCATACTCGATCGCAGACTTCATTTCCGATAGACCGAACATGGCTGCAGGTACATGACCCCCTATGACGCTCTGCACCGCCGCGGCCGAGCCTTGGTAGGGAATGTGCAGTAAAGGCAGCCGCGACGAAAAACTCCGCTTCTTCGCCATATCTTCCGCCAACTGCTCGATCAGGAGATGTGGCACACTGCCGACCCCCGGCGTTGTGTAATCCCCCGGCACCTCGCCTGAATGGACTCGATCGATATACTCGTCGAGTGTTTTCGATCGCGTAGACGGGTTGACCGCAAATACGAAATCGAATCTCGAGATGCGTCCCACCGGGACGAGCTCTTCATCAGGTTTGACCTTGAGCGCCGACGTCGACGCCAAGATCATGAGTGTATTACCATCCGTCGGCTGCCGCTTCACGTACTCAGCTGCGACCTGTCCGGAGGCGCCGGGCTTATTCTCGACAACGACGGTGACGTCGAGCTCTTTTTCGAGCGTATCCGCCATATGCCTGGCCACAATCGACGAAGGTCCTCCCACAGGAAAACCGGCAATAATGGTGAGCGTCCGATCCTTGGCATCCGCTTGTGCCGCAAAAAGAACGAGGGCGGCGATGAGTACATTTCGCATCATCTTTTCTATCTCCTTGATTGTATGCCCGCGGCTTTTTATGGCCGCGGGCAGTGTTGTCGATCCGAGGATGGATCGTTCATTCCTTCTTGAAGTCGAAGTCCAGGTAGATATCCCGCGGTGCGACATTTGCCGGAAGGCGTCCTGCCGCACTGAGTTGGTCGATCAGATCCTGCAAGCGATTGTCCCGGATGCAGCCGAAGCCATTGGGCCCGGTGTCCGCACTTTCGTAAAAGCCGTAGCCCCCGGTGATCTCCGGATGCTTGCCGGCAGTGATCGCGCCCTTGATGCCTTCGATCTCGTCGTATTCCGGACCGAAGTCACGCATCTTGTTCATCGTGCGAACGGCGAACATGTGGTCTTCGATGCACTCCGGCATCGCACGATCGATCGCGCGCAGGAAAGCCGACAACATGTCAGCATGATCCCGAGCGAAATCTTTCCGCACGACGATGCCCACGCCGTAGATAGGCTGGAGGCCCGCTTGGATCGTGCTGAACGACGCGTGCTTCAGGCCTTCGTTCGTTGTATTTGCGCGGCCGAGGAACTGACCGTGACCGAAGGTGGGCTTCGAGTAGACGTCGAGCTGGCCCGCGAGCATTAGGTTGCTGTAGGTCTTCACGTCGTATTCTTCGACCCACGACAAGTTGATCATATCGGGGTCGTAGCCATTATCTTCGAGCGATGAGTTCACCCGATCCTTGAGCCCGTACTTGTGCGCGAGTAACCAGAACAGTTCGGTGGGGGTACCACCGCCGGTCCGCACGCGCTTGCCGATCAGGTCCTGGAACGTCTCGACGTCCTTCGGATACAGCGGCAAACCGATCTTTTTGCGGTACTCGTTCTTGAGCGAATAGAACGCGCTCGAGAACGTCTGGTCGCACTGGTAGACCATAGCGACTGGGTAGTCCTTCGCGTCGTTACCGTCAGCGACCCATTGCGCAACACTGCGGATCAGGGTCGTTGCCGTTGCCAAACCAATCTTGAAGATGTCGTGTTCGAGTCCTTCGATCACCTTCGGCGAATGATTCGTTCGGGCGACGTTCACGTAGATGCCCTCTTCCGTGAAGTAGCCTTTGCCGAGCGCATGTGCGAGATAGAGCACATGGCCGCTTATGAAGTGGTGCGCAAGCACGTTGATCTCCGGCCGATAGTCCGCTCTGTCGAGCACGACCTTCGGCATCGAGGTCGAGGTCTTTGTATCCATCTTAATCTCCCAAAGAGCGAATTGCCCTAAAAAGACCCTATCTTACTTCCCCCGCGCAGTCAAAATCCGTCTTCTTGGATACTGACTTATTTGCTGTCCGCTGCAGCGCTTTGTAGTCATCCCCCCTTAGCTGTATTTTGGATAAGCTCCCAGAGCGCAAGAACTTGTTTTTTGTCGTACGTCGTGTAAAAAAATCTTGGAACAGAGGGCGGGGGCAGCTGCAATAGTGCACGCGACCTCTCGCGCCTGCGCTCTGCCTCTCTGACGGATGTTGTCATGCCTGACTTTCGCAAGCGCTCCAACCGTTCTCCAACAGAAATCTCATCAGACTCTATCCATATAAAAATTACTGGTCCATAATATTTCCGGGCTTCAGAGAAAAAATGTTCACGTGGAATTTCACGATGAAAGGTGTCGTCCACAATAATGGTGGAATGTAGTTTTGATAGAAGAGAAAATTCTTTGAGTGCAAAGTCATATACCCGAAGCCGTTCCTCGTCCGTGTCGGGTTGCAGAACTTTAAAATTGCCCGTCCCGTCGAGAGAAAACTCCCGAAGCTTTTTTCTATCAATGTCGAAATGATGCAATCCGAACCTCATCGCAAGCCTATTGGCGAGTTGCTTCCTTCCGTCTCCCAGCAATCCACCGAGACAAATGATCATCCAGGTATCGTAGCATTAACCTAAACTACGGCACCAGAAAGTCTTTACGAACTATTTACAAAGGTTCTTCTTGTGGTATAAATGAAAAGGCAGCCCAGATCTTGAGGGTTGAGCCGTATTCAAGGGAGACCACAATGAAACATCGTGTATTGAGCGTTGCTCTAGCGACGCTCATCGGCCTCGGCAGTATCAGCTTCACTGCGACTGTCGCTTTCGCCAAGAAAAACGACCGCCCAGACTCCTTCATTTGCGCCGATCACGACAACACGCGGGTCGGCAAACGCGAAAAATGTCCCGGCAGTACGGTGGCGCAGGACCAAAAACAAGGCAAGCACAAGAACTAACTAATCGTCGCTAGTTCGGCGATAACAAGCGGCGGGACATGAGTCCCGCCGTCTTTTTTTGAAAGGAGATGGCCCTTTACATCATCTTCACGTCGATCTGAACGCCGGAAGGAAGATCAATGTTGGTGAGCGCCTCGATGACTTTCGGCTCAGGGCTCAAAATGTCGATCATGCGCTTGTGGATGCGCATCTCGAACTGTTCGCGAGAGTCTTTGTCGATGAACGCAGCGCGGTTCACCGTGTATTTTTTTATATCGATGGGGAGCGGAACGGGGCCGACGACAGTTGCGTTGTAGCGAGCAGCGACGTCGATAATTTGTTTGACCGAACGGTCCAAAACGCCGTGCTCATACGCTCGTACGCGGATGCGCAAGCGGCTGGGTCCAGCCTCTTTTTTTGCACCTGCCTTCGCTCGCGAAGCGCGGGGTTTCTTGGTCGCCGTTTTTTCCGCTGTCATAGAACCCGCAGAGTATGCACCATGTCTTACGAATACGCAAATCGGTATAAAGAGAGACCGCGCCACCGCGCGGTCTCAAATGGGCAAAACGCAATACACTTAATGAATGGAGGGTCCCGGCTCGGAGGCTGGGTCAATATATGACCTCTTCTTCGGACTCTTTTTCTTCTTGATCTCTTTGGCCAAGTCCTCGATCTCTTTTCTCCGCGGCTTGTCGCCGAGGTCAGGCTTAAACGGCTTATCGATCATTGGCATTGGTTTGTCAGGCGCCTTCTTTGTCGTCGGATCGCCGCGTTCTTCGATCTCTGGATGCTTCTCCTCACTGCCAACATCAGGCATCGATGGGAGTCGTCCCGGCGTTTCCGGCAAAGGCGGCACCCGCCGTATTGTAGGAAGGTGTGGTGTGTTCATCATCGTGCCCCGAATTGTGTTGCGGCCTAGGCCGAACTATAGATTCCTACCTTCATTTTGTCTATCAAAACTTTTTGTGTGTGCCGAGTCTTAAGCGTCAAAAGCGTGACGTATTACATGGAAGGATTCTACAAGAGTTTTCCGATGGCACAGAATGAACATAAAGAAAACCCGCCATCGCTGGCGGGTTTTCTTCTTTGCGAAATCCGGAGGGATTAAGCAACTATCTTCGTGACGACACCTGCGCCGACGGTCTTACCGCCTTCACGGATGGCGAAACGCATTTGGTCTTCCATTGCGATAGGACCGACAAGTTTGACCTTGAAGGTGACGGTGTCGCCTGGCATGACCATTTCCACACCTTCTCTGAGTGTCACTTCGCCGGTTACGTCCGTGGTGCGGATGTAGAACTGCGGCTTGTAACCCGTGAAGAACGGCGTGTGGCGGCCGCCCTCTTCCTTGGTCAGAATGTACACTTCCGACTCAAACTCTGTGTGAGGCTTGACGCTGCCCACCTTGCCAAGAACCTGGCCGCGGTGCACGTCTTCCTTTTTCGTTCCACGGAGGAGCACGCCGGCGTTGTCGCCAGCCTGACCCTCCTGGAGATTTTTGTTGAACATTTCGATGCCGGTCACAGTCGTTTTGACCGTGTCCTTGATGCCGACGATCTCAACTTCTTCGCCGACTTTGACGATACCGCGCTCGATGCGGCCAGTGACCACGGTGCCACGGCCTTCGATCGAGAACACGTCTTCGATCGGCATGAGGAACGGCTTGTCGAGTTCACGAACAGGCTGCGGAATGTACTCGTCGAGTGCTTTGACGAGCTCCATCACGCGGTCGCTCCATTCGTTGCCCGGAGCCGGATTTTCGAGAGCTTTGAGGCCCGAGCCACGGATAACAGGGGCGGCCTTGCCGTCGAATCCCTGCTTATCGAGCAAGTCGCGGACTTCCTCTTCGACGAGGTCGATGAGGTCTTTGTCGTCCACCATGTCGACTTTGTTGAGGAACACAACGATTTTCGGTACACCAACCTGGCGTGCCAAGAGAATGTGTTCGCGCGTTTGCGGCATGACACCGTCGGTCGCTGCGACCACGAGGATGGCGCCGTCCATTTGAGCGGCACCTGTGATCATGTTCTTGATGTAGTCAGCGTGACCCGGTGCGTCGACGTGCGCGTAGTGGCGCTTCGGCGTTTCGTACTCCGAGTGAGAGAGCGAGATGGTGATACCACGCGCCTTCTCTTCTGGTGCCTTGTCGATGTCATCGACACCTTTGACGGTCGCCGAGTACCCGTTGCCGGCCTTGTTGAGCACGGTCAAGATCGCCGCAGTGAGCGTCGTCTTGCCGTGGTCGACGTGTCCAATCGTGCCGACGTTGACGTGCGGCTTGTTTCGGTTGAATTCTGTTGCCATATGTTTGTATGACTAATCTAATAATTAATAAGTGACCTTACGGTCATTTGCCAACGCTTTTGAGTGCTCCGGTATTTCTTTTGTATTTTGTCCTGCTTCGAGCGGGTCGCTACTCCGCACAGGCGCAAACTGAGGCAAAAGAATACGCACAGAGCGTGCGTCGCGACATAGTAACAGAGCAGCTTGGAGCGTCAAGGGTTAAAATTCCTGGAAAATCGGTGCGAGGTTCACCGTGACCTGTTCGTTGATGTTGGGATTCGAACTGTAGGCAATACACGAGAGACTGAATGTCGTCTGACCGTTCAAGACTTTGGAAGTTTGGCCATTGTTCGAGGAAGAAAGGCCGCTCCAAGAATCGCCATCGGTGCCGGTGACCGTGCAGCTCTGCGCGTTGGAAACGTTCCAGTGAACCTGGACAGTATGGCCCCGGCTTGCGAGAGTGGGAACAACCTGCAAGTGGCCGGTATATCCATTCGACGTGTTGAACGTAATGTTCGGGGCGAGACAGGAACTAGAGCCGGCCGAGCAGAATTGGGGCGAAAAACAGGTCGTCACATTCGTTGTCGAACAATCGGTGTTAGTCCTAACGATTGTCTGACCGGAACAAGAATATGACTGGGTACAGGTGATATTGAGCGTACCCTGCGGCGTGCCACTTGGAGCTTTGCAAATATAGTTCACCCCTCCTGAAGAGGCGGTGCCGGTGTAATCGGTCGATTGCGAAGGCGAGACCAATTGCGAACCTGGAGTATTGGGTGTCTTACTTCCGAGGTTATTGATGGAGAACGAGGCGGCATTCGATGATGTCCAACTGACTGTCGCACTCTGCCCCTGTGCTATTGAAGTAGGGCTTATGGAAATCGTGCAACTTGGATTGGCGGTAACCGTCACATTGACCTGGTTATACGTCGTCCAACTCGGATAGTATCCGGTCGTTGCCCGTGCATAGAAAGTGTAGGTGCCGGCGGACGCTGGTGTGAACGTTATCGACTTTGGGCCAGGATTGGTATTGGCGCCTTGTCCGGTGCCGAGCGGTTCGTCGATATTGTCGGCAGTGATCGAGTCTCCCGAACCCTGTTTGAATGTCGCCAAAAGATTAGTAGATTGGCCAACGTAGATAGAAGTGGAGCTCGCCGTAATAGTTGCGGTTGTCGCTGGGGGAGCAGTGACGTTCAGCGTTCCCGCAGGCGTACCTGAACTCGCGGCACAGGTTGTCGTCCCCCCTGTGCCTACTGCTGTGCCAGTGTAATCGGTTGCAGAAGACGGCTGAACCTGGGCGGAACTCGATGTGTTCGGGGTAACATAGCCAACATTATTTATATAGAAAGACGTATTCGCATTCCTCGATGTCCAGCGGAGTGTCGTGCCGCTGCCATAGGGAATGGGGTTTTGATCAAGTGTAATCGAGCACTGTGGCAATGAAGGCTCCGTGCCGGTATATATTTTGCCGAATCTATCGATGGCAAGTAGCGTCGTGCCATCCGAAGATGAAACTATCCCAATCCAAAGAGCGCCTGTGGGAGCTCCTGTTTCATCATTCCATGTTGTGCCGCCATCAGCAGAAGTAAAAATATCCCCGTTATAAACATCAGCAGCAAGTTTCGTGCCGTCAGCCGAAGAAGCGATGCTAACCCAATTGCGAGTCCCTGCCGATGTGCGGTCCGTCCATGTTGC
>Ga0075522_10000051_pt1 | contig 62639 bp, 105 predicted proteins | sample NGEPerA_FD_74796 | JGI IMG/M metagenome (GOLD analysis project Ga0075522, IMG submission 74796) | Arctic peat soil microbial communities from the Barrow Environmental Observatory site, Barrow, Alaska, USA - NGEE PermafrostL2-A | ecosystem: Environmental > Terrestrial > Soil > Wetlands > Peat ... | reverse complement strand
CCGCCACCGCCAGTGCCCGTAGGGAGCCCCGCCCCGCCAGTCATGTTGACCGTTGTCGTGCTGGTCGAGGTCGCGCACGTCAGCTGCGTCGCCGCGCCGACCGTGAAGGCAAACCAGCCGCCATTTGGTGCGATATATTGAGATGATGTATTTGCCGAAGCCCCAAGCGCGCAATAGGCGCCGTTGGTCGCACCGACGTTGGTTGCGACGACGACCGTTCCAGTTGGCAACGTTCCCGCCGCACCGCCAGTTGTGGCCGTTATCGGTGTGCCGGTTGAGGCAGCGGTAAAGCCAGAAATGCTAGCCGTGATCGCCGCGCAGAGATTTCCATTTATATCGACGAGAATATCCTGTCCGGTTTTCCCAGTAGGCAGCGGCGAGCCGAAAGTATTCGGACAACTGGCGACGACTATTGCGGCGTGTGTTGGTGCAGATCCAAGAGCGACGGCCAGCAATAGAGCAACGGCACCGATCGCTTGTCCTAGATATCTCATTGGGTCGCAGCCTTCGGTTTGATGAGTTCGCGGGCTACATCGCCGGCGGCCTCTGTCAGGTCAGTTTTTGGCGGCAGCAACGCAGACTCAGCCGAAAATACCGCCCCAGCGGAATCGATACCAGAAAATGTAAGCTTTTGCCATTCGGTGCCATCTTGGCGGACGTAATCGAGGAATGCCGTTTGACATGTGAGGCGACCGTCAGCCGCTGCATCGAATGCATCGCGCAAAGCTTTCACGCCCATTGGTCTGCCTCGGTCATGCCACCGTATATCATGGGACGCTCAGGATGCCCATTGCGAAGTTCTCCGATGCTCTTCGAACCTGGAACGTGATTCGGACTTCGGTTTGTCTGGAACCAAACCGCAGGCACCACACATCAAAGCGTCGGCACCGTGCGAGGAAACGTCATGCTCTGGCTCCGCAGTATAGACGCCTAGCGTCTTGTTCCACTTCTTTCGGTAGTTCTCAAGGCGCTCGACACCGAGCGAGCAATGCTCCTGGTCAAACCACAGATTGTTGATCATGCGCCGCGCAGCCTCGATAGCGTCGTCCTTGTTCTCAATCCGCGGCACTACGGTGATTTCCACGCCTAGTCCCTTGGCCGTTTGCTTGCGAGTTTGCGCCGAATTGCCCCAGTCCTTATTGCCCATATCGTGTGGCCCGTAGTGCTTGTCATAGACGAATTTCCGCGTTCGCCGCTTATCGTCAATCATCGCGCAAGCTCCCTGCAGCGACCAGCCCTCTTCCTCGTAATAGTCGATTACTCGATGCCGTAGACCGTCCGACTGATGCCACCAGATCGCGGTGGTGTCCTCGCCAATATCCCAGAACGTATTCACCCGCCTCGTGGGGTCAAACGGCACCAGACCGCCTATACGGCCTTCCTGCCGAGCCTTCGACATCTCCCGCTTGAAGAATGCGCCCTCATTCGACGTCAGGAATAGCTCTTCAGGCGAGGACGGGAATTCCTCGTGAGTCTTGTCGAGCCCGAGATCGCTGTATCGGTTCTGATACCAAGCCATCTGGTCGGCATCGAGTTTAACGCCGAACTTGGCCTCCAAATCCTTGAAATACTCACGCAATTCCTGCGTGACGATCACAAGGTTATTCGCCAGCCGATACTCAGGCTTCATCCACCAGCCGTAAAAATGAAACTTGAAATCTAGCGGCGTAAGCTGCGCATGGCGATCCAGTTGCGCCTTGGCAGCCATGGTCATTTTAGAAAACTCACCACCAGTCCCATGCCAAGTGCTTTCGACAAATACCTGCCCGGTCATGGGAACGGCGGTAATAGCGCCGGTCTTGATTTCAGTAGCTGAATCCGGCGAGTCCACGCTGATCTTGCCGTATTCGCTCACATGTAGAAATGCCGGCGTGCCGCCGCGGTAGGAGGTGCCAACGCTCACATTCGATCCGTTCGCCCATTCCAGATATTTGTCGGCCCGCCGCGTTAGAGGCACAGCTTTGCGGATTTCATCCGGCATGTTGTCGTAGGCAAAGGCGATCATCCCAAGCTTATCGACCGCATCATCCAGCGACCGATCGACAATACCGCAGACCTTCCCGCTCGAGAAAATGCAGTTATCCAGCATCAGCAATTCTATGAATGTAGACATTCCCAATTTGCGAGCCTTAGGGATTATATTCCGTAGCCACATAGAACTAAAGAACGCCTGCTGCGCTGGATTGCGAATGAACGGAATGCGCTCGCCCTGTTCGCTCCGGATGAAATAGAGATTATCGAGCCGCCATTCCCGGTTGGCTAATTGGGCCTTACGCTGCCGGTACGCCTTGGTCGTGCGTACTTTCTCCAAGTCGGCCGTCTGCCCGTTCTCCAACATTTTGCCTCCGCATGATCGTCAGACCAGCCAGTGTAAACCGTTCCCCATTGCCCGGAAGGATGCCGTAGTGGTTTGCCACTTCGGCCGCGATATTGTCGAAATCGGTCGGTGCCAGAATAAGCGTGATGGGACCGCCAGCGGTTCCGGATATCACGTGAATCTCGCGGACCAGATCCTCGATTGCAAAGACAATCCTAGAACTCACGGTGCCGAGGCCTGATCGATGAATGCGAAGGTCCAGCCGGGCGAAAACGGGTAGTAATCTATTCCCGACATGCGCGGCGAGTTGGTGCCAACCACCCGTGCCGATCCAGGCGTAAGCACCTCGTAGCGGATGCTTTGGCCGTCAGGGACTTCAACCCTAAGCATGGTCACGCGATCATGGGTGGTATCTGGTGAACTCGTGACCGGCGTGCCGGCATTGCTGACAAGGGTTTGCGAGGCCTCGTATGGCTCCTCAAGCATCCGGATTGAATCGGCTGAATACTGCTTCGGCAGCACATCGCGCATTTGCGTGTTGCCGCGGTAAAAATGTAGACGGACGTTGAATGCCATCGGTTATTCTTTCAGCCTATGGTGGAACATAGTGGATCGTTCCATCAGGTGCAGTAACTTCATACTCATAGCTACCACGACGGAGATTAGCGGTCCAACCGGGAGGCATTGCACTATGCACCTGCGCTGGCGAAAGTATTCCAGCCGCATGGCCATGCAGTATGGTTTCTATTTGCAATGGATAAGGGGGTGCGCCACCTGCATCGGCCACTTGGACATTATTTTGATTAGGCTGAACCTGTTGAGAATCTCCCAATCCTGGGGCCAAACCGAACGGGACTGATGGAATCGCATTCATGGTATTTCCACTCAAGTCGGCGCATCGCGCGGATCAAATACCATCCGCAACTCGCGCGCTTCGTGATCATAAGCCCACAATCTGCCGATCTTGTCCGCTGAGACGTTGAATAGACCAGTCCCACCTGGATCGAAATCCACAGAAATAGGAACAGCGTCTGCCGGGTTAGGGTTGTCGAGGCGAACCTTGACAGCGGCTAGATTGGCGGCGCGACCGTCACTCATCACCACTCCCTTATGGCCGATGAAACTGCTTCTCGGCGCGCAAAAGCGAAATGGCTTGTAGCAGTTCCCCGACCGCTTGGGCAGGTGCGTTCTGATTGCTGATCATGTCAGCAGCCTCAGTCTCATAGCGGGCCAGCAGAGATGAGACGTTTTTGTAGTGTTCGGCTTGCTGCTGCTTTGGCTGAGGCTTGTGTTCATTGACCGGAATGGGAGCTTCTGGAATAGGGGTAATCACATCATTTCTCCATCGCCTGGCAATGGTGGTGCAGACGGCATATCGGAATTGACGCCACCAGGCGAGAGAGAACCGAATGGCTGCGCACCGGGAGTGCCGGGAGGTTTAGGCATTTTCGGCTTCTTGAATTTCGGTAGCTTGCCGACCTTCATGCCGACCGAGTCTTTCACGAATTTAGTGCCGACAGACTTAGGAATACCGATGGTGGAATGGCCGGCAGCGGCCGAAAACATCGCCTTTGCTTGGTTTTTTGATGCGAATGGAATTGGACGCCTCCTATGATGCTTTGCGAGGTCTGAGAAATGCCGATGCTAGATCGGTGCCGAAGTTTCCTGTGTTCATTGTTGTCGTCTTTCTCATGCCCTTTCCGGCATTCAGAACTGTCACCTTGGCCCACGGCATGTCTTGCGGGAGAACCGGGATAACCACTTCATCGACGCGCATCACGCGACCATCGCGGGCGTACCACTCTGAGCCAACTTCTGGGATCATAGGCGCTCCGATTCCTGATTGCACACCCTACAACGAAAAATGCCCCATCGGCAACCGACAGGGCATTGCTGTTTCGTTTATCGCGGTGTTTTGATGCCTGCTCGGCTTCCAACATCGAGCCGCAGCTTTTAACTGCGACGGCACATGGGCACCTCCTCGACCACTGAGGCCTTGCACGGAGTTTGCATTGGCAGCAGACCAAACGAATGCGGCGACGTCAAGCCAACCGCTTCAGCACCGATAGCGTCTGAACCGATTTCTGCCCGAACCCGTTAAACCCAACCTGATAGGTAACGGCAAAGCCAGCCTTAACCACTTCGTTTTCCAAGGCGCAAAGCACGTCGAGCGCAGCACGAATACGGATAGCGAAATCCTCCGTAACCTGCATATCGGTCGCAGGAAGATCGATGACGTGGATATTGGCTTCGCTCATGCTGAATCCTCAATCCGACCGACTTGTCGCCCATAGCCATGCGCCGGAAACCACCACTAGGCCAACGGCGATGCCGAGTACCGCGTATACTATCGTCATGCCGCATTCTCCTTATTTGGCTGATGCTCGATCATCGGCATTTCGCGGGCTTCCTCATCGATCTCCTTCAGCATCATGCCGATTACCGTATGCTCGTGGGAATGCTTGACGTCGCCGGAGTGATTGAAATTCCGCATGTCCTTTTGTTCGAGATAGTTCATGCCAAGGAATATCGCCATCGTGGCGTTGCGATCGGCCAGTTTGAATTGCGTCCGACGCAGACTGATCTTGCCGCCGTTCTTGCCGTCCTCGTAGGCGTCCTTTGCCTCGGGCCAGCGTTTGAATATGCGGGATAGCGTGGCCTCAGAGATCCCCAACGCAGTAGCGCATTCGGCCCAGGTAGCCATCAACGCACCGAGGCCGCCGAGTACCCGCTTTGCAGCTTCAACGTCCGCTATCGCCCATTTGCGACCCTTCTTGGTCTGGATCGGATGCTCTTGCGTTTCACGACGCGATTTTCTTGTTTGACGGGTCATGGCGTAATCAATCCCTCAGTGGCGAGTAAATGCCCGATGCTATCAACTGGAATGGCGCTTATCTCAGATGCAAACTTGCCGCGGTCGTTATCGTTTGGAATCCTAAACATGCCAAGCATTTGCAGTTTTATCCCGCTATCCGTGACACCGACGAATACCCGAAACTGCACACCACGGAATACCTCGAATTGGCCGGTGGGCTCAAGTTTGATGATCATCGACATTCCAGTTCATGAGCGCGACAGCATTAGAGGACGTAGATGTACCCTTTCGGGCCGGCAAGGCCCTCTGTGCATGCTGCCTTTGGTTTGTGACCATCGATCCCCATGATAACCGACGTGGATTTCCCTTGCCCACGAAACTATTTTCGATCAACCCATTGAATTGTGCCCGGCTCAGTAAAAGCGCTTTTCGGCACAACCATTACAGTCTGAGATTGACGGAGAATACTTAATGCAGCCGATTTAACCTCCTCGTCTCTCGTTTCATGCGCGATTTCCACAAGCCGAAATTTGTTTTGCAGACTGAGCTTTTCGACATATTCAATCGTGTTCATTGCGGCTTGCTCTTGGCGAACTTAACGTGTCCCGACTTTATCGCCTTAACTGCATCTTCTCCATATTCCATGCGGATTTCCACAAAACAAGTCTGCAAATCCGCCTGTGACATACCAGGCGCGCGCTTGAGAATTTCCAGTACTAGCAGATCATCGTCCGATACTCCGTCCGCTCCACCACGAGAGAGAATCCGGTGGCCGTTTTCGGTAAGTATCTTTGGCCCGTCAGTCATAATTGAAGGCATAGCACATCCCCATTTGACTTCCAAGCGGGAAAACCCGACTATGCACCGAAGGCATCAAAAAGAGGACCAAACCCATGCCGACCGGAGCCCCACAGATCGCTGCCATTCTGAAAGTTGCGCAACGCGACCTTTTGATCGAACACGCCAATGGGCCAAATCCGATCGACCGGAGTAGTCCGAGGGAGGGAAGCCGAGTCGTTCTCAAGCGTCATGGTCTTATATTTTGGTCGAACGCGATGGGCAATCACAACGTCTCGGCCCCGACCCATAGCGCCCTGACTGAGCTAGGCCGGGAAACAGTCTGCTGCATCTTAGGACAATATGCCGATTCCTTAGTGCAGCACCGAAAATTCCTCGAACGAGTGGCGTCCCCTTCTATTCTGGTAGGTATAGACCGTGAGATAGCCTTGGCCCGGCTAATGGGTGCGGATTAACGATTTATTCAACTTTGCCGGCGATTATGGCCTTCCCAACGAAGGAGGACCATATGCCCGATCAATTGCCCTGCGGCTGCACTAAATCAGGCCTGATGTGCCGCGAACATGCGCCAAACCCGTCAATCTCCCGTTTCATCGCCCACGAGGCCGCGACGCTGGTAAGCCTAGCCCTGTTTACCGCCCTAGTCGCAGTTATGGCCGGTTTATGGGCGTTTCCGAGCTAATAAATAAATGTTGAAATCGACTTGACTGCCTTTGCGGAAAGCGCATTATCCGTTTGCGGGAAAACCCGCATGGAGAACCACCAAATGACCAACACACCGATTTCCAACGATAACCGAATCTTCACCGCCGCGATCCTAGCCGAGCCGGATGCTGCCTGCCGTATGCTACAGCGTGCCCTAGGCATTGAGGATTGCGATGCAATCAAGATTGATACTCCACAGCGCCGGGAATGGATGCGGGCCTCGACTGGCAAGCGCCTTCAGCTTTTGGCCGAGTGGATGAGTGATGCGGCAAATGTGCTGGTCGACCGATGCGATCAAATGGTCGAAGGCCATTGCCCGACTGATTTCTCCCTCCGCACGAACGATTAAGGGCAGAAATGGCGGATATCATCCACAGACTGAGAGACGGAGCCATTCAGGCTAGGTTAGCAATGGTGGAGGGATTCACGCCAGAGGGAATAGGTCTAATGGGCGAGGCCGCTGACGAGATCGAACGGCTGCAGGTTATTTTGCAGAAGATTTCAAACGGCGACACAGACGATCCCTCCGCCATCGCCTACGAAGCACTCAAACTATAAGAGAACCACCATGCTCAAAAACACCGCAACTACCAGATTCCTCGGCACCATGCTGATTGCCACAGTAATCGGTATCCTCGCCTTTGCCAGCCAGCGGGATCATACCTGCGGCTGGAATGGCACGGCACCGAACTATGCCTGCGCGACGGGGCAATGATGGCAAAACCGATCGGACCCCGTGAAGCTGCCCTTCGCGTTCAGCGCGAACAGCGATTCCAGCAGAATAACCGGAAAGAGCCTAGAGAGGCCAAAAAGGCTGCCGCCGTAAAAGCCCTAGGGCAGGCACAGGGCGCGTCGGCGGATAAACTGGTACCACGGGGCCACAAGAAGCCAAAAAATCCACCACGGCCTATTTCTGAGGCTTAATGCCTAGCCAGATCGGTCCCGATGGGCACGGGCGGCACACATTGGCACGGCCAGCAGCAATGCACCGACCAATCGCCGTGGTGGATTCCATTAAGGCTCGGTAACGGCAACCACCCCAGGCGCACGAACTCGAGCGCGTCGACGAGCGGAACGTAGCGGTGGATGCTGTGGATCGGTAACTGCATTGGTCCCCCCATTGGCTCGGACAGCGCGCCGAGCGCGCGTGACCTGCTCTAGCGTCTGTCCACCATCTTCAAGCGTTGCTTTCAATCCCGAAAATGCCTCCCAGCGTTCAATGGTCACTTGGCAATAGGCCGGGTCCAGTTCAATCGCTAGGCAATGTCGCCCTTCCATTTCGCTGGCGATTAGAGTCGTGCCAGATCCAACGAATGGATCATAAACATATTCACCTTGTGCGGAATTATTGATGATCGGTAAGCGCATGCATTCGACAGGCTTTTGTGTCGAATGCCCACCATCCACGTTCTTATCAAGGTTTATTTGCCAGAGCGTGGTCTGATCGCGAGCGCCCTGCCAATGCCCGGTTCTGCCTTCTCGCACTGCATACCAGCACGGTTCGTGGCGCCAGTGATAGTGGCCGCGTGAGATCGGATAGTTCGACTTCGCCCAAATGATCTGGCTGCGGACCATCAATCCAGTTGATTCAAGGGAAGTCTGCACGCTGCTGGCATGCCGACCGGCATGCCAGCAATAGGCGACGTCGCCAGTAAACAGCGCCCATGCCTCTCGCCAATCGTGGCGGTCGTCGTTCTTCACTACCCCTACGCGGCGATCCGCGTAGGCCAAGTTTCCTTTTGCGGCTTCTTCGTTACGCCAATTCGGATCGTAATCGACCCCATATGGAGGATCTGTGACCATCAGTTGTGGTCTATCTTTACCCATCACGCGGGCGACGTCATCGGCTTTTGTGGAATCGCCGCATAGCACCCGATGGCTGCCAAGTAGCCACACATCACCCAGCCGCACTGCCGGATTCGCACGGACAGGCGGAGCATCGTCTGGGTCCACGAGTCCGCCGTTCGGCTTGGCTAGAGCAGCCGCTAATGCCTCCGCAGTAAATCCCATTGCGTCGAAGTCGATATCCTCTCCTTGCAGCGATTGAAGGATTTCGCGCAGGCCATCATCGTCCCATACGCTTAATGATGCCAATTGATTATCGGCCACGCGGAAGGCTTTGATTTGCGCTGGCGTGAGATGGGAAGCCCGAATGGCTGGCAATGATTTAAGGCCGACTATCTTTGCCGCCTCGAAACGACCATGCCCAGCAACAATCTCGTTCTTATCGTCGATGATGATCGGATTCAAAAATCCGAATTGCCGAATGGCCTTGGCCAGCATTTCGATCTGGCTCGCCGGATGCGAACGTGGATTTTTGCTATACGGCGATAGGGCAGAAATATCGATTGTCTCGATTTTAGTTTCTTGATCGATTAGTTTCTTTTTCATGCTGCCACCGGAAAGCAAATACCGCGGCGCCCGTCATCGACCATCACCAGCGGAATCCGCGATAGCCGAAGATGTTCTTTGCTATTCGGGAATGTGACGTCGATCAATGCTTTGCCACCATCCTGATCTAGCAGTATTGCATCGCATAGATCGCCGGCGAGAGCGCGGTATTTTACCATTGTGTCCGACATTTATTGCCCCTCCGCGTAATAGATTTTTCTTCCACAGTGCAATTCCCAATAGACGGTTTTCATGAAGAGCCACTTACCGGGACCGTCGAATTTGTTCGGGATATGATCGATCAGCGCCCACACTATCCAACAGAAATCGCGTCCCATGTTTCGATCTCCGTTACAATCGCACCGCATGTTTTGCCAAGCTATAGGAATGTGGCTGCGATTGCGGCTCGTGTCGCCTTGGCAATGTGCCACGCCGGAAATGCGCGGGGCAATAAGATTGATCCTCCATCGGAATGGCGCCGCAAAAGAAAAAGTCCGGCGACAATACATCGCCAATCGGCCAGCGGCAGGTATTAGGCCTTAGCTCCATCAACGTGCAGCGTTGCTCCATAGGAATGTTGAGGTCATCCACGGTCGGGGCCGGATCACGCTCGAGCGGTCCCTGCGGTACGGGATTCAAATTACGTTTCATGATGTTGTAAGGCACTTGGCGAGTTGATTTGTTTTTTCTCGGTGGGTGTTTAGGGTATGCGGTTGGCGTATGCCAATGGTTCCTGTTCACCAGTCCACATATCGCGTTTCTGCTGGTGTGGAGTTCTGCAGCTATGATCCTCGCGCTGACGCCAGCCTCCCATTCGTGTTTCACAAAGGTTTTTTGATCTTCGGTCCAGTTCATTTGTTTCCCCTAGATGTTAATTTTTACCACTGCATTTGAGGAAGGACGGCACCGGAGCCCAAGTGAGGCCGGGAGGCTGGATACTCGAGCCCCGGTGCCTGGCTCATCGCGCAATGCGAACCACCACGCTGCGCGAGAACCAACTCGTGTTAGTCAGGATTACGCTTATGCGCCAGAACCAAATCACAGCGCCGGTTGATTTCCCTAAATTCCTCGTCGGTTAGATTGCCCTTCACATATTGCCGGCCAGCGCGCCAAAGCGAATCCATCGCCTGCTTTTCGGTAGAATCGGGGTACGCATTTCGGTGCATCGGAATGTGCGTGAGGGTAGCAAGCGGCAGGCGTAACGGAGGTCGATCTACCGCAACCCCAGCATCGAGCATTTCGCCAAGCTGCACCAGCGCGCGACCGATCGCATAATCTCCAGGAGCTAGTGGGGTGATGTTATCGAATCTAATGTTCATGCGAAGTCCTCCATATCCTTTTCAGTGCATAGCGTGCCAGCGACGAATCCGTTGCTAGGTTTTGGCGAAACACTGCCGCCATTGGCATAGGCCGTCCCGTTTACCACTTCGCCATCAAACCTGTTTTTCTTGCTCTTGGCCCATCGTATATTCTGCGACTTGATCCAACTTGCCAGCGCCATTTCTGGCGGCACTTGGTGAGGCTGCCAGTCGAGCGAACGCGGCCATACCCCATAAATCGTCCGGTACTTGTTCGCGGCCCACCCTTGGCTATAGCCCTTCGATTGGCCGTAATACATTAGCTGGCCGTAGGTCTGCGCCTTCCCCTTCAACTGCTTTGCGATCGGCGCCACTTTGAAGCGGTCGCCATTCATCTCAACCAGTTCGCCAGCCGCTGTATGGATTGGTTTTGCGTGATGCTCGGCAATGGTGCCGCAGACAGGGCAAAGCGCCATGCGCGGTGGTTTTAGATAATGGCACTTCGGACATTCTTTCGGAAGCTGCACCACCTTTTCAGTGACAGTACGCGGCTTGCCATCGTCCAGACCGTCGCGGTGAATATCACTGACAAACCCTAGTCGCAGAGTCGTATCGCTATGGTCGAATATGATCAGGTCGTCCTTACCCGGCATCGTGCGCAGACCGCGGCCTATATTCTGGACGTAGCGCATTTCAGATTTTGTCGGTCGAGCGTAGATGATGCAACTTATTTCAGGCCAGTCGACCCCCAATCCAATCACATCGACATTGCAGACTACCTTGATTCGGCCAGCCTGCAGTCGAGCGCGAATCGAAGCACGTTCCATTATAGGCGTGTCGCAATCCATGTACCCGGAAGGCACGCCAGCAGCCTCAAATTCCTTGGATATCTGCTCGGCGTGGGCCCGGTTAACCGCAAAGCAAACCGTGGGTCTGCCTTCCGCTAGATATTTCCAGTTCATAACGATATCGGCCACCAGTTTAGATTCGCCCATCCGCTCGTGCAGGTCGCCTTCGTGATAGTCGCCGGCAACGGTGCGAACACCTTTCAGATCAGGGTGATTCGGCGCGAATACGCGGAATCGCGATAGTGTCCCGGCCTCAATCATATCCTTGACCGTATTCGCCACCACCATCTTGCCGAAATACGCGCCTAACCCGCGCGTCCATGGCGTTGCACTCATGCCAATGATCGGCACATTCACCCATGCCGGATCGCGTAGCCATTTCTCATAAAACCGGAACCACTTGTGGATCTCGTCGATAATAACGAGGTCGGCCTGCGGAATGCTTGGTCGGCGCTGCAGCGTTTGAATGCTCGCCAGTTGCACGGGTTGCGACGGGTCGGTGTTCTGATGTTGCGCTTGGATTATGCCGACTTCGGTCACGCCCTGCGCGCCGAGCATTTCATATGTCTGGTCGACCAAAGACAAAGCAGGCACCGTTACCAGCACCCGCTTTCCCTTCGACCTTGCCCGCCGTACCAAGTCGGCGGTGACCACCGTTTTGCCGAATCCGGTCGGGGCCATCATTACGATTCGCCGTTCGCCTTGCCCCACCATTTCGCGCAATTTGCTGACGCCAGCACCCTGGTCCGCCCGCAGCGTTTTAATTGGCTGATCGCGAAGGAGTAGACTCATTCGGCTACCCGTTGTCTGATTTTCAATTCATTATCGCAAAGCCACTGCAAAGTGTGCAGCACCGGCAGCAATTCAACCGCATTGAACTCCGACACTAGCGATACGACAAGTTCTATCTGCTGATCGATGCTCAGGCGCACGTCCATTACCTGCTGCACCATCGCCCGCTCGAGCGAATCGATGCAATCCCAGCAAGCGCAGTCCACGCTATGTGGAAAAACCATCGACGCTTTTGTTTTTCGGTTTGGCACGGTTTTGGCTTCGTGCGCGGCTCAGAATTCGTGGTGAGTCAGCAAAGAAAGAAGGGGCTATCGGGAAGGCAATGACTCTCCTCACCTCTTTACCTTCCCTTTCTGTTTCTAGTTGTTTGAACTCAGAAAAAGAAAGGAAGAAAGAAAGTCGCAGGCGCGCGCGATTCCTTTGGCGATCAGATGGCATATGGGCGAGCCTCCGCGATCCCGCACGAGGCGGGTTTATGGGTTAATTTGGCATTGAGGTCCTATGCTCGAGCAAGGGACCGATAGCTTGTGGGAAAGGACTTGTCGGATTCCAATTGGGCGGTTATATTATCCGCCTCACTGGTTCTAGGTGTTCCCACACACCGAGATCCGCGCCGGCAGGGCTGATACCCTGACCGGCGCTTTCTATTAAGGTCCAGATTCTTAGGAAATGCAAGTCCACCACTAATGGTGGTCAGGCTGCAGACGGGACACTAGGGAATTTGCCGACTTGATCGCCCCAGGTAGTCCAACCTTCGCGCTCCGTGCGCGCGAATAGCTCGAGGCGCGGGCCATCCGCATAACGCTCGACACGATCATAGAATTGCTCAGGCTTGCGGGAGTGTTCACGCCGCGGCTCGATAATGACCTCATGCACGCCAGCGTCCCGACGCACCGATCGACCGCGTTTGCCGATGATCGCGAACTCCGCATTCTTGCGTGTCGTGAATCCGCCGCCCATCGCCAGATCCGACTTCAGCATGAATAGCGATGCGGCTCGAGGATTAAGCTTGATCCAGACAAAGCCCATCCCCGATGGCTTGAAGCCCCATGCCTTCATCAATGGCAGGTGGGCCCCGATCGCCAGCATGGGCCCGGTGATCCAGAGGAATAGCGCGCAATCGTTAGCCGCCACATCCCCGACCGGCATAGCGGCCAGTTCCGCTTGGCTCATGCAGGCATAATGGCGCCTGGCATTTCGGCCTGGCTCGGCCTTGCTATTAGACTTAAAATCCCATGGCGGATCGACGCAAATCACGCGGTAATGCCCATATTCCAAGCCGAACATTGGTGGTTCTCAATCCAGTTTGTAGACTTCCGCGATAATCCCAGGGTTTTCAGCGTATTCCTTGATAACCAGAGCTTTCACAATCTGCCCGTCATCGGCCCAAATCGTGCCATTTAGGGCATCACATAGCACTTTCCCGAAATTGTCCCAGTCAGGGCGGCCAGCGGGCCAGATCATGCCGACCAGCGCCGCGTCCCGCTTCTTAATAGGCCAGCTTTTCGGAACCGGCAGCATGACGAAGATGCGGACGGCCAATGGCCCCTCGAGCGGGGCCCGCCCCCGCATGGCGGCTTTGCCCTTCCATTTTAGTGCCGTCTCGTAAACCTCGGTGGCCTTCGGGGTATAGACGTGGACGAATCCTGCCCTGCCATTGGCCCCAGGAGGCACGTAGCGGAAGCGGGGCCTACCTTTAGGAACCGGCACCCCGGAAAGTTCTACCACGCAATAGGGGGCCGCCTGTGAGGCAGCCCCCGTAACGCTGAATAGGTCGAGCGCGAGCCCCACCTAGGCCTCCGCAGCCGCTTTTGCCCCAAATTGAGGCCGGGATACCTTGGCATCGGGTTCCGCAGGCGATTCGGCCTCTTCCTCGGCTTCCGGCTCCGATTCGGGCTCCATAGGCAGCCTTTGGACCGATTCTGCCCGTTTTTCGATGCCAGAAACTTCCAGCATATAGTCGAAATGGTCGAGGAAATCGGCCAGTTTCTCGGGTTCCATCCGGTTTAATTGCCGAATTACGCCCAAAGCCTTGCGATTCGTGCCGTATTTCTCGACAGCTTTGCCGATCTCAGCGCCAAGTTCCCCAGCAAGTTCCGCTTGGGCATTCTTGGTCCTTTTGTCGAGTTTCAGTATATTTTCTAAGGCTTTCGCCGTAATCATGCCGGTAACGTCCGACGATTTAACGGCTTCTTGCTTTTCCGGCTTTGGGCCGGACTTCTTTCGCGGTGCCATTTTGGCTCCTTTCGCGGGTTGCAGGTGGATGGCAGATAATAGCCCAAAGCAGGGGGGCTGATACCCCTTTCGGCCAGTTCGATTCAAACCATGGGATCAGCTTGTCGTAGGCCCGAGCCGATACCGTACCCTCCCCGGCCATCAGCCGCTCAAAGTAGGGAGGGTCATTATGGGCCTTGCGGGATAGCACGCCCAGCGTCGTCCCGGTATGGGCGCAATAGGCCTTCGCCAAGATGGCAAGATTATCCCGTAGTACCGGCTCGATCTTCATGACCCCACATATAGCGGTAATAAAAACAGTATGTAAAGAAGCAAATCGGGTTTTCCCGCTTGCAATCTAATGCGGCTTGGATGATGATAGCCATGCGTCCATTCAACGGAGAACCACCATGGATCAAACGCTAGAAAACCCGCGCGCAATAGCCGGATCGAATCAAGCCCCCGATTATGCCCAGCAGATCACCGACCGTATGGCCGAGGATTATGCCGAGTTGGCTAAGTCGACCAGCGGCGTTCTCGAGGAAGCGCGAAGCCTTCCCGAAAGCGTCGATGACGAGAAAACCCTGAAGGAATTTTCCGATGTTGTAGTCCGCATGCGCGATACCATCGGTCGCGCCGAGGGTGCCCGCGTTTCGGAGAAAGAGCCATTCTTGCGCGGAGGCCAAGCCGTCGATGGTTATTTTAACACCATCAAGACGCGACTCGAAAAGGGCATGGCAATCCTTACCAAGCGAGTGAACGTCTATCAGCAGCGCAAACTGGCCGAGGAACGCGAACGCCGACGCATCGAATCGGAAGCCGCAGAACGCGCCGCTGCTGCAGCCCGTGCCGAGGAGGCCCGTCTTGCCCGTGAAGCCGAGGAACGTCGCCTAGCTGCCGATCGGGCGCGCAAGGCCGAACACATCGAGACAAAATCCGCTGCGGCAATCGCGGCAGAGCAGGCCGCCAGTGCGGCGCTAGTCGAGGCCAGTCTAGCTGCCGACAAGGCCGAGGAGGCCCATATCGACACCCTCCGCAAGCCAGCCGATATGACCCGCTCGCAATTTGATGATGGTCGCCTCGTGACTATGCGCCAAGTCGGATATGTCGAAATCACCGATAAGATGGCGCTTGACCCGGCGGTTTTGTGGCCATTTATTCGTGAGGAAGATGCACTAAAAGCCCTTAAGGCTTGGGCGAAAACCACCTCCCATAAGCGCCCAATGCAGGGCGCAATCATTGAGATGCGCGACGACACAGTAATCAGATAAAAACAGGAAAAATCCTATGAACGCCACCGTTGAGAAGATCGAAGTTATGCCGCCAGAGAAGGTGTCTGGTAAGCCGATAGCGAAGAAAATGGCTCTCGCCCTCGCGCCATCAGCCGCACTGACGCCGATGCAAATGCTCGACAAGGCGGTTGCGCAGGGAGCGAATGTCGAGATCATCGAGAAGCTGATGGGCCTTCAAGAGCGGTGGGAGAAGAACAACGCCCGCAAGGCGTTCGACGAGGCGATGGCAAATGCCAAAGCAAAGATTACGCCGATTAAAAAGAACCGCACCGTAGACTTTACCAGTGCGAAGGGGCGGACGAATTATCGGCACGAGGACATGGCCGAGATCGCGCGCACGGTTGACCCTATCTTGGCGGACCAAGGCCTTTCCTATCGATACCGAACATCGATCGAAGGTCCGACCGTGGCCGTAACCTGTATCCTATCCCACCGTCTCGGCCATTCTGAGGAAACGACACTTTCGGCCGGACGCGATGAAACGGGAAATAAGAACAGCATCCAGGCGGTCGGATCGACTGTGACTTACCTACAGCGATACACGCTTAAGGCAGCCCTTGGACTTGCCGCTGCGGTTGACGACGACGCCAAGATTGCGGTCAATAAATCTGAGGCAGATCCGAAAATATCCGCTGAACAGGAATCATCGCTGATCGACGCCATCGAGGCATGCGGCGTTGGTCGCCCAAAGTTCTGCCAGCATTATCAGATCGACATGGTGGCGCAGCTACCAGCGCGACTATTCAACGAAGCAATCAAAGCTTGCGATGGCTACAAGGCCAAAAAGGCGGAGACGAAGTAATGGCGAAGGCAGCGCAGAAGAAGGTTGCCCCTCCGGAGCCGACCATCGAAATATTCGATTGTGAACAGGGAACGGATGAATGGAAAAGTTTGCGACTAGGCATTCCCACCGCATCGCGTTTTGCCGACATCATGGCTGCCGGCGAAGGCAAGGTGCGGACCCGCTACCTGCGAGAGTTAGCCGGCGAGATCATCACTGGTCGACCAGCCGAGACATTCAAGGGTTCCGCTATGACCCGCGGGAACGAGATGGAAGCCGAGGCCCGCGATCACTATGCGAGGACAAAGTTCGCGGACCTTCGCCAAGTTGGGTTTGTAAAGAACGCTAGTCTTATGAAATTCGCCACAGTTGGTGCCAGCCCCGATGCCCTGATAGGCGATGACGGAGGCCTAGAGATCAAGACCATGATCCCCGCACTGATGATCGAACTGTTCGATAAGGGATCGGCAATGCCAAACGAACATCGCGCCCAAGTCCAAGGCAATATGTGGGTCTGCGAGCGCGAGTGGTGGGATTTCAAAATCTACTATCCGAGGATGCCCGACTTCACTGTCCGAGTATTGCGCGACGATTCCTATATCAAACAAATCTCTAACGAGATCGAGCAGTTTAGTTATGACCTTAAGAAGCTGGTCGAGCGACTGCGGAGTATGGGATCTCCCGAATGAAAATGCGGCCGGTCAATTTTGTTTGGCGCGATGACGGCACCATGAAACCGGAACAGCGGTTTGCCACGCTATGTGACCGGCAATTCGTGATCGGAGAGGTCTATCCGCTGCAGGTAGTTGAGGCTCGATCAATGGCCTCGCACAATTTCTACTTCGCATCGCTCCATGAAATGTGGAACAACCTGCCAGAGGACATCGCTAAACGATTCCCGACGATTGAACATCTCCGCGCATGGGCATTAGTACAGGCAGGTTTCTATACCGAGAAGGATTATGTTTGCGATTCGGTTAGAAAGGCTGCGCACCTAGCTAAAATCATCCGTGCCCACGCGGAATATGCCGTCATAAAAATAAGCGGAGATGTGGTTAAGGTTTTCGATCCGAAATCACAATCTCGGCCATCAATGTCCGCAGAGGAATTCAAGGCTTCCAAAGATGCCGTGCTGGATATTGTCGCAGCCCTTAACCCAGGACTGAGCCGATCGACAGTTGCGAAGGAAGCATCCAAGCGAGCGCCGCGCGAAGATCACAGTGGAGTCACAAGATGAATCGAGTGCTTTGGGAAATCGTCATCGTCATTGGTTCGTTTAACGTCCTGACCGTCGCATGGTTGGTGTGGCAATCGAGATGAGCCGATTACCGAGGCCGTACATTCCCCTAGAGGTGCGCCTCAAAGTCGCGGAACGGCAGGCAGGATTTAAGGCGAGCCCCAATGCGAACAACGCAGTTAGGCTGGCAGGGCTTCTGATGATGCTATTCGGTGCAGAGCCTGTCCACCTCGATCACGATCCACCATTAGGTGCCCGCAAGAAGGTCTATCGGAATGGCGAGCACGTCGATTACACGCCAGCCGCCAACGATCCAGACTATTTGATTTACCGGATTGCGGTCGACCACCGAATAAAAACTCTGGTAAGGGGCGAACACGGCCAGCATCCAGATCGCGTTCTAATCAAGCGCCAGCGCCACATCGAGACACCAATCCGAGATCGACCGAAACAGAAGATTAAATCAGCGAACAGGTGGCCGCCAAAAGGCACCCGCAAGATCCAGAACCGATCCAAATAGGAAACCACATGAAGAAAATCGCTTTTGCCTTCGCCATGCTCGCATTAACCATCACGCCGTCGATTACTCTTGCACAAAATACGCAAGTCGCTCCTAAGACCACATTGGAATTTACTCAAGAACAACTCCAAATGTTAGGACAGGCGTTGCTAAATCTCCCAAAGAAGGACGCAGATCCATTCATAGCCGATCTCAATAAGCAGATCTCTGACCAACAGAAGGTGGCAGCAGAAAAGAAAACCGCGGAGGATAAGAAACTTAGCGACGTGAAGAAAAAAGAAAATCCATAGGAGATTAAGCCATGCAATTGATTTTCAGTGCATTGGGAATCGTGGCGATAATTCTAGCCATTGCAGCATTCGGCCTAAGTGAATTTAATGATGGCGAACGCGGGAAGCCGTACTGAGCCGATGACTGGGCTCTATTGACTGGTTTCAGCAAGAGCATTTTTAGCAGTCCACGCGGCAGCATTGTCGATTGGCAGTTCGCTATCCGCCAAATACAAATCTTCTCGTTTCATTTCAGAAATTTGGCGCAGCACATCACGCAGTTTTGTTACAGTTGCGGAAGTGGATTTGTCATCGAGCAAATCGCACATTATTGAAGCGAGATAATCGACAGCACGAACGCCGTCTTTGTCGTCGGCGGCTGGCACGATTGCCCCGCGTTCATTGACCATCAATTCAGCCATGAAAAAATGCGCGGCAACGACGGCGCGATGTTCGTTCTCCGTCATTTCGCTTTCCGGCTTTTTCGTAAGCTCGCGGACCCCATCGGTTCGTGCTGTCGTCATTTTATATCTCCAAGTAAGGCGAGCGCGGCAGGGTTACGACGCCTGCGACTACGGCCAAGAGCGGGGCGAGCCGAAGCCCGCTGTTTCAGGTTCCGCATCTTGGTTTTCACCCGTCCGGGACGCGCGCTCATTGGTATCTCCTTAGTGGGCTCTATTGACTGGTTGCGTGGTGTCTGGCGAGGGCTGTTTCGGCGGCCCGTATCACGCTGGCGGCGGCATCGGCTTAGTGCTGCTCGTCGTTATCGTCCTCGTTATTTTTGGGAGGTTCTGATGCAGAACTTAGGTCTAGTCCTACTGGCTTTCGCTTTTGTGTTTGTTACCATCGAGGCATGGCAGACGCGACGCTTTGCTTGGATCGGTATAGCGTGTTGGATCGCTGCCGAGCTATTCGGTGGCGTTATGCGCGCAGGGTTTTTTCACTGATGGCGACACGAGTGGCAATCGCGGTCGCCTTTATCGTGGCGATCGTGCTGCTCGGCGTTCATTATTCTGGATATGGAAACTGCTGCTGAGCAGTCGGCCTTATTTGTTAGAGCGCCAAGACCTATCGTGATGAGTAGGTCGGCCTTGGCCTTGTACCAGCGACGCGCCAACGCGCCTTCACGATCTGGCCCTACATTCAACCTTGGAACAAGCCAAGGACGGCGTTGTGGTGGATGCCATATTTGTTGGCGACGGCGGCGAAGGCTTCCTCGCCATAGGCGATTGAATTTCCTGTATTCATGCGGTGCTGGTTTTCAGCCTGCATCCCGGCGACCTCAATCTGAGCGCAGACGACTTGCGCGTTAAGATAGGCGACTTTCTGCTCGTCGGTCATGGTCGGGGCCTATTTTGTCTGCGCAGCGTCTCGCTTGCGCTCGTTGATGATTGAAAGGATTTCTTCGGCCAAGGTTTCAAGCGCAGACCCCGCGCAATACATGGAGTGATCCTCCGACTTTTGCAGCCTTTCAGCAGCACGCCTAGCAGCCAACTCTATTGTTTCTAGGTAGGGCATCGGGGCCTCTACATTCAACGGCTAGAGTTAAAAAAACTGGTTGGCGTATTGACCGTTCTGTGGTCGTCGCCACGATCAACGCGAGGGCGTTCCTCAACGACCAAACCATTCATTTCGAGAATGCGAAGCGCGGCATCAATGTCAGGGTTTTTTGCCCTGCCGCCGATTCGCTCAATCTCTTGCATGTCGATTTTCATGGCGGCGGCCTCTACATTCAGATTTCAACGGTCGGGTCTTTGAAGAACTGCCAGCAGGTATCCGGTCGCTGCCGCCACTCTCCGGCGCAGGTCACGTATTTGCCGCCAGCAAGCGCCGCGTCCCGATCTTCTCCATCATCCCAACAGATCGTGTGCCTGATTTCGGCGTCACTGATGGGCGTTCCCATGCTGGTAAATGGCGAATGAATAGGCGATCCCTGAAGGTGCCCACAGACCTGACAATCGCCCATGTGCATCGCGCTTGGGACATAAGCATGTGGCTCTAGTTCTTCGAGTGGCTTTTCCATCGGGGCTCCATATTCAATAATTGTCGTCGTCTGTTTCGGTGTAGAGCGGTGGCTCGTTATCGAGTTCGTCATCATCTAGGGCAGGGCAGCGTTTCATGTCGCCCTGAACGCATTGCCCTTTCGGACGGCCACATTCGCACTGTTCCATCGGCGGCCTATTTTATTTGCTTGGGCGGGTGATACTTTAGCCAGTTCTCGGTGACCTCGGCGCGGGTGCCCATCGTTTTGCGATGATCGGATTTTCTTCCTGATCCCGGCTCGTCGCTCGCTGTGAGCATCCAACGCATAATGGTGACCTGATTGGTAAGGACCATTTCGAGCATCTGTTCGATCTTAGTCACGGTTCCGGGCTATTTTGTTAGAGTTGGAGGTGAGGGCAACGGCATCCAGTGTGTCGGCGTATAAAGGTACTCTGTTCGGTCCCACCACCTGCCGTTCTCAAGTTCGTTTTCGGCGGCGTTCCAGCATCCCGTCGCTATCCACATGCCGTCGCTGCCGCGCTCACGAAAGCCGGAATAATCGGCCAGCACGATTAGGCTTCCGTCCTTCGGCGCTGTTTCAATCGGTTGCCACATCTTCTGCTCGATCAAGTCGGCCGCTTCATAGCGATCTCGCGTCGGCATTTTAGGGCGATTTTCGCGCAGGCGTTCTACTATGTCATTTAGCATGGGATTATCGGTTTCGCCATTCGAGACAAAGAATGGCCTCGATATGCTTTATCGCTTTGTCGGCCGCCACGCCACCGTGCTCCCGGCGATCCAGCGCCTCATGATATTCGCGGATCGCCCTTTCGACTTCCGCTAACTGCTCGGTCGGAGCGGAGCTAGTCCTGGTGATTATCGTTGGCATGGTAGGGCCTAATCCCCGTTTCTAACGGGCGGCGGATTTGCCGCCAGCCACTCGCCAACGAATCTACGAAGTTCGGCGGCAAGAATTTGACAGCGCATGGACCTGGAGGCATTCGATGGATGCCATTCTTTTTGAACCACAAAGTCGGCCAATTCGGTTGCGTACCGATCCAGTGGGTCAAAGCGTGGCCTAGGCAGTAGCATATCGGGCCTTTATTGTTCGGAAGCTTCTTCTAACGCCTCGGTTCGGCAGTCGAGAGTAAATTCAAGATCGTTCACTTGTTTCTGCAACCGCTCAATCTCGTCGGCGGCTCTAATGGCCCAAGGATAACCAAGACTGCGAAGCATCTCTATTTCTGATTTGCTCATTTTCGGGCCTATTCCTTCTGAGCGCGAGCTTCCATGTTGTAGGTGATTGCCAACACCTTTATTGCAGCCGCCTTCAACGGCCCATCTGGCAACTCAGATGCGTCTAGCACGTCAACCATTTTTTGGGCTGTGGCGAAAATAAGCCTGGCGGCGTCTGGTTGGCCTTTGGCGTTTTCCATGCGGGCCTATTCCTTCAACGTGAAGCTGCCGTTTTGATATGTGCCGCGACCGCCGCATTTCGGGCAGACGCAGGGCTGTGCTTTCCGCATCCGCTCGATCTCGTCAGCGGCTTCTGCCGCCCGATCAAACCCATGAATTAACTCCGCTTCCTTACGGAGCCAACTCGTGATGTCTAGTTTCTGTTTCACAGCCGGGGCCTCTATATTCAAACTGTCTGAGCGCGGATTGCGCGAGCTATTTCTTTCTCATTGCCGCGCTTGCTATCAATCGCCAAGGCGATATGAGCGCAGCGCTCACGTTCGGCATTTTTGGCGGCGGCCATCGCCGCGTTCACTGTTCGGCGGCAATCTGCCTCAAGGACGTAAATCTTGCCGCCAATCGAAACGCCTTCCATCTTAAATGCTGCGGGCATGATCGGGGCTCCGAATCCAGATTTATGGGTTAGCAATCTTGAGCAACAAATCAGCGTGGCACGGCTCGCCAATCGGACAATAACAAGCGAGATTTTTGCCTCGTAGTTCTTTGCGAATTTCCGCCTCGGTCGGCGGCGGCCCGGCCCATACTCGACCGCCAACGTCGCCATCAATCCATCGCTTGTAATCGGCCACTTGCTGCTCGCGGCTGTAATCACGGAACAAGCTGGCGCGGTAAGGATTGCCCCACCGGCCCGGCCGCGTGACGCAGACCGTATTCGGCGGCATCCGCCAGCCCTTCGTGCGCTTTCGTTGGATGCGTTTCGGCATGTGGAGAATATAGGCACGGTCTTGCTTTTCTGTCAATAATGCCATATCACTTACTGACAGAAAAGGGGTCGTTCGTTTGACCAAGCAATCGCTGCCAGAAAACCGGCTGATCGGCTATGCCCGTGTCTCGACCGAAGATCAGAATTTGGAGCTACAGACGGCGGCGCTCACGCGCGCCGGGGTTCTGTCCGATAACATGCATACCGATAAGGCGTCCGGCGTCAGCAAACGGCGCCCTGGTCTGCGGCTTGCGCTCATGGACTGCCGCGAGGGCGACACGCTGGTTATTTGGAAGCTCGATCGCCTCACGCGATCGCCACCGGAGCTATATGCCCTGGTCGAAATGCTCAAGAACAAGGGCGTCGGCCTTCGTAGCCTCACCGAAATGCTCGACACCACGACCGCAATCGGCAGGCTTGTCATGGGGATAACGACCGCCGTCGCTGGCTTCGAGCGCGATCTGATAGCCGAGCGCACCAAGGCCGGCCTCGCGGTGATCCGTGAGAAACGCGAGGACAAAGGCGAGAAATGGGAATGGGGCCGCAAGGTGGTGATGACCGAGCCCAAGATCGTGCGCGTCGGCAAATATCTTAATTCCGGCAAGTCAGGGCCGTGGGTCGCCGCCAAGATGGAAGTTTCAACCGCGTCGGTTTATGGCTTTTGGCAGAACACCAAGAAAAAGCGGAAAGACGAAACCTTCATTTGGGTCCGCCGACCCACTAAATGAGCAGGAGCGACCGTGGATAGCGTGGAATACATCAGGGAACAGCGGCGCACGAATCCAAAGCTGATTGCGCTGAACATGGCTTATGGCATCCTCATGGATCACAGCCCATGCTTTGCCGATGAAGTGCCGCTTGACGGTCTTGCTAACGACATTGCTGCGGCAATCTTGAAGGGCGCCGTTCCAATAATCACTGACGAGAAATAGGAGCCGATTGTGGATGAACTTTCAGCTTATGTCGGAATAAAAGACGGCACCGTCCGAGCAATCGTCGTTGATGATCCCGCCGATACTAGGCTGACGGCGGAGATGCTTGGAGATTGGGTCGAGATGGGGCGCACGATAGAGCGGATGACTCTTGATGCCGCAATAACGAGAATGCGGTGTGAGCGCGTTGATCGTTTAGAGCGACTAGCGAAATAGGAGCGGATATGAGCAAAGAAGAAGAATTTCGACGTGCGCTTAGGCGCCTAGAAAAAGTTCTCGGGTTGGAAAATCGCGGACCGTCTCTTGCCAAGGTGAGCGAGGCCTTGGTGATTGTGCTCGCGGCCCTTTCTGCTGACATTGATATAGCCGAGTCGAAATAGGGGCGGCGGCATGAACGCGAAGCGAAAAGCGGAGATCGGCCTAGATGTCCTCGACGGGCTTGCGGATAAGTGGGCCGTAGATGTCGATCTAACGTCCATGATTAAGAACGTTATCAGCCCTATGAATTTGAACCGTAGCGCGCCGGCCGATGTGAGAGAAAAATTCAAGGCCAGAATGGAAGCACAAGTCAACGCTATTGTTTTGCAAGCCTACGTCGAAGGCGCGTTACGCGGAGTCGATCTGGTGAACGACGAAATCAAATCTATGCGCAAATCCGTCTGAATATGCAGGAGAGTTTCCACGGGTAAAGGATGACGACCGGGGACATAGAGCGTCACGACCATTCTCCCAAGAGCGCCCAACAAAGCTCTAGCCAGGGATGGTTCCGAACCCCACTTTTGTCTTCCCGCAAGAGCGGGTTAGCAGGCGGCTCACTTAATGGTCTAAAGGATATAAAATATGACAGGTCCAACTCCTCAGTATTCCGGCAAAGTGAGCAAGAAGTTTTGGGCGCGGGTTGCCGCTGTCAAAGATGAGCCAACACACTCGCTTTTGTACATCGCCGCATGTGCGCTTCAAGATCACGAAGGCCGAGTTATCCAGATGTTCAAAGAGATTGAGCGCGTTGCCAAGCAGTCAAATTAGGAGCCATCGTGACGCCATTATTAGTTATAGCCGGAATAGTCGCTTTTGGATTTGGCGGTGCGGCGCTTTACACGCTTGTTGAGTGCAGCATTCAAGATTGGGCGCGAAAATAAGGAGTGCCGGCGGTGGTTGTTCACAAGCAGATCGCAATGCAAGTCATAGTCGATGTGGACGAAGGCATTGCCGACACGGTGCGCTATCTCAATACAATCCCCGGCGTTCGCACTCATACGAGTTGTCAGGGGACGATTGGTGAAGGTGGCGCGGCTCCGTACCGGCCATACGTTGCGGTGTCATGGGCCGATGGCGAAACACTCGCACGGTTGAAAGATGCGTTTGATGTGAGCGAGGTCGGTGCAAATCACGGGCAAGTTCATCCGCGAGAACAGACGAGATAAAGGAGCGACCGTGAACGATCCGGCAGACATTGAAGCGCGAGCGGTAAAGGATCATCGCGGCTTCGCCTTGCTGTTCGATCTATGGGTGAATGGCAAGTGGGTTGGATCTCGGCGCACCGTCGAACAGTGCGAGGAATATCTTTCATGGCTGTGCGCTGCGCCGGTTGGCGCGGCGTGTGGCAGCCCTTGGTGAATATAGAGGAGTTTCACAGTTGGGATGACGACCGCCGGTAACGGATTGGTCTAAGGAGCGGAGGACTCCGATGCCAAAGGCCGCTCGCGCTCTCGGAGCACATCGGAAGTGTTGCCGAGCATCCCATTTAACAACTAGGAACGGTTATGGCTTCGCAGAAAAAAATTGCCCAGGCAAAAAAGAATATGAAACGCAAGGCTGCGGCGGCACGTGATCGCGGCGGCGCAGTTAGATTTAAGAAGGCCGGGCGCAGAAAACTTATTATCACGCTTCCGTCACTCTCAAAATAGGAGTGACCGTGGACATAGTTGAGCGATTGCGGTTTGACGCAGCTAGATGCGAGGCAAGCTTTTCCAGGGGCGTTGCCAGCAACATAGAGGATGCCATGACCACAATCGAGCGGTTGCGAACGGCGCTGCAAAGCATCGCAGATAACACTTGCTGCGATAAATGCCAGGAAGCAGCACAGGTCGCCAGGGTGGCTTTGGCCGATATTAAGATGACACAATAGGAAAATTTGATGGCTAGTCCACTACTTGCAATGATCGGGGCAATCACGCTGCTACTCCTTGGCGTTGTCGCGGTTGTCGCTCTCGTTGTCATGGCCGCGCAAGGTGGTTATGCAGCAGCACAGTTTGTCCTCAAACGTCTTAAATGAGCAGGAGCGCTTATCGGATGGTCCGGGGGACGCCCTGGGACGTTAAACCCGACGAATGCGGAGTTGATCGCCGCATGAAGGTTTCGGGTTCGGGGTGATCGGCAGGAAGCGTAGGCGTCTGCCACCATCCGATAAGTGCTTGGAGTGAAATTAGGAGGGCATCGTGAAGATTCGCAGAATTTGGTGTTTTATTTTTCACAGGGAACGGGGCTTGCAAAGCCCTGGCACGCGCTATTATCGCTGGCGATGCTATTCATGTGGTGAGTTTTGGAAGGTTCCCAGGAAATGAAAGTCGTAATTGGAGAGCCCGTCTATCACGCCACCAAAAACAATCCTGACCTTGACACTTGTTGCGGTGAGGTGATCGGCTTTGGTGCAAGTCATAAATGGGTGCGCGTCCGCACATGCGACGGACGCACAAGATTGTGGACTGAGGAAAACGTAATTAGTTTTCAACAAGAAATGGGCGTTGATTGGGAAACTCGTCCGGTACAGATATCAAAATAGGAGGATTTTGGAATGGCGGACATACCCATGAACATATTTATCATAAGCGCATCAGTCACTATGTTGGCTCTCGCTTGCTGCGCGGTCGCAGCGACATACCAGATTGTTAAAACGAAATAGGAACCGGGTGATGGCGACGCCACTTGAAGATAGGGAAGTGTTCAAGCGGCTAACGCCGCCCTGTGCCCATTTGGAGTGTCGCAAAAGCTGTGACCACCGATCCGCCCATTGCGCGCGGATGGTCGAGGCGCAAAACGATTACAACGCGGTCAAGGCCGCGAGATAGAGGATTTTTTCTTGAGCAACGGCACGCAGCTACTCGGAAAACTGTTTGACGTTGTTACCGGCGAAGATCGCCGCAGGACCGAACGCGACAAGGTTGCCATCATGCAAGCCGAACTAGCTCGGCGTGAAGGCAAAAAATACACGCTAGTCGATTACGGCAATGGGCTAGTGTGCCGCGTTGGTAATAAGTGGCAGTGATTAGCGGTTTAAATTGAAACTTGAGAGCCGTAGATTCTATCTCCACCAAAACGCCACCAGAATAAAAAATGCGCTTATAACGATAAGCCATCGGAATATCGTCCCGACAAATGGCGATGCCGGTCCAGTTCGGTATGGATCAGGGAAACGTCTGGTCACCGGCGAGCGTACCGAACGTGATGGCGCCGACGCATGTGGCTCCGTGCCATCATTTGCGATCCGCATGGTCCGGCACTTGGACTGACCTGGGCGTGGCCCATGTCACCGTGACACCATTGACCGCCTTCCTGCAGACCATGCTTAGAAGCCACCGCGATAAGCGTAGAACGCCCCGGCAGATGGCAACGACCGTCCACTTGATCGCGCGATAACTGGCAGACGTCTAACGCCTTGCCACATGGATGCTGGCTGCCCGGAGAACATCGCCCGCGGCGTAGACCGCCGATGAACTTCACGACAGCCCCATAGTTCTGCTCGAGATCGTTGATATAAGCCTGAAACATTCCAGCATACCGCGCCGCAACATGGGCGATCGCGCCGGTTTTAGACGAATGGACGATCCCTGAGCCGGATTCGCCCACAGATGGCCGTGTAGCGATTATCCTCTCCCTATGGCCCTCATGGTGCCTACGGTAGGCTTCTACGCGATGGTGGGGCACCTGGCTGACAGCGTGGCGGCCCCTAACAGGACGATCGGCCACCTTTCCGTAGGATGGGCATACTCGATCACCGCAATAGCGGGTAACGGAACCGGATTGTGCAGTGCGGGAATGACGGGCTTGGGCTGGGGCAGAAATGGCGATGGTGGAGGCAATGGCAAGCAATAAAAGGCGCGGTCGCATGTCGTTCTCCGTTGGTTAAAGGCGGAATAGCGAACGTGGACTTTGGCCCCGGATGATGATGGGGAAGCGCCGAGCCTAACGAAAAACCGCCCCCCAACGCAAGGGGGCGGTTCCGTAAATTACCCGATTATTGCAACTGGCAGCAGTTGTCGATTCCGGACAGATAAAGCCCCAATGCGATCCCCATCACGACAACTGCCAGCAAGAGCAGTGCGTTTCGACCAGCAAACATTACGGCGCGCGCGGCCCGAACCATTGATAGCCAGCCGCTATCGGCCAGAACAGTCTCACAAGGACTAGGATGGCGATAAGCACGAACATAACCTTGAGGATGTTGACCACCATGATCGGCAATGCCACGCCGATCGAGCCGAGAACCCACAAGACAAGGAAAAACGCTAGGGCGATGCAGCAGAGATAGAGCAAAGCCCGGATTACAGCTTCGATGATTCCCATGACGTCCTCCACCATCGGTTAAGTGCCCGAGCCGCAGCGCGGCCCGGGATCTACGCGGGACTTACGCCGGTGGCGTAGCAGCAGGAACGACCGCCTGCAGCTTGTCGCCCAACGCGGTCATCTTGTCGGCCACGGCTTGGATGGCAGGGTCATTCGCGGTATTGGCCGTGGTTAACTGCGTGGTAAGCGCGGCGATGTCGGCAAGAACGGCAGTCGCGATAGTCTCTAGCCGCGTCTCAGATGCGGTTAGGTTGTCCATGGCAGCCATGAGTCTCTCCTGTTTTGAGATGATAGTCTTAGCCCATTCGGGCGTAGAATCGAAGTACCGTTTTAGCGCCGAAAGAACTTTGTGCATATCCTCATTTTTCATGCGGAAAAGCCGGTTGTATTTCAATCAGATATTCTTTGCCTTCAACGAAGGCCTTATCTTTCCAGACCACGTTAATCAGAACATGCTCTTCTTCGCTTTGACGGCGAGTGAATAACACCTCGACCATGCCGTTGTTCCGCCGTACTCGTTCACATTTCGCCCGAACGTGAATGCGCATCTATTTAGCCGTGGCATGCAACACTTGGAATAACGGATATATAAGAGCCGCGATAAACATTCCGGCAGCAACAATCCATGCTATCACCTCTCGCCTGCCAGCATCTCTCCCGCTTGATTTCGTACCAACGGTTTGTAAAGCCTCAATGTTATTTGACATCTTGACCATATAGCTCATCTCAAGCTCAGTGTGTTCCCGCATAGTTTTTTGAAAAGCATCTTGTACCGCCTGCTGGCCTGCAGCCAGTATACCGAGTTGTGATGCGAGTGCTGGATCAGCCACACTACTTTTTCCTTCGGCTTTAAGCCGGTATTCCTCCAGTTTAGAAACTCGAGCATCAAACGTGCTTTGAATTTGAACTAACTGCGTAGATACCAAATTTGAGGTTGTCTCGACAGACTTCGCAAGCATATTGGCAATTTGAGCCTCATAAATCTGCCGTTGACCTGCCAATTGATCTATACGATTTGTCTCCGCATTACGCATCAAATTCTGCATCTTTGATTCTGATTCACGCGCAAAAGTTTGTAACTCTCCGAGAGCATTACGCATACCGTCTTGATATTTTGACTCGGCTTTCACCAAGTCCAAAACGTTTTTTGTTGGATCATGGTCGATATTATCGACACTTTCTTTAGCTACCATAATTATCTCTCCGGAAAAGATTTGCCAGCATTGTTTGCATTTTTCTATTTTGCCAATTTCTCGCTGAACAAAGATTTATCCTTTTCGTCGAGCGATTTCAGTTCTTCCTTAACGCGATCAACGCGCGATTGAACTAAAGCACGATACTGCGGAAGCTGTTTGGCTTGGTCGCTTTGCAATTCCAATTCACGCTTGGGCACCTCGTCGAGTAGACGCTGGCGCTTGTCGGAGTTCTGATTGAGTTGAATTTCGATGATGCGCTGAAGCAACGGCCCAGTTATTTCTTGATCGTACTCTCGCACGTAACCTCGATGGGCATACCACCATGGTTCGATGATTGGTGCGGCCTTAGCCACGCCGACCACGGCCCCGGTGATGGCCGCGATGAGCCCGCAGATCGTAACAGTCTTACGACGCCAAGTGCTCCATGTGGTCCCAACAACTCCGCCCGTAATTATTGGTGTCATCACATCGCTCCATTAAAATTGGCCCCTCACCAGATAGGCAAGGGGCCATTTCTCTTACTGGACGAAGCGCCCATGAACAGGAACGCCGTTCACGTTCGGCACAGCGCCACCAAGCCTGCGACCCTTCGCGCCGACCACAGCCGAGCAAATGGCCGCGGCGATAGTTGACACCGTAGCCACTGCTGGATTTCCTGCAGCGATGATGTTGGCAACGGTCGAAGCCGTAGGCAGGAAGCCGCAAGCGGCGACCGCAGCAGCCTGAACATCAGCCGCCGTGACTGGAACGCCGGTAAACGGGTTGGTCACACCGCAACCACCGACCAGCAACGTGCCGACAATCGGAAGAACTCGTAGAAAATTCTTCATTTGATAACTCCGTTAAATTGGCTTCGACGAATCGTAAGCCTCGAGAGCCGCCATCACAGCAACGGCGACCTGATTGCATTCATCCGCCGTTACCCGGCTTCCAACATTGAAGCCGTCATATGTGAACCCGTTGACGACTTGCCTTACTGCCGCTTGGGCAGCCGCTAGCCGGTCAGGATCAACTTGGGTGCCTTGTACTGCATCGGCCATAATTCTCTCCTATTTGCCTCGTTGCGATTTCAGATGTTCTCGTAGATAGGCTCGCCAAAGATTTGATACCGCTTCGTGCTGAGTAGTTACAGGAAAATATATCGGGTCATTGCTGAACCACATCCATAACCAACTCCACTTTGGTCTTTTCACGGTTTCTCCGTCAGTTTGCGAGTGCAGCTAAGTCTCGACTGAGTTGAACAGAATTAAACCCATCCGGAGAGAGATCGTCCTTCATTAGATCAACGGAGACATACGCCAGCGCCTCATCGCAGTAGGTCTGATAAAACTTCGGCGTCATCGCGTGCAAACGGCCCCAGGTGACGATAAGCAGATTGCCATCGCTGTTACGTCCCACACAGGGGACGTAGTGGCCACCATTTATCTTAGCATTAGGCACAACGTCCCACGGTTCGCTCTTGTCGAATTGATTCTCCGCGCTATCGGGAAATTGGATCCCGACCGCCGTGGCGCCCGTCAGATAGGTCGCCAATGCGAGTTGGTCCGCATCACCAGGACGCAGCGCCACGTAGGAATCAATCTTATGACGATCCCCACGAGCATCGGCAACGCCAACCGTGCGGCGGTAGGATGCCGCATAAACCATATCGGTGCCCTGATCGCTGGCGGGCTTGGACGGATCAAATCCTGTCACCGCGCCATAATCTGCCAGTACGCACGCATCGTTGAATGCGACAGGCTGGCCGGTTCCCGATCGATGGGTCCAGATCATGTGCTCGTGAGCAGCACCAGCGAATACACAATTTGCGTATTGGTCATTTGCGAGCATTCCAAAATTAAGACCTATGCCGAGCCCGTAATGACCGAACTTGGCAGGTGGCGTCGGCAACTTTTCAGCATTAAAAAATGCGCCGAACTTAAAACCGACAGCATCAGGCCGCGCCGGTAGTTTTCCAGTTTTGTAATTCATCTCATGCAGCCTTTGGATGGCCGTCTAGAACTGGCGGCGTAGGAGCAGACGGATCATTGATGGCGGTTTCAATGCGAGCCTTGATTGCTTCCACCGCGGCGCCGCTCTGCGGATCGAGCCCAAGTTGCTTAAGCGTTTCGGCGGCATGGGCCTGCGCATAAACTACGGCCTGAGCCACCACTGCATTCTTGATCTCGACTTGGCCTCTGCCCTGCATCTGGTCGGCCGTATTCTTGGCACCGGCGTTCAAGCCGTTGATGATGATCTCCTGCAATTTTGTCCGCAGACCATCCGCAACATTCACCCCAGCAAGTTTAAATAGGCGATAGAGCCATGCCGTGAGCAAACCGCCGATCGGAACGCTAAACGCAGCCGCGAGCCATTGTAGGACTTCGCCGGCCAATGTACCGACGCTAATGGTGGTTTTGCTTTCAACCGGGCCCGTCGTTGAAACAGTGTTCTGCGTGACCGCAGGTGCAGCAGTAGCCGCAGGACCCGTTGCTGGAAGAGTCGTTGTAGTCACGTTCGTTGGGGTAAGGGTAATCGGAGGCGTCTGAGCGCACACCGAAAGCGGGGCAATAATCAGAAAGGCCGCTAGTAAAAGCTTTGCCGACTTCATTAGGTGATTCCCCTTAGTTGCCCGCGATGTTTAACTATTCTGGCAGTTTATCACAATCTATTCCTGGCTCCACTGATAGTGCATATAATCTTTTCTGTGTTTGAAATCTCCACCCCAAAATGCACCATGTGACTTAAAGATATCAGCACATGCCTGTGGCATTTTGTAGGGAATACTAAAGTCCGTTGTCATCGGATTGTCTTGAGAGTCCAAATCAATGGCGCATCCAAATGAGTGATCCGATAATCGCGTGCTGCCGCGGATCGGCCTGTAGTTATAGGCACCGCTGAAACGATGCATCCCGATCGCATGGATTTTGGCGTCGTCCTTGCCGTAGTAATTCCAGATATCGGTTAGGGCCGCCAACAGGTTCGGCGCGCACAGTTTATGAAAATAGATGTTCTTGACCGGAGATGTTCCATCGTCGTTGTCGCCTCCGAACATCTGATAGGGCGGAACGACCGGGACTAGGTTCGCTTCTTGCCATGCCGTGTTGTTCACGCTCGGATCGCCATAGAACGCAATCAGCGATGCGGAGTCGTCATGCGGGAAGCCGGTAGGCCCGACCAGCGGAGTTGCTGTCTGTATGAGAACCGACGATGGGGCATCTAGCGCCGCCGCCGCAGTTGGTCCTAGTATGCCATCGATATTGAGGCCGTGCTGTTTCTGGAATTGCCGTAGCCAGTATTCAGTATCAGCCGTGAATGTGCCGGAATTGATGTCAACGCGATAGCCCGCATTCGATAGTGCCACTTGCAGCGCGCGAACGTCCGGACCATCTCGCACACCGAGTTGCAGTGGGCCGTCTGAAGCGACCATCGCAGCGAAACTCATGACGTCACCATTGCCGCTATGCGGCTCCTAACTTTGAGGATTCGATTCGTCCAGCCATGACCGTACTTGGAAAATCCAGTCGGAGTCAGGCCGCGTTTCCATGTTAACCACGCGGCATCAAGTTGCAGCACGAGAACCGATGGAGTCGCAGCCTTCACAGCCGCCAGTGTAATGGCATCCATGGTCCCTGTCGTCGGCCATATGGCGAGACACATCTGCAAGGCTTGGATGGAGCCCGTGACACCGAGCGTCACGGCGCAATCGAGCATTCGATAATCGACACCGCCAGGCAATTCATCAAAATGAATAGGGACAGCGAATCTCGTGCCGTATATCTGGCTCGCATCATCCTGCGTGAGAGCAGCGACATCGGCTACCGTGCAGACCTTACCGCGAACTTCAGATAGATCGGTGAGCGTCACTCCCCATTTGGAAGCGCCACCCGGTTCGTCAGGGCTGACATTCAATTCCTCACCTTCGTCAGTGGTGATGAAGTCGAGCGCCTTAGAAAGATTATCCTGCATTAGATATTGTTCGACTGCGTAAAGCCGGTGACAGTCTCACCGCTAAGTACGCATGAGGTCAAAACGCCAGTGGCTAATGTGGCAGCGGCACCGCTCGAATTGCCTTGGAACACAGCGCCGGTCACTGTCATCTTGGAACCAGTATGGCTAGAAGCGCAATTAATTCCCCATGCGGTATTATCGCGATTCGAACCGCCTGTCACAGTGATTGGGATAAGGTTTGATGCATCAACGGCTATTCCGTTGGTATTTGACCAAAAGCGACAGGCGGAGATAGTTGCTATCGCATCACCGGCATACTGACTAGAAATGTAGATGCCATTCCCACATCCGCCCGCATTGCATCCGATGTAGCTTACGTCGGCGCTTGGAGTGCCGGAATGGACAAATCCATAGGTCGCGCACGTATCCGCGCCACATAAGTTATAAGTGAGAGAGCTTGCCCCCGAATTGCTGAAACCTTTATCGTAGCCATACGCGAAACAATAGTTGAACTCGCCCCAATCATTCGGATTGTCTACTAAATAGGCCGTTCCGGTGCGTGTGAGAGTTCCTGAGTTATAGGTCAAGAACGGCCAGCAATGAATGTCCTCAAAGCGTGAGACATCAAAACAATATCCCGCTTGAATCCCAGCAACATTATCCATCTGGCAATGCCGAACATATGTCCGGTCTACGCCAACAGAAACCGTGCCTTCCGAATGAATACCAAGACCGAAGCCAGCAATCATTGAATTTTCAACACAAGCATTGCTCTGTGCGATTGTAACCGCAGTGCCTGTCCATGCAGAAGGACTCGACTGCGGGAACGTCATTCCCTGCGGAAGAATTGCACACCCCGTTAGCGTGGATGATTGATTCATGGTGATGGTCGCACCAGAGCCCAGCGTAATGCTGCGGAAGTTGGCGAGATGCGTTGCGGTCAGACCGTTCATTCCGATCTGGCCATACGGTCCCGCAAGCGTCACACCTTCAGGAATAGTGAATCCTGACGACGATAGATAATTCTTGCCATTGGACAGGCGAACCGTGCCGCCATTCGGCAGATAGCCAGCAATGCGACTAAACGCCGTGGTGTCATCCGTGCTGCCGTCGCCCTTGGCGCCGAGTTGATCGATCCATAGTTCGTAGGGGCCCGGCACGAAAGACGCCCGCGCCTCATCTGATCGAAACACCGCAGGCATTGCCAGCACCGCGGCAGCGCCAGCGATAAATTTGCGTCTGGACGAGATCAGTTTCTTGTCCGGCTTAATCAGGTTGGTCATTACAGCGTGTCCCATTGAGCGCCGTCATAGGTCAGCGTGACCGATTGGCAGTTGCGGTTGAGGACGTAGGTCGATGCATTATCGATATTGCCAGCCGCCGGTGTGATCGTAATGGCAAAGGTTCCTGAGTTGCACGACCCGTCCTTGATCCTGATTTTCTGCCAGTTAACCGGGCTAGATGGCAGGTTTACCGTTGTCGTCGCAGGCGATGATTTCTTGATGATTACCACATCATCGGAAGTTGTGATTGTGACCGCACCTGCCGCAGTGATAACACGACCGCCAAAGCTACCGCCAGTTCCACAGGTAATACCGGCCCCTGAAACATAATTGAGATGGCCGCCCGTATCAGGACATGGCGGCATCGTATTGGCTTGGAAATACCCGGTGCTGTTCGACCAGTTGCCGATCATAGAATTGGCAGTGCCCTGCACTAGTATTGACAAAGGAATCGTCGCGTTGCCAGCAACAGTGCCAGTGAATATTGGCGAAGCAATCGTCGGCGCATTTGACATCACAGCATTGCCAGCCGTTCCCGTGATCGAATAGGCCTGCAATTTAGAACCATCGCTAAATAAAACTTGTCCAGCCGTCGCCCCCGTGACCGGAGTCGCGTTGATCGTTATTCCGCTTGCACCGATCGGGCCGACAGTCACGCCAGCAATTCTAAAAAACAAACCAGCACTCGTTGTCCAAACGTCGCCATTATTCGGCACCGTTGGAGCCACCCCCTGCGGAAGATTAAATCCGGCGCCAGCAGTAGTCGGCGTCATCGTCGTGAGGATGCTATCCAGCGGCATCGTCAGCAATTGGCTAGGCACCGTTGTCGTGGTCGGCGGAGCCGCGAAAGCAATGCCAGTCAGAGCCAAAAATGCCACCGTGAGTTTTGCTAATCTGAGCATATGAATCCTCATGGCACGATAGCCGGAAGAAAGATAAACGGCGTAGCAATCGTTACTGCTGGCTTGAGCCCAATAGTCTGAATGGCCCACGAACCTTTCGTGCCCAATGTCGGCACGCAGGTCTTAGCAGCGCTCGCTACTTGACTCCCGCCTGCGATCTGAGAAGAACTTCCTTGTATAGCTCTCGTCGGCGGTGCAGCCCAACCGTTGCCGCTATCCTGCGTAAAGGTCGAAGCATTATTGTTTGAGAATACACAGATCAGAAGTTCATTAGCTACTGCCGGGATGCCAGAGCCAACCGTAATGGTCCCGCTGTTCCCACTCGCCGTCGCCGTAACGGTAGCGTCTAATACGGACGAACTTAGCAGCGTTCCGCTTGCATACGAGACGCTGGCAACAGCAGAACGCGGGCCAGAAGAAAAATTAAGAGTATAAGTAATTGTTCCGCTCGCTGTAAGATTCAGCGCATTTCCGGTGTAGCTAATATAAACAAATCCTGTTCCGGTCGCGGATGAGCCATTCAGCGCTTTAGACGTGGCAAGCGAGTAAACGTTTCCGGCGTTGTCTGCGACGGAACTAAGCGTCCCGCTGCCAGATAAGTCGGTGACGGATAATATGATGACCGAGCCAGCCGGAATGCTTGCTGGACTTGTAGACGAACTATTTAATGTAAGAGTGTTCGACGATGTGCTGGACTGCGTTCCCGCAGCAGTGAAAGTAATACTCGCCCACGCTGGCGACGTAAATGCCACTAGACAGATCAGAAATGCAAAAATCTTTTTCATCATTGCATCGCCACCACGCGGTAGTCGGCGGTAGAATTACCACGCCATACGCTCACCGTGAATTTATGGGCATTCGTCGTATCAAGAGCGTCACCGTGACTGGCCTCTGCCGTAAAGCCAGAAAATGTAATAGCTCCTGCGCTACCGTTGTTCGTAACAATGACAAGGCATTGGCTATCGCTGCTAGGTGCTGCGAACGTGAATGCTCCACCATTGGTTAGATATTGGCTCGGACCATTACCGCAATCGATAGTCGTTGTTCCGCTCGACACTGTGCCGATATTATACGAGGTCAAGTGAACGCCACCTGAGAAGGCTTGGCTGACTTTGCCTAGCAGAGCGACCGAATCATTTGCACTCGCAGCAAAGGTGTAAGTCCATGATCCTGAGCCGAAGGCAAACGTCGGTGTTGCTGCGCCAGTTGTCGTCATGGAGCCGCCAAGCGTCAGCGTATTGCTACCGTTGTTAACGCCAGTGCCGCCTATTGCAGCAGGCACGACGGTAAAGCCGGTCGTAAGCGATCCAGACGCCAGCGCCCCAACCGAGGTTAGCGAGCTAAGTGTTGCCACACCGGAATTGACCAGTGTCCCTGATGTCGGGAACGTAACGCTAGTGCTGGCCGTCAGTGTGCCGGTGAATGGATATGCCCCTGCAAAGGTAACATTTCCCGCAGTCGTAACCGTCCCACCGATCGACATGGCGAATCCGTCGATCTTAGCAACGGTCGTTGCGAGCGAGGCGCCAGCAGTTGTCACATCGCCAGTAAGGGCTGGAAAGTTTGCGGCCGGTAGCGCGGTCAAACCCTGTACGGTCGTCGCGTTGGTCCAGATTGCAAGCTGTCCAATCGTAGGTGTTCCAGAGTTGCTGACATTGCCGCCACCAGCCAGCAATTCGCAGCCGACAACACCGGAATTGCTATAGACAACATAGCCAGACGTGCATGAGCCGGTAATTGTGGATCCGACCGTGAGCGATGATCCCACTGCGCTAATCACGCCAGCCGAGATTGTAATTGTCGAATTGTCCGGCTTCACAACACCCAATGTCGACGATGTAGCCGTAGCGGCGGTCAATATTCCGCTAGAAATCGTGATTGTCGTCGCATCAGGTTTTACGAGCCCGAGGACGGACGCCGTTGATGTCGGCGCACCAGCAGCAAGATCGGTATATGTCGGCTGTGATTGATGCGGCGTGCCGTCTGTTCCAATGTCTGAAATCCAGTTAGACGCGACTGACGTAATGCTCTTAATGCCGCCCAATGTGGCCGCGGCTGGTAAAGGCAAATCAGCGCCAACTAAAGAGCGAAAGCTTGGCTGATTCGCCCCTCCGCTCGATGGCCCAGCAAACACCACGTTCGGACTTTTAGTAGTCAGTGTTAATGTAAGGCTTCCAGAGTTTGTGACTGGGCTATTGGTAATTGCGTAGATCGGTGTAGCCGAAGCATCGGATAGGCCAACGCTCGTGACCGTGCCGCTCGAGATGCTGGCCGACAGAGACGTGACATCGATCACCTTCACATCAGATGGTACAGCAGCGGCGAATGTTATCGTGCTGCCGGAAAGCGACCAAGTGTTTCCGGCTTGGGTCACCCCGTTAAACGAGACAGTGACGGAATTCGTGCTGGCTGGCGTCGTGGCCAGAGTTACCGATGTCGCGCCGGAGCTAAATGTATAAAGGCAGCCCGTAATTCCGACTAAACAGAAATCCTGCCGATTTATTGTCGACGAGCCGCCACCTCCTCCACCGCCGCCTCCCATCGAGACAATCGTCGAAAACGGTACAGGAACAGCAGGCGCTCTCAATGATCCCGCATTGCCAAACGCAGTACCTGCCGGCAACTGCGCGCCCTGTTGCGCGTAGGCCTGTCCGAGCAGAAGGCCAAAGGCGATAAGGATTCGTAAGATAATCTTCATGGGGCAACCATATAGCCGCCAGTCTGCGGAATGAGTTGGACGCCACCAAAATCGGAGCCAACCGAATAGGGGCTTAGGCCATCGATAGTCTCTGCACCATTCGGAACGATGCTCATTGGATTAGTGTTTGCATGTCCGGTCATGTCTTTGATGGTTATGGGAAGCGAACGAGACGCAGCCGCTACCAGATCAATAACCACTGCGCCGCCAGCCGTATCGACGGCGAGGAAAGTATCGGTCGACAGCACCGTATATGGCGAGTTTGAAAAGGAGATATTCGTTGGAACAACTGGACCGCCACCACCTCCACCCCCGCCGCCTTGTTCAACGGCTTTCTGGACATTTGTCGCCGTGATTCCCGCTGTCGGCTCGAACCGAATCTGCCGCGCAGAATCACGGGTATTGTGAAGATTGGTGCGGAGGACGGTCATCAGAGCACCCGAAGTATGTAGGAGAGCACGATCATCGGCGGCACAATGGCGTGAGGATTTCCACCACCAGCGTTCGTAATAGTAGTTGCAACGCTAATCCCTGTCGTGCCGGCCAGCGTTGTGTAATTCGTAGCAGCCTGCGCTGATGCACCACTTTGCACTGCAACGCCACTTAATCCTCCTGAACCAGGAGCGGCGGTTTCAACGTGCGAGTGGCCAGGATCGGTAACGGTGCTTGTCGCGGTGCCTAGCGAAACGCTCAACTCCGATTGCGTCAACGTATGACTTTGCGAACCACCAGCATCGCCAACCACAGTCGGATCAGAGCCAAAATAAGTTGTCGTTAGTCGATTGGCCGCCGTGCCGCCAAGGTTATCAATCGCAGCGATCGTGCGACCGCGCATGTCTGGAACGCCGAAAGTCGTGCTGCCATCGCAAGCACCATATGTCGTGCTAACCTGCACGAAATAGGCAGCATAAGTCGTGCGCGAGATGCACTGGCCTGCAGGAAATATGAAATTGGAATTTGGCGAAGTCGTCCCGGTATAAGGCAGCATCGCGCCGATCGGCACTGTGAATGGGCTGCCGAAGAAATTCCGCACGACCCATGCAGAAGCCGAAGCCGAGAACTTCACCGTATATGGCGTGCCGGATACCAAAGAACCGCTGGAAATTCCCGTACCAGCCGAACTTTGAATTGGAAAAACACCGCCGCTGTCCGCCGACAGAGTAACGCCAGCCCCATTCGTATTGGTCGGGGTGAATCCAAGCAGTTGCCCGTCATTCGGAGTAGCGGGAAGGCCTTGATTAGTCGTGACGGTATAGGCAGTCGCAGTACCACCAGCAGAAAGCAGGCCCGAAATGTCGTCGCGATTTTCCGCAGTGCGGGCCATCATGGCACGCCCCGATGCATCCACTGCACTCGGGGCCATGCCGATCGACCAGTTCACGCTGGGATCCGCAGTAGCATTCGAGGATGGCGTCTTGGACCACTGCCACATCGCGGCTTGCGCTGGGATAGCCAGAGCGAGCAGTGCGATAATCATCAACCAAGGTCGAGAACGTAGCATTGGACAAATCCTATCCCGTAATCGGCTGCCCAGCTATAACACGAGACAGTATGCGGGCGCGAGCGAGTGCTGATGGATCGAACATCGGTGCCATCGGTGGAGGTGCCTGCTGCGAAACATCCGGCTGCGATTGCGCCAGCATTTTAGGAACGGCTGACAACTGCGCCATCAGGTCTGGATTGATTGCTGGCTCGGTCGGTGCAGCCGCCGATGTGTCAGGCGCAGCACCGCCAGCGACCGGAGCAGCGGACGCCATTTGAGTCGGCGCGGCGGTAGCAGGCGCACCAGCAGGTGCCGAACCGCTCATCTTGCGATCAGCCCATGACTGCAAATCACCTGCCGACATATTGGCGAGGAATGGATTGGCCTTGACCACCGCGGGACCGAGAATATCAGCCGCTGATGCAGTCGGATCGGATTTGAGAACCTTCAGCGCCCCCCCGGGCCCGGCGAAATGACTCAGATAGAGCGCACCAGGCGTCGGCTGAATACCGGATGCCGTGAGTAGCTTCTGATTCGCCGCCATGAACCGAGCGCCAGCATCAGCACTAGCGACTGGATCGAGCGGATCGCCGCCGTTCCCATATTGCTTCCAGTTTCCGGTGGTTTGCTGGAATAACCCCCTCGCAGAGGACGCGGGATTAGCGTTAGTGGGGTCGAGGTTGCTTTCTACTTTAGCCGTTTGCAAAAGCGTGTCTGGATCAACGCCGTAAGCCGCCGCTTTTTCACGGATGATCGCGGGAATGTCCACAGAACTGTCAGCCATACCGATGCTCCTGCGGATTGCGATGGTCGCGACCTTCATCGGAATAATGGTCGCACTGCGCCTTTACATCATTCCTGCCTTCATCGGCTTGATCGGAACCACGATCGCCGGTGCGCTGTTAGTGGGAGTTGTCGCCATCGCTCGATGGCTTGACGTTAGGGACCGCCGACCTGCCCCTGAGCGGCGCCCCGAGTGAGGATGCCTGCCGCTTTGGCGAAACGCGGGTCGGTCGCAACACTACGCTGCGGGCCATAATACAACAATCCTGCCTTGCGCGCCGCACGCGCCGCCGAAACGCTACCGATCGCCTTGTCCGCCGCGGCACCAACGATGGCACCAGGAATTCCGCCATGGACAAGTCCAACGGTCGGCAAGAACAGATGCGAGGCACCGCGGGCGATCTTCGACAGCATCGGCGCCGTGCCGGATGGATTGGTAGTGCCGGCGATCGGGACGTGCATCTTGACCGCCTGCGCCAACCGCAGCATTTCAGTCCTCTCGGCCGGCGAATAGAGCACCTTCGACAAGTCACTGCCCGAGCCATTCAAGAACTCGAAAAGATTGTCCGACAGACGCTTGGGCGTCAGATCGGTCTTGCCTTCGGTGACTCCGGTCATCTTCGACCACATGCCAGTGCGCAAGGCATTAAAGCCTTCCGGCGATAGATCACGCTTTAACCGCGTGGCCAGTTGGAATTGAAGTCCCTTCTTGCCGCTGCTGGGCCCGAATAGATAATCGGTGACTTCATTGATCGATGCAGGCGGACCACCATCACGGCCTGTAATGCGTCCGATCAACTTATCCACGGTTCCTAGGTCTTTCAGTGCCACAGGCTGAGTCGCCCGCAATGTCTCGGCATGATTAGCCAATGCCGCGCGATCTTCGGCAGTTAGCGCCATTTGACCTAAGATTTTGCCCTTTGGGGCTTTCAAGAACTGATCGATTCGGTCTGCCGCATCCGCTGGCGAGAGCGGCTTGCCAGTCGCATCATTCATGAGGTGAGAGGCGAGGCCCTGCTTATAGGCCGCCCATTCCTTAGAATTCTCACCGAATATAGATTTTATTCGCTGCGCAAATTGCGCTGCTGGCGTGCCACCTGGTTCACCAGCGGAACCATAAGCCATCTGCGTGACCTGATCGGGACCAGCTTCTTGACCGTCAAATTTCCCGACGATCTTCTCGATGCTTGAACCTGCCTTGTCGCCTGGATTCCGTGGCTCGAAAGTCGTTTTATAAGCCACATGGGAAGCGCGGGCTGTGTTGCGTGCATCAGAGAGGGCTTTCGCATCACCGGAGAAGCCGCCAGCGTCCTCGACGTTCGAAATATGAGTGTCGAACGCATCGATGATTCGTCCGACTGCCCGCGCATCACTTGGATTGCCGCCAGGACCATTAGCCGAGCGCAAAGCGTCTCCATAAATCTGATTTAGACCTTTTCGAACGCCCTCCATCGTGTCGCCAGTGATCGGTTCCAATGTCATTTGCGATTTTGGCACCGCAGCATTCGGCAGAGCCTGCGGAGGACTGCCGCCAATCGTCTCATCGATCAATTGGAGGGCTTCGGTGGCCTTCGGAGTAGAACTGGTTACTCGAACGCGGTTCTCGATAGGTCCGCTCGACAAGTCAGATCGAATTGCATCGCCGGAGCTTTTTAGTGCCTGTCGGCTATACTCTCCTGGAATGGCGGCCTTCGCCGCATAGGCAGCAGTTCTGGCGGCGGCAGCCTCTTCGGCCTTGCGCTGGATGCCAGCCGAAAGGATTTCGGACGCCGCTAGGGGGGACTCTGCATGGATTGTGGGGCCAGTTGGAGCGGCAACTGGGGCCGTTCCGGCTAGAGGGGGGGCTGCCTCCGATGTAGCCAGAGGGGCCATGGCTGGCGCACCGCCAGCCACAGGGGCCTCAGGCGGTACCACGGGCGTTACTGGCCTACTAGTATCCAGACTTTGCAGCAGGTCTTTGGTTCCTTGCGTGGCCCGCTGCATGGTCGATTGTTCGGTCTGGAACCTATTAGCCTCGTTCGCCCGTAATTCCTCGGCCACCGAGGCAGCGGAATCCTGTGGGGTAGCAGCCGGCGAGGCATTCGGATCGATAGAAGCGCCGATGTTTCCCTTTGCCTGCTCGAGCGCAGCCTGCACGCCTTGGTCGCCTTGCTGGACTACCTGCTGGGCTGGAACGCCAGCACCACCGCGGCGCGCAATCTCGATTTGAGAGGCAGCAGCCGGATCGGACGTAGGAACCGGCACATCGACGCCAGCAACCGGCGTGGTGATCGCATGATCGAGCGCAGGGGCACCGCGTACCGCGCGCATACCGGCGCCCACAGTCTTGCCAATCAGTCGACCAACAGGGCCACCAGCAGCGCCCAAAACACCGCCTTCGACCGCAGCGGAGCCGGGATCTTCGCCACGCGCCAATGCATCGGCTGCACTGATGCCGGCGCCGGACATCGCGCCCTTGGTGACCATCTGCGGAATGGTGCCTTCAAGACCAAGCGGACCAGCAAGCGCCGGAACAGCTTTGAGCGCGCCACCGAAAGAGGCTATTCCGCCGCCAACTTTTAATGCCGTCGAAAGTCCAGGCTGCGCGATATCTGCTGCCTTTGAAGCCGCCTTTTCAGCCTCCAAATTGGCTGCATGGCGTTCGGCAAAGGTCGCACCCGGAGCACCTACCCCAGTCAGTGGCTGTGCGGCCGCCGAAATAGCTGCGCCGATTGAGGGGATTGCACCGCCTAGAACCGGAACGCCTTCAAGGAATTTCTCGCCCGCCATGCCGCCACCGGAAAATCGAGGGTCAGCATTTGCGACCGACGGCGCGGCCGCAGAGCCATAATGGGCATCCATGGCACCAGTTATATCCGCCTCGGCCGTCCCGTCAGGAAAGGCGAAACTTGAGCCGTCTGCGCCTTTAACATTGATGGTCATTGCGCCGGTACCAGCGTGCGTGTCGCCGGATTATACACGTAATTGCCAGGAGGCGGGGCAGCACGAGGAACGGGAGCGGTTGCGGCTGGTGCAGCGCCGCCAGCAGCCGCGCGCTGCTGACCAGCATAAGTTCCTGCCTGCAACCGTTCAGCAACCGCACGCTCTTGTGGACCAAGTAGCGTCAGAGGATCGGTATCGGAGCCAAAAGCACGATCTTTTGCCTGTGCCACATTCGAAAGTCGGCCCATCATCAGAGAGCGAACTTCATCGAGCGCACCCCTGACCGTGCTTGGAGCGTTCTTAGTGATATCGAGCCTTCCAATAATATCCTGCGTCGACTTTTCGGTGCCAACTCCGCCCTTCAGCAAATACTCAAGTTCATTGCCGATGCCGCTAATCGCGCCTTTATAGTGCCCGATGGCGTCGTTGTATTGCTTGTCGCCAATTTGACCGCGAAGCCCAGCCTTCAAGGGATTGAGTGCCGGAAGCATTTCAGATGCCCCAGTAATTCCGCTTTCAAGAACCGGCAACTGGCTAAGAGCGTCATCCAAATGGTGCATGACCGTGCCAGCACTCTTAACCTGACCACCAAAAGATGCAGCCTGCATCGAACCCATGCTCTTCGCAAAGGTTTGCCGCATCGGGATAAGGTTCTCGTTAAATGATGGATCGATCGCATGGGCCAATGTCAGCGCGTTTGTACGGGCATTCCCGCGCATAGGCAGATTGGTGGGAATCGCATCTCCTTTCAGCATCGATTTAACGTAGTCCCGCAATTGGACGGGGACTTGCTGAAGAAGCTGGTCCTGATTGGCCCCCTGCGTGCGAGCCTGAACGATATTGTTAAAAATCTGCTCGCTTTCAGGCGTTGCAGGAACACCGCCAGTGACTGCGCCAGTCTGTCCGTTTTGATCTTTGAAAGTTCCGCTATTCGGATCAAATACCCGTAGCGTCTGTTCTCCCATCATGCCGGTCTGCGTATGCACCGTCGGCGGCAGCGCATTGTATAGTTTCGGCGCCAGCATCTTAAGCAGTTCAGGATTCTGCGCGGCTGCGATTGCCGTCATACCGGCCTCTTGCGGCGACTTGCCCTGCGCTATCAGTTGTGACCTGACCGCCTGATAGGTCTGAGAAATGGCGCTCATTCGCAGTTCGTTGGCCCGATCAGCCGCAATGGCTGGAACCGCAGCCCCAGCAGCCCGACCAATGCCCATACCGAGCGACGGAGCCCCCGCAAACCCGGAAGCCAACGCCATCCACGTCGCGGCATGATTCGGGTCGAATATCTTGTTCGCCACATTCCCCAGCAAACTGCCGATTCCACCCGATGAAGGAGGCGGCTGCCCCGCAGATGGGCTTGCAGGCCCCGTAGGAGCCGCGCCGGGAGGCAATTTGGCGGAATCCGATGGCATGGGAGGGGCAAGCGAAAGCGGCGCACCAGCGGGCACCTCATCGCGTCCATTGAGGCCTGTATCTGGCCTCGGCTTGGGCAAAGGCACCCCATCCTTGAAAACTTGGGGTTCCTGCGCCTGTACGTCATTGGTGGCCGGTGGCTGGTCGGAACCGGCGACGGGCTGGCTATAGGGCGTTCCAGCCGGTGCATTGAGCAGACCAGCGAACGGGCCAAAGGACTGCGCCCCGGGCTTAGGCGCGGCAGGGGCAGGTGCATTGGCAAAAGGATCGGTCGCGGACATATCGGGCATGCCCTCCGCCCCAGTGGGCGAATAGGTATTACCCGGCTGTGGCTGCTGCATATTGGACAGCGCCAAGCTCGCCAGCAGATTGTCTAACAATCCAGGCACGAATTACCTCACCACAGTCCGGTCATAGCCGTAGGCGCCGGGCCCGCGCCGCCAAAGTTAGGCATAGCAGCCGATGCGCCAGTCGGCGGCAATCCGGTATTCGGATCGATCCCGGGCCCGACTGGACCGCCGGGCGCCGCACCAGGAGGCGCGAGACTTGTCGGGGCACCCGCAGCGGCCCCACCGAACATCGAGGGAAACATCTTCGACAAAAGCCCGTTATTCATCATGCCGCTGATGCCACCTTGCGGCGCACCACCAGCGGGAGCACCGGGATTAGGTTGCTGTTGTCTGAGCGCGGCCTGCAAGATCGCCTGCCCCTGCGCTTGTGGATTTGGCGAATTGGCGAGAAGATTCGGGATCGTCATATTCATTAGACTTGGTGCAGCCATCTAAGCGGCCTCCTTCATTTGTGCGGAACGCTGAGTCGCGCGATCATAGTTCACGTTGAGCAAGCCCATAGGCGTGCTGCCAACCGCGCTAGGCACCTTCTTTTGGACCTCTTGGGCAAGCAGACCGATTTGGAAATGCGGCTCGCCCTTCATGCGGAATTTGTGAATAACCTGGCCATCGTTCAATTTTCCGACAGGCTGGATATCGGTCTTAGCGCGTTTATCAGAGAGCAGCGATAGCATACCGATGCCAGCAGACGCGCCGCCCATGATATTCGACAGAAGGCTCGTCGATCCCGTGGTCGTCGACGTCCCGCTGCCAGAAGTCTGACCGCCGAGAGATCCGATCGTCGCCGCAGGCGTGAGCAATTGAGCAAGGTTTGTCCATGGCGTTGATTGAGCAGCATTGGCCGCAGTGAGCGCGGTAGCCCCCGGTGAGGAATAGGCGGTAGATGCTCCTGGTACAGCACTGACGCCAGCGAGATTGACCCCGGCCCCCGTGGCCCCAAGATTAGCCTGTCCCTGCGCTGTCGTATTGCCAGCACCGAACACGCTATTGTTCGCACTCAGCAGGTTTCCGGCATTCGTGTTGTACTGATTCGCGATTAGTTGACCTTCGCCTTGGCTCAGTCCGCGGGCGAGCGTTTGAGGCTGGGAGCCAGCACCAGCAGGATCACGACCAGACGCAGCATATTGATTGCCGACCTGCTTGGTAATGTCCGAATTCATAGTATTGAGCGCGGTGCTGAATCCTGGCGTATTATACGGATTGAGATTGGCCGGATTGGTCAGCGGAGCTAGGTTGCTCGACATCGTATTAAACGCACCTCCCAGCATTCCCATCTGCGGAGTGGTATTGAAATTCAGCGCGTTATTGACCGCGCTAGTAGCGCCTGCGCCTTGGTTCGGAATCCCGCTGGTATCGGATACGAGTTGCCCTGATGCCGCCGTCTGAGCAGGGGTCACCGAAGTATTCAATCCGCCGTAGGAATTGAGCAGATTGGTAAGCAACGGTTGGGCTGCTGACCAAGGAGACGAGACGCTGTTCTGCGATTGCTGTGTAGTTTGGCTGCCACCACCGGACATCGCTATAACCTCTTCTCGATCGTGACGCGCGTCATCTTGTAACCGCCGATTTTAAGAGCACGCGACCAACCAGGACGACCTTCGCTTATAACCCTATCACATCCTTCGGCCCGTGCGAATTGTTCAATTTGAGCGTGGCATTCTTTCCAGAGTTCTATCCGGCTGCCGCCACAGCAGATCATTCGCAAGGCTAAACCGTTTCTCATAGGAACCAGCGATGTCGTCAACGCCGCGACGATCTCACCGTTATCGACCGAAATCCATAATTGCCCTTTGCCGTCCGCAAGCCATTCCGGCAAATCGGCCGGCGTTATCTCACCAGTCGCCGCATAGCCCTCGTCGATCATGTCACGCACAATCGGCCATACCTGCCAGACTCTCGCGGGGTCAACGCAAATAAGATAGTGCGGCATCTGGGAATGAATGTTCATTTAATGAACCGAAACTGTGTAAGTTGGCGCTGTAGTTATCCAAGTCACAACCACGCTTTCATTCGGCCCAAGATCGACCGTAAGCGGCAGTGTGGTGCTGCTGAGTGTCCCCAGCGTGTGCCCCCCCTGGGCAACAGTTGCTGTATTGGTTGCGCTTTGCAGGAAATAGTAAGTGGCCGGTGAAGCGCCATTCGTAATTGTTGCAGGCGATGTTCCAACCGTAGTCGGCCCAGAGGCTCCGACAGGGTTGTAGCCTAGATTGTCAATTACAGTATTTGTCGTACCGCTATCCGTAATGGTGGTAGTGTTGCCATTCACGATATTTTCACTAATGATGGAATTGCCGACGCCTGCACCAATAGCTATAGCTTGCCCCCCAACTCCGTTGAACCCGACGACCGTGAAATTGTTAATTCGTAAAGAAGACCCGCCAGTAAGTTGTACGGCCGTAATCGTCGTAACAGCACCTGAGGATGTAAGTGCCCCACCATCAAAACTATTCCATTCGCCGGAAGAATGTAGAATTGACGCCGTATGAGGCTGATCTATTCCCAAGTTTGAAAATACATTAAAAGTCGGAGATGCAACTATGCCTGCCCCCTGCTGAACCCGAACACCAACGCTTGACGCACCAATCAAGATGTTACTGAATGAATTGCCTTGGCTGTCGTTTTCAATAATGATGCCATCCTGCGGCGTTCCGCCAATGACAAGATCATTGGCACTGATGTTGGTACACATCACCCCAACCATGCGGCGAAGGTATAGAAACGGAGTCTGAAATCCGTTACCGATATTGACTCCAATCAAGTTGGTAATGCTGCCATAAGAGCCGTAGTTGCTATCGTCTGAACTCCACAGTTTGATGCCCCCTGCGCCCTGGCCGGGATTTCCTTCAACCAGAATGTCGGACATTAAAAATGCCTGAACTCGATCTAAAACGATTGACCCGGCACCAGTGCCCTGAAAAACTAGATTACGAAATGCGACGTTTCTCGTAAGTGTCTGCGCAATGCCAACTACGCCCGTAGTTGCTCCGGTGTAGATCGTAAAATCAGAGAGAACCACATTTGTATAGGTCAGAACGCTATAGATTAGAGAAAAGACTTTCTGTGAGTTTGTCTGCGGGAATATCAAAACAGAGTCACGACTTGCTCCAATCACATCGACATTAGCGGCAAGTGTTATAACTGATGATGTTTTGTAGAGCCCTGGCTGTAGAAACACCGTTCCACGTCCAGCCGCAGAGGCCGAGTTGATTGCTGCTTGAATTTTGGCCGTGTCGTCTCCACCAGAGGGATAGACATTGAAAATTGTGGTTTGTAATACCGGCGCGCTCGCTGGATTTTGTAGCGCCCTGATCGCCGCGACAATACGGAAAGTATTAGTTTCGGCGGGACTAAGAGGAACGCCAATCTGTGTGCCAGTTGTCACGTATCACCCGCTGGCTGCGCGCTAGGTTGAACCGCACGGGCATATGTCCACACCGAGGCTGCCGGAATCCGCAGCTTGGCGCGCGCATATCGCGTCTCTACCAACTGCGGGCAATCCCCATTCTCCGAGAGCGCCGACTCCGCGCTATAGGTGACAGCAGCCTGCGCATTGAGACGTCCGCCGATCGAAATCATTGCCGTTGATGCATCGGTGATCGGGCGCACGCCGTCGATAAAGACTAGATCGCCTTCCAAATCCTGCTCATCCGTTTCCATGATGGCTTCCATATTGGAGCCGTCGAAGAAACCAACCGCAGCATTGGGCGACACAGCCGAAAGCCGCGCTGCTGCTGCTTGCGAGAAGCTATCGAGAGAAAATGGCAACGCATCCAGCGAGCCGCCGATCGCACCTCCACTTGTATAGGCATGAACGAATGCCGAGGGATTGCCGTCCTCGTCCTTGAGCAGATCGATATGGGTTGAATCGATGATATTAAACGACCAGCGACCGTTTGCCTCGACTGTACCTTCGACATTCTGCACAACGATAAAGTTCTGCCCGACGATGGTGAAATAGGCGTTTGATTCCTGGTTTAACGCTAACCGAATTAGACCTGCGCCATTATCGGCTGCGCCAGTTACCGCCAGTGCGCCGGGAGCCAACGCATCCAGTTGATGCAGCGTGAGCCCCGGCTTTGCCAATGCGGCAAGATATTGGCCGCTGCACGGGATAAGGCTCCATTTCCCGTTCTGCCCGATCGACCAGTCATAGCAAAGGAGTTGGTCAAACAACCCGCCTTCCCCAGCCGTCGATTTGAACGCCCAATAGACACGGGTTGCGCTCGGATCGGTGGCGCCGATCACTAGCTGCAGATTTGACCTGTCCACATGGGCAAAGAACCACCGATCCACCCGCTCTTTGCCGATTGGTGTCGGGACGCCTCCCGGTGGGATATATTTGAAGCCCTGCGCGGAAAGGAAAAACGTATTCTGTCCCGCATTGATAACCGTGTATTTGGCGAATAATGAATCCTGCGTCGATATCCGGATGATAGAAAACACAACGCCGGAACCAGGCGAATAGATCAAACTTCGGATTGATTCATCCTGAAAAATCACCCCATAAGCATCGCCACCGGATAGACCATTGCAATTGCCGCCATCCGGCAAGTCTTGGAAATCCGACTGTCCAACGCCAGCCGTCCAAGTCGTAATAGCATCCAGATCAGACCATTGAATCCGGTTCGGGTTTGAAATCAGGCCCGTGAGCACGAGGAAGAAATTAACGACCGCTACGAATCCTGCCTGCGGTGGAGAACCACCTAGATCGGCAAACACGCTCGACGATCCCAATAGGAAAGCCTGCGGCACCGTATTGATCTGCACCGCAATGATCGTCTGATTGAATTGGGCAAACTGCCAGTTGTCAGTCGTCGGCAATTGCGAATAGCCGCCACCTTTAGAGACTTTCGTCCATGTGAATGCGGTATTGTTCAATAGATAAAGATCGGTCGCAGTCGCGGCGAATACCGAAATGGAGCCATCTGGATTGCGCGCGAAGAAATGCCCGCGGCAATTGTCAGGCAATGCAGTGGTAAACTCTACAAGCGATTTGAACGGTCCATAGCCGTCTGCCTGCGGAATGACCCCGGTGATATTCTGAGAGATGCCAGTTCCGATGTCGGAAAGATCAGGCGAGAAATCAGGGATTGGGATGGTCGGGCGCTTTGCCATTATGCACCCGTCAAAATGCCATGGGCCGCAAAACACCCCTGCCTTGAATTCTATTAGCAGCGCCCTTTAACCGCTTCCACTCCCGATAGGACGCCCCCACCGGCTGAAACGGTATCGGTGGATCAGGCGACATAGCAGCAGCCATCGTCGCATTGCGCATCACATGCACCGCGAGTTCGTATTTTGCCCGCGACCGAATGAGCAATTCCGCAGTCGTCATCCACGGGTTATTTGCCTCGATATCGGTCGCTGGTGCCGGGACATTCAGGAATAGCCCAAGCGTGACGAGATAAGCGGTATTCGGAATGGCGGAGATAATCATCTCGCCGTTTTGGTAGGCATACCATGACGGCTGCCCGACCATCGTCCCGGCCTGCTGATTGTAGAGAATCAGCGTCTCAGGATCTTCACGCTTCAACTGCAGGATGGTCGACGAGCCAATGTTGATATTGACCCGATCTATTTTCCACGCCGAGCCAAGGTTCGGATTATCGGCCTTCGTGTAATAGGCGCGACCGCCTTGCGTATAGAAAGTCTGCGTGCCGTCCGGTGGCACATCGGAAAATGAGAACCGTTCCGATTGATAGGCCGCTATCGCCGTATTGATGGCATTCGGGATTTGAACGGCGTTCAGGTCACCACGGGCTATTTCCGAGGCGATCCTGGTTACCATGTCGGCCCTTGTGCCAGCCATCGGTCATTGCCTTCAAACCCGAATCAGGTGCTTACAGCGCCGAGCATCGACTGCCACTTGCCAGCTACCACACAGAAGAACTTGGCCCGCTTGGCATTGGTCAGAGCAACGCCAGTAGCTGTCGCAACCCCATCGATAGTGTCAGGCGACGTGCCAAATACCTGCGCTGCAGCCGCGCCATCATTGATGATGGTCAATTCCATGCCGACAACAGCCGGCGGCAGTTTCACGCCATCGGTTCCATTCGCCACCGTCGAGAGCCGACTAACCTGCGCCGTCAGTTGGTAGGAATTGGCTTGCGTGGCAGAGGTCGTGGCAGTGATTGCGTCCTCCACCGAGCCTTCAAAATATTGCGCCTTACGCGCCATATTGGAATCGCTGGTGTCAGTACCGGAAATCGGGTTGACCATGGTGTGCCTCCTTTAGGCCGCCTTGCGTTGCTCGCCGGAGTCCGGCTGCGGTTGCTTTAGCAAAAATTGGTGAAAGTTTCCAGCGTAGACACGATCCTTGGAATGGTGATTGATATTCAGATCAGGAACTACCCAAATCTTTCCACCCGCATCACACCAGTTCCTCGAGAAGGCGTAGTCCTCGCCGTACCAGACTCCCTTGTGCGCACCGTGATTGAAAAGGTCGATCGACGGATTGTATCGCTCCCCATAGATCAATTCCGGATAAGCCTCCATGAACTTGTGAATGGCGTTTTTTGTGACCTTCAAGAACCCGGCTGGCACACGATCGGCATCGATACAGCCATCGGCACGAACAATCGGCCGGCCATCCGCATGGGCATTCATGCAGCCCATATATTCCTCTTCATCCTTTTTGAATCGATAAGTGCCGGCGACTACATCGCCCTCAGTCTCTATCAGAGTGAGCAAGTTCTCCGGATCGAAACTCAGATCATAATCCAGATAGACAATAACGTCCGCCTTGGCGTCCAGCGCCCTGCGCGTCATGTCCGATCGTGCCGCCGAGATGTATGGATTGCCGATGCACTGCGCATAGCCCTCTTCCCAGCCTGCGCTAGTGATCAAAGGGATAGATGCTTCCAGCGCCGCGATATAGGGAGCCGTTGGTCCAGCAAGTGAAGGTGTGCAGAAAATTACCTTCACTTGCCGTCCTTTACGCAGCGCCTTTCCAGACGCCCATTGCGATGAGCGTATTGGCGATCTCGAGGACCACCGCTCCGATCAAAGCCGATGACGTAGTGGCAGTATAGGCCGAGATGAGCGACGTCGCCTGGACCGATGACGCTCGCTGCCCTGCCGGAAGAGCGCCGTAGGCAGCCATGCCGCCGTTAAGAGCAATATTTGCTGCCATTTGTTAGCTCCTTGATGGGTCAGGCATCGCGGGCGAAGGGGCGAAAGCCGGGGCCTGTGCGGGGGCCGGATTCGGATTCAGACGCGGCTGCTGTGACTGTGACTGTGGCTGCTGCGGGGGCTGTGCCGAAGTTTGGCCCTGCGAGGCGTTCGGATTCGGCGCCGGATCGGGAGCCGTACCGACAATCGCGCCACTCTTGCGTTTCGTCGTGGCAAACAGCTTGGTATTTCCTGCACGGCCCTCGGATACAGTCTTTGCCCTGTCAGCCGCGGCAGTTTTCGCCGCAGCAACTGACTTTTCATTGGCCTTCGTTTCGTCCGGCGTGAGTTCTACCTCATTGGCGAAGAAATACATTTCCTCGCCATTCTGCGGGCGCCGGAAATAAGGGACCCCGCCAGAGGCGAAAGTGCGGGAGGGATCGTCGTGGAACTGGTCATTCCACTGGGAATTGTCGAACTTCACAACCACCTGGTCGACCAGAGGATTGTAGGCCATCTCGTCGGTCACATCGCGAACGAATGTGACGTGCATGCCGTTATAGACGGCAGCCGCGGGACGCTTGCTATTGATGGTCGCCATAGCCGTAATTCTCCTGTTAGCTCTGCCAGCCGCCTTCAAAGGTGATCACGATGATGGCCTGCCCGGTCGATCCCGCCGTGCCACTCTGCGTATACATCGCATAGACTGGCTTGGCGACCGTGGCAGCAAGGCCACGACCCCAAGCGCGACCAACCTCGGTCACGCCAGCAGTCAATTCGTCCACATCGCCAGCGGCGACGATATCGTTATAGGTCGTCGGGTTGGTGCCGACCGTGAGAACGTTGGTGGTCCCAGCGTTAAAGACCGTGACGATTTCGACCTTCACGCCGATGATGAAGGCACCAATCGGCAGCGAATTATCGAAGGCGTTGCCAGTACCAACTGCGGCATCGCCAAAATTCACCGTCTTTTTGAGGGTGTTTACAAGTTGCCTCGGATCAAGACGAGTCGGAGGCGAAACCTGTACGGTATCAGTGGCCATGGCTAATCAAGCCTCCGTTAGGTGTGGGCCGCAGCATACGTCGAGACGACGATGCAGCCATAGTCGAGGGAATTGTACACGGTCTTTTTCAAGCCGTGGATGGTCCACGCCGACACTTCAAGTCGGCGCTTATGGTCGAACAGTTCCTCGTTCCACCGATACTTGGTTTGCGAGTTCTTCTGTCCGAAAGCGATCATGCAGGCTTGGCCGCCCAACAGCACCGCGCGGTAGGTATTCGCCACCAGCACGCCAGCAGCAGAAATGCCGCTTGCCACGTCGAAGGATGAGCGAAGGATGACGCCGTTATATTCACCAATGGCGCCGGTATAGATCGGGCTATCCATGCCACGGCCCATCTGCGCGGCCTTGGTCAGGTCGAGCCATTGGCCGGTCGAAGTGTTCGAGCGCAAATCAGTGATCTGGTACGGATGCAGGTACATCACATACTTGTCGGTCAGCGTCCTGTTAAAGTCGCGCCTACCAGGATTCATGGTGCCGCCGCTCGATCCACCAGCAAATCGAGCCGGCCGGATTTTCGGAGTTGCGGTGATCGCGGCTTCCTTCGCCTTGTCGATCAGGTTCAGCGTGAAAGTGTCGCCAGCCACCAGGAGATCGTCAGAGGCGCGGCCAGACTGCCGGATGATGCGGGTAGCCGCAATCGTCGAGTTCAAGCCAGTAAAGCGGAGATCGGTCTGCACCGTATTGCCGCAAACCTGATTGAAGAACGCCACGGAAAAGCGTTTGGCGTACCAATCGGCAAGGCCGCCCTTGGCCTCGTCTCGCAGGTCGAAAGGCACCCGCTGCTGGTCGATCGTGTACTCAGACTTCACGCCGACGACGTGGCCGAGTTCGTTGATCAGGATTTTGTCCGAGTAGGTCGTCAGCGATTCGCCGTTACCCTCGGCAAGCTGATTCTCGGTGAAACCCGCACCGGACAACTGCATCCGGATCGCGTAGGTGATCTGATCGCCAGGACCCTTCTGCGTCTCGGTTTTCCGGTGGATGACCGAGTCCGGATCGTCACCGATCAGCGGCCCGATATCCGTGTATTTCAGGGCTTCATGGTCTAGCTTGCGCGACCAGAGCTTAATGGCGAGCGCGTCATTAACTCCGAAAGAGGTTGTAGACATTCTGGCACCCTGCGTTGAGGCGCTCGTATCGAGCAGCCGTCCAAAATTCGCGTCGAAGTCGGGGTGCGCAAATTATCGCCTGCGCGGCGAGTTTTCCCATTGAGAAGCGCGGGACACGGCGCCTGTCCTAAATTCGGTGGACTAGACCGATGAGGGGAGGTTCTTTGACCGGCCCGGGGAGGGCGATGGTCACAACCGCCGCTTACTGGAACCAATTACTAGCAGTGGTATGCAGGTTTGTAAAGCCCCACTATTTCACCAGCCAATATGCGGGAGCCAATGACTTGCAGCAATCATCACTGCCAACGCAATCCCGATGAATAAAAGATAGATTGCATTGTGGCCAACGTCATCAGCCATACTTGAATTATCACTCATGCTTGCAGCCATAAACATCATCACGACTATGACGATGGTCGCTACAGCCACAATGCCAGCCAGGATGAAGGCAGCCATCATTACGTTCCGAAGAATTGGCGGTTTTGGTCAGGCGACATAGTCTCGACCATATGATTGAATTCATCGTCCGACATATTCGCCAGCTTTTCAGGCGTCAGAGGATTCGGCGGAGCGCCACCACCTGTGGATAGCGACCGTGCGGCCTCAGAGCCTTCACGGATGCGGGCGATTTCGTCCTGTACACGCGGAGCTTCACCCGTGGCATTTAACGCACCAGGGACCGCCGCAGGAGCAGCAGCCGCAGCACCATTCGGCTTGGCATCAGCCGCGGGAGCCGCAGCCGGTGCCTGTGGACGGAATCCACGCGCCTTGGCGAGAGCCAGAACTGCCTTTGCCGGCGACCGCTTATTTTTGATGGCCCCCGATACAAGTTCGCGCTCCTCTGCCGCGATCGTCTGCCGGATTTTACCGATCTCGGCATCAGTGAGAGTCGCGCCATTCTCGGATAGGTCTTTCTGAAAGAAATACTGCGCGAGTTCATAGGTCCGATTTGCCATCAGGAATTGATAGGCCGGGACGAATGTAGGATCAGCAGCCGCAACCGATCGGGCATCGTCGATATACGCAGCCGACAAGTCTTGCTCTTCAGTGCGGGTTTGCTGCGAAGCCTGCCTTTCGGCTATCTCAGCGCGGAAACGAGCATCGTCCCGCTTTTTCCAGTTCACCCAAGCGAAAATGTCCTGATCGGCATCCGGCTCCGGATCCTCCTCGGCTGGGTCTGGGGCAGCGGCAGGCGTGGCCGTCAAAGCCTCATTCAGGATACGCAAACGCTCGTCGAGCCGCGCCTGATTCTGGCGTGTCTCATTGAGTTCATTCTCTGCCTTCTGACGGGCTTCCTCGGCACGTTCGTATTTGCGGGCCGATACCCGGCGTTTGGGCACCACGGGAGGCGTAGTACCATCGGCAGCAGGTTTTCCCGCCTCGGGGGCAGCAGCCGCAGGCTCATCCTCATCGTCATCATCAGCCGCAGCAGCATCAGCCGCAGCGGGAGCCGGGGCAGGCGTTGGCTCAGGGGTTGGTTCCGGAGTGGGGGCAGGCGCGGGATCTGACGTAGATTCGCGCATCTGTTCGAATGCAGTACGCTCTTCAGAGGTGAACCCGTCGTCGACCTCTCCCGCAGTATCTGCCGGATTGAGGGCTTGCGCGGTATCAGCCATAGGAAACAACCTCCTCGTGTTGTGAACGGATGCGACGTCCTATTTCGTCAAGAACCGAAGCATCCAGCGAATCAAACTCCATCGTGCCATCCGGACTAGTCAAAAGGATATGCCCAAGCGGGGGCTTCTCATTGGGCGATTCGACCGTGAGATCGTAGGGCCCGAACCGGATAGCTACTATTTCCTTGAACTTTCCGTAAGCGTTCTTGCGCTTGCCTTCCGGTTTATCCGCAGCTTCCGCGACGTGAAAGGCAATTTCTCCCCACCGATATAGCCCCCGCAGGTGGGTTTCAAACATTCCCTGAAGCATACGCACCAGTTGGACACGACCACGAATCATGCACCACCAGCAGGTGCCGCAGGCTGTGGCTCAGGAATTGGCGTTGCTTCCGTGCGATCGGCAGTCACATGGTCCTTGTGCGCAGCAGCAAGATCACGATGTAGCCCCCCGATAGCGCCAATATGATCGATGAGTCCCCCCAGATGGGCCGCATGGCCATCGGTTGTGGCTCGGTGAGCATCAGAAACGGCCCCTATGACCTTGGCGTGCGTTTCTAGGCGGTCGTTTACCACCCCGGCACGCTCCCTAGCCGCCTGCGCCGTGGTCTTATCAGCGTTCGCCGCTGCGGTCTGCACCTTGGCAGCCCCCTCCATTGCCTTGAGGTGAGCATCAAGCCCGCTTGTATCGTTCTCGGCCAGCATCTTGCGAGCGAGCGCAATGTCGTACATGGCCGTCGCCTCAGTCGCCCCGGCCTTTTTGTTGTTCATTTCAGCGATCGACTGATCCTTGGAAATCGAGGCGACCTGCGCAGTAATCGCCAAATGTTTCGCAATATCCTGATCCTGCTTCGCCTGCGGATCGTTCTGCTGCTTGGCAATAAATCCTTTGATTGCCTCCACAATGCGATTCGGCAGCGGCGAGTACTCAAGCAGCATGGCGAACACCTGCGGATTAGCCATAAGCTGATCTTTGAATATCCCTAGCAGCGGCTGGATAATCGCCCAATTGGCTTCCTTCTGGTTTGGCGACGTAGGCGTATCGTCCACGATCACGTTGTATTTTCCGGTGGTGCTTTGCTTTGCCAGAGCCACGGCCTGCACGTTATCAGGCTGCACCACGCGAATCAGGCGACCATCCGACAAGAAATTCTGGATGAAATAGAGCCGTGATCGTCCAACATTTTTGCGGAACCGACGCAGCGAATCAAACAATGTCGCCAGCACCGTCATACCGGCCTGCTTGCGCATCGCCTCGATAATGCCGGGCTGGTTCTGGTCCTGCTGGCCCAATAGCTCGAGGTTGATACCCGTCACGTCCTTGATCGACGAAATGGCAAAGGTCATAAGCCCGAGATAGCCCTCGGTCATGCCGGCACCAGGCTTGGGCATGATCTTCGGCTTATCACCCGACAGCGAGCCATCAGCCAGCCATGTGATCGTATCAGGCCGTGCATAGCCTTCCTCGGCCTCGCGCTGATCATCGAATGCCGACGTCTCAGCCAGAATGCCGCCCTTCGCCGTGGTATTGAGGATATGCAGGATCTGAGAAAGCCACTTGTTTGCCCACATCTGCGGGTCGCGCATGACCTTCACAAGCCCAAACCACGACTTCTTCGACTTGTCGAATTCTCCGGTAATCACATCCCACGAGAATTTGCCCTTGATCGGCGCGGGACCTGCTTTCTGCAGCAAATCCCCGCCCATCCACGCCTGCTTGTAGACCTTGCGGGTAAGCTTTGCGGCATGAACCGGCATGCCAAGCACCTTCATGCGGCCGACAAACCGATTGTATTCCGCATCGCTCAGTTCGGCTTTCGTATTGGTCTGCGTATCGGCCACAATCCAATATGGCTCACGCTCAAACCACTGAATCTGTACTAGCGTCACTTCGCAGTTATCATCGTATTCCTGCATCGAGGAATTATCAGCGTCACGCTTGCGCTTTTCCTCAATGGTCCGCTTTGGGTAATCCATCGGGCCAGCATCTGCCCAAGTAGCGTCTAATTGCTCCACCGTCCTGCCGGGAAATAACGCCAAAGCATCGCCCAAAGGCATCCGGCGTACACGGGAAAGACGGCGTGCATTGGCTAAGTTTTTCTTGGTCGCGGTCCGGTCCCAGTAAAACTCACGCGGATCGATGCAGTCCTCGACATAGAGGCCCGCGGGATCGTCCTCGTAGGACATTCTTGACTCGCAAACACCGATTCCACACGTACAGGTGTCATCGAAAGCGGAGCTTTCCTCGTCCTCGCCGTCGCATTCGTCAGACATCCATTTCGAAGCCGCCGAAAGCACCTCGTTAACCGCCGTATCCTGCGTGCCGCGGGGAATGAACGTGATCTCGTGCCGACCGTTGATTTCCATACCCGCCACGGCCTTTAGGATGGTTAGGACGCGGTTAAAAACGATATGCGGCCGCTGCTGGCTATTGAGCAGCGCCCTATCCTCTGCGGTCCATTGTTCGCCAGCGCGGAAGGCAAACCATTCCTCTGCCATCGCACGCCACTCTTTCGTGTGGTCGGCGTCGGAAAGGTGCAATTGCTTTAGAACGTCGAATTGCTTGCCGACTGGGAGCGAGCTAATCGACAACACCGCTGCCGCTGGAGCGTCATCCGGCAATCCAGCATTCCCGTCGATCGTCATGCCATCGTCGGGGGGCGTATCGATTGATTGGACAGCACCAGGGTCCAAGGCGGTTAGTCCCTCTGCCTACGACGACGCCGCGGCGATACTGGATCAGGCGCATTTCCGCTAGCAAGTAGCGATAGCCGGTTATCATGTTCTTGCAGCACGTCGTAAATCGATTCCTTTCGAATCTCCCATCCCCCAAGGATAACAGCGGCAAGTTCGGCCTTGAACGCCTTAAACTCAGCCCGCAGTTTAGCTATCCCCGCGCCAGCCGAGCTATCGAGCATTGACCAGCCCCAATCGCCGTCACCGACCAATTGCGGGACACTCTGCTGCTCCATGAAATCATCGGCGCCGAACACCACCAGCAGATTCACAGTGCCATCATCAGGATTGGATTTGGTCACTATCGCCGCAAAGGCATTCTGCCCATTTCGCCATTCTCCACCACGCAGGCGGAATTGAACTGAGGTGCCAATGCCAGGAACCTCGAATGTCTTGGACTGTGGCGCGACGGGCTGGGCGAGTGGGTCACTCTCGATCACGACAGCCACAACATTCGCAGGCAGCTCTTCATCCTCGATCCGTTTCATTGTCGATTGGAGATGGCCCATGGTGCGGATTTCCTTATTTTTGCAACAGGAATCAAACTAACACGGCTAGAACGTGGCTACCATAGCACGCGTGCGAAGGCTATCCGTTTCATGACCGGGTAGAATGGGCCGGCATAGAAGCGGTGCAACGCACCGGACTAGATGCGCATCAGAACCGTCGAGTCCCCTAGCAATGCGTCACAATGCCTTTCAATACCGTAACAGTTGCGGCTGTTACGCCACTCGCACAAGTAACACCCGCCGTTGTTCCAAGCGTCGTAAAAAGGTTAGTGGCACCATCGGCTATGATCGACCCGTCGTGCGCGAGTATATAGTAGGCGACCCACGGGGTCGTTATAGTTCTTGAATTGATATGATCGACAAGCCTGTTAGTAACGCCGTCCCCACTGTATCCGGTAATGTTCGTGAGTGTCGCGGCATCCACGGAATTGTTTGAAGAAATATCGACACAGGTGGTCATTGCTTGGGCCTGCCCACCACAATTTATATTCGATAGCAATAGACCGTGAACGAAGTTGTATCGTCCTACCTCGATGCCTGTAACTACATTTTCCACATTGGAATCATAGATGCCCAATGAATACGCATCCTGATAAATTCCGACAGTAGGTTCAAAACCTACTCCTGCGCCGCCGCAGGAAAGGCCGTGAAACGCAGATTCGAGAACTGTGTTGCTGCCATTATTATTTCCTATCTTCATGCACGTTTCGTTGACGGACGCATAACCTGCCGCCATTGTCACATAGTTGTAAGGACCGCCGTTTTGAGCATTCGTTGTTTCTATATCGAAGTTAGTAAAGCATCCGCTGATAACCACGTTGAAAAGAAAACTCTGCTGCTGCGCCCAATCATTCTGAATGCCAATTCCGCCAGATAGATAACTCGCGTTAGGCTGCTGGCACGAAACTTTCAGGTTGGAAATTTGTACGGCAGTAGAAACGGCACCAGCGCCCATCGACATGATTGGATGCGTGAAAGTGATCGTTGCACCACTTCCCACTGTCCCGGAAATTGCCTCTCCCACTGTCACGCTGGTATTAGTCACAATGGACTGAACAGTGGTATGTACGACTATATTCGTTCCGGTCACGGAATCACCGACCACAATTCCAGATGTGTCGGTAAACGGCAATACGGCCCCGCTTGCGGTCGATCCGCTGGTCGTTTTAGTAACTACAAAAGAGTTGGAATTTGCGGGCTGAATGACTGTGCCAGTGGCTTGCGCTATTAGTGGAGCGTTAATGGAGAATGGCATAGAGCCAACCAGCGCAGTCAGCGTTGGAGGATTTTGAGGTACAGCCGTTTGAATTGAAGTGGCACCAAGAAGAATTGTTACGGCAACATTCCCGGTAGCAAGAAACATGGAACCGGCACACGGCTGCACGCCAAGAAAACCACGCGCATCAACAACACCCCCAAATGGTGACGCTGATATAAGTGCGGTTTGTGCCGCCGCGATCTTGGCGCACATATCCGCGCCGGACTGCTGCGTAGCGTCGATGTAAGCCGTCCCGTTTCCAGGGGCCAAATTTCCTATCGCTCTGGTCGTTGTTTTGACAGCAGGGTTAGCGGACTGAAACATTGGAACTGACTCTGCGCCAGTTAACGCAGAACCGGCACCGAGAGCATCGATAGTGGAGTCTGCGGCATTGGCCTGCGATATAAGACCAAGCAAGATCAATCCGACCATGAACCGGAGCATTATTTCACCTTCAATTTTGATCCGGTATTCACCAGCATAAATGAGCCGGTGTTTACCAACATGAAACTAGTCGATGGCGACGGTATGCCATGAACATTCCATCCACCGCAGATCAAGACGGCTGCCAATAAACCGAGAGTAACAAAAAGTTTCTTCATTGGTGGGCGATATCTACTGCGGCATCTGTCCAGACTGCGGCTGCGTTTGAAGCAGTCCAAGCAAAGGTAACGGTTGAAGCTCCTGCTCCATAACTGCTGCCAGCATTAACTATCGATCCAGCAACATTGTTTGTGTACAACACGGTCTGCGTTGGTGCGCTGAGGGTGTAAGGTGTAATTGAACTAACCACATCTACGGTCATATTCCCAACGGCACTCGTAACAGCATTGCTGATGGCCGTTCCCGTGCTTGTAGCCCCGCTCTTATTTGGGAATGCAACGCCATCATTGGTTTGCAAAACCCCAGTAAATGAAACGGCACTTAGAAACTGGTCACTGTAAGCGCCGCCCGGAGTACAAGTTAAGATTTTATTTCCGGAGGTTGGGTTCCTAAGACCCAGCAGTATAACGGCGCCTTTGGCTGCGACTCCCTGCCCTTGAGTTTTAAGCCCTGTCAAACTTTGATTGGCTCCAACCGCATCCCACACACATGTAACTGTTGGGGTGTTGTTTGATGTGACAAAAGCCGCGATAAGCGCACGGTTTGAGCCGGAGCCCACCGTCAAGGTCGAATTAGTTATGCTAGAGGTGCTGCCATAAGTTGTGGTGACTGTTTTGGCATCGAAGGCAACGGAAGCGCCGCCGCTTGAAGCAATACTGCTATTGTAATTAGAACCTCGCGATTGCCAAAAGGCGTCCGCTTTGCCGAAGCAGAGAAGGCCAAGCAGGGCGATAAAGGCTAGGCGTCTCACTGATAGAATCCAGTAGCGTGTACAGATACAACGCCGCCCGTGCCAGGGGCACCAGACACGACAGCGATGGCTTGATTTGTGCCGCTGGCTGGAACGCACGGGTTATATATTTCTTCATCGACACCAAGCCCTGATGCCAATGGTGCAACCCACAAGATCGATGAAATTGTCCCGGTTATAACCCCAGTCACCGTGTCGGTGACTGTTGCCGCAGCCGTGGCGTTCGCGCGAACAGAACGGCTACAGATATACACAGTCGTCACGCTTGTTCCGGTTAGTGTCGCCGTTGTCGCCGCCGTTGTCCCGGTAGCAGACGCAGTGATTGGCGTAGCGCCAGCCGGGTAGCCGCCTGCACCGCCAATGCCATGCACATAAAGGTTGCCGTGCAAATCTGCATTGACCGGGCTAGTCGCCGCATTTGAGTAGGAATTGGTGCTGTACGCCGTCGCGTTTAGCGCGGGGACGGCAGCAGTAAGGGCGCCGTAGAGATTGCCGGAAGTCGGCGTATCTACGTTTGCACCCGGCACCAGCACCGCACCCGGCGACGATCCAAAGTTGGCCATCGCGCCAAGAGTGCCACCGGCCCAAGTAGTGACTACTGCCTGATTGGCTGAGGTGGATGCTCCGGTTGGTAGTGGAAGCGCCGTCGCGCTGATCGGTTGAGTTGCCTGCCAAAATATTCCAGAGACCGGCTGGGTCGTCTGCCAGAATGTGCCTGTAACCGGAGTTGTCGGAGCGGTCGCAAGGCTTACAGGTTGTGTCGCCTGCCAAAACGTGCCGCTGACCGGCTGTGTGGCTTGCCAGAACGCCCCGGTGACTGCCGTCGTCGGCGCGGTATCGACGACCACATGGCCGATGACGTTCGTACCGGCGGGGATCGAACCGGCAATGCCACCGGCTATGTTCTTGAGAATGGAAATGGCTGTGCCACTGCCGGTCGTCCAAGCCGCATCAGCTTCCGCGCCGATGGTTGCAATGGCACCGTCAACGAA
>Ga0075522_10000049_pt1 | contig 63430 bp, 50 predicted proteins | sample NGEPerA_FD_74796 | JGI IMG/M metagenome (GOLD analysis project Ga0075522, IMG submission 74796) | Arctic peat soil microbial communities from the Barrow Environmental Observatory site, Barrow, Alaska, USA - NGEE PermafrostL2-A | ecosystem: Environmental > Terrestrial > Soil > Wetlands > Peat ... | reverse complement strand
GGTCAAAGCCACCACCCGTTGTCGCAACAGACCATAAAGCCGGTGCGTCGTGTTCTTGTTGACGCCGCACATTTTGGCGGCGGTCAGCGCCGGCAAGTCGTGGGCAAAGCAGCGCAACACCGCCCGAAAATCCCGCTCCAAAACGCGCGCACGGCGCAAATATTTGTTTCGCATCGTCAATCCTAGGGTTTCAGCAGGTTCACACCCGCTCAACTAGGAAAGACCTTAAAACATATAGCAATTCACTGCTGTCCGGTTTAGAAACCGATTAAACATTGATGATTTTCGGTGTTTGGTGATGGGGGAGTGGCTGGAAGTGGAGCAAGTGCCTGTGAAATGGGCGTTTTGCTGTCGAAACGCGGCTCACGGAAAGAGCGACAGACCGAGGTCAATGGTGGTGGAGTCCAGCGCATAAGCGCCGCTTGGAGTTCAAAGCGGAACGGTTCATCGGCGTAGAGCGTGGCGGCTTGCCGGATGAGGACTTGGGCGAAATCGGCAAAGATGCGCCAGTCGCGATGTTCGTTGGCATCGGCCAGCGTGGTGCGGGCGATGGGTTGGCGGATGCCGGCGTGATAGAGTTTCGGGCCGAAGGCCGTCAGACAGGTTTGGATGTCGCGCAAACTTTCGCGCCAGGTCAGTTGGGCGAAGGCCAGCACGAGGAACTGTTCGTAGGTGGGCAGCTTGCGGACGCGGAAGTTGCCGTGGTAACGGGCGACACACTTGTCGAACTCGTATTGGGGGAGGAAGTCCAGGAGTTGGGCGAAGACGGTGCGACCTTCGTTCATAAGGTGGAAAACCGCAGGAATGCGGGGAGCCACCCTCAAGGAATCGTCGCGGAATTGAAATCGAAAAATGACCGGACAGTGGTTTTATCCAGTTTTTACAATGGCGAAATCGCTACCAGCAAAAACTAAACCGGACAGCAGTGAATTTATGTAAATGCTCTAATGGCAAAAGCCGTATGCCCTTGCCACAATGGCTGACGCTTCCGGACGGGGGGCTAAGTTATTTTGAAAGAAAAACAATCATTGAAAAGTGTTTGACAAAATGACATTTTAATTTAGAGTTGGATACTCACCGCAAAATGGCATGTTTAACGCTGAAATGTGGACGTATATGGCTGTCCTGCCAAACCGCGCAGGACGTTCTGGATTCAATAGGCGTCTGTGTTTTCATGGGCAATTGGAATAAAAAGAAACAAGCCTAAACATTTTATGAATAAAAAAATACTCATCAACCTATGGTTGGGATTTTTGCTGTTGCTGGTCGCAACTGCCGCCAAAGCGCAACCCTCGGCCTATTTTCAGGCCGTGACCAATCTCAATCCTGTCGCCTACTGGCCGTTGCAGGAAACGGCGCAGCCGCCAATCGCCGATGTGGAGACCAACCTTGGCTCGCTGGGCGCAGTTGCCAACGCCTATTACTCCAGCACCAACGTGGTCAAGGGCGTTACCGGGATTTCGTCCGGCGACAGTGACCCGGCGTTGAGTTTTCAAAACAACCTCGCCGGCAGTTTTCTGGCGGTGCCGATGACGGACAACCGCGTGTCGTTGCAGCCGGGGCCGTTCTCGGTGGAGGCATGGATCTTTCCGACCAACGCCACGGCCAGCACGATCGTGGCGCAGACGGGGGCGGCCGGTTCCGGCGATTTGAACGGCGGCACCAATTCGGCGGGCTGGTCATTGAACTTGGGTTCCATTCCGTCGTTGAATTACTTTGCGGCGGCCAATACGGTCAGCTTCCACGTCTATAACGGCGTAGGTTCCAGTGGTGGTGCCGAAGCGACGTTTACGCAAGACGGATATGCGATCAACAATTGGTATCACATCGTGGCCGTCTTTGACGGGACCAATGCGATGATTTATGTGAATGGTGTGGCTGGCGGCAGGTCCGCAGTGCCGATGAGTGGAACAATGGCGCGGGACACATGGGATCCGCTGACGATCGGCTGCGGACGCGGCCTCAACAACAACAGATTTGGCGGCAGCATTGACGAGGTGGCCATTTACACCAACGCGCTGACGGCCGCGCAAATCCAAAATCATTACAACGATGGCACCGGAGGCAGCGGCACCTACTTTGGCGCCGTTAATGGCGACAACCCTTACATGTGGTGGCGGATGGATGCGCCGGCTTACACGACGCCTCCGGCCAGCGCGTATCCATCCGCCTTGAGTTATGGAACATTGGCAGCGGTCAATGGGCTGTATTTGTCTGGAACCACTCCGGGGGTGGCCGGGCCGGCCGGTGCAGGGTTTGGATCACCAAGCTATGCTTGCGCATTTAATGGAATCGGCACCGATTGCACAAACGGAATCCCCATTTACACGAATGGCGTCGCATACACCGTGAACACTGTGGCTGAAACAGGAGTGATTATAACTAATTTGCCGGCGGCGTTGAACTTGACCAATGCCAATTTGAGTTTCATGTGCTGGTTCAAGGAAAATCCGCAAGATAACCGGCGCGGTGTGTTGGTCGGCCACAGTGACAACGGCTGGCGCACTTCCATGGATGGTGGCGGTCACATAACGGCCAATGCGATCGGGAAACAACTGGCCGATCAATCTTCATCGCCGCTAACCTATAATGACGACAACTGGCATTTCATGGTGATGACTTACACCAACTCGGGCGTGCATGTGAATACGACCGGTTGGCTGGCGACAAATTTCATGTATGTGGACGGGTTGCTGGTTGCCACGGTTCAAAATACAAACGCCAATGCCATCGGCAGTTTTACAAACATTTCAATTGGCGTGGCGCCTGATCATGTCTTTACCGGGAGAGGCAACACTTACGACAACCAAGTCTTCGGGGGCAGTATTGCACATGTCGCTTTTTTCACCAACGCGCTGACGGGCAGTCAGGTGTTCAATCTTTACACGAATGCCACCGGCGGCAATGGGACAACGCCGCCGATGATCACCGCGCAGCCGCCCCCCTATCCTTCCGTCCGCGTCGTCAACGATGGAACCAACGGCTCGGGCAACAATTTCATTTTTGAAGCCGTGGTCGCTGTCGGCGGCACTCCGACCTTGAGCTACCAATGGTATTACAATAGTATTTCCAATTATGCCGGCGCAACCGCCTTGGTGGACAACGTCACGCATTATCAATTCTCGACGACGTTGCAGGTGACCATCACCAACCTGACGGCCGCCGACAGCGGCTATTATTTCTGCGTGGTCAGCAACAACTTCGCCTCGACTAACAGCGCCATTGTAGCGGTGCAGGTCTATACCAATCCGCTTATCACGGCACAAAGCCCGTCCGGCGCGTTCAGCCTGTTCCCCGGCCAGCAGTTCACGCTGTCGGTCACGGCGTCCAGTGGCGTGCAGCCTGTGGGTTATCAGTGGCTCACCAACGGCGTGGCGGTCGGCACGGGAGGCAACGGCTCCAATTATTCAATTACCGCCGGGATCTCGCCGGCCTTCTCCGGCTCCACCTACCAGTGCATCGTGACCAACTTGTTTGGGACGTCCACCAGCGCACTGGCGACGCTCACGGTGCTGCCTCTTCCTTCTTCAATTGCCAACAGCGCCTACGCCACAAACCTGCTGGCGCTAAGTCCGACGATTTATTTTCCGATGCACGAAACCGGGCCGGCGGCGCCGGGCGACACGGAAACCAATTACGGCACGCTGGGCGCCATCGAGAACGGCACCTATGCTGACTGGAACGTCAAAAACGGCGCGCCTGGCAACGTGGTGGTCTATCACCAATTCGGCGGCGCGCTGACCAACGACCCCGATGGCGGCGTCCTGATGAACTTCAACGGCGCGACCAACAGCTATCTGTTTGTGCCCCGCAATTCGGCCGCCACGACGCTGACGGCGCCGTTCACTGCGGAATGTTGGATGTGGGCCGGAACCGGGACTTTTGGCGACCTGATCAGCCAGGACGGAACGACGCTCAATGTCGGCAACGCCAATAACGTATGGGGCTGGCGGCTCTCGTTCGGCGCGTCGGGAGGCAATAACATCATCCAAGTGTTGGTTGACAGCGGCAGTTCCTTCCTGCCTAGCCCGAATTTGACGTTGAGCCAATGGCATCACATCGTGCTAACTTGCGACAGCCAGACAAACTGGACGCTTTATGTGGACGGCAACCAGTCCGGCAGTTCCACTTATCGCGTCCTGAACCCGGATGCGTGGGATCCAATAACCATCGGTGCCGGTCTGTGGAACGCCGCCGGCGTCCAGCGCATCTGTTCGGGCGTGGCCATGGATGAGGTGGCGATTTACACCACCAACTTGGACAGCAGCACCATTGCCACGCACTACAACGACGCCATCAACGGCGCTGCTGGCCAGTATTTTGCGGACGTGACCGATCTCAATCCTATCTTGTATTACCGGATGGATTCGCCCGCTTATAGCACACCGGCGCAGAGCACTTGGCCGGTCATGACCAATTACGGCTCGGCAGCGGTCAACGGCGTTTATCGGCCCGGCCTCGTGCCCGGCCTCGCGCCCGGACCGCGCAGCGGAACGGGTTTCCCGACTGGCAGCTTAAGTGGGACCAACTCCGCACCGATGAACGGCGTCAGCACGTTTGCACAGGTTTCCGCCCCGACGGCGCTGGATCCGGCGAAGTCGAACACCGCCTTCACCGTCTCAATGTGGCTCCGCAGCAATCCCAGCGACTCGCGTTACGAGAGTCTGATCAGCGAGGGCACTGGCTGGCAAATCAACCAAGGAGCAAACGGTAAGCTACAGGTTTTCGTGGCCAACGTCTTCAACGGGGCCAGCGTGGTCAATGATGGCAACTGGCATCAGGCCGTGGTGACGTTTGCGCCCCTCGTCAGTCCGTCGAACCCAACTAACCTCCTCACCTTGTATATTGACGGCACGCTGGATGCCACCAGCTTCAGTGTCGGTTATACCAATCCGGCGCCAGACTTGACCGACCCCACTGGCATCGGCGCCGACACGCGGTTCATCGCCCCAAATCAGGCCACAGGCGCGGGCCGCCAATACTCCGGCAACATTTGCGAAGTGGCGTTCTGGAACGGCACTGCGTTGACCTCCGACCAGGTGGCGAACTTATTCAATGTCAGCGGCATGCCGCCGACGATCACAGCCCAGCCGGTGTCGGCGAGTGTGAACGCCAAGACCGCCTTTACAAATCGCGTGGCGGCTTACGGCGGCAACCCGCTGTCCTATCAATGGTATCGGGATGGCCAGCCGCTTCCGATTGGCGGGCAGACGAATCTTACGTTCGGTGCCACCAACTCCAGTCTGGTTATCAATCCGGTTGCCACCAGCGATGAAAGCGCAAACTATTATGTCGTTATTTCAAACAGCGGCGGCTCGGTGACCAGTTCGGTGGTGTCACTGACGGTATTTAGCCAGCCGGAGTTCACCAGCGAACCGATTGACGTTACTCGGACCAACAACATCCTATTATTTACAGGCGCGGCGCCGACATTTGAAATTGCAACCATCGGCGCCCAGCCGGTCTATTATCAGTGGTTCACGAATGGCATGCCGGCCACCACGAATGGAACCACGCTTACGAGTTATACACTTCCACCGGAGCAATTGAGCGGAGGAGTGACCAATTTCTTCTGCGTGGCCAGCAACCTGGCCGGCCGGATAACGAACACTGCGATCTCGGTGACTGTTCTTGACGCTCCCGCCTTGCCTTACCCGCAGGCGGTATTGGCGGCCAATCCCATTGGCTACTGGCGCTTGAATGAACCGGACGACCAATTGGGCGATCATAATCCCGGCGCCATTGCGGATGATTACTGGGGTGCCAATAACGGCATTTACACCAACACCGATCTGGGTCTGCCGGGTTACACGGCGAACCAGGTTTACAATTCAGATCAGGCCGAGACCTCGGCGCAGTTCGGCTTTGCATCTTTCGGGGATGGCGACGCATACGGAATTGGCGGGGTGGACTTCAGTTCGCCGGCCAACACCAGCGTTGGCTTCTCGGTTGAAGCCTGGGTGAACGGCTACCCGCAATCCAAGGACGCGGGCATTATCTCCAAAGGGTTCGGTAATGGCGGCGAGCAATTTGATCTGGACACCGGCGGCACTCCGGCGGGCACCGACATCCACAGCTTCCGGTTTCTTGTGCGGGACTCCGCCGGGGCGGTTCACGCGGTAAATTCGACGGTGGTTCCAAGCTATGGCAACTGGTATCATCTGGTGGGGGTTTGTGACGAATCGAACGGCGTTGTGACGCTTTACATCAACGGCACAGTCGCCGGCACAGCGGCGATTTCCACCAGCGCGGGCATTCTGACTTCCACCCGGAAAATGATCATTGGCTCGCGGCCCTCCAACTCGACCACCAATGTGAACGACTACCAGTTTGTCGGCGATATAGACGACGTGGCGGTTTACAATTACGCCTTGAGCGCCAACCAGGTCGGAACCCATTATACTGCGGCAGGCGCTCCGCCCATCTTTATTCAAGCGCCCCCAGCCAACGTGGCAGTTGACGGGTTCGGGCTGCTGACTCTTCCGGTGGCGGCCGTGGGGACGCCGATAATCGTCTATCACTGGTATGATGTGAATGGTGGCACCAACCTGACGTTCGGCTTTACCAATGGGCCGTTGCTCGACGCAACCCTGACGGTTCCCAATGTTCCACTCGCTTGGAACGGCGACACGCTGGAATTGACGGTCACGAACGTTTATGGTCCGACAAACATCTTCGTCACCCTGACGGTCTATACCAACGCGCCGCAAATCACAACTGATTTGCCGCCGCTGGTCACGGAAGCCTCCGGAAAATCCTATGTGTATTCGGTCGGAGTGGTTGGCCCTCAACCTTACGGGTATCAATGGTATAACGGAGCGACGCCGGTTACGGGCGAAACGAATTCCACTTATTCGCTGGTCGCCGGCAGCCCCGGCAGCACGACTTACCATGTGGTGATTACGAACATCTTTGGCGCCAGCACCAGTTCGATTTCGACCTTCACGAGCGTTGCGCCGCCGTCCGGTTATTCCTATGCGACAAGCGTGCTGGGATTGACTCCGGTGGGCTACTGGCCGTTGCAAGAAACCAATCCGCCGGCGGCGGCAACGATTGAGACCAATTACGGCCGGCTGGGCGCGCTGGGCACGGCCTATTACGTCGGCACCAACGCGAGCAGCCTGGTGTCGTTCGGACAAGGCGGGGCGCTGGGTGCGGACAGCGATACGTCGGTTGCCTTTAACAGCTATAGCGCACCCAACGGCCAGGGCTACATGCTCGTGCCGAGCGTTTCCCCGTCGCTCGCTTTGAAGCCGCCCTTCACCATCGAATGTTGGGCCGATCCGATCAGTGGTGACACGTTCGGGGACATTGTCAGCGATCGCGGTTCCGCCTTGGACAACGCGACCGCAGGCGTCTTGGCGGGAGTTGCCATTCAGTGGGAGCACAACCCGTTCCAGTTCTCCTTCTATGCCGGCAATGGCACCGGGCAGACGGAGGTTCGGGAAACCGACACCATCTCTCCCGGCGGGTGGCATCATGTGGTCCTGACGTGCGACGCGAACACCAACTTCACTCTGTATGTGGACGGCGTCAGCGAAGTCACCCGGTATCTGTCTTATGTTCCGAGTTTGTGGAATCCGCTGACCATCGGCGCGGGCTTCTGGGACTGGACCAAGGCCAACTCACCCTACCGTGGCTACTCTGGCGGAGAGGACGAAGTGGCCCTTTACACCAATGTGCTGTCGGCGAACCGCGTGCTGGCGCACTACAATGCCGGCACCGACCCGACCGACTACGGCGCCTACAACACCAATGTGCTGGCCGACCAGCCGCTGCTCTATTACCGGATGGATTCTGCGGGATACACTAACTCGCCCGCAGCTCTCTATCCAGAGGCCGTCAACTACGGTTCGGCGCCGGTCAATGGATACTATCTGCCTGGAATCGTGCCCGGCGGCCTGTCCGGTCCGACAAGTTACGTTTTAGGAACCAACTCGGTTCTGGCCGCGCCCATCAATGGGGCCTTCTCCTGTGTGGACGCGGGTTACGATCCGGCGTTCAATCCGACCGGAACGCAGCCCTTCACTGCCATGACTTGGTTTAGGACCTATCCTTCCGATAGCCGGGTGCAGACCATTATGAGCCATGGCGTGAACAACTGGGCGATGAACTTGGACGGCACAACCGGGCGCATCGTCTGGAACCTCTTCAACGGCGGCCAGGTCACTTCCACGACGGTCCTTAACGACGGCAGCTGGCATTTTGTCGCCGGCGTTTATGACGGTGCCAATAGCTACCTGTATGTGGACGGCGCGCTAAACAGTTCAGGCGTGGTCACGGGTGGATTGATTGGTGAAACGAACGCCGAGCTTTACCTGGGCGGCAACTCGGACTACACGCTCGTGGGCACCGCCAACCAGCGGTATTTCGCCGGCGCCCTGGCGCAGGCGGCGCTCTTCACCAATGCCCTGACATCGGCCCAGGTTCAAATGCTCTACACCGGCGGCGTGGCTCCGATGATTGGCATTGCGCGCTCGGGCAATAGCATGGTCATCACCTATACCGGCTCCCTGATGTCCTCGACGAATGTGGCCGGCCCATACGGCACTGTCACCGGCGCAAGTTCGCCCTATGCAACACCGGCAACCAATGCGCAGATGTTCTATCGGGCGCATCAGTAAGCCGGACGGAGTATTCGTCCCGAAAACGACCAGGAAGGCGGTGCGCTTGTGACCGCCGGCGAGGACATTGGTTGCAGGCGCTTCGATGCAGATATTGCCAGATAGACCAGCCAAGCAAGGCATTAGTCGCCGTTCACGGTTTCCAGTTCAACGGTGGTAGGTGCAAAGCCGGGTGCGGCCGCCGTAATGCCGGCTTTGCCGGCGGCGGTGGTGGATTGAAAGATGGCCAGCCCGCGGCCATGATAAGCCTTTCGGGTCGGACCTTGGTAAGGTTCGGGGCTGTTCACGTCGCCGTTTTCAATGCCAAGCAGCGCCACCGGACCATTCATTGAGAAAGTTACTTCCGGTTCCGCATCCGGGACACGCACGCCTTGCGCATCCACGACCCGGAACTCCAGATGGCAGATGTCCTTGCCGTCGGCATGGAGCCGCGTGGAGTCGGGCCGCAGTTCGATCCGGCTGGCCGGCCCGGCGGTTTGCAGCGTGTATTCACAAACATTGGTGCCATTGGCGCGGCCCGTGGCCTTGAGCACGCCCGGTTCGTAGGGAACGGTCCATCGCAACACGCCATTCATGGCGTCGGAAAGTCGTTTGATCCCGATGAGTCTGTCGTTGAGGGTTAATGCGATTTCGGGGCAGTTCGCGTAGCAAAGGACATTGACCGTGGCGTTCGACGGCCAGTTCCAATTTTCTGCGAGGTTGAAAAAGCCGCGCCGGCCTGATCCGCGAGTTCCATCGGCGGTGCAAAGATAAACCATCGGCTGGTCACTCCAAAGACTCTGCCGGAACCAGGCGAGCGGCTTCTTGAATCCGCAGAGGTCCAGCAGCCCGGCACCGCTGGCGCGATTCGGCCATTCACCCGCCTCGCCCAGATAGTCAATGCCGGTCCAAAGAAACTGTCCGGCTACATAATCGTTGTCCTGCACCGCGCGCCAGGCGGCGTATTGCTGGCTGTTCTCGCTGCCATAGATGATCCGCTGCGGAAATTTTTCGTGGTCGGACGCATAGCGTGCTTCCTGATAGTTGTAGCCGACCGCGTCCAACAGTTCGGGCAGGCCGACGGCCTCGGACATCTTCAGGTTGGCCAGCGCCGCTGTCACCGGGCGCGAGCGGTCCAGCGATTTCACGGCGGCAATGAGCGGGGCGGCCAGCTTGACCAGATTTTGCGCGGGCGGATTTCCCGGCTGATAGTCATCGCCCAGCACCGGGTCGGTGAACGGATCATTCGCGTAATCAATCTCGTTGCCGATGCTCCAGAGAATCACGCACGGATGGTTCCGGTCGCGGCGGACCATGTCCTGAATGTCGGTGACTGACCATTGATCGAACATTTCCGCGTAGCCAAACCGGCTCGGCAGGCCGTTGTTGCGGCCGGAAACCCATTTCTTTTTGGAAGGCGTGAATTCATCGAACGCCTCATCCATCACCAGCAGACCCAGGCGGTCGCACAAATCCAGCAGTTCCGGGGCCGGCGGATTGTGGCTGGTGCGGATGGCGTTGACGCCGATTTCCTTCAACAAACGCAGCCGGCGTTCCAGCACCTTGTCCGGCACCGCCGCACCGAGGCAGCCGGCGTCGTGATGAATGCAGACGCCCTTGAGTTTCAGCGGCTGGCCGTTGAGAAAAAATCCTTTGTCGGAATCAAACTTGATTGTGCGGATGCCGAACGCTGTGGTGGTTTCGTCCAAAACCGTTTCGCCGGACTTCAAGCGGCTGCGAAGCGTGTAAAGCGCCGGTGATTCAAGCGACCACAATTGCGGGCGGATGACTTTTATATTTTGAACCGAGTTTTGCTTCGCTTTCGCACCGGTGATTTTCGACGTGGTCAAACTTGCGACGAGCTGGCCGTCCGGCGCGAGAATGTCTGATTGCAGTGACAAGTTTGTTTCCGTCCCCGGACTGTTTTCAACCGTGGTTTCAATGCGGACGACCGCTTCATCGTCGTTGACCTCCGATATTGTGACATAAGTTCCCCAATGAGCGATGTGCTGTTGGCCCGTCACGCAAAGCCGGACGTGACGGTAAATTCCAGAGCCACTATACCAGCGCGAGTCCACGAAGCGCGAATGATCTACACGCACCGCGATGACATTTTCTTCCGGGCCAAATTTCAAATAAGGCGTCAGGTCATACGCAAAGCTGGAATAGCCATAGGGCCGTGCGCCGACGAAGACGCCGTTGATCCAGACTTCCGAAAAATCATAGACGCCGTCAAACTCAATCGTGACGTCCCGGCCCTTTTCAGCGGGGTCGAGCCGGAAATGTCGGCGATACCAGCCGAGGCCGCCCGGCGCGTAACCATTTCCGCTCCCCAAGTCCGGGCTGAACGGTCCTTCGATGCTCCAGTCGTGTGGCACGTTCACGCGGCGCCAGTTGGAATCATCGAACGCCGGCATGGCGGCGGCGGGAAAATCGCCCTTGCTGAAACGCCAGTCGGAATCAAAGTCCTCGACAGTGCGGACGGCGCTGGCGCTGGCGGTTGGCGGCGCGCTGTCACGCGGCTCTGCGGCGGTGCCGGCGCGGGCCAGCAGCCAGACAATCCCAAAAGAAAAAATCCGAAACAGATTTAATTTCATGGCTGACATCTTGGAACGCGGTGTTTTTAGCTGGAGAAACCGGTTTTGTCCACAGACTTCGGCGCGGGCCAGTTTCGCTGTGCGCCGTTTCATGGACTGGACTTGCAGTCAAATCATGCGAAGAGCGTCCGGGGACAGTCCGGCCGGCCAGATTTTTTCATGCAGACAAGCGGAGGACAGACTTGCCCCAAGATGTCTGACGTGCTGGAAGACGGCGCGTAATTTGACTTGCCCGGACGCGCGGCACCGCGTATTAAAATGGCTGTGAGTTGTTGTGCCCGCGTGGCGGAATTGGCAGACGCGCTAGATTCAGGTTCTAGTGGGTAACACCATACAGGTTCAAGTCCTGTCGCGGGCACCATCTTAATAAACGCTAGTATTCACAATGGTTTTGTGAAAATCTTCAAGGCGGTTTAGCCTTCGGGGCCACATGTAGGGGGAACGTATGCACCAATGTCAGGGCGGTTTTTGAGGCGTTCGGATGCTGGCGGTGTAATTACCCGCGCCGCCCGCGCTACGTTGCCGCTGGCGCGTCTGAATGGCGGTGAGACTGGAAACACTGCCGGCAAGTCACCGGAAGTAATCGCACCGATGGCTTCAGCGCGGCGCGGTCAGTTATTGGCTGCCGGCCTGCCTTTGCCTTGTCACAATGAAAGGTTCGCGCAGGCAAATTCCATTGGCAACGTGCGAAAAGTTTCCCGCCGTAGACTTGCATTTTTACGGCGTGATGCTCCGGTGGTCGGGCTGAAACGGATTTCGTCCCCATCAGGCTGGACGAGCCGCTTGTTTCCCGATTATGTTCAAGCTGTGTTTGAACTCGTCTCCGATTACCAGCCCGCTGGCGATCAGCCGCAAGCGATTGCGAAGCTGACTGAAGGCATCGTGTCCGGCGCAAAACATCAAACCTTGCTCGGCGTCACCGGTTCGGGAAAAACTTTTACGGTCGCGAACGTCATCCGCAACGTGGACAAGCCGACGCTCGTCATTTCGCACAACAAAACTTTGGCCGCGCAGCTTTACGCGGAGTTCAAAAGTTTTTTTCCGCACAATGCCGTTGAGTATTTCGTCAGCTACTTCGATTATTACCAGCCGGAAGCCTACATCCCGCGCACCGACACGTTTATCGAGAAGGATTCCAGCCGCAACGAGGAGATCGAACGGCTGCGCCTCTCGACGATGAGTTCGCTTTTCTCGCGCCGCGACGTGATTGTCGTCGCGAGCGTCTCGTGCATTTACGGCATCGGCAGCAAGGAAGATTATGAGGAGATGATCATTCCGATGCGCGTCGGCAACAGCATTTCGCGCGAACAATTTTTATCGCGCCTCATTTCGCTGCAATACGAACGCAACGACATCACGTTCGAGCGCGGAAATTTTCGCGTGCGCGGCGACACGGTTGAAGTCCGTCCCGCCGGACGCGAAGACGGATTGCGCGTGGAATTTTTCGGCGAAGAAATCGAACGCATCACGCGCTTCGAGCCGTTGACCGGAAATAAAATCGAATTGCTCGACGGCGTCGTGGTTTTCCCCGCGAAACAATTCGTCACGACGGAAAATAAAATGCGCAACGCGATTTTGACGATTCGCGAGGAACTCGGCGACCGCATCAATCTTTTTGAACGCAGCGGAAAATTGCTCGAAGCGCAGCGCATCAAGCAGCGCACGGAATTCGACCTGGAAATGATGGAGGAAATGGGCGTGTGTTCCGGCATCGAAAATTATTCGCGGCACATTTCCGGCCGTCCGCCCGGTTCGCAGCCGAACACGCTCTTTGATTTTTTGCCGGACGATTATCTGCTCGTCATTGACGAATCGCACGCGACCGTGCCGCAGATCGGCGGCATGTATGAAGGCGACAAATCGCGCAAAACGGTTTTGGTCGAACACGGATTCCGCCTGCCAAGCGCGCTCGACAATCGGCCGCTGAACTTTTTGGAATTTCAGTCCATGCAAAACCAGACAATCTACGTCAGCGCAACTCCGGCGAAACGGGAATTGGAATGGTCGCGGTCAAGTGCGCAAAGTAGGGCAGGCATCCTGCCTGCCCAGCCGATGGCACAGCCATCAGCAGAAAATCGCTTAAGCGAAAATTCACTCGCGCTTTCGCGCTCGCTGGACAGGCGAGACGCCTGCCCTACTTTAGGCATCATCGAACTCGTCGTGCGCCCGACCGGACTGATTGACCCGACCATCACGCTCAAGCCGCTCAAAGGCCAGATTGATGATCTGCTCGAGGAAGTTCGCAAGCGCGCCGACAAAAAAGAACGCACGCTCGTCACGACGTTGACGAAACGCACGGCGGAGGAACTCACGGATTATCTGCGCGACATCGGCGTGCGCGTCCAGTATTTGCACAGCGAAATTGACGCGATCGAGCGCGTGGAAATTCTGCGTTCGCTCCGCAAGGGCGAATTCGACGTGCTCGTTGGAATCAATCTTTTGCGCGAAGGACTGGATTTGCCGGAAGTTTCGCTCGTCGCGATTCTCGACGCGGACAAGGAAGGTTTTCTGCGCAGCGAAACGAGTTTGATCCAGACCGCCGGCCGCGCCGCGCGCCATCTGAACGGTGAAGTGATCCTTTACGCCGACGTGATGACGCAAAGCATCCAGAAATTTCTCGCCGTCACCAAATATCGCCGCGAACGGCAGATCGCCTACAACGTCGCGCATAACATCACGCCGCGCAGCGTCGTTCGCGCCGTCGAGGAAAGCCTCGCGACTTACGAATCCGACCGCCGCGAGGCCGACGCCGTTTTGCGCGAAGGCAGCACGGACCTTGACATCACCTCGACGATCCAGGAACTCGAAACCGAAATGCTCAAGGCCGCCGAGGATTTGAAATTTGAAAAAGCCGCGCTGCTCCGCGACCAGATCAAGGAACTCAAACACATGCTGGACGGCACGAAATCCGAAGCGAAGCCGGTGAGTTATCGGAAGTCAAGAAAAGCGCACCGGTGATTAATTCAATTCTTCACCGGTGGCAAGTTGGCCGGATTGCAAAAAAGTTTTGATAAGTTCGCCTTCGCCGCAAACGGTCATGCCTGAAAATTTCTTGAACCATTTTCCTTTCGGCACTTCGGGGTCGGTGCGCAGCCAATTTGACAATAATCCAAGTTGCACGGCGGAAATATTCCGGCCATCTACACGGTCAAGCAAATGGTCGAGGAGGCGCGGCGGCAGATTCTGGCGGCGAATCTGCGGCATATTATTCGCCGTAAAATCCGCGATGAATTTCTTCCCGCAATCGTTTCTTTTCGGCGGGGTCGTTGGAATCAGCCATTTGTTGGGCGAGTTCGGCCAATTCTTCGCCGGACAGCTCACGTTCACGCGCCAGTTCAAAAGCAAACCGGAGCACGCGCGACTGTTCGCCGGGAGGCAGGTGCTTGATTTCTTCAATGACTGCGGTTGCTGTCATGCCACAACCATACTGAACAACGAGGTTGCGTTCAAATAAAAAGGACAGATTTGAAAAGGCCGCGCTGCTCCGCGACCAGATCAAGGAACTCAAACACATGCTCGACGGCACGAAATCGGAGGCGAAGCCGGTGAGTTATCGGAAATCAAAAAGGGCGCGAGGCAGAGGATGAGTTTCATTTTCATACATCATGCAAATGCGGTTCAGGATGCGCGGCGCAATTCTGATTAACGATGTCTTGGACTTCTTTCCAGCCTTTTACGGAATCATCCGTGTTGTATCGGCTGTGCATTCCAAAAACATATTTGTGGTTATGCCAAAGTTCATAAATTATGCCGCCAGCACCTACGGCATCATATTTGCCAAGATGAATGTCATCCCATTGCTGGCGCGTAAAAATATAAATCGGAATGTCCTGATACAAATTGTTCGTTTTCCATTGCGGATTGCGTAAAACAATTATTGGCCCGCGTGCCAACACGACATCTTTATCTTTTTCCTGCAAATATGTTTCACCGTCCCATTGCTGCGTTAAAAATGAATAGCCCTGCCAACTTGCTGGCAGATAAAATGTAAAATCATATTGTGCATTGTGATAACGGATTGGCAGGCCAGATAATTGATGATTCGTCGCGCAACCAAACAAACCGCCGCTCAAAACGAGCGCGAGGCAGAGGATGAGTTTCGGTTTCATAATCAAAGATTTTCATCCGGGTCTGAAGCTACAATTTCGCCTTTGGTGTTATAGAACGATCCGTTTTTCTCAACGTAGAGCCATGAGAAGTTGCTGCCCCAATCATCGTGGGCTAAAGTCAGGATGCCATTGCCAAAGGCGACCTTTATAATACTTCCAGTCGCCAATTGAAGTTTGCCCAACTTGGAAAGAGATTCGTCGAAGTGAATCGTGATGACTTCGCCGGGCTTCTCGTAAGGAATCCATCCCAGCGCCGTCGGCAAAGGTTTTATGAGTTTGACGGTGATTGACCGTAATAGACCAGATGTCTTGTGAATGCGAATGACATTGCCTTCAATGCCGAAGATGTGTGAAGTGATTTTCCCATTCGTTCCGTTTCCATTCGTTCCGTTTTCTTTCAATCCATATCCACTAAACGATTCAGCTTCTTCTTGCTGCTCAATCGTTCGATAATAGAAACCGTCTTCAATGTAGGCAAAGCGCAGCGTTTTGGTGTCGAGAACAAAATCCGTCCACTCAATTCGACCCCAATAAACTCGAACGAACAACATTTTTTCATTCAGCCATGTGTGACGAACCTCGTAGGCGGCGTGGTCAAGCAATTCCACGCGAACGCACCGATTTGTGTCGGCAGAATTAAAAATATAAAGCCGCGTATTCCACGGCCCGGCACGCGTCCAGTCCGGCCATACTTCTACCAACGGCGGACCACTTCCCCTTTCGTCTTCTGGTTGCAATCCGTGCCCTTCCAAAGCCAATTTAGCCAATTGCTCGCCCGTCAGAGAAATCCGTTCGATTTTGATTTTCTGCAAACTTTCGGAAGAAGGTTTGGAATATGTGACAGTTTCCTGCCGGGTCGGTTCGACTGTCGAGCAGCCAAACAAACCGCCGCTCAAAACGAGCGCGAGGCAGAGGATGAGTTTGGGTTTCATCCGATTCATAAAGGCTGGCCGGCTTGCATATTGTAGCCAAAGTAAGTGTTGAGCACGTCCGCATTTTTCGTTTCGCGAAGTTTTTGCAGCTCAAACCATAGAATGCGAAACTTTTCCAGGTCTTTGCCTGATTTATGAACAATCAGCGAAGCGGGATAAACATATCTCTGGTCGAAACGCTTGTCGCCGCTTTTTGACATCACATGGTAATAGCTTTCATCAGCGAAGCGGTCAACTTTCAAAAACCATTTTGAGCGCGGGTCGGGAAGATATTTCTTTTCCATCATATATCGAAAGGCGTCGCAAAATGCTTCCGCCCACGCTTTGTCTTCACCTTTAGAAAACTGGCTTCGGCCAAATGTGTCATGGAAGATTTCATGGAACATCGCCGAGTCAGAATTTGTATTCAGCCGGATTTTTCCACTTGAACTGTTTGAAATAAACAAGGGAATGCCCTTGCCTAAAAATGCCGACTTGATCGGCCTCCAATGATTTTCCGTCCCCGCAAAAGTTTTGGCCTCGCGTTCTACCAACAAAAAATACTGCCACATCCGCTCCCGCCTGGCTTCATCAGGATGCCCCGGCAAAAAATTCGTGTAATTCATGGTCGGCCACAGGAGAACGTTCGTGGACGATGCAGGCGGCAAAGGATTTTCCTGCGCGCCGACTGAACTGATGAATGTGGCTGCGACCAGCGCGAGGCAGAGGATGATTTTTGGCTTCACTGAACGATTGTAACTCTGACACAAAATTAAACCAGTTCGTTCATTTCGCCGGATTTGCGCCTTTGAACCGCGCCGTCGGCGCGACATCTTTGTAGAACCAAACCCAAACCAAATCAAGGTCTTTGCGGTTGGATTGGGGGAGCGCAGGCGTCTCGCCTGCCGTGTTCGGCGTCCTCGCCGAACTCCTTGCGGAGGGCCACCACTTTTCCGTTCCGCGAGACGCGAAACGGAGCAACCGGGACGGTTGCGCTCCCCAGACAATCAAAATTCATTTCGCCGGATTCGCGCCCTTGACGTTCATGCGAAAACCCCGCTTGCCTAAACATTCGAAAGGAGTAAATTGCCGACATGAGTGCGACACAAGTTTTGGAGCAAGTTGAAAAACTTCCGTTTGAAGAGCAACGCGAAGTCTTCGAGCAACTCCGCGAAAAATTCGATGATGAGCTTACGCCGGAACAAATCGCTGAACTCGAACGTCGTGCCGCCAGAGCGCGGGCGCATCCCGAACGCTGCCGCCCGATGGAGGATGTTTTTGCCGACATCGAAAAACGGTATCGCGCCAAGCAATGACATTTCGGGTCATCTTTGAGGCGGAGGCCGAAGCCGAACTTAACGAAGCGATTGCTTGGTATGATTTGCAGACGGACGGCGTCGGGCAGAAATTTTCCCGCGAGATTCACGCCACCCTTCACGAAGCCGTCAAAGATCCGCAACGATTTTCTTTTGCCGGGCCGACCACGCAAAAAATCAAGATGTTCGGCTGGCCATATTCGATTTACTTCACCCTGCTTGAAGATTCAGGTCAACTCATTGTGGTTTCTGTTTTCCACGGCAGCCGGAATCCCGCCGAACTCCGCCGACGGCTGAAATAATTTCCAATGAACTGCTCCGCGACCAGATCAAGGAACTCAAACACATGCTCGACGGGACGAAATCGGAGGCGAAGCCGGTGAGTTATCGGAAATCAAAACGGGCGCGGAAATAATTCGTTCGATTATTTGCAAAGGTTTAATAGTTAAGCTGGGCGTCAATTTGTCCGAAGCCCGAGCGCTTGCAGAAATTCTGGAACGCGCGTGTTGAACACTTCGGGTTGCTCCATCCAGGTGAAGTGGCCGCACTGCTCGATCACGAGGAGCTTGGAGTTGCGAAGCGCCAGGTGAAAACGTGTGGCGCCATCCAGCGGACAGATCCAGTCGTCCGCGCCGGCGACGATCAGCACGGGCGCGGTGAGATTCTTATAATCCGCCGCCGTGATGTCGGAGAGGTCGCCGCGATGGGAAGTATTTTTCCCTTGCGTTGCGGTGGCGGAAAAGGTTTTGGCGGGAGATGTTGTTTTGGCGGGAGATGTTTTGCTGCCGCCGGAAAAATCGTATTTGGCCATCTTCGACGGGTCATACCAATACAACGGGAGCGTGGCTTGGAGGAATTTGGTCAACTCCGGGCCGTTCGTTGGCATCTCCTCCGTCTCATTTTCCGCCTTCAGAGCCTCGGCGAATCTCGGATCGCCCTTGTGCGAGGCAAGGATGGCGTCTCCATCGCGTCCGAGGTTTTTGCCGGTGATTCCGCCGACACTTAGCAGCACCGCACCGTTGATCCTCGTCGGATGCTTGCAGGCGTAATGAATCGCCTCCATCGCGCCTTCGGAGTGGCCCATTACCCAGACTTTCTTTTGTCCGAGATGGGCGCGCAGCGCATCGAGGTCGGCATCGAGGTCGGCCCAAGTGTATTGGGTGAGCGAAGGCGCGGGATCGGATCGGCCGCAGGCACGCGAGTCGAGGTAGACCATCGTGAAGATTTTCTCCATCGGCTTGAGCGTATTGATATACAAATCCGAGCTGAGTCCCCACGCAGGCGAGGGCATGAGGCAGACCGGGCCGGTGCCCGAAACCTTATACCACATTTTAATGCCGTTGATTTGGACGGTGAACTCTCCGTTCGTCAGTCCTTTGCCACGCAATTCATCAGCGGGCGAGGTAATGTTGATCGCGACCAGCCAGATCATTGCCAGAAGGCGCGAGAGGTGACGTTGAATTTTCATAATTTTCCTTATTTCAATTGTTGCTGCCTAGTAATGAGTAGACGGCGCATTTTGCAGCCTATCTCATTTTTTGATTTGACTGTATTCCGAAAATAATTGCCCGTGCAACATATTCCAGCGCCGTCGGCGCGACCTCTTTGTAGAACCAAACCCAAACCAAATCAAGGTTCTTGCGAACGGCCACCATTTTAATTGTTCACAACAACCGGCGAAATTCATCCGGCGTCAAATCTGCATCGCGGGCAATGCTGCCCATCGTGTAAGCGTCAATCGGATTTGAACGGGGAACCACCAACCGCGTCTCGCCGTTGGACATGATGACGTGCTTGCCTTGCCGAATGATGCGATAACCAAGTTTTTCCAACGCGCGAACCGCGTCCTGATGCCGCACACCCGGAAGTTTTGGCATAATTCAAACGGTGACTTCTGCTTCCGTCACTTTGAACATTTTCATTTCGTCGGCTTCAGCAGCGAACCATTCCTGAATCGCTTCGCGGATATTTTGCAGGGCTTCTTCGCGCGTGCGCCCCTGCGAATGGCAGCCTTTGAGCGCAAGACAACTGACCGAAACTCCGTCTTCATGCTCAATCAAGGTGACGCGATAATTGTTCATGGATTCAAAATACGTTTGCCGGAAAAGTAAATCAAGTTTGATTCACACTATCGGCGCGACCTCTTTGTAAAACCAAACCCAAACCAAATCAAGCTTCTTGCGAACGGCCACCATTTGAAAAGAGGAGCGCAGGCGTCTCGCCTGACGTGTTCGGCGTCCTCGCCGAATACATCTTCCATCAATTCCGTTCCGCGAGCCGCGAAACGGTGCGACCGGGACGGTCGCGCTCCCCAAACATTTTCGCGCGGCAAATGCCCAAATGCGATGGACAAACAAAATCAATCCGTGCGTTCAACGGACTTCGTGTTTGCCGCGAGGCGCGTCAAACTGCAACCGGGACGATTGCGCTCCCCACACAATCAAAGTTCATTTCGTCGGATTCGCGCCTTTGACATTCATGCGAATCGAATAAAGCGACGTGTTCGCGGTGATGAAAAGTGTCTGGCGGTCTTTGCCGAAGCCGGTGAGGTATCGTAAATCCAGATGCTTATCACGCGGAAATGCAAAATGAATTTCAAAACTATCCGTTTCCATTTCCCAGCCGCGCGCCGGCGAGGGTCGCGTCGTGCCAGAGCCGGATGTGTTCGTCCAGGGTTTGCAGCCAGGGCAGCACCAGTTTTTCCAGCGCGTCCGAGAGCTTGATGTTGTCCGGGGAATCGCAGACGCCATCCACCTTGCGCACGATGACGGCAATTTGTTCGAGCTGCCAGCGGCGCAGCTTGTGAAAGGAGGTGCCGCAACAAAGCTGGCAAAAAGTTTCCGGCATGAGGCTTAAAGTCAGGACGGGATCCTTGAGCTGGCTGGCGATTTTCCACCACAGCTCGCAAGCGGTGGCCTGATCGTTGATCAGCACCAGCGTGAGCGCGGCCTCGACGGACGCGCGGGCGCGGTCAACCTGCTGCGCGGCCGTGGTGAGCAGCAGCAGCGGCAGTTCTTCCAAGGAAATGGTTTCGGCGTCAACCCGGCAGAAGGCCCCGTTGTCAACCAGCGGCAAAGCAAGATTGACCGGTGAATTGTCCACGGCAAAAACGGCCAGCACGCACTGCCGGGCAAGCGCCAGCGTTTCCAGATAAGAGCGGATGGCATTGAGCGAACTGCGGCCGCCGGGCAGCGCCACCGTCTCGCTGTCGAGCGTGACAAGGATCGTTCCCGCTAATCCGGCAATTCCTGTATTCGCATGGTTCATATTCCAATTGCATCGAAATAATACGCGCTGCCCTGAATTTTTTCGCGGAAAACTTGTTCACAGGCAGTTCACCGTCCATTCACCGCTGCGCTATTTGGCCGGATTCGCTCCCTTGACCCGCAACTGGATCGAGTAAAGTGATTCGCTCGCGGTGATGAACAGCGTCTGATGGTCCTTCCCGCTGATGCAGACATTGGCCGACCATTTTTCCGGCACGTCAATGCGGTCAATCTGCTTTCCGGTCTTGTCAAAAACGGTCACGCCGTTGCCGGTCAGGTATAAGTTTCCGTCCACATCAATCGTCATGCCATCTGAGCCGAGCTTGCAGAAAAGAGTTTTGTTCGTCAGCGCGCCGTCCACCTGGATGTCGTAGCGCCAGGTTTGATGGGCGCTGATGTCCGAAACAAAAAGTCTTTTTCCGTCCGGCGTGCCGGTGATGCCGTTGGGCTGTCTCAAATCATCCGTCACGCGCGTCGGGGTTTTGCGGTCCGGGGCCAGAAAAAAAACCTCCTGATTTGTCAGCGCCATCGTGGTGTGATCCCACCAGGTGCGTTTGTAAAATGGATCGGTGATGAACATCCCGCCGTCGGGCGCGACCCACACGTCATTTGGGCCGTTCAAATACTTGCCCTGGAAATTGGTCACCAGCACGGTCACGGTTTTGTCCGGCGCGATGGCCCAAAGCTGGTTGTGCTCGTCCGCGCAGGCGATGAGATTTCCCTGCGCGTCGAAACACATGCCGTTCGCATAACCGGACGGCTGGAGAAAAGTGGAAAGTTGTCCGTCCGCACTCCACTCCATGATGCGGTTGTTCGGCTGGTCCACGAAAAACACATTTCCGTTTTTGTCGTGCGTCGCTCCCTCGGTGAACGCAAAACCGCCGGAAAGTTTTTCCAGTTTCGCGCCCGGCGCAACGACGCCGTCGGCCAACGCCGCCAAAGTGAACGCGAAAAACGCCGCAAATAAAAATGATTTCATGGTTTGACGGGAAATCTGGCGCGAACGCCGCCGTAAATCCACCAAAATCGTTCCTTGTTTTTCCCGCCGGATTGAAGCAACTTGCCATCGCAGTTTTGACCACATCATGCAGCCCGGCAACAAAAAACTCCTGCGCTTCCTGCAAAGCTGGATCATCAACACCGTCGCGGTGGCGCTGGCGGTGTTGATTCTGCGCGGCCACATTCATTGCGAAAGCAACGGCGTGCTGGTGCTCGCGTCCCTGCTGCTGGGCATTCTGAACGCGTTTGTCCGGCCGGTCCTGATGCTCATCGCGCTGCCGCTGCTCATTTTCACGCTCGGCCTGTTCACGCTCGTCATCAATGCGCTGCTGCTGTATTTCGTCGGTTATCTGCTCAAGCCCAATTTTTATGTGGATAGTTTCGGTTATGCATTTCTCGGCGCGTTGATCATCAGCATCATTTCCGTCGCCCTCAACCTGCTCACCGGCAACGCGCGCGTCTCGGTGCAGCGCCGCAAACCGCCGGAACCGCCGGAAAATCCCGGCGGCGGCAACGGCCCGGTGATTGATGTGTGAAGCGATTTACGATTAGATTCGCTGGATTTCACGGGTGGCTCCGCAGAATCTTTTGAAAACAGATTTTTTTAAAATATGAAAAGCAAATTCATCATTGCCCTTGCCATGCTTTTCATAAGTGTGGCAACGTTGGCAGGGGTGGTCACGGTAAGTGACCCAGGGCAAGCGCAGGGGAAACTCATCACAACTGAGGACATCGTCCCCTTCCTGAAAGTTTCTCTGACGGCAAGCAACACGCCAGACCTAACTGTATTTCTCACAGTCATGCAAAGTGGCGCAGCTTCTGACATTGATCTTTTTTCCGAAGGCATGACAAACAAGCTGACCGGAATGCAGATGGTTCTCGGACCGTTTGTCATTAAATCTGGTCAAACTAATAACATTGTGATATCCGCAAGGGTAAACAGTGTTAAGGCGATGACAAATTCACCGCCAACAGTCAGTCTTAATCTGACGTCGGTGTCCAATTCAACGCCGAGTTTGGTGGAAGGAACGCTCCCGATTCAGGGGACACCTTACATTGTGGATACTAATTCTCTTGCAGTAATTCAGGGGAAAGTTACACAAATTTTGTTGTATCCTGGAAAAGTATATGTTTTCGGCAAAGGTGAACCTTTTCGGAAATATTATGTTCAAGCTTCCACAAATTTAATTGACTGGAATACAATCACGGCAACTCATCCTGCTGACTCTGATGGAGGATTACAATGGGTTAAGTTCATGGAATTACCCAAACAATGTTTTTTCTTCAGGTTGGGGTCAGACTGAAGAATTTTTTTAAAAACGCACTCGGAGCGTTCTATATCCGAGAATCAAAATGATAGCCAACAATCCGTAAGGTGCGTTGGCTTTTGTTCTTATATCGTAAATGGGAGGTTTCGGCTTACGCTTTCGCTTGATACGCCGCGTGCAAAGTCGGAATTCCCTGCGCATTAAAATCGCGCTCAAAATCCGTGGTGATTTCCGCCAGGTCCGCCGGCGTCCCGATTTTTTCAAATTCCTTCGCCGCGCCGAAAACGTCGTTCATCTGCGCAAAATAATCCGCGTCGTCCGTCCGCAAAAAAATCCGGCCGCCGGGCGCGAGCGCGCCGCGGACGGGCGCGGGAAAAAGTTCATTGATGAGCCGGTGACGGCGGTGCTTTTTCTTCGGCCACGGATCGGGGAAATAAATGTGCAGCGCCGCCGCCGCGCCGGGCGGCAGCAGATATTGCAAAAAATACGCCGACTCAATGCGCACGCCGCGCAGATTTTTCAAGCCCGCGCGCCGGCCTTTGCGATCCAGTTTTTGGAGGCGGCCCAGCAGCCGTTCCACGCCGATGAAATTTTTCGCGGGATTCCGCCGTGCGTATTCGACCAGGAACGAGGCGTCGCCGCAGCCGAGTTCCACCTCCAGCGGCTGCGTTTTTGGGAACAGCTCCGCCAAGTCCAGCGGCTCCACGATGGAGCGGAGTTGAAAAACAAGATTTTCCACGGCGGCGGCCGGGCTGGATGATTCCAAGGTCAATTGAGATTTGCGATTTGATTGGTTAGGACTTTTGCCGCCAGGCTGTCATTGTTTGCCGTGGCGATTCTCAAGCTGACCGCGAATGAGCCGGCGCAACGCCGGCCAAAATCAACTTTTCGTTGCGGCAATCATTGTCGGTAAAACCATCCGTGTCAAACCTCCAACCACCAGCCGGCGCTTGTTGTCACGCTGCCGCTGCTTTGCGCCGCCGCCAGCCGCCGCCGTCCGCGCTTTCTTTCCGCTTGTCCAAACTTTTGCAAATCGCTACATCAGCACCAATGAATTGCAAAATGGTGATTTTCTGGCTGGCCTCGGCGTCCGTTGTTTATTCCGCCGGCGCGGAAAGTTTCACCAACCGGCCGTTCGCCGGCGTCGTTTGCATTTCCGAAACGCGCACGAATCCGCCGGCGCGGTTGTTCGTCGCGGAAATTGATTTGACGGATCCGAAGCTGCAGGTGCGCGTCGCGCCCGGCGGCCCCGACCCGGACGGCCCCGGCAAATGGCAGACCACTTTGATGGAGCCGACGAAAATCGCCGCGCGGGAAAAATTTGATGTCGTTGTGAACGGTGATTTTTTCAAGGCACGTGGCGTCAACGACGGCGAGGGCACCAATTCCGCGTATCGCGCCCGCCTCTGGGCGCTCGTTGAAGGCCCGGCGATGACCGACGGAAAAACCTGGTCCACCTGCACCAATGCTCGGCCTTGTCTCGTCGTCCGCAAAAATCAATCGGTGACGATTGAAAATTTGACGCGCCCGGACGCCGGCGATTGGGAAGTCGTCAGTGGCAACACGATGCTGGTCCACGACGGCGTTGCGGTTCCGCATCCGAACAAGGTTCATCACCCGCGCACTGCGGCCGGCCTCGACGCGGCTGGAAACCGGCTGACGATTCTGGTTGTGGACGGACGCAAGCCCGGCGTCGCCGTCGGCATGAATTATGACGAACTCGCGGCGGAAATGATCCGGCTCGGCTGCCGGGAAGCCTTGAATCTGGACGGCGGCGGCAGTTCCGTGATGGCCGTGCGCGATGCGGCGACGGGCAAAATGAACATTCTCAACGCGCCGACCGATGGCCGCGAACGCGCCGTGGCCGACGTGCTGGGAATTTCAGTGGCCAGGCCCTGACGGCTTCAAATAATCTTACACGGGATGACGTCCGTCATTGTGACAATAAATAAACCGTCCGGCGTAGCTTCGCAACCTTTTCGCGAACCGGCCAGCGTGTTCAGCCGGCGCGAATCGCCCAGCGCAGTTTCGCCGGGGCGGAACGCGGATTCGATCGCTGTTCTTCCGGCGTCGGACGAATCACATCGTCGGAAATTTTGGAATAGGCGCCGTCCTGGTGGCCGCCGGCCAAGGCTTTCTTTACGCGCCGGTCCTCGCCGGAATGAAAGGTGAGAATTGCCACGCGGCCATTGGGTTTCAAACACGCAGGCAGATTTCGCAGAAAAGTTTCCAGCGCGGAAAATTCATCGTTCACCGCGATGCGCAGCGCCTGAAACACCCGGCGCACGGTCAAATCGGAATCCTCCCTGCCCAGTTGTGGCAGCGCGGCGCGGACGGCCTCGGCCAGTTGCCGCGTGGATAAAAAAAATTTTCCCGCGAGCGCCGGGGCAAGCTGCACTGCGTGCGGTTCGTCGGCATTGGCGGCGAGCAGTTCCACGAGCGCGGCGGGCTGGATTTTTTGCAGCAGCGCGGACGCGGGCTGGCTGCGCTGCGGGTTCATGCGCATGTCGGGCGGGCCGTCGAACTTCACGGAAAACCCGCGCGCCGGATCATCAATCTGCATCGAGGAAACACCGAGGTCGGCGAGAATCAAATCCACGCCAAGAAGATTCTGCGCGGCGAGGATCTGCGGCAGACCGGCAAAATTGCCGCGGTGCGCGGTGAAATTTTCTTCGGCGAAACCCAGCGCCCGCAAACGCGCTTCCGTCTTCGGCAGCTCCACCGGATCGGCGTCGAGGCCGAGCAGCTTTCCGCCGGGCAGAATCCTGGCGAGAATTTCCCGCGCGTGGCCGCCGTGGCCGAGCGTGCAGTCCGCCGCGATTTCACCAGGCTGCGGCGCGAGGACTTCGAGGATTTCCGCGACCATGATCGGCCGGTGCGTTCCTACCGGCGTTTTGCCGCCGGCGATGACTTTCGCAATGGTTTCAGGATCGCTGCCGTGCTCCTTGTATTTGTCCTCGAAACGGCGCGGATTTTTTCCGCGATAACGCACGCGACGTTGGTGCGGCGCTGGCGGCGGCCCGGGCAAATTTTCTTCGGCCATGGCAGGGATTCTGCGATTCTCCGCGCGTGAGTTCGAGGCAAATCATCGTGGTCGGCGGCGGCGCGGCGGGATTTTTTGCGGCCATCGCGGCGGCGGAGTCGGGCGCGGACGTGACTCTGCTGGAAAAAACCTCGCGCTTTCTCGACAAGGTGCGCATCTCCGGCGGCGGCCGCTGCAACGTCACGCACGCATGTTTCGAGCCGCGCGAATTTTCCGCGCGCTATCCGCGCGGCGGCCAGGCGCTGCTCTCGCCGTTCCAGAAATTTTCCGCGCGCGACACTGTCGCCTGGTTCGCGTTGCGCGGCGTGCGATTGAAAACGGAGGCCGACGGGCGCATGTTTCCCGTCACCGATTCCTCGCAGACGATTGTGAACTGCCTCTTCGACGCGGCGGAAAAAGCCGGCGTGAAAACGCGGACGAATTGCGCAGTGGAAGCCATCGTAAAAAATGCGGACGGAAAGTTTGAACTGGCCCTGGCCGGCGCTCCGTTCAAAAAAATTTTCGGCGACAACCTGTTGCTGGCCACCGGCGGCTGTCGCGCGGCGGCGGCGGGGCAACTCGCGGTTTCGCTCGGCCACACGCTGGCGCCGCCGGTGCCGTCGCTGTTCACGTTTCTGATTGAAACGCCCTGGCTGCGCTCGCTCGCGGGAATTTCGGCGGCGGCGGAAGTTGCCATTCCCGCCGCCAAACTTCGCGGGCGCGGGCCGCTGCTGGTGACGCATTGGGGCTTGAGCGGCCCGGCGATTTTGAAAATGTCCGCGTGGGGCGCGCGCGCGCTGCACGCTTTGAATTATCAATTTCCGCTGTTCGTGAACTGGCTGCCGGAGTCGAACGCGGAAAAAATCATGCGGGAATTTCAAGCGCGGCGGGAATCGGCGGGCGCAAAATTATTGGTGAACGTGCCGCTGTTTCCGCTGACCGCGCGGCTGTGGGAACAATTGGTTTTGGCGGCGGGCATCGCGCGCGATACGCGCTGGTCGGCGCTCACGCGCTCGCAGGCGCAGGTGCTCGCGCAGCAGCTCGCGCGCACGGAATTTTTTGTGACGGGAAAAAGTCTGAACAAGGAAGAGTTCGTGACGTGCGGCGGCGTGAAGCTGGCGGAGGTGAATTTCAAAACGATGGAAAGTAAAATTTGTCCCGGATTGTTTTTTGCAGGCGAGTTGCTGGACGTTGACGGCCTCACCGGTGGTTTCAATTTTCAGGCGGCGTGGACGACCGGCTTCATCGCGGGCCACGCGATGGCGGCTTGAGTGGGATTCTTTATTTTCTGCCGTAGGGCGTCGGTTCTTCGTGAATGGAATAATACTTTGCGGCGGCGGCGGCTGATTCTGCGGTTGAAAGGTCTTTGACTTTCGTTTTTTCCACATTCACACAATCTTCGCTGATGAAAGTTTTTGGGTCTTTGACAAATGCAGGCAGACCTGGCGGCGTGATGGATTTGCCGTCGGATTCTTTGTCCGCGAGTTCCAGATTTAATTTCAGGAGAAAAGCCAGAATGTCCTCGGCGGGCTTCATGCCGTAGGCGGCGCGGACGGCGGCATCGAGCGCGGCGTGGGCGTCACGCAGGCGATTTCCCCCGGGCGTTTCAAGCGATTTGTAAAGTTCGCGCAGCGACCAGCCGTTGTCCTGCATGATTTCATGGCGCAACGTCCGCAACGCGCGGGCGGTTTCGGTCACGGAGCGGATTTTTTCAATGGCGTCTTGGGGAGCGCGGGCGTCCCGCCTGCGGTTTTCGGCGTCGCGCCGAAAACTCCGTGCGTCTGACATTTTGGCGGAAGAGATTTTAGTGGAACGAGAATCCGGCGCGACGCCGGATTCGGCAACCGGGACGGTTGCGCTCCCCATTTCAAACTGCGGCCACGCGAACGTGTCGAACACCGTGTCCGAGGTGTAGCGGAAACGCTCGGTGAGCGTGGAACATTTGGTCGTGAACCACAGCCAATGAATTCCCGATTGCAAAATGCCGAAGGAATAATCGTCGGCAAAAGTGAAAACGGTCAGGGATGAATCGGGACGAATATGAGAATGTAAAAATTCAAAGATTGGTCTTTTGGTAACGCGGGCGCATACAATATAACGAGGCAAAGGCTGAATTGCCTCAAGCATGGCTTCGCGTGGCCGTTTTAACAGCCACCAAGTCTTAACACGGTTTTGATGTTCGCCAGCATCTTTGCCTGTTTTGCTTTTTTCATCCGCTGCGTTAGCCTGCCATTTCGGCAACACGGCTTTTTTAAGATGTTCAAAAACTACTTTGTAGCGAGCGGCCACATCCATCGAACGATTTTCAAAATCAATAATGCTTCGAGGAATATGTTTGCAGTCACCGCTGAGCAACTCATCGCCGTTAAGATAGGGGAAAACCACTTCAGCGCTTTTTGCATCTTTAGAAATCAATTGGTCGCGTTCTTGGGCTTCGAGACGAAAGCCATTATGTCCGGGCTGTTGTCCTTCAAAGCATGGCTTTGGATTCTGATTTGCCTTGAGCGGAACTGCGGCCGCAACGTCCGTCACGAACGACAATGAAGAATTGATTTGTTGAATCGGCACTTTTTCCCACGGACCTTCACGATCTTGCCCCGTCAGTCGGAAAAGCATTTTAGGCCCGGCCTGTTTTCCTTTGATCCAATTCACGATTGAAACGTGAACTGCCGCTTCGCCTGACCACGGTTGCGACGAAACGGCTTCAACGATTGTCCCGCCATGTTTTACGATGTAATCAAGTCCGCCTTCGCGCGAATAGTTTTGGCGAATGCTGTTTGTGCCGACGAGTCCAGCGCGGCAGCCAGGCTTCAAAACTTCATGCGCTTTGCGAAACCAATGCACGCAAAAATCCGCGCGTCCCGGCACGTCGGGAAACGCAGCTTTGATTCGCTTCGTGTATTCCATGCCGTGAATCATCGTCACACGGCGCGCGTCGAGAAACGGCGGATTGCCGATGATGGCGTCCGCTTCCGGCCACGGCGTGAACAGCGCGTCGGCGCAAACAATGTTGGCGTCGAGATTGTCGAGCGGCAAATCCTTCTCGAATTGCAGCGCGTGAGTGTCGCCGCCGGGCAGCACGTCGTCGTGCGCGTCCCAAAATTCATGCGCGGAGCGCGAAGCCAATCGTCGGGCGAGCATGAGTGTGACTTTGGCGGTTTCAACAGCATTTTCATTTACATCCAAACCGAAAAATTGTTTGGGCGAAATGCCGCTGGCTGTGCCGACTCTTTCAAATTGGCGTTTGTCCTGCGCGAACAGTTTCACCAAAAGATTTTGTTCCAGTTCGCGCAATGCACGATAAGCGACGAACAGAAAATTTCCGCTGCCGCACGCGGGATCAAGAACACGAAAGGCGCGCAATTGGCGGAGCAGTTCGAGCAGTTCGGAAACATTCTTGGCGGCGCCGATGCGTTCTTCCCACGGACGCACGATGGTCGGGCGGACAATTTTCTGGATGTCGGCTTCGTAAGTAAAATGCGCGCCGAGCGCATGGCGTTCTTCCTTGCCAAGACTGCCTTCAAAGAGCGTGCCAAAGATGACGGGCTGGACTTTCGACCAGTTTTGTTTCGCGGCTTCAAAGAGCAAGCCGAGGTGATACATCTCAAGCTCGATGGATTCGATTTTGCTGAAAAGGCCGCCATTGAAATAATCCACGCCCACAAACTTGCCGCCGCGCGCGGGTTTTAGTTCGTTCATTTGCCGGAACAAGCCGCCAATCAAATCATAGCTCGCGGCTTTCGGGTCGTCGGCCTTGCGACAATCGTTGAGCAAACTCGTGAATAAATCTTCCGGCAGCAGGCCGCTTTTTTGGGAATACATCGCCACCACGCATTGCAAAACAAACCGCCGGGCGCTTTCGCGGGATTCGCGGCGCGCGACAAGGGAATTGAAAACACTCGCGACATCTTTCGCGGCTTCACGGGTGACTTCGACCCAGTTGTTTCCAAAAATCGGCGTGATTTTGCGCGGGTAGAGAAAGTTGAGCGCGGAATGACGAGCGGCAAGTTCGCTGACTTTGACGCGATCCAGCGGTTCTTGAAGTTGCGTGTTGAAATCGTAAATCCAAAACTCATCGAAGTCGCAAAGCACGACGTAAGGCGGACGGTGCGGCACGAGGTTGAGCCAGTAATCGAAGGTTTGCTGGTAATGCTTGGAAAGTTTCTCGCCGCGCGACTTCATTTCAATCAGCACGCGGCCCGGCCAGACGAAATCGGCAAATTTGGTTTTGTTGCCCGGAAATCGGACGCGGTATTCAAAGGTCGAATTTTCCGGCAGCGTGTTGGCGTCGTGATTGAAGGCTTCAAGCAGATGAAAAAGGAACGTCTGCGCCTCGCTCTTTTCATCGCCTTTGAGCTGGGCGGCGAAACTGGCGAAATCGTGTAAGGCTCGTTCCTGCGAAGTCATCGGCGCGAAGTTTGCATGAGTTGAGCATCGCACTCAACAGGGGATTTTCGACCAATCGCGCCGCCAGCCTCCCATTCGCTGCGCTCGCGGCTTGAGTTTGCTGGCGCGGGGCTGTATTTCAAACGCATGGGCCGGACTTGCCTTTTCGAATGTCCGCAGTGCCAATACCGCGCCAAGGTTTCGGGCGGCGCGGACAGCGGTCTGCATTGCGCGATTCAGACGGTCGTGTGCCGCGACTGCCGGGAATTGTTCGACGTGTTCACGCGGCAGCGGCGGCGGGCGGATGCGGTGGAGATGATAAAATTTCCCGGCTTTTACCGGCCAGAAATTCCGCCGGTGATTTTACACGACAGTTCGGTGAATCCGAAACGCGGCCAGCCGCGCCCGCTGGTCTGGCGGAATTTCAAACTGGCCTGTCCGGTCGGGCCGAAACATTTCGTCGAAGCGTGGAATGATCCGGGCCGGTGCCCGCGCTGCGGAAGTTTTCTGGAGAAAAACGGTCTGCCGTTCCGGCTGTGGGATTGAGGCTGGCATTTGCGCCGGTCGTTCCTTGATGGTTCAATTATTTCCGTCAGAACCGGACGCCGGTTTGAGACCGGAACGGCAGCGCGTTGGTTCCCTTTGAATTTGCTCGCCAAACGGCGGGTTTCCGTTATTTTATGCGTCTGGAAAAAACCATGTTCACGGGAACCTATACTGCGATTGTCACGCCGTTCCGCGGCGGCCAACTGGATGAGGCCGCGCTCGAACGGCTCATCAAATTTCAAATCAAGGGCGGCGTGGACGGCATTGTGCCCGTCGGCACCACGGGCGAATCGCCCACGGTCAGCTTCGAGGAACACATCAAGATTGTCACGCTGACGGTGAAATTCGCCGCGCGCAAAATCAAAGTGCTCGCCGGCACCGGCGGCAATTCCACGAGCGAGGCGATCTATCTCACGCAGGCGGCCGAGCAGTCAGGCGCGGACGGTTCGCTGCAAGTCGCGCCGTATTACAACAAGCCGACGCAGGAGGGATTGTATCAGCATTTCAAGGCCATCGCGAAGGCGACGAAGCTGCCCATCGTGCTTTACAGCATTCCGGGCCGCTGCGGAATTGAAATTGCCCTGGACACGGTGAAGCGGCTGGCGAACGATTGCAAAAACGTCATCGGCATCAAGGAGGCAGGCGGAAGCTGCGACCGCGTGTCACAGTTGCGCGCGGCTACCGGCCCGAAATTCACGATCATGTCCGGTGACGATTCGTTGACTCTCCCGTTCATGTCGGTCGGCGCGAACGGTGTCGTCAGCGTGGCGTCCAACGTGATTCCCAAGGAAGTGTCGCAGATGGTGAAGGCGTTCGTGCGCGGCGACGCGCGGAAGGCGTATCAATTTCACGCGCGATATTATCCGCTGTTCAAGGATCTGTTCATCGAGACGAACCCGGCGCCGGTGAAAGCCGCGCTGGCGATGATGAAAATGATCGAGGAAGAATATCGCCTGCCGCTCGTGCCGATGAACCCGAAGAACTGGGACATCCTGCGCACGACGCTGAAACGCTGTGATGTTTTGGAATGAAAACGGACACGGATTACACGGATTTTCACGGATGAAATATGAATCAGTGTGAATCTGTGAAATCGGTGTCAAAGTCTTATGACTAAAGTCATCATCACCGGATCGAAAGGCCGGATGGGCCACGCGCTCGTCGCGTGCGCGAAACATTTCCAAAACCTTGAAGTCGTCGCGCAGATTGACCAGGGCGACGACCTCGCCGCCGTCATCCGCAAGGGCGACGTGGTGGTTGATTTCAGCGCGCACTCGGCCACGGTCGAAGTTGCGAAGCTCTGCGCCAGACATAAGAAGGCGCTGGTCATCGGCACCACCGGCCACACGGACACCGACACGTTCGAGATCAAACGGAACACGGCGAAAATTCCCATCGTCTGGGCGTCAAATTTTTCCACGGGTGTCAACACGCTGTTCTGGCTCACGCGCAAGGCGGCGGAAATTCTCGGCCCGGACTTCGACCTCGAAGTTGTCGAGATGCACCATCGCCAGAAAAAAGACGCGCCGAGCGGCACCGCGAAATCGCTCGCGGAAATTCTCGCGGACGTGCGCAAGTTGCATCTGGTCCACGCCGCGCGGCATGGCCGCGCCGGCATCGTCGGCGAACGCACGCCGCTGGAAATCGGCGTCCACTCCATCCGCGGCGGCGATGTCGTGGGCGATCACACGGTCATTTTTGCGAACGTCGGCGAGCGCGTGGAACTCACGCACAAGGCCTCGAGCCGTGACACCTTTGCCAACGGTGCGTTGCGCGCCGCGCAATGGGTGGTGAACCAAAAGCCCGGCCTCTACAACATGCAGGACGTGCTGGGACTGAAGTAGGGCAGGCGTCGCGCCTGTCTCCATTTTCGAAACAATGAAAACGGAAATTCAGAGACCGGCGCGACACCGGTCCTACATTGCCCTCGGCTCCAACCTCGGCGACTCGCGGAAAATTATTTTGGACGCGACGGTGCGGCTGCAAAATTTTTCCGCCGGGCCAATCCTGAAATCTTCGCTGTGGCAGACGACGCCGGTGGATTGTCCGCCGGACTCACCGAAGTTTGTGAACGCAGTTGTTGGCTTGATTCCAAAAAAAAGTGAAACGCCGGAATCGCTGCTGAAAAAATTGCGCGAACTGGAAAAAGAATTCGGCCGCCAGCCGAAGAACATCCCCAACGAGCCGCGCCCGCTGGATTTGGATTTGATCGCGTTCGGAGATGAAATCCGCCGTTCAACCGAATTGATCTTGCCGCATCCGCGCGCGCATCAGCGCAGATTTGTTTTGCAGCCATTGTGCGAGCTTGCGCCGGAATTGATTTTGCCCGGACAAACAAAAAAAGTTTCGCAACTGCTCGGCGAATTTGCGGGAGACGAAACCGTCACGCGGCTGGCTTAGATTTTTCGCGCGCGGAATCCGGCGGGACATTCGTGATGATGCGGGCGCCGCGTTTATAGGCGAAGTAGGAATAAGTCCACTGGAGCATCACGGCGATCTTGTTGCGGAAGCCGATGAGAAAAATCAGGTGCAGCGTGAGCCACGCGAACCACGCGGAAAAGCCGGACAGCTTGAGCTTTCCGATCTGCGCCACGGCCATTGAGCGGCCAATTGTCGCCATCGTTCCCTTGTCCCAGTATTTGAACGGCGTCCGGGTGCCTTGTTTTCCTGCGACCTCATCGTCAATGATCCGCGCGACGTGCTTGGCCATCTGCATCGCCGCCGGGGAAACGCCGGGAACGGGCTTGCCATTTTCTTCCAGCACAAGCGCCATGTCGCCGACGGCAAAAACTTCGGGATGGCCGGGCAAACTTAAATCGGGATTCACTTTCACGCGTCCCGTGCGATCCAGTTCCACGCCGAGTTTTTGCGTGAGCGGCGTGGCGGAAACGCCGGCGGCCCAGATGATGTTTTCGCTACGGATGATTTCACCGTTCGCCAGTTCCACTTCCCCGCCGCGTATGTTTTTCACCGGGGTGGAAGTGCGGATTTGAGCGCCAAGCTTTTCCAACTGACGCGTGGCGCTTTGCGAAAGGTCTTCGGGCAGATGCGAAAGGATGCGCGGTGCGCCTTCGACTAAAATGATCCTGGCCTGGGTCGGATCAATGTTGCGGAAATCGCGTTTCAAAACGTGCCGGGCCAGTTCGGCGAACGCACCGGCCAGTTCCACGCCGGTCGGGCCGCCGCCGATGATGATGACGGTCATCAGCCGCGCGCGTTCGGCGACGTCCCCGGTGTTCTCGGCTTTTTCAAACGCAAGCAGGACGCGGTTGCGGATGCGCACGGCGTCGTCGAGCGTTTTCAGGCCGGGCGCGAACGGTTCCCATTCAGGATGGCCGAAATAATTGTTGCGGCCGCCGAGCGCCAGCACGAGATAATCGTAGGACAAAGTTTTCGTTTCGAGGACAACCTGCTTTTGCGCGAGGTTCAAATCCGTGACCGGATCGAGCAGCACGGTGACATTTTTTTCGCGGGAAAGAATTGAGCGGATGGGCTGCGCGATTTCCGGCGCGGAAAGTCCGGCGGTGGCCACTTGATAAAGGAGCGGTTGAAACAAATGATGGTTCGTGCGGTCAACGAGCGTGACGAGCGCGTCGCGGCTTTTGAGATGCTGGCAAAACGTCAGCCCGCCAAAGCCCGCGCCGAGGACGACAACGTGCGCATGTTTTTTTTTGGGCATGAATCAGCCTTCCTTGGTGAACAGCCGTGCGTGCTCCAGCATCACGAAGCGGTCGGTCATGCCGGCGAGGTAGTCGCACACGGCGCGGTATTTGCCAATTTTGCGGATGCGTCGGCGCGCGTGCGCCCCGATTTCCTTGGGATGTTTCAAATAATAATCAAAAAGATCTTTCAACAACTGCTTCGCGCGGAGGTGCGGCTCGTTGACGACGGCGTTGAAATACAGATTTTTATAGAGATAGCGGCGCAGTTCGATGTTCAGCGCGCGGCGCGCGGGGCTGTATTGAATCAGCGGTCTGGCCAAGCGGCGCACGTCATCGGCCGACTGGACTTGGGCGGCGTCAATCAGCCGTTCGCTGGTGGCAATGACATCGGCGAGCTGCATGTCAATGATGGTGCGGATGATAAAATAGCGGCGGCTTTCATCGGCGAGATTTCCGAATTCGTTTTTGACGAGGCGCGCGGCGTGCGCCCAAAGCCGGACGTGCCGGCATAATTCTTTTTCGGAAAGCAGTCCGGAATCCAAACCGTCATCGAGGTCGTGGCTGTAATAAGTGATTTCGTCCGCAAGATTCGCGATTTGCGCTTCGAGCGAGGAATTTTTGGCGACGAAACCTTTTTTTACGCGCGGCCGGTCAAACGCGGTCTGGTGTTTGGCGAGTCCTTCAAGCACTTCCCACGAAAGATTCAGACCGGAGAAGTTCGGATATTTTTGCTCCAGTTCCTCGACGATGCGGAGGCTGTGGTGGTTGTGTTCAAATCCGCCGTGGCCGCGCATGAGTCCGTTCAAAACGGTTTCGCCCTTGTGGCCGAACGGCGAATGGCCGAGGTCATGCGCGAGCGCGATGGTCTCGGCGAGATCGGTATTCAGCCGAAGCGCGCTGGCAAGGTTCCGCGAGATGGCGGCGACTTCGATGGTGTGCGTCAGCCGCGTGCGCAGATGGTCGCCGGTGCCGTTGAGAAAAACCTGCGTCTTGTATTCGAGCCGGCGGAAGGCGCGCGAGTGAATGACGCGGTCGCGGTCGCGCTGAAATTGCGTGCGCCAGACGGGCGGCGTTTCTTGGAACTGCCGTCCGCGCGTGTCGTCGCTGAACTGCGCGTAGGACGCGAGGATCTGGCGCTCGATTTGTTCCAGCTCGGTTCGCGTGCGCGGCATAAAATAAAATTTAATTCGGATCGTATTTTCCAGCGTAACCCGGCCGGTAAAGCCGGATGCCAGCGCCAGATTCATACATCAGTTGAAAATGTTTATCCACGGCATAAATCCGGCAATCAGCCTTGACCGAAAGCGTGGCGATCAAAATATCGTTCCACGGCGCGGTGCAGCCTTTGTCGCGCAGCCGCCACGCGAGATTTTTTGCAGAATCCCACGCGGCGTCGGCCATCGGAAAATAGGGGATGCAACTGAACTGTTCCTCCAACGCTTTCCGCTCCTGCGGACGCGCGCCGCCTAGGACTTCGAGCTTCACCGGCCCGCACCACGCGGCTTCGTATGCCTCCAAAAGATTTTCGAGCGCGAGTTTCACATTGACGTTTCCGTCACGGCGAAGCCCCTCAATCCACACGGATGAATCCACGAGCACCATGACGGCCTCAAACGTCGCGGGTTTCAATTTCGTCGTTGGTGGCGGGATAATCAAACTTGCCTTCCCGCAACATCAACCCGAAATCTTTCGCCTTTTTCCGGTTGAGAAAATCCCGCACGGCAAACGCCACGGCTGGACTGTTTTTCTTGTGGCCGGTGACTTTCAACAATTCATCCAAGGTTTTTTCGTCCAAATCAACTGTCATTCTCATGTGGTAAAAATGATGCAAATATCATCATTTGTCAACAATAAAAGAATCATTTGGTTTTGAGCAGTTCCTGCACCGAAATGCCGCGCAGTTCAAACAGGCGGCGGATGGTGTCCTCGATCAGATTGTTCGGACAGCTTGCGCCGGCGGTCACGCCGACGGTGATTTGGCCGGCCGGCAGCCAGTCCTGCGTCTCGACTTCCTTGTGCAGATGCTGGTTGTAGTGGACGATCAGTTTGTCCGAAACCATCTTGCCGGCGTTCTTGATGAAGAAGGTCGGCAGCTTGGCCTCGCCCATTTCGGCGAGGTGCGAGGTGTTGGAAGAATTGTAGCCGCCGATGACCACGAGCAGATTCATCGGCTCGACCAAAAGTTTTTGAAGCGCGTCCTGCCGGTCCTGCGTCGCGCCGCAGATGGTGTCGAAAAAACGGAAATGTTTTTCGATGTTTTCCAGGCCGTATTTTTGTTCCATCGCGGTTTTGAAACGGCGCTGCACTTCCTCCGTTTCACCGCGCAGCATCGTGGTCTGGTTGGCCACGCCGACGGCCTGCAAATGCAAATCAGGGTCAAAGCCGGCGGAATACGCGCCCTCGAATTTTTTCAGGAATTCATGTTTGTCGCCGCCGTGCAAAATGTAATTGCAGACATAATCGGTTTCCGCGAGCGTGAAGACGACGAGATAATGCCCGCTGCCGTAGGCGCGCGCCTGCGACGTGGTGGCCTTGGTTTCCTCGTGCTTGGCCTTGCCGTGGATGATGCTGGTGACGCTTTCCTTGGAGTATTGGCGGACGCGCTTCCAAACGCTCATCACGTCGCCGCAGGTCGTGTCCACGAGGATGCAGCCTTTGGCCTCGATTTTTTTGCGCGTGCCAACTTCCGTGCCGAACGCGGGAATGATGACGGCGTCGCCCGATTGCAGGCGTTCGACTTCATCCTCGGTTGGCTTGGCGGAAATGATTTGGATGCCCATGTTTTGAATCTGATCGTTCACTTCCGGGTTGTGGATGATTTCGCCGAGCAGATAAATCGGCGTGTGCGGCGCATGTTCGGAAAAATATTTTCGCGCGGCATAGGCCAGGTCAATGGCGCGCTCCACGCCGTAACAAAAACCAAACTCCTTGGCCAGCTTCACCGACAGCCCGTCGGCGGTCAGCACGCCGCCGTTGGCGCGAACACGTTCGACCAGTTCGCTGCGGTAATGCGAGAGCACCTGCGCCTGCACCGCCTGCATGATGTCGGGGCGGCGGAGATTGATTTTTTTCTTATTTTCTCCGTCAGGCGCCGCATGCGATTCCTTTGACATAAGGAAAAACTAGCCTCGAAAGATGGATGCGTCGAGCAGGATTTGGGCGGGGGAATTTGCGGGTTTCTTAAATTTAATCGGCAACGTAATCATAATCTTTTTTGAACGATTACGATTAAGCGCAGGATTAAGATTAAGAAAGCACGGGGAATTTCATTGCGCCCCGGCGAAAAGCCGCGACAATGGCGGTGCGTCGGAGCGTAGCTCAGCCTGGCTAGAGCGCGTGGTTTGGGTCCACGAAGTCGCAGGTTCGAATCCTGTCGCTCCGACCATTTTTTCTTCCTTCGCCGAAACCCGGACGGCTGGCGAAAAATTCTTCGCATGGATAAAAAGCTGCAAGCAAAAGCTTCCGGCACGGTGTCTTCAAAAAATCATTGTTCCAAAAACCATTGTAAAATCAGGCGAAAATGCGCTCCGCCGGAAAACGTTTTCCGGTTGGCACCGCCGTTGCTAAAGGAGCGAGTGCCAATCACAGCCGGAGCCGGCTGATTCTATGACCACGCCCGTGAATGCGGGCGGAAACTGGACTGCGCGAGGCGCGCAGGGTTGGCCGCAGCGCAGTTCCAAAACCAACAAACCATGAAAAAAATTGAAGCGATCATCAAACCGTTCAAACTCGAAGAGGTCAAGGACGCCCTGGCTGAAATCGGCATCGAAGGCATGACCGTCAGCGAGGTCAAAGGATTCGGCCGACAGAAGGGCCACACCGAAATCTATCGCGGCAGCGAATACACGGTGGACTTCCTGCCCAAGATCAAAATCGAAATCGTCATCGCGGACGGCCAGAAGGACGCCGCCGTGGGCGCGATCATCAAGGCCGCCAAGACCGGCAAAATCGGCGACGGCAAGGTCTTTGTCTCCAACATCGAGGACGCCATCCGCATCCGCACCGAGGAAAAAGGGGATTCAGCGGTTTAACCAACAACAAAAACCTCACTCGAAACAAATATGGAAAAATTCTTTTTAACCCTGACCCTGTTGGCCGCCACCGCACTCGGCACCATTACCGCGCGGGCGGATGACACAAATGCAATGGCGGGGATGAACGCAATGGCGACGGCCACGACCAATGCGCCTTTGCCGGCGGCATCGCTGGACCAACGCGTCGCCTCGCTGGAAGCCTACATTCAAAACGGCGATCCAATAGCTCCCTTGAAGGACACCAATGGTAACATCACGGTGACTTCGCCAATCATTAGCACTCTGGTGAACAGCACTGGCTCGGCGAGTCCGTATCCCGGTCCCGGTCATAACGCGTGGCTGCTCACCAGCACAGCGTTGGTGTTGTTCATGACCCTGCCGGGCCTGGCATTGTTCTACGGCGGCATGGTTCGCCGCAAAAACGTGTTGTCGGTGCTCGCGCAATGCTTTCTGATCACCGGCCTGGTGACCATTCTCTGGGTGTTTGTCGGCTACGGCATGATTTTTGGCGGCACAAACGCGTCGGACAAAGAAGACGTCATTTCCGGCTGGGTCGGCAGTCCGATGATTTGTTGGATGCTCAAAAATGTCACCTCGGCGCCCAACCCAAACTATTCCTACTGGGTTTCCGAAAATGTCTATGCGATGTTTCAATTAATGTTCGCCATCATCACCCCGGCGCTCATCATCGGCTCCATCGCTGAACGCATGAAGTTCAAGGCCATTTTGGTGTTCATGACTTTGTGGATGCTGATTGTGTATTTCACCCAAGGCCATGCGGTCTGGGGCATCAACGGCGCGATGAACGGCGTTTGGAACGCGAAGGCCAAGATTCACGCCATGGACTTCGCCGGCGGCACGGTGGTTCACATGACCTCCGGCTACTCGGCCTTGGTGCTGTGCCTCATCCTTGGCAAGCGCAAAGGATTCGGCAAAGAAAACTTTGCGCCGCACAGCCTGGTGCTGACCTTCATCGGCACTGGCATGCTATGGGTCGGCTGGTATGGATTCAACTCCGGCAGCGCCGTGGCTGGTGACGTGGTTGCCGCGAACGCCTTCACCACCACGACCATTGCGACGGCGATTGCGTCGTTCGTGTGGCCGATGTGGGAATGGCTGGTCAAAGGCAAGCCGAGCGTGCTCGGTTTCTGCTCCGGCGCGGTGGCCGGTCTCGTCGTGATCACGCCCGCTTGCGGTTACGTCACGCCCCAAGGCTCGATCTGGATTGGGATTGCCGCCGGCACCATCTGCTGGTTCATGTGCTACAAGGTTAAATCCTGGCTCGGTTATGACGACGCACTCGACACGTTCGGCGTTCACGCGATTGGCGGAACCACGGGTGCCATCATGACCGGCATGTTGGCTCGCACTGCCGCCAATCCGAACTTTGGTGGCGTCTTGAACGCGGGCACAACCAAATACGTCAATGACACGCTGTTCCAACCGCTGGTTTGGGAGCAATGCAAAGCGGTCGCCGTCACCATCGTCTTGAGCGTGGTCGGCACGGTCGTTATCGCCTATATCACCAAGCTGCTCGTGGGCCTGCGTCCGACGGAAGAAGTCGAAATGACCGGCCTCGACGAATCCGAACACGGCGAATTGGGCTATCACGGCTGATAATTCGCTGGATTAAAATCCACACGGCGGGCAACGCAAGTTGCCCGCCGTTTTTTTGGAACGTAGCGGCTTTCGGCAGAAAGCCGGATTATCTATCTTTCGGAAGAAATGCGGCGGTCTTCCGACACGCCGCTACGAAAAATTAAACCACCTGAATCACCAGCGCCGTCGTGTTATCGCGCCCCGAATTTTTTACTGAAGCTTCGACGAGTTTTTGCGCGGAATTTTCGACGGCGCGCAAAATTTCAACCAATTGACCCTCGTAAAGTCCGTCAATCAAACCATCCGTGCAGAGCAGAAAAATATCGCCGCGCTCGCAGGCCACCGCGCCGGCCTGCGGCTCCACATACTGGTTTTCGCCGCCGAGCGCGCGTTGCAGCACGTTGCGGCGCGGATGCGTGCGCGCCTCGTATTCGCTGATTTTTCCATTGCGAAAAAGCCAGCCGACATAGGTGTCGTCATGCGTGAGCTGCCTGATTTCTTTTTTCCGCCTGGGCAGGTGGTAAATCCGGCTGTCGCCGATGTGGCCAAAATACATCCAGCCCGGCGTGAACCAGCACAGGCTCATCGTGGTCTGCATCCCGTGGCATTCCTCATACGAACTGCCGAGATAGACCAGCGCGCGATGCACCTGCCCGAACAGTTCCGTCAGCACGTCAATGTAGCCGGCGTTTAATCCGCTGGCCGACTGCTGGAAGGCGCGCGGGAGCAGCGTGGTGATTTTTTCCACGGCGATCTGACTGGCGTATTCGCCCGCCTTGGCGCCGCCCATGCCGTCGCATACGGCAAAGGTGAAATCGTATTTCTCCGTCGCCGTCTCGCCGAATTTTCCGAGCCGGTGAACCTCGTGCGCGTCAAACCGCAGGCCGAGAAAGGCGTCCTCGTTGTTTTTGCGCACCTTGCCGATGTCCGAGCAGCCGGACCATTTCAGCGATGTGTTTTTTTTTGGAGGACGCGGCGGCTGGCGTTTCATTGCGGTTCCATTTTGGATTCGGAAAGAATGGAGGCGAACTCAAAATCAATCAAACAAAAGCGCCCGTCGGAAAAACGATAAGTCACATTGCGCGGATCGGCGTCGTCATGGCGCACGCCGAATTTTTCCAGTTCGGCGAACAACCGCTTCGCCCGCTCGTCGTCAATGTGTTCGACGCGGGTGCCGCAGTTGGTGGTGACGATGCGCAGGTTTTTTTCGTCCGCTTCCAGCAGGCGCGGCACGAAGTTGCAGCCGCGCGCCTCGAGATGGCGCAGCACGCGCACCTCGTTGGCAAAGCGTTTTTGCGCGTCCGGACCGTGATAGGTCTTGAACACCCGGCCATCAAAACTCAAATGGACGGTGGCGCGGAGCGTGTCTTTGACTTTCAACATGAGCGTCAATTTTCGCCGGTCGTTTCCAAACCCGACTATCGCGCATCTCGTTCACGTTGAAAAGCCGCTTTGGAAGGAAAGTCACGCGGCGGCGCGGCTGGATTTGTCCAGCGCGGCTAAATTTCCACAGCCGCTTTTCCTTTAGCTGTTTTTGTGAATAACATCCTGCCTGCGAGAAACCCTTGTTTGACACGATGAAAATCAATTTCTTTCGCGGCCGCAAGCAAAGTGCTTGCGAACTGGCATCCGCCCTGCTAAAAAATTTCAGCACAAGGTTCAACCGCAGACGCCGTTGCGTCCGGCCTGAACCGGTTTTGACACAGACAACAACACAACACGCACTCACATGGCAAAATATAAATTAGAATACCTCTGGCTCGACGGCTACGAACCCGTCGCCAACATCCGCGGCAAAACCACCCTCAAGGAATTTTCGAAATTTCCAAAACTCGAAGAAGTTCCTTGGTGGAACTTCGACGGCAGCTCGACGCGCCAGGCCGAGGGCAAAACTTCCGATTGCATGCTTAAACCCGTGGCCGTTTATCCCGACACCACCAAGAAGAACGGCGCGCTCGTCATGTGCGAGGTGTTCATGCCCGACAAAAAAACGCCGCATCCGAGCAACGCCCGCGCCACGATTCCCGATGACCCCGGCGCCTGGTTCGGTTTCGAGCAGGAATATTTTCTTTACAAGGACGGCGCGCCGCTAGGCTTCCCGTGCGGCGGCGGCTTCCCGCCTCCGCAGGGCGAATACTACACCGCCGTCGGCTACAAAAACGTCGGCTGCATCGCGCGGGAGATTGTGGATACGCACCTCGACCTCTGCCTCGACGCCGGCATCAACCACGAGGGCATCAATTCTGAAGTCGCCAAGGGCCAGTGGGAATTTCAAATTTTTGGCAAAGGTTCCAAGAACGCCGCCGACCAGATGTGGGTCGCCCGCTACCTGATGATGCGCCTCTGCGAAAAATACGGCGTGGATGTGAACTGGCATTGCAAGCCGCTCGGCAAGGACGTGGACTGGAACGGCTCCGGAATGCACACGAACTTTTCCACCGACCACATGCGCGAAGTCGGCGGTAAGGAATACTTCGACGCACTCATGGCAGCGTTCGACAAATACAAGAACGAGCACATCGCCGTTTATGGCCCGGACAATCATCTGCGCCTGACCGGCCTGCACGAGACACAGTCCATTGACAAATTCAACTATGGCGTGGGCAATCGCGGCGCTTCCGTCCGCCTGCCGCAAACCTTCATTCCCAGTGGCTATCGCGGCTACTTGGAAGACCGCCGTCCGAACTCCCAGGGCGACCCCTACAAGATCGCGGGCCGCATCCTCCAGACCATCGCCACGGTGCCGACATCCAAGAAGGCGAAGAAATAATCGTTGTCACGCCAGGAGAAGACCGGGGAACAGAACGGCGCAGATGAAAGTCTGCGCCGTTTTTTTGCGGACTTCACAATTGGGGCCGGACGATCTGGGGTTGTGGCTTTTGAATCAACGCAATGAAGGCGGATGATTTTAGCGAGAAATGGTGCGCGGTGGAGGTTTCGAACCTCCGACCCCTACCGTGTCAAGGTAATGCTCTACCACTGAGCTAACCGCGCAACTGTTAAAAATGAGGCGTTTTTAACGGCCTTTCCAAGGTTCTTGAACCAGATGGGGCCGCATGGCGCCCGAGAAAAAGTTGACCATTGCCACACTTAAGTTGCTGCACGCACAACCAAGAACACAACTGGATCACTCCCGCAAAAACCGTGAGCGATGCAGCCAGAGGTTCAACGATGTTCATGCCGATGATCAAACGAGTGCTCATACCGGGACGCTTTCAAAAAAAATCTGCCGGAATAACATCTGCCATGATCGTGTCAGCCGCAAACGGCACGGCGACCGGAACCGGATCAAACACAGCCACTCAAGCCGTAACTAAATCAGCCATTCTCATGCGTGGCGAACGGGAAGATAAAAGGAATCTGCGCGCCTGGCAACATTTTTTGGCGGCCGGCGGATCGGGCGGGCCGTCTCCAAGTTTCCTTGGAAACAACCCATGACGCCGACGCAGCCGCCAAGGCACAGGAAATTCTGAATCAACCGCAGTTGAACGCGGAACTCATGCCACCGCCATTCCGTAGCAATTGGTTTTGCCGTTTTATGACTCCATATAAACATGGTGGGAAAAGACAAAATATGGTTGACAAAAAACAAAAGAAGTATCACAATTTTTAGATGTCACCCCATTCGCCGTCTGGCAGCAGTTTGGGTTTGCTTTCATGGGCATTGAACAGCCCTGAAAGCCAATTGTTTTACAGTTGACAGACAAACACCTCAATCACTTCAGTCCAAGAACAAAACCCCACCACCCCAAACAAGTTTATGCGCAAACAACTACTCGTCGGTTTTACCTCCGCCGCCTTGGTTTTGCTGGCCGGAACCGCAGGCATGGCCCAGTCGGCTTATTTCCAAGCCGTCACCAACCTCAACCCGGCGGCCTATTACCCGTTGCAGGAAACGGTGCCGCCGCCAATCAATGACGTGGAGACGAACCTCGGTTCGCTGGGCATCATCGCTAATGCCGTCTATTCCAGCGTTAACGCGGCAAAAGGGTTCGCGCCAGGAGCGACCGCCGACGGCGATACCTACGTGAATTTTTACACGGCGCAAAACAGCGGCAGCGGACGTTTTCTCGCCGTCCCGCAGGGCAACCCGGGCGTGTCGCTGCCGGCGGGGCCGTTCACGGTTGAGGCGTGGGTTTATCCATCCAGTTATGGCCGTGAAGGCATTGTTTCCCAAACCGGGCCGATTAACACGGGCGGGCTGACGGGTTCATCCAACACGGGCGGTTCGGCGGGCTGGTCCTTGACGGAGAACGATGTTCCTTCGCTAAACAACAGCACGGTGGGCTGGAGTTTTCATGTCTATAATGGCAACGGTTCCACCGGGCCTGCCGCCGGCGCCGAGGCGGCGGTCTTGACGGCTTATCCCATCAACCAATGGTATCACATTGTGGGTGTTTTCGACGGCGTGAACTGTCAGTTGTATGTCAACGGGACGAACATCAATTCGTTTCCATCCGCCACCTCGGTGGTTCTCCAACAGCCAATGACCGGCGCCCAAGCGCTTGATACTTGGGATCCACTGTGCATCGGCTGCGCCCGTGGGTTAAACGCCAATGACTTTAACGGCGGCATTGACGAAGTGGCCATTTACACCAATGCGCTGACGCAAACTCAAATCCAAAATCACTACTCTGCCGCTGCCGGTTCCGGCTATTACACCACAATTACAAGTGCCCATCCCTACATGTATTGGCGGATGGACGCGCCAGCATACACTGCGCCCGATCCAAGCACCTATCCAACGGCCAATAATTTTGGTCTGGTCAGCGTGGCCAGCGCAGCGTATGGCACGTCATTTTACGGAACCGCCTCGCACCCCGGCGTGGCCGGGCCGCAGTTCTCCGGCATGTTGGATCCCAACAATGGCAACAGCAGTTATGCGGCCGCGATCAATGGCATGGGCGGTGCCAACGGCAACAGCGTCAACGTGAACATCGGCAACGGCGTGTCCATTGCCGACTCCGTCCCCATTGATATCGGCTTCAACAGCCTGTTAAACCCCACCACCATTAACACCGTGGGTTTCAGCGTTTCCATCTGGTTCAAAACCAATCCCTCCGACAACCGGTTCCAAAATATGTGTGGCCACAGTGACAGCGGCTGGCGCACCGCCATGGACACCACCGGCAAGGTTCATTTCAAGCCCGGCAATAACGGGACGGAATTCACGTCCGCCCGGGTTTACAATGACGGACAATGGCATCATTTGGTCGCAACGACGACCAGCACCGCCGAGAACCTTTATGTGGACGGCGTGCTGGACAGCACCACGACCACCAGCGCGACCACCGAAACCGGTTCACCGCAGGACATTTTTATCGGCGGCGATCCACAATACCTCAATTCAGGCAACGGCACCTACGCGAGCGCTCCCAGCAGTGGCACGGCTTATGCCCAAAGAATTTTTGCCGGCAGTGTCGCCCATTTTGCCTTCTTCACCAACGCGCTCACGGCGGCCCAGGTTCAGACGCTTTATGCTGCCGCCGGTGTGCCGCCGGCCGTTCTCGTTCAGCCGACCACTGGCCGGGTTAATCCCGCGCCGGCCTTCCTGTTTTTTGGCGTGGTGGCCAGCGGCGCCACAAATGGATTGGCTTATCAATGGTATTTCAACGCGAGTCCCAGTTACAGCGGGGCGACACAGTTGGTCAACGGCTCGAAATACGTTCTCGTGAACACTTCCCAAGTAACGGTCAGCAACCTGGTGGACAGCGACAGCGGCTATTATTTTGTCGTCATCACCAACAACTACGGCTCGGTGACCAGCGCCCTGGCCACCTTGAGCGTGAATGATGAGCCGGTCATCACTGCGCAGAGTCCGACGAATTCATTCAGTTTGTATCAGAATCAATCCGAGAGATTTTCAGTCACGGCAACCAGCGATCTGACGAACGTGCCCAATCTGTTCTATCAATGGTTCACCAACGGTGTGGCGGTCGGGAATGCGACGAATGCCACTTACATCACGATGCCCGCACAAACGGCCATGGCCGGGACGATTTACCAATGCGTTGTCACCAACACGGCTGGCACCGCCACCAATGTGAGCGAAACGCTGCTGTCAGTGCTGTCGTCACCCGCCATCCCCACCAGCCTCGCCAGCAGCCAGTTTGGCGGCAGCGTTCTGGCGTTGAATCCGACGGCTTACTGGCCGATGCATGAAGTCGAACCGCCCCTGGCAAACCGGGATATGGAAACGAACTACGGCACGCTGGGCCAGATCGCCAACGCCTACTTCGGCGATTGGAAGGTGAACAGCGGCGCGCCCAGCAATTCCGTCGTGGTGCATCAATCCCCCGGAGCTTTGGCTGGCGATACGGATTCCAGTGCGACATTCAGCGCGTCGAGCGGCTCTTACGCGGTCATTCCCCGCACGTCGCCGCTGACGACCATCAGGCCGCCGTTCACCCTTGAGGCGTGGGTCAAACCATATAATAACAGTTTCGGGATCATTCTGGGCGTGGGTGATAACACAACGAACCATGGGATCAATGGGACGGACAATGCCGGCGGCTTCGACTGGCTGTGGGCCGGCAGCGCCAACACCTTCAGCATTACCATGCGGTCAGGACCGACCAGCAACGCCGGTGCCAGCTCCCAGGCGGTTGCCACCACTGAACCCAAGACCACGGTGAATTATTATCCGGGCCAATGGTATCACCTTGTCACCACTTATGACGGAACCAACATCGCCTATTACGTCAACGGCGTTCAGGATGGCCTGCAAAATTCCTCTGCCGCCGGCTTTAATCCCAATAACTGGCAGCCGCTGACCATTGGCGGCGGCCGGTGGACCGGTGGAATCAACAATCAATTTATGGGAGCGATAGATGAATTGGCCGTCTATACGAATTTGTTAAGCACAGGCGACATCACCACGCACTATAACGATGGCATCAGCGGCGCGGCCGGCGTATATAAGGCGGATGTTCTGGCGGACAATCCGCTGCTGTATTACCGCATGGATTCTCCGCCTTACACCGAACCGCCCGTCAGCACCTGGCCGGTGTTGACCAACTATGGCTCGGTCGGCATCCAAGGCGTCTATCGTCCCGAAGCCGCGCCGGGGGCGGTTGCCGGGCCGTCGGCGTCAGGCATTCCAGTGGCCGGTTTGAGTGCCAACACGGCGATGCAGGGCGACGGAACGAGTATCTTCGCGGATGCCGGCTTTGATCCGGCTTTCGGGCCGACGGGCAAGACGCCGTTTACGGTTGCGGCCTGGATCAAGGCCAATCCCGCCGACATTTCCGACCGCAACTGGCAGTCACCCGTGGGTCATTCGGACAGTGGCTGGCGGTTGAACATGGACAGTGGCAATGGGCGGGCAAACTTCAACGCCGGACCCGGCGGCGGATCGGATATTGGCAACAACACTGCCTCGCCGCAGGTTAATGATGGCAACTGGCATTATATGGTTGGCACCTTCGACGGAACCAACTCCACCGTCTATGTGGATGGAAAACTGGGCGTGACGGCCTCAACCACCACCGCGAACATCACCAGCGCGAACGTGGATGTGTTCCTCGGAGCTTATCCGAGCGCGACCGTCTTTGGCGACACGGCCACGGCCACCCGCAACGAAGCCAACCGGATGCTGGCCGGCAACATGTGCGAAGCGGCGTTCTGGAACAACCTGTGTCTCAATTCCAACCAGGTGTCGGCTCTATACAACGCGGCCGGCGTGCCCCCGTTGATTGTGACTCAACCCGTGAATGCGACGGCCAACCAAAACGCCGGCTTTACCAACACGGTCGTGGCGGGCGGCAGCACCAACGGATTCGCCTACCAGTGGTATGAGAACGGATCGCCGCGCAGCGGGCAGACGGGCGCAAATTTGATTCTTTCGTCCGTGGTGGCTGCCGATGCCAGCACCGACTGGTATGTGGTCGTGACCAATAATTTTGGCTCGGTGACCAGTGCGGTGGTGTCGTTGACGGTGAACTCGGTTCCGTCCATTACGCAGGATCTTGCCGCAACCAATCTCACTTTGTTTGCCGGCGGGCACGCGACCTTCGCGATTGCGGCAGTCGGCGCGGTGCCGTTGCACTATCAATGGTATTCGAACAGCGTGGGGATTGTTAATGCGACGAATGCAAGTTATGCGTTGACCAATGCGCAGCCGCCGAATTCCACGAGCACCTATTATTGTGTGGTGACCAACACCGCCAGCCATGTGCAGAGTCTTACGGCAACGGTGGCGATCGTGCCGGTTCCGTCGGATTTGTATGCGCAGACGATTCTTGCGGCTCAACCATTTGGCTTCTGGCCGTTGAATGAACCCGACAATGGCAGCGGCAACAATGGAGTCATTGCCAATGATTATTGGGGTGGGAACAACGGCATTTACACTAATATAACCCTCGGCCAGCCGGGATTCAATCCCACCGTCAACCCCGGGGCAACTTCCGCCGGCTTTGGCCAGACAGCGGCGGACAGCGATGTGTATGGTATCCTGACCAACGTGGATTTCAGCGCCACTAATGGCGGTTCCTCTTCCTTCTCCATTGAAGCCTGGGTCATGGGTTATCCGCAAACCGGGGACTCGGGCCTTGTTTCCAAGGGTTATGGCGGCGGCGGCGAGCAGTTCAACCTGGACTGCGGCTCTGATACCATCACCACGGCGAATCCGGTCGCGCACTCCTTCCGCTTCTTTGTTCGCGACGCTTCCGGCGCTACCCACAGTGTGGTAAGCGATGTCAACCCGACCTACGGTGTCTGGCATCATTTGGTTGGTGTGTGCGATGAATCCAACGGTGTGGTGTCGCTTTACATTGATGGTTCGCCGGTTGGCACAAGCGCCATCACGCCTGGCAGCGGCATATTGCCCACCAGCCGGTCCATGCTCATCGGCGCCCGGCCATCGAACTCGGCCACCAATGCGAACGATCTTCAGTTCGAGGGATTCATTCAAGATGTGGCCGTCTATAACTATGCCTTGAGCGCCTCGCAGGTGCTAAGTCAGTTCTACGCCGGGGACATTCCGGCGTCCGTGGCAGTTTCGCCCACGAACACGGTCGCCGGCCTGTTCGGAAGCGCCATCTTCAGTGCGGTGGTGATTGGAACGCCATTCGTCGGCCTCCAATGGTATGATGGCAACACTGCGGCGCCCATTATGGGCCAGACCAACGCCACGCTCATTCTCTCCGGGGTGCAGTTCAACGATTCGTATTACTTGGAAGTCACCAATGCCTTTGGCACGAATGACAGCACTCCCGCCTCACTGACGGTCGTTTCCGGCCCGCCGCAGATCCAGCCTTATGGAACCGACGTGCCGCCCCAGATCTTTGTGCTGTCCGGTGGCACAATCATCATCCCGGTCACTGCCTATGGCAATGAGCCGCTCTCTTACCAGTGGCAGGTCAGCGACACGAACGCGGTGCTCTGGACTAACCTGTCCGACACGGCCCGGATCACCGGCTCGTTGAGCAATGTTCTGACCATTGCCAGCGCCAAAAAGAGCGATGGGGGCAGTTATCGGGTCGTCATATCCAATAACTACAACGGCTCCAGTTCACTTAACAGCGGTGTGACAGCCGTCACCGTCGGCAGCCAGCCGATCGGTTTCAACGGTTCCGGCGTGAGTTGGACGTCAGAACAAAGCGGCACAACATTTTCCAGCACTGAAATTGTCAACGGTCTATTGACGCTGACCGATAACGGGGGCAGCGAAGCCCGGAGTTTCTTCTTCAATTTCCCGCAATACATTGGCGCGTTCCTGGCTACCTTCACCTATCAGGCGGGCGGCAACAGAGCAGCGGACGGCATGGCCTTTGTGCTGCAAAATGACCCGCGGGGAGCGGCGGCGCTGGGTGGCGGCGGCGGCAGCCTGGGCGTGAGCGGGATCACTCCGAGTGTTGAGCTGGAACTGAACCTTTATGCCGGGAACAGCGACGGCATTGGCTGCGGTATTTTCACCAACGGGGTCGTCGGAGTGGATACGCTTGGCAATAGTATCAATGTTGGGAGCGGTGATCCCATTGACTTCACATTGTATTATGTGCAAGGGTCGCTGGCTCTGACGATGACCGATGAGATCAACCCCAACAACACGTTCAGCACCAATCTGAATGTGGGTGATCTGACCAAACGGCTCGGCGGCAGCACGGCCTATGTCGGGTTCACCGGTGCGACCGGTGGTTCCACGGCATCGCAGACGATCACGAACTTCACATTCATCAGTCTGGCGACGGAAGCCATCCAGATCAACGGCACGAACGCGCTGATTTCCTGGCCGGCGGCGATCAGTGGCTATGTGCTGCAGGCGAACTCCGACCTGACCACGACCAACTGGGTGAACGTGACGAATCTGCCGAGCGTGGTCAATCAGCAGAACCAAGTGACACTGCCGGCCGGCAGCAGCAAAATGTTCTACCGGCTGAACCTGCAGCCTTGAAACCGGTATTAGGCGATGGCCCATGTTTCAGGAACATTGGCCGGTGGCGGGATTGCTGTTGGAGCGCATTGGGGCGCTCCGACAGCGATTGGTCGCAGGTGAGGGCTGTTTCATTGTTACAAAACTACAAACCAATGCAGCAATTTTAGCCGTTGCAAAACAGGCCGCCAGGGTTTAGGTATGAAACAACGGCAACTAAGAAACTGATTATGACGCAGAGCGCACCCTTGAATCGTTTGAACCCGCGTTTGAACGCGATGACGGGGACTTTGCGCGGACGGAGAAACGGGGCGGCGGCCTTCACGCTCATCGAGTTGCTGGTCGTCATCGCCATCATCGCGATTCTCGCGGCGATGCTGCTGCCTGCCTTGAGCAAGGCCAAGCAAAAGGCGCAGGGCATCCAGTGCATGAGCAATCTCCGGCAGGTGATGATCGGCTGGAAAATGTATGACGGAGATTACAATGATATCTTTCCGCCCAACCCCGACTACGCGGTAGATACGCCGATCTGGGTAGCCGGATACATGGATTTCAACGCCAGTCATGTGACAGCTTCCGGAATTCCCGATTCAATCAATTCAGCGCTTTTGGTTGACTCGAAGTATTCCTGCCTGGCGCCTTACGTGAAAAGCACCGGTGTCTACAAATGCCCCGCCGACCAGAGTGATGAATTTGGCTTGACAGGACCGCCGCGGGTGCGCAGCTATTCCATGAGTCAGGCCGTCGGTCCCACTGCGAACGGATCTCCGGTGGATGGCGGGCATGTTGCCGGCCACTGGCTTTCAACTGGAAATGCCAACCCGCCCGGTGGCAGCCCCTTCAGGGTATATTATAAAGGGTCCAGCATTGTGGGCGGCTTGTCTCCCTCCGATTTATGGGTGCTGTGTGATGAGCATCCGGACAGCATCAATGATTGCGCCTTTGCGGTTCAAATGCCGCTGGGCTGGCCCAAAGCCAATCCGGCAACCTTTAACTTTATTGATATTCCCACCAAATATCACGGCAATTCCTGCGGGTTTTCCTTCGCGGATGGCCACTCGGAAATTCATCATTGGTTGCAGCCGGGCGTTATTCCAGCTGTGACGTATGTGGGTGGCGCCGGCGGCAAACTAAACCCGGCCATCAATGACCAGGATGTCGCGTGGCTGGCCAGCCACACGTCATGCTTGAATCAATAAAACTTGCTTCACTGGAAAAGAGCCAGCTTCGGCTTAACAATGAATTGTTTTGCGTCTGATAAGTGACAATCGTTTTGAGACATTCCCTTTGGCGGGCATCGGCGGTCACGGCCACGTTCATCCCGGCGCGACCATTTCGTCTGGCTGGTGGGCCTGTTCACCAATCCGTCTCGCGGTAGTCCTTCAGAAATTTCCCCCAGACGTGCTCGCCGGTGTTGAAGCCCGCGATGATCGGATCAATGATGCGCGCCGCGCCGTCCACGATGTCCAGCGGCGGATGGAAGCGATGCTCCGCCACCTTGCGCTCGGCGATGTGCACCGGGTCTTCGTCCGTCACCCAGCCGGTGTCCACGGCGTTCATATGGATGCCGTCGGCGTGATAATCTGCGGCGGAAGTGCGCGTCATCATGTTGAGCGCGGCCTTGGCCATGTTCGTGTGCGGATGCCGCGTAGTTTTGAACTTGCGATAAAATTGTCCTTCGACAGCGGAGACGTTGACGATGTGCTTGTCGCGTTCCGGCGAGCGGAGCATTAACGGCTTCAATCGCGCATTCAAAATGAACGGCGCAATGGCGTTGACGAGTTGAACTTCTAACAATTCGACCGTCGGGACTTCCGCCATGAGCAAACGCCATGAATTGCGTTCGCGCAAATCAATCTGCTGCAAATCCTGATCTAATTTTCCTTCGGGGAATAAACTTTTTTGCGCCGCGAGTTCTTCCGGCCGCAGCGGCACTTGCGACAATGCCGCCGCGTGTGTGAGGCCCGAAAGCAGGACTGAATTTTTTACAAAAGATAACGAAGACAACGAAGCATCTTTGTTTTCTTTGTTCGCTTCTGTTTTTTGTGCTTCCGGCAAAATGTGATAGCCGCGCAAACCTTCGTAAGCGCCGAGAAGTTTTTGCGCTTCTTTCGGCAAATCGTGCAGCGAACCATTTTCACTTTCCATCATGTGCGCATAAAAATCCGGCGGACGCCGAACCGTCTGGCACGCATTATTGACAATGAAATCAAGGCGATTATGCGTTTTCAACAAATGCTGGCAAAACGCTTCAACGCTCGGCGTGTGCCGCAAATCGAGTCCAAAAATTTCGAGGCGATGTCTCCAATCTTTGAAATCCGGTTCCGCCGCATAACGCATCGCCGAGTCGCGCGGAAATCTTGTCGTCACAATCAAATGCACCCCGGCGCGCAAAAGTTTTATTCCGGCCTGATAACCGATCTTCACGCGCCCGCCGGTGAGCAGCGCGACTCGTCCGCGCAAATCCGCCGTCTCGGTGCGCTTGATCCAATTTAGCTCCGCGCATTGCGGACAAAGCTGGTCGTAGAAATGGTGAATCTGTGAGTAATCCTGTTTGCAGATGTAGCAGTTTTGCGGTTCGACGACTTCGCGGAAATCGGAATTGTCCTTCACTTCTTCCTGCACGAAATCTTTCGGCGGAAACACATTCGGCGTGGTGAACACTTTTTCGCGGCGCAGTTTGCGGATGCCGGTTTCGTGCAGCTTCGACTCGTCGCGCTGGGTTTTCTCCGCCTTGCGTTGCTTCGAACTGGCTTTCACGAGGCGCCGCCGCTGCGCCACGTCGGGACAATAAATGTCGCCCGCCGCCTTGAGCAACCGCGTGCGATCCTCGACGGAAAGCTGGGCAAGCAGCGCACGGTTCGCCGCTGCTTTTTCCAGAATCTCGGCGGCGGCTTTCAGTTGCGCGGACAACTTATTTTGATCGGCGGACATTTAATTTGGCCGCGTAGAATAACAGCCGTCGTGCCGGTGGGCGAATGAAAAGCCCGGCACGGCCGTGAGAGGTTACGGAGCGCGGGTCTATAACCCGCAGCAGCTTCGCGAGACACCACGGCATGAAATTTTCCAAACGCTGGCTGGACTGACCACTCGCTGCGGCTGGGACAGCCGCGCCCGGGTTAACCGAATCTTTTGCTCAATCTTCCCAAGGCGACGGCCGCGAGGAACAGCCCAAAATCCCGCAACGCGATGTCATAATACCCAGGTATCAAAAGGAAGTTCACGATGATACCCAGCAGCCAGGCGGCTACCAGATAGGCACCAAACCGGGGCTTGATGGCGACCGAAAGGGCGGCGATGATCTCAATCCCTCCTGCGATCAGCATGAACGTGTGACCGCTCAAACCGACTTGGGCAACCGCGCTCACCGCGACCGGGGCGAGATACTTGTCCCAATTCGTCAGCAAGTGGAAGAATTTGTCCAGCCCTGCTATCAAAGGAGCCGCAACGAATCCCCAACGCAGTATCTGGTAAGCTTGATAGGCATAATCAACTTGCTGCGCTGTTTCGATTGGTGAGGTTTTGATTTCGGTTTGAGTTGTGGTCGTTTGCATATATTTACTTTTTTAATGGATTCAGACAATCCAGTAGCCGTCAAATTCTGGGCAGATGCTGATCAAGTCACCACACCCGCCGCAGCCATTGCCCGGTGCCACCCGGCCAAATGTCGCCGTGAGGCGGATTCGTCTGGCATCGCAGTGATGCATTGGCTGCCCGCCGGCTTGCGAGATTATGTGATTTTTCACAGAGGCAACAATCTACTGGAAAATGTTGCGACCGCCATGGGGTGTTCACCCCATCCAGGATTTTTGAGGATTCACACCGTCTCCACGCAGCACGGCCAAGGCGTAACCCATGTCTTTGCCCCATGCCGGATACCTGACGCGACACCACCAAACCCGGCTCCTCCTGTTTCAGCGTGCGGATTGAAACGGGTGCGGCTTGAAAACTCGGGCCTGCTGCGGCTCACAGGGCCGCGCTCCGGGGCGGCGGCCTGCCAACGCGCCCGTTGCCGGAGCGCGCCCGTCCGCAGGCGCAGCAATGTTCAATACGCAGGCCGCGTGAAAATCTTCGGGAATCATCGGTCGTAAGTCCGTTGCTGCGCCCGGGGTTCGTGACGGACAACACGGGCGCGTTCTGGTTGAGCCAGGCCCCGTTCTGTTCTGCTTGGTTTCCGGGCTGCTTTGTGGTTAAACTTTTTCCATGTCCGCCTGCAAAACTTCCCATCGCTTTATGAGCCGCCTTTCTTCAATCCTGTCCGCGGCGTTGCTGATCTCGCCCTCGCCCGCATTCAGTGCCGATGCGACGAACCCGGTTATGACTTACGTTGATCTGGTCCATCGCCTCACCGATCTCGAACTTCTCGCCACGCTGCCGGCGCCGGGGGAAAAGACCGCGCAATTTTCCAGCTACGACCGTGCGAGCCGTTACGATGAATCAACCGGCAAATACATCCGCTGGGACGCGAACGGCGACAACAACGGCATCATTCGCGAGGAGGACGGCAAATTCGTCCTTGCGGAAATGGACGGCCCCGGCTGCATCTGGCGCATCTGGTCCGCCGCCCCGAAGCAGGGTCATATGCGTATTTATCTCGACGGCGACACCAATCCCGCCGTGGATTTGCCGTTCGCGGATTATTTCTCCGGCAAAGAAGCTCCGTTCACGCGGCCGGCGATTGTCAACATCGTTTCTCAAGGCTGCAACAATTACACGCCGGTTCCGTTTCAAAAATCCTGCAAGATCGTCGCCGACGCCGGCTGGGGCGCGTATTATCATTTCGGCTACACGACGTTTCCACAAGGCGCGCAGGTGCCGGCGTTCAAACGCGATCTGTCGCCGGAGGAAAACGCCGCGCTCGACGAGGCGGACAAAATTCTTGGCCACTGCGGCCCGCGAGAATTTCCAAACGGCCAACGTTTTGGCAGCGGAGTTGGTTTGCCCGGCGGAAATGGCGGCGCCACCAGCGACAAACTCGACGGTTCCGGCGCGATCAACTGTATCCGCGTGAAATTCGATCCGCCGCTCACACCCGCCGACCGCGATGTGCTCCGCGAAATCACCATGCAAATTCGCTGGGATGGCGAACGCTCGCCGTCGGTATGGTCGCCGCTCGGAGATTTTTTCGGCACCGCGCCGGGCGCGAATGTGTATCGCTCGTTGCCGTGCGGCTACACCGAGGACGGCTGGTTTTATGCGAACTGGTTCATGCCGTTCACCAACAGTGCCGAGGTCAAGTTCGTCAACGAAGGAACCACCGACCGCAAATTCAAATACGAAATCTACAGCGAAGAAATCCACGGCGACCTCGCGCGCTACGCCCGCTTCCACGCGAAGTGGCATCGCGACGAATTTCTGCCGGCGGAACCAGAGCGTCAAATTGACTGGCCGCTGCTCAAGACCGCCGGCGCGGGGCGTTTCGTCGGCGTGATGCTGCACGTCTGGAATCCGCGCGGCGGCTGGTGGGGCGAGGGCGACGAAAAGTTTTTCGTGGACGGCGAAAAATTTCCTTCCACCTTCGGCACCGGTTCCGAGGATTATTTCGGCTATGCTTGGGGCGATCCGGCGTTGTTTCAAAATGCCTGCCACAATCAGACTCACAATGATGGAAACAACAAGGGGCACCTTTCGGTCAACCGCTGGCACATCTCCGACCAGGTTCCCTTCCAAAAAGAATTCGAGGGCGACATCGAGAAATATTTTTCCAACGACCGCCCGACGCGTTACGCCGCAACGGTTTTCTGGTATCTCGCGCCTGGCGGCGGTGATTTGTATGCGTCCGTGCCAGTCGCCGAACGCACCAATTATTTCGCACCGGCGCCAGTAAAAAAAGTCCCCGGCGTGATCGAAGGCGAGCAGATGAAAATTCTCGCCCACTCCGGCGGCAATCCGCAGGAACAGGACATGAGCGCCTGGCCAGGACAATGGAGCAACGACGCCCAGCTCTGGTGGACCGGCGCCAGGCCCGGCGGCAAACTGGAACTTGCCCTGCCCGTGGCCAAGGCCGGCAAATACCAGTTGCTCGCGCAATTCACGAAGGCCGTGGATTACGGCATCGTGCAGCTTTCGCTCGATGGCGAGAAATTGGGCCAGCCGGTTGATCTGTTTCACAACGGCGTCATTGCCACCGGCGAACTTGACTTGGACACCCGCGAACTTTCCGCAGCGGCGCACAAGCTGGCGGTCGAAATCACCGGCGCAAATCCGAAAGCGGTGAAAAGTTTCATGTTCGGACTGGATTACGTGAAGCTGGTGGATGTGAAATAGGCCGCAAAATTGGAATTGCCAAAATTGCCGGGTTGCAATATAGTCGGGGCGTGTCCAGCAAACTGAATTCGACGACTACGATTTAGCGTTCGCATTAAACCGCGAACGCCAACGCCTCGCACCCTGCGGCGAGGCGTTTTTACTTGGGAAATTAACCGCAGATAATCGCAGATGAACGCAGATGATTTTTCCAAGACGCCGCCAGGCAATGGCGATGACTTTCCGTGCAAGGAAGAAACACGCACGATCATCGGCTGCGCTTTTGAGGTGCTGAACGAGCTTGGCCACGGCTTGAATGAAAAACTCTATGAAAATGCGCTCGTCGTTGAGTTCAAGCACCGCGGGCTGGCGTTCGACCCGCAACGACGGTTTGAAGTGCTTTACAAAGGCGAACACGTCGGCGAGTTCATTCCAGATTTGATTGTTTGCGCCAAGGTGGTGGTGGATTCCAAGACGATTGACCGGATCACGGACCACGAACGGGGAAAAATGTTAAACTATCTCCGCATCACCAGGCTGCCGGTTGGCCTGATTCTCAATTTTAAGCACGCCAAGCTGGAGTTTGAACGGATTGTGCTTTCGAACCGCAGATGAACGCAGATGGACGCAGATAAAAGAAAACAAGAATTGGTCAAACTGCTGAAACGCGGAAATCCGGCGCCTTTTCGATGCCGTCTTTTTGCGGCGGCGCAGCCGCCGCAAAAAATCTGCGTTTATCTGCGTCCATCTGCGGTTAATCTCCTCTAAAATTTATGCCCGAAGAAAATCAGAATCAGCAAGCACCGCAACCGGACGCCGACCGCAAAGCACCCGACCGGCGCAACCAGATGACCGAACTGGAGCGCATCCGCCACTCGTGCGCTCACGTCATGGCCACCGCCATTCTGCGGCTATGGCCCGAAGCACAATTCGCCGCCGGACCGCCGGTGGAAAACGGTTTTTACTACGATGTGGATCTCAAGCATCGCATCTCGCCGGAAGATTTTCCTCAGATCGAGGAGGAGATGAAGAAGGAGGTCAAGGCGAACAACGTCTTCGAGAAAACCGTCGTCACGCGCGAACAGGCGATGCAGGATTCGGAAAGCGGACGGCTTGGTGGATTGACCGAACGTCCGGACAACGTGAGCAGGTTCAAGATCGGCAACCTTGAAGCCATTCCCGAGGGCGAGCCGATTTCCTATTTCAAGAACGGCGATTTCATTGACCTGTGCGCCGGGCCGCACGTGATGCGCACGGGCAACATCGGCGCGTTCAAGCTCACCAGCGTGGCCGCCGCCTATTACAAGGGAGATGAAAAAGGTCCGCAGCTCCAGCGCATCTACGGCACGGCGTTCAAGAACAAGACCGCGATGGACGAGTATTTCAAGATGATCGAAGAGGCGAAGCGCCGCGACCATCGCAAGATCGGCGCGGAGATGGGGCTGTTCGCGATTGACACGGAATACGTCGGGCCGGGACTGGCGTTGTGGTTGCCGAAGGGCACGGCGATTCTGGAAGAACTGGAAAAGCTGGCGAAGGAAACGGAATTCGCCGCCGGTTACGTGCGCGTGAAAACACCGCACATCGCGCGGGAGAAAATGTATAAAACCTCCGGCCACCTGCCGTATTACGCGGAGTCCATGTTTCCGCCGATGGAAATGGACGAACACCGCGCCGACCGCCAGAAAATCGAAGCCCGCATCGCCGAACTGGAAAAACAACTTTCTGACCACGCGCGGAAAACCAGCGGAGACAAAGCCAGCAGTTAATTTTGCAATAGCGGTTTTCCAAACACCCATTATTCTTGTGGACGTGAATCCAGACATTCGATGGAAACAACGGTTTGAGAATTACGAAAAAGCCCTGTGGCTGCTCCGCGAAGCTCTGGCCGATGTGGATGCTCTTTCCAATCTGGAAAAGGAAGGAGCGGTTCAACGATTTGAATTCACGGTTGAGTTGGCCTGGAAAACTTTGAAAGATTATCTGGAATACAGCGGCGTGGTGTTGGATCAAAACACGCCAAAGCATATTGTGAAGCAGGCGTTCGCGGCCAAAATCATCAGCGACGGCCAGCTTTGGATTGACATACTGGATTGCCGCAACCGGATGTCGCATAAGTATGATGAGGCGGCTTTTGATCAGGCCGTCCGCGAAATGGCCGTCCGTTTTTTGCCCGGGTTCATTGAACTCCATGATTTCTTCAAAAAGAGGATCGCGTTATGAATTCCTTTGGCTTGAAAAATTCCGAACGCGAATTGATTTGCGACGTTTTGCGTCGCCATGACGAAGTGACGGAAGCAAAAATTTTCGGCTCGCGCGCCAAGGGTAATTTTCAGCCCGGTTCTGATATTGACCTTGTGCTTTGGGGAGCGATTTCTTTTTCCACGCTTGCCGCGATTGCCGGGGAGTTGGACGAGTTGCCGCTGCCCTACACGTTTGATGTGCAGGCTTACGATGCCATCAATCATCAATCCTTGCGCGAACACATAGGCCGTGTTGGACAAACTTTTTATGCGCGAACCAGCAAACAGATTGCGGCAAAGGCGTGAATCCCTGTTTCCGAAAATGGAAACGGATGAACATCGCGAGCAACGGGAGAAACTCGCCGCCCGCATCGCCGAACTGGAAAAACAACTTTCTGACCACGCGACGAAAAAACCCGTCATTTGAATTCAATCCGACGACATTTATACCCGGTTTACTTCGTTCCTCTTTATAATTTTACAACCAAAAGTTTACTATGAACCTTATAAAAAAATGGGCGGGGCAACTGCTCGCGGCATTTTTTAAATGGACGATAAATTGCTCCAGCTATTTGGGTGTCGATATTGATGTTCTAACATCGCGGTTGCTTCTATACCTACTCAAAAAAAAGAGGCTCAACAATCGATTGTTTTTTAATCGCGGAATAAATACGGATGTAAGGTTATTTGCCCAATATGTTCCCGACCGATATTCTGACAATAGTGCTGCCTATCAGAAACAGGCGAATTTTCTCTCCTTCTCGGACCTAGGCAAATGGACTAAACGCAACCATCAAAATGCCGGAGACATCTCGCGGTTTTTCTTTATAAACCTATCTATCGATTACCTGCTCGAAGAAAAGTTAGTCGGGAATGTCGTCGAATTGGGGGTGTTTCGAGGTAATTCTGCATTTTTACTGAGTAAATTCGCACAAAGAATCAACACTACCTGTTATCTCTTTGATACCTTCGAAGGTTTTGACGAAAGAGACTTAACGGGCAGGGATGCGAATTTTAAAAAGTCAGACTTTTCAGACACTTCACTAGAAACGGTGAGGGATTTGGTGGGAGATAATAACAACACGATTTATGTGAAAGGATATTTTCCTGATAGTTTAAGTCAAGTTGACTCTGTGGATGAATTAATTCTTGTGCATCTGGATTGTGATCTGGAAAAACCAATAGCTGATGCCCTTAAATATTTCTACCCTAGATTAAAAAGAGGTGGTTTTCTAATAATGCACGACCATTCTAGTTATTATTGGACAGGCGCCCGAAATGCCATTGATCAGTTTTTCAAAGATAAACTAGAATTTATCGTGCCTATTCCAGATAAATCCGGCACATGTGTTGTTAGGAAAATTAAATGAGTCTCAGTCAGATAACAAAGGAGATGCAATGTCTACTATTTTGAAAGACGAAGAATTTGTTGCCGTTGAAGCCGCCGTCAAAACCGGCACCGCGCCGCAGCCCATGGCTGCCGCTTTCAACGAGTTGTCCGCGTTGCGCGCGGAATTGAAAAAGCTGGGCGAGCCGGAGAGTTATTATCTCAAGGCGATGAACTGTCCGCACCATCACCGCATCTTTGCGGCTGAACCGCACAGTTACCGCGACTTGCCGTTACGCCTCGCGGAATACGGCACTTGCTATCGCTACGAGCAGAGCGGCGAGCTGTTCGGCCTCATGCGCGTGCGCTCGCTCAACATGAACGACGCCCACATCTATTGCACCGAGGAGCAGTTCGCCGACGAGTTCCGCGCCGTGAACGACATGTATCTGAAGTATTTCAAAATCTTCGGCCTCGAAAAATATCAGATGCGCTTCAGCACGCACGCGGCGGAAGGGCTGGGCAAGAAATATGTCAACGAGCCGGAGTTGTGGAAGAAGACCGAGGACATGGTGCGCAAGGTGTTGATCGAATCCGGCATCAACTACATGGAGGTCGCCAACGAGGCGGCGTTCTACGGGCCGAAGATTGACGTGCAGGTGTGGAGCGCCATCGGCCGCGAATTCACCATCGCCACCAACCAGGTGGATTTCGCCGTGCCCGCCAAGTTCGGCCTCACTTATCGTGACAAGGACAACTCGAACAAGACGCCGTTGTGCATCCATCGCGCGCCGCTCGGCACGCATGAGCGCTTCATCGGCTTCCTTATCGAGCATTACGCCGGCAACTTCCCGCTGTGGCTCGCACCGGATCAGGTGCGCGTCATCACGCTCAACGACGACGCGGCGCTGATTGATTACGCAAAACCGATTGTGAACGAACTGCGCGCAAACATGGTTCGGGTTGAATCTGATTTTTCTTCAACGCCGTTCAAGGCGAAAATTGCTGATGCGGAAAAAACCCGCGTTCACACGATGCTGGTCATCGGCGGTCGTGACATGGAAGCCGGCGCGGTGAGCGTCCGTCTCCATCACGGCGGCCCGCAAGGCGCGAAGCCGAAGGCGGAGGTCGTGGCGGATATTTTGGCTGCGATCCGCGAGCGCCGCGCCTAACATCGCGATGTGAAAATCTTTTCCCTTTGCCTTGCGCTGTTTTGCGGCGCGCTGGTCTTGGCGGTTCGCGCGGAGACGAATGCCACCGTGACGGTCGTCAGTTATTATTTTGGCAATTACCATCCCGGTGACCCGCGCAACGTGAAGACCAAGGGCGCGGACTGGTCGGAATGGGAACTGGTGAAAAATGCGAAGCCGCGCTTTCCCGGCCACCAGCAGCCGCACGTTCCGCTGTGGGGTTATCAAGATGAATCTGATCCCGCCGTGATGGCGAACAAGATCAACGCCGCCGCCGACCACGGCATCAGCGCGTTCATCTTCGACTGGTATTATTACAACGACGGGCCGTTTCTCAACGCGACGATAGACCGGGGATTTTTGCAGGCGACGAACAACGCGCGGCTCAAGTTCGCCTTCATGTGGGCGAACCATGACTGGACGGACATCCAGCCTTATCATCCGCGGCGACCCGCGCAAGACTCTTTATCCGGGCCGCGTCACGCCGGAAAACTTTTCCAAAATCTGTGATCATCTTATCAAAGATTATTTCAGCCGCGCAAATTACTGGCGGATTGACGGCAAACCGTATTTCTCATTTTATGATTTGGGAAAATTGCTCTCCAATTTTGGCTCGGTTGCGGCCACGCGCTCGGCGTTGGATGAATTTCGCGCCAAGGCCGTTGCCGCCGGCCTGCCGGGCCTGCACCTGAATGCGGTCGTGTGGGGCCGGACGATTTTGCCGGCGGAAAAAACCGTGGCCGACCCGGTCAAACTCGTTCACGACCTCGGCTTTGATTCCGTCACTTCCTACGTTTGGATTCATCATGTGCAGTTGCCGGCGCAGCAGACGGAATACAACTTCGTCCGCGACCATTACTTCGATTACTGGACGAAAGCGGCGACTAATTTCGGCGTGCCTTACATCCCGAACGTGACGATGGGCTGGGATCCAAGTCCGCGCGCCGACCAGTCCCAAAACTTCGATAACTCCGGCTATCCGTTCATGAACACCATCAAGGACAACACGCCGGAAAATTTCCGGACCGCGCTGGAACTGGCGAAACAACGCCTGCTCGCCGAAACCAACGGCCGGCGCATCCTCAACTTGAATTGCTGGAACGAATGGACGGAAGGCAGCTATCTCGAACCGGACACCGTTCACGGCATGGCTTATCTGGATGCGGTGAAAGAAGTTTTCAACGGAAAAATAATCAGGCCGCGAAAATAATGACATCATCTGCTGAATCCACATTTAGCAAGCAGTTGGTCATCAATAGCCCGCAAGGCGCGACGCCGCAGGCGGAAATCGTGGCGGATATTCTGGCGAGCATCAACGAGTGGCGCGCTTGAACGGCATTGGTTTCCGGCATTGTTGCGGATGAAGAACTGAAGTAAACTGCGGGTGTCCATGCGCGTGAAACTTGCCGTTCAATTTTTCGCCGGGTTGCTGCTCGCAATCTCGTTGCCGGCGCAGGATTTTTTGAGCGGCGCGGACCTTTCGCTTTTGCAGTTTTTTCAGGACCGCGGCATCAGCTACAAATCCAACGGCGTGACGCAGGACGCCATCCTCTTGCTGAAAAATCGTGGCATCAACTGCGTGCGGCTGCGGCTGTTCACCAGCACCGCGGCGCAGGCGCAGGCTGATCCCTACGATTACATGAACAACCTCGCCTACACGCTGCCGCTGGCCGTGCGCGTGAAAAATGCGGGGCTGAAGCTGCTGCTGGATTTTCATTTCTCGGACACCTGGGC